>Ga0102934_1000342_pt1 | contig 30117 bp, 31 predicted proteins | sample SalPonR2_A_D1_MG_FD_78175 | JGI IMG/M metagenome (GOLD analysis project Ga0102934, IMG submission 78175) | Salt pond soil microbial communities from South San Francisco under conditions of wetland restoration - Salt Pond MetaG R2_A_D1_MG | ecosystem: Environmental > Aquatic > Marine > Intertidal... | reverse complement strand
GATCCGGTTGCGCTGAGAGGTGTCCGCATCGACCAGACCGCCGGACTGACCCGGCGGGTTCAGGCTGATGGCGGTACGAAAAAGTCCGAGCTGCCGACTGGTCGTCTGCGGGCTGTCCAGCATCGACAGGCTGATGGCCACGGCGCCCGGTTTGGCGTTGAGCAGATCGTGCGGTCTACGGCTGTTGCCGACGCCGATCAACAGCCCGTCGTCCTCGGCCAGATCGCGGATATGCGCCGTATGCAGCGCGCGGACGCTGTAGAGGTAAATCCATCGCCCCTCCGCCGTGCGCCGATAGAACTTGACGCCGTCATTGCTGCCATCGCTGCTGCTGCCCTTGGGGTCGGCGGCGGGGATGTAGAGATGATCGTCAAGCACTCGGAACAGTTCGATCGCTTCCTGCTCGATGATCGCTTCGGGCTGGCCGTCCCAGCGGCGCGCCGCGTGATCGTAGGCCCAGACCGGAATCGGCCCCGAATCATGCGACGTACTGCCCATGCCAAGATAGATCTTGCCGCGGTAGGGCTGGAGATCCCAGACGTTCAGTCCAACGCCACGCTGTCCCGATTCGCCGGGCTTGTTTCCGAGATCGACCAGCTGCCCGGTCACGTCATTGGCGATCGCCAGTTCAGCGAGTAACAGAAACACGATGCCCGGCCAGAGCCATCGGGCATTGAATGGCAAGAGTCCGAGTCTGCGACGCATGAGATGGGATGGCGATCCAGTCCGCTCGCTCAGGGGCGAGAGGTTTCCATACCGATCAGCACGACTGACCGGCGGGGCAGGAGCCTTCTTGAACCGAAACGCTCAACGGCTGCCCCAGGAGTTGCTCCATCGGCATTGGCCACCAGCCCGAGGGTGCGACGCGTTGCAGCGCTTCGTCGGGCGTCAGGCCGCGATATCTGACCAGCCAGGCGGCATAGACCTGACTGGCGCGATGCCCGGAGCCGCAGTGCAGCAGAATCTGATCGTCGCCGGCAGCTTCCATGCGCGCATTGAAGGCTTCGAGAATCTCCGGACTGTAGGCACCCTCACCCCGACCGACGCCGATCTCATGATAGTCAACGCCGGCGCTGGAAAGCAGTCCGGGCTGATCGAAGCTCAGGCCCTCCACTTCGGCGCGGGTGCGAAAATTGATCACGGTGTTGAAGCCATTGGCCTTGAGCTCCTCCAGGGCCTGCGCCGAGGGCTGAGCGCCGATGATGATGTGGTCTTCGACGGTATAGCTCTCCTCGATGTAGTCGGCGAGTGCCGATGACTTGCCGTGATGGTCCGAGAGGACCGGGGTGGCCAGGAACAGAAGTGGAATCAGCATCAGGCGCATGGCGTGAACTCCTTGCAGGTCAAATTGATAATGTGCGAATCATACACTCGGGCTATGAATGGCAGACCAACGAAAAACGCGGCCAACGGGGGCCGCGTTTTCGAATGCCTCGATGAGGCGATTGCGCGCTTTGTGCCTACTGACCCAACAGCGGGGCGATCACCAGGCTGACGATGGCCATCACGTTGATCAGGATGTTCATCGACGGACCCGAGGTGTCCTTGAGCGGGTCGCCGACCGTGTCGCCGACCACGTTGGCGGTGTGCGCATCCGATCCCTTGCCGCCCAGGTTGCCCTTCTCGACGTATTTCTTCGCGTTGTCCCAGGCACCCCCGGCATTGGCCATGGTCAGGGCCAGCAGAACAGCCGAGACCAGCGCGCCGCCGAGCATGCCGCCGAGCGCTTCGGCACCCATCCCGAAGCCGATCACGACCGGACCCAATACGGCCAGGCCGGCCGGCAGCAGCATCCGCTTGATCGCCGAGGTGGTGGCGATATCGACGCAGCGTGCGGCGTCCGGCTCGGCCGTGCCTTCGAGCAGGCCGGGGATTTCGCGGAACTGACGCCGAATCTCCTGGATCATTTCGAACGCGGCGTTGCCGACCGCGGTCATGGTGATGGAGGCGACCAGGAAGGGGAACACGCCACCGATGAACATGCCGATCAGCACGTTCGGGTCAGCGATATTGAGATTGAAACCCTCGATGCGGTGACTGACCTCGGCAATGTAGGCCGAGATGATGGTCAGGGCGGCCAGGGCTGCAGCACCGATGGCAAAGCCCTTGCCGATCGCGGCGGTGGTATTGCCCAGTTCATCGAGCGAGTCGGTTATTTTGCGGGTTTCTTCACCCAGCCCTGCCATTTCGGCGATGCCGCCGGCGTTGTCAGCGACCGGGCCGTAGGCGTCGATGGCCATGGTCATGCCGACGGTCGAGAGCATGGCGACGGCCGCGATGCCTACGCCGTAGAGATCGGCACTGCCGTTGGCGATGAAGATCATCAAACAGATGGTGATGATCGGTATCACGACCGACTGCATGCCCGTGGCCAGACCGGCAATGATCACCGTGGCCGAGCCTGTCTCTCCAGCGCCCGCAATGTCGCGCACCGGCTTGCCGGCGGTGTAGTACTCCGTCGACAGGCCGATGATGACCCCGCCGACGGCACCGACCAGGGCGGCGATCCAGACGCCATTGTCCACGCCCAGATAGCCGATCATGAACCAGGCCAGGATGATGAAGCCGATGGCTGCCGACATGGTGCCGGCCCGAAGCGCGACTTCCGGACTCTTGCTGGACATGGCCTTGACCACGCCGATGGCCAGAATCGAGCAGACCAGGCCCAGTGAGGACAGCAGCAGCGGCAGGCTCATCAGCGCCGAGCCCTCGCCCATGCCCTCGACGAAGCCGCCGCCGGCCTGCTGGACCATGACCGTGGCCAGGGCCACGGTGGCAATCATGGCGCCGCAGTAGGATTCGAAGATGTCCGAGCCCATGCCAGCCACGTCACCGACGTTGTCGCCCACATTGTCGGCGATCACGCCCGGGTTGCGCGGGTCGTCTTCCGGGATGCCGGCTTCGACCTTGCCGACCAGATCAGCGCCGACATCAGCGGCCTTGGTGAAGATACCGCCGCCGACACGATAGAACAGCGCGACCACACCGGCGCCCATGCCGAAGCCATGGATGCGGTGAGCGGTTTCCGGGTCGGTGCCGAAGAAGTAGTAGAGCGTACCCAGGCCGAGCAGGCCGAGTGAAGCCAGCACCATGCCCATGACCGACCCGCCGAAGAAGGCCACGGTCAGGGCCTTGTCCTGCCCGTATTCATGCGCGGCCGAAGTGGTGCGCACATTGGCCCGAGTCGCTGCGATCATGCCGAGAAATCCCGCCAGTGCCGAACACACCGCACCGACCAGGAAGGAAATGGCGGTCTGGATACCGAGGCCGGAGAAGGTCAGGGCGGTAAAGATGACCGCGACCGACAGCCCGATCAGGATCAACTCGCGATGCATGAAGGCCAGAGCGCCCTCCTGGATGAGCTTGGCGATCTTGGCGGGTTTGCCGTCCATGACCGGATAGCTCATCACGATGCGATACAGAATGAAGGCCACGATCAGGCCCACGACCCCAAGAATTGGGGGAATCATCAGCTGGTTCATTTTTTCTCCCGGAAGAACGAGCCGCTGCTGCGGCGGTCTGTGAGTTCCAGGCGATCCGCGCCGGGTTTTGGATATTGTGTACCGGCGCTACGCCTTGAAAACCGGGTAATTGTAGTGAGATCAGACCGCAGGGGCAAATGCAGCAAGCGGCAGCAGCGTTTGCGTCAGTTTGGCGATGACCAGGCCGAGCATCGCACCGACAGCCACATCGCTGGGGTAGTGCAGACCCAGAATCACCCGGGACAGGGCAATCATGCCGACAAACGTCAGCAGCACGGGGTATAGGCCGGGAAAGGCCGAGAGGATCAGCGTGCCGAACAGGACCGCGTGCAGGGTATGTCCGGAGGGAAAGCTGTAGCGATCCAGCGGGGCAGCTGCGCAGAGAATGCTCGGGTGACTTGCAAACGGGCGTTCACGGACCAGATGCCGCTTCAGCGTCTTGTAGGTCACCAGTCCGATCAGGCCACCGAAGGCCATCTGTGCCGTCACCGCGACGCCAGCCGTTCCGAAGGCCATGGGAAAGGCGACCATCAGGACATACCAGATGAGTCCGTCGCCGAGTCGGCTGACCACAGAGAACACGCCGCGGATGGCCGATCTGCGTGCCAGATCGTTGATCGGTTGGCACAGCGCTACCTCGAAGGCATCAAGGCGCTTCATGACTGGAAGCGCCTGGACCGTCTGCAGCTTGGATTTCCCCGTGTTCATGACCGCTACTATGGCGGTCAAAAACGACGGCTGGATGATGTCTCGCTGACGAATTCATGACAGCATGATCGAGAATCCCTGGCGGCACCGATCGCCTTTGCATTGTCAGGGTGTCCTGACCCATCGAAGACCTGCCGACGATCTCAATCGCCGCGATAGACGCAGCCCGAGGTGCAGGTCTCGCAGACCACCACTCTGGACAGTTCGGGCAGTGCGGGTTTGAGTTCGTGCCAGATCCAGCGCGCCAGATTTTCGCTGGTCGGATTGTCCAGGCCATCGATATCGTTGAGAAGCCGATGATCGAGGCGTTCGTGAATCGGCGTGAATGCACGTTTGATATCGGCAAAGTCCATGACCCATCCCGACTGCTCGTCGACCGGGCCCGAGACATGGATCTCGATCCGGAAAGAATGGCCGTGAAGTCGACGGCACTTGTGATCTTCGGGCACTCTGGGAAGATAGTGCGCCGCTTCGATGCTGAAAGTTTTGTAGAGTTCCATGGTCTGATTGTATCGCCTTGACAGTCAAATATTGCTAACATCGCCGTTTCTGCCCGCGCCAGCGGCAGGACACCCGTAATCAGTTTCAATGCAACGCCGTAAAGGGGCCGACGACATGGCGGAAGTCATCATCGAACTGGAGCTCAATCGCCGCTCCGGCGTTCTCGCTGCGGCGATTGCGGCGTTGCGTCATCTCTCGCTCTCGTTCACCTCGCAGCAGCTCCGGGATCAGGACGGTACGCCGTGGCTGATCCTGACCGCAGAGGGTCAGGTCAACAGCCTGGGGGATGTCGAAGCAGTCTATGCCCCGCTTCGCGGCATCAGTGCCGTGATCGATGTCCGAGTCGACCGACAGTCATTGGCAGAAGCCAAACAGGAGACCGAGGCAGGGATCGACGGGGATCATTCGCCTGATTTGCAACCGTCGCCAGGGGCCGTCGAGCTCCAGCAGTCCGCCGATCCTGCCCCGCAGCCGTTGGACTTGCCGGTGACCCTCGGCGAACAGGAAGTCCTTGTCGCGGAAGATGCGGCCGAATCCGGGGCCGATTATTTCAGCGATGAAGTCTTCGCGCGCCACGTTCTGATTGATGCCGGCTCGAAAGAACGAATCGACGAGACCGTGCCTGCCAGTGACGATTCGGCAAATGAAGCAACTTCGGAAAACCTCGCCTCCCAGGCCAGGGGCGCCCTCAAGCCAGCCATGTTCCGTCGCCGTCGCCGTCTGCGTTAGGTCTGCAGTCTCATTCGGGCTTCATGTTCTCGCACAGCATGTAGAGCTCGGCCAGGCCGAGCGTGGTCATCGAATGACCCTGCAGTTCCGGGCTGTAGTCGACCACCGGATCGGTGCGGAGCGCGAAGCGCCTGGGCTCCAGATCCAGCGCTCTGAGCTCGCGCTCGAAGCCCTCCACCGTGATCGGGTTCAGCTCCGTGTACCAGCGCCAGTAATCGGCACTGGGTGACTCCTCGCCGGCCCGGTCCATGTAGCGCGGTCGCCCAGCCAGAACACGTTGTTTGAGCTCGTCGCGGTCGATCTTCAGGTGAATCCAGGGATCGTCGAAGAACTCACCGAGGTGGTTGCCGACGCTGCCGTAGAACAGACCCGGATGGGCGAAGAACAGCCCGCCGGGGCGCAGCACGCGCCTGATTTCGCGCATCGCCTGGTCGTAGCCCCCGGCGATATGCTCCAGTGAGCCCCAGGACAGCACGGCGTCGAACTGATTGTCCTCGAAGCTCAGCGCGTTGGCATCGTCGGCTTGGAACGACAGTCCCGGGGCCTGAATCAGGGCCTCGGGAAGATGGTGTTCGCGGCAGATCTGCCCCAGCCGCTCGTAGCCGCGGAAGGGATCCACTCCGATCAGCTGCTCGGGCTGCATGCGCAGAGCAATGCCGAGGTCGGTGATTCCGTCGCCGCAGCCGACGTCGAGGACCCGGCCCTTGAGTCGCTCGTCGCGCTGGAAGAACATATGGATGATGGTCCGCGCGGCATGGTCGAAATGGCGGAAGAACCAGTTGTTGTCCTGCCGCGCCCAGCTCAGTTCGCTCACCGCAACAGAATCCGCGTCGGAATTCAGACGCCAGTCGCGGCTGTCCCAGGCTGGCGTCGCCTCCAGCCGGGTCGACAGGCGCCCGCGCTCGGTTCCCCCTGCGTTGGCCTCGTCACGCAGGATCAGGGTCAGCGTCGAGCCCCGGGTCCAGGCGCTTGACTGAGGGGTTTCTAGTCGGTATCGACCGGTTGGGAGCCAGGAAATATCGACGCCTGTCTGACGCAGGAAATACTGCCAGCGTTGGCCGTCAGCAGCCTCGACGATCAGCTCGGCATCAAGATCGAAGACGATCGGCTCGTCGACGGTGAACTCGAGCGCGGGCGAGGACGTGGCGTCGAAGTGATTCAGTGTCAGGGGCACGATGAAGGGTAGTGGGCCAGGAGTCTGCGGCGCATTATACGTCTGCATGTCTGCCCAGCGCGCCGGTCGATTGCCGGTTCGATATGCTTGTAGGCCCAATCCCGATTCGAACAGGAGCCCGATCATGCAACTGAACGAAAAACAGAGAGCATTGTGCAGCGACCACGGTTTCGATTTTTCCGGCCTGAAGGCGCTGTTTCTGAACTGCACGCTGAAGCGCTCGCCTGAATTTTCGCACACCGAGGCTCTGATGCAGGTCAGTCAGTCCATCATGGATGCCGCCGGCGTGTCGACTCGACTGGTCCGGGTCGCCGACCTGCGCATCGCGCCGGGCGTCTATCCGGATATGCGAGAACACGGCTTCGAGCATGACGACTGGCCGGAACTGAGCCGCAAGGTGATGAATGCCCATATTCTGGTCATCGGCACGCCGATCTGGCTGGGTGAGGAGTCGTCGGTCTGCCGGTCGCTGATCGAGCGTTTGTATTCCGAATCCGGCAAATTGAACGACAACAACCAGTCGGTCTTCTACGGCCGGGTCGGCGGCTGTCTGATCACCGGGAATGAAGACGGTATCAAGCACTGCGCCATGAGCCTTTTGTATGCACTGCAGCACCTGGGCTATGCCATTCCGCCACAGGCCGATGCCGGCTGGGTCGGCGAAGCCGGGCCTGGGCCGTCCTACGCTGATGAAGACTCCGGCGGCCCCGAAAATGACTTCACTCAGCGCAATACCACCTTCATGACCTGGAATCTGATGCACATGGCGAAACTGCTGGCCGATTCCGGCGGTCTGCCGGCGCACGGCAACGATCGCAAGGCCTGGTCGGCCGGCTGTCGATTCGGCTACGCCAATCCTGACTACCGGGCCTGAGACCCACCATCGAAAAGGGCCTTGCCTGTATACTGCGCAGCTCTCTGGGGCCGAGCCGGCGCCTGCCAAGTGAGACACGGGAAGGGCAATGACCGATACCCACTATCGCCAGGTCTGGGACCGCCGATCAGCCGATGATCTGGCCGCCCTGGAAGCTGTGGACAACAGCGGCAGCGAGGCCGTGGCCCGGGCTACCGGTGCCCACACGGCCGATCTGGTCGCAACCGCAGTCGACCTGAACGCCGACGATACGATCCTGGAGCTGGGTTGCGGTGCGGCGCGCATCGGACGTGAGCTGGTCGGGCGCTGCCGGCAATGGACCGGCGTGGATATCTCGCCGAACATGATCCGTGTGGCCGGTCGACGCCTCGAAGGCCACGACAACGTGCGTCTAGAAGTTCTCGAGCGCACCAGTCTGGCGATGATCGAGGATCAGAGTCTGGACAAGGCCTACTCGGTCGCGGTCCTCTGCCATATGGACAAGGAGGATCTGTTTCTCTATCTGCGAGAGCTCGCCCGGACGCTCAAGCCCGGGGGGCTGGCCTATCTCGAAACCTGGAATCTGGCCGATCCGGTCGGCTGGTACCGCTGGATGTACGAAGTCGAATTCTGGAATCGGGCCGATCACTCCGAGCGCAAGGACGTGGCGCGCAATCAGTTCTGCGTGAGCGAGGAATTCCGTCTCTACGCCGAGCGTGCCGGTCTGGATGTGCTGGTCCTGTTCGACGACTCACCCTGGCTGCAGATGGTCGTGGGCAGGGATCTGGCCTCGGCGCGGCGCGAGACCGAGCGCCGACGCCTGGCCGAGCAGCGTGCCCGGATCGCCTATACGCCGCTGTTCGGGCAGCTGTTTCTCGAAGCGATCCGGGTCATCTACGGGGATCAGCATCCCAGGCAGGCGCTGGACTATCTCGACCGGCTCCGGCCCGGCCTCGAAGTCGATCTGTATCGAACCCTGATCGAAGGCCTGTGGGAGCAGGATCCCGACCGCTACGGTCCGCCGCCCGGCGACTGAATCGGGCGTCTGAATACCAGCCGCGCCCAGTCGTCCCTGGAGGCCAGCACGGGACCGTCGAGAGGGTCCCGATAAGCCTGCGCCACCTCGTCGGTCTGCTCGACCAGGACACCCGACATGACCAGCGACGCCCCGGGCTTGAGACAGCCTGAAAGACGAGGCGCCAGATCGATCAATGGCCCGGCCAGGATATTGGCGAGGACCAGTTCCACGGCGAGCGGCGCGAAGTCACCTGGCAGCAAGACCTCGATCCGATCCGACACCCCGTTTCTCCTGGCATTGTCTCGTGTCGCCTCGAGCGCCTGCGGGTCATGATCGACGGCGATGATCCGTGCCGCTCCCTGGAGGGCTGCGGCAATCGCCAGCACGCCCGAGCCGCAGCCGTAGTCGATCACGGTCTGACGGTTCAGGTCCTGGCCGTCCAGCCATTCCAGGCAGAGCGCCGTGGTCGGGTGCGTACCGCTGCCGAAGGCCAGGCCGGGGTCGAGCTGAATCACCCTGGACCAGCTCGGGTCCGGATCGATATGGCTGGGACAGATCCACAGGTCCTGGCCGAACTGCATCGGCTGATAGGCGTCCATCCAGGCGCGAACCCAGTCGCGATCGGCCAGGGTCGAGATCCGGATGCCGGCCGCCTCGATCAGGATGCCCCGGGTAGACAACCGCGAGGCCAGGTGGATCGGGTCGGGGCTTGAATCGAACAGCGCCTCGGCCAGCACCTGTGGCCACAGGAGACGCTCGCCAGGACCCGGTTCATGAACCGGATGATCCTCGGCATCGAGCAGGGTCACGGCCTGGGCGCCGGCCTCGAACAGGGCCTCTTCGGCGCGCTCGACCTGGCCCGGGTCGAGATCCAGACGGGCGAGAAACCAGGTTTCAGGGGAGGATCTCATGGCTGGTCCTTCAACTCAGATCGCCCCAGCGTGCCTGAAGAGCCGAGAGCACGGCGGGCCCGGCGGTTTCAGTGCGCAGCACGCGCGGACCCATGCGCAGACCCCGGAAACCGAGCATGTCCAGAACGCGGATATCCTTCTCGCTGAATCCGCCCTCCGGGCCGACGGCCAGGACAATCGGCTGATCCGCGACCCGCTCCAGATCATTCAGGCCCTGCTCGGCCATAGGGTCGAGATACAGCCCCAGTCCGGGGCGCGAGTTCAGCTCGTTGAGCGCAAGCAGTGGACGAAGCTCCGGAATGCAGACCCGGCCACACTGCTCGCAGGCCGAAATGACGACGCTGTGCCAGTGGGCCAGGCGCTTTTCGGCGCGAGCTCCGGAGAGCCTGACTTCGGTGCGCTCGCTGAAGACCGGCTGGATGGCGGTTACCCCCAGCTCGACGGATTTCTGCAGCGCCCAGTCCATCCGATCGCCACGGCCGACGGCCTGGATCAGGGTGATGTCCAGCGGCGATTCGGTGTTCGGCTGATCGGTGCGGGTCAGCTCGACGCTGCAGCGCTCGCGCCCGGTCATAGCGCTGATGCGGCCCTGGTGCTCCCGGCCATCGCCGTTGAACAGCGTGACCAGATCGCCCTCGCGACGGCGCAGCACCCTGAGCAGGTGATGGGCCGGCGGTCCCTGCAGCTCGATGGTTTCGCCCACCTGCATGGCCTGATCGCTGAACAGACGGATGCGCCGCATCAGGGCCGCGTGACCTGATCGATGGATTCGATTGCGGCGCGCGCCAGCCGATCGATCTCCTCCTCGGTGATCACGTAGGGCGGCATGAAATAGACCACGTTGCCGAGGGGGCGCAGGAGCATCTCGCGCTTCAGGGCCTGCTGATAGACCTGGATGCCACGGCGCTCCGCCCAGGGGTAGGGCTGGCCGTTGGCCTGGCCCATCTCCATGGCCAGAATCATCCCGTGCTGGCGGATGTCGAGGATGTTGGGGTGGTCCTCGAGCTCGGCGACCTGCTCGCGCATGCGGCGCGCCTTGACCCGATTATCGGCCAGGACGTCGCCGGCCTCGAACAGGTCGAGCGTGGCCAGCGCGGCCGCACAGCACAGGGCGTTGCCGGTGTAGCTGTGCGAATGCATGAAGCCCCGGGTCAGGTCGTAGTCGTGGTAGAAGGCCTGGTAGACCTCCTCGGTGGTCAGTACCGTCGAGAGCGGAAGAAAGCCTCCGGTCAGTCCCTTGGACAGGCACATGAAGTCGGGCCGGATCCCGGCCTGTTCGCAGGCAAACAGGGTGCCGGTGCGCCCGAAACCGACGGCGATCTCATCGGCGATCAGATGCACACCATAGCGATCGCAGGCCGCGCGCAGCTTCTCCAGATAGACCGGGTGATACATGCGCATACCGCCGGCGCACTGGACCAGCGGCTCGACGATGACCGCGGCGATCTCGCCGTGTCGTTCGGCGAGCAGCGCTTCCATCTGCTGAAATCTGAGCTGACTGTGATCCGCCCAGCTCGCGCCGGGCTCGCGCTCGAAGCAGTCGGGTGACTCGACGACGATCGGCTCGAGGAGCAGGGGCTGGTAGATGTCACGGTACAGGCCGACATCGCCGACCGCCAGTGCACCGAGGGTCTCGCCGTGGTAGCTGCCGGACAGGCAGACGAAGCGGGTCTTGCTTGATTGGCCGTTGTTGAGCCAGTAGTGAAACGACATCTTCAGGGCGATCTCGACCGCCGCTGATCCGGAGTCGGCGTAGAAGACGCGGGACAGGCCGGGCGGGGCGAGCTGGCAGAGCCGCTCGGCCAGTTCCACCGCGGGCGCATGGCTGAAGCCTGCCAGTATCACGTGTTCGAGTTCGCGCGCCTGGGCGGCGATCCTCCCGGCAATGGTCTCGTTGGCGTGACCGAACAGGTTGACCCACCAGGAGCTGATCGCATCGAGATAGCGATTGCCGTCATGGTCTTCCAGCCAGACGCCCTGGCCGCGACGGATCGGAACCATCGGCAGCCACTCATGGTCTTTCATCTGTGAGCACGGGTGCCAGACCCGCGCCAGATCGCGCTCGCGCCAGGATTGATTGCTCATCGCGGATTGATCATGGTGAAGCATGCATCGGTAGTCGTTCCAGCCGCCGAGATGTCGCGCCTGCATTGGCACCCTGACCGACTTCGGTGGTGGGTGTCAGGGCGCTCGCGTCGGCGTATCATGGTCGGATGGAATTCAACAATCTTCCGAAAGAAACAGGCGGACAAGGTAGCAGAGAATGAGCGCATTTCGCAGCCGCGCAGCGGGTTTTTCGCTGATCGAGATTCTGGTCGTTGTCGTGATCATCGGCATTCTGGCCGCGGTGGTCGTGCCGCGGGTGATGGATGAGCCGGATCGGGCTCGCGTGACCAAGGCTGCTCAGGATGTGCAGGCCCTGGTCACCGGGCTCAATATGTACAAGCTCGACAACTACCAGTATCCCTCCACCGAGCAGGGCCTGGAGGCGCTGGTCCGCCGACCGTCAGGCCAGCCCGAGGCACCGAACTGGAAATCCGGCGGCTATATCGACCGACTTCCGATGGATCCCTGGGGCAGACCCTATCAGTATCTCAATCCGGGCCTGAAGGGGGAGATCGATGTCTGGTCGTTCGGCGCCAACGGCATGCCGGGCGGCGAGGGGATCAATGCCGAGATCGGAAACTGGGAGGATTGAGGTCCCGATGCGCTCGGCGCGCGGCTTCACGCTGATCGAGGTGCTGGTGGTGCTTGCCATCGCCGCGACCCTGACCACGCTGGTTGTTCTTCGTTTCGGCACCTGGCAGGACCCGGATGATCCGCAGCGCATCCTCGAGCGGCTTGCCGCACGAATCGACCACCAATGCGAGCAGGCGCTGTTCCAGTCGCGCCCGCGCGGCCTCAGACTCACGGCCCGTGGCTATGACGTCTGGCAGGGCGGGCCCGATGGCTGGCAGCCGCTGCCCCAGCAGGGGCCGGATCAGGCGCAGTCGATCCCCCGTTCGCTGGAGTTTGCCCTGGAGCTGGGCGGCTATCCGGTCGATCTGCCCGATCCAGGTGCTGGTCCTGATTCGGCCCGCGAGAGCGGCGAGTCCGGGTCGATCAGTCCCCAGCTCATCTGTCAACCGCTCGGCGAGTTGACGCCGTTTCGCCTGACCCTGACCGAAGCCCAGGGCGAGCCCTGGACTCTCGAAGGCGATGCCAGCGGTCGCCTGACGCTGCCACAGGATCGGCCATGAGTCGCGGCTCTGGTGCCGCCGGTTTCACGCTGCTCGAGGTGCTGGTCGCGCTTCTGGTCGTCGCCATCGCGGTGGCCGCACTCGGCCGGGTCGGCGCCCAGGGCCTGGATGCGCAGGCCGAGGCAGAAGCCCGGACGATGGCGCTGTGGGTGGCCGACAACGCGATTTCCGAGCTCAGGCTGGAGGCCAATGTACCGGCCGATCGGCGCTCCGGTACCAGCCGGATGGGGGATCGCAGCTGGTACTGGGATGCCCTGATTCAACCGGCACCCGGAGAACAGATGCTGCGGGTCGATATTCTGGTCTATGCCGAGGCCGGTCGCGAATCGCCCGTCCTCAGCCATACCGGGTTCCTGCCGCTATGACTTGGCGCAGCTTCGCAAGCCCCAGCCGGGGATATACCCTGATCGAAGTGCTCGTGGCAGTGCTGGTATTTGCGGTGCTTGCCGCCAGCGCCTACAGCGCGCTCGATGCGCTGTCGCGAGCGACGACCTCGCATCGCGATCACGCCGCAGAGCTGGCCGCCCTGCAGCTGGGCGTGACCCGCCTGACCGCCGATATCCGTCAGCTCAGTCATCGCCGCGCCCGCAATGGTTTCGGTCAGACCGGACCCGCCTTGAGTGGCTCGCTGACCGGGCTGGAGGGCATGCGGGTCGGCTGGGCCAATCCGAATGAGCTGCGGCGCAGCCAGCTTCAGCGCTTCGCCTGGCAGTTCGACGGCCAGGACCTGATTCGCCTGGCCTGGCCGGTGACCGATCCTGCGCCCGGCGTGGTACCGGTGCCGGAGACGATCGACCTGGCGGTCCGCGACCTGCGCCTGGCCTACCGGGATCGAAATGGCGGCTGGCACGATCAATGGCCGCCCCGAACAGCCAGCGATCAGGCGCTTCCTGTCGCCGTCGAGGTGCTTCTCGAGACCGATCGCTTCGGTTCGGTTCGACGGCTGTTGCTGCTCGAATGATGGCCGGGCGACGACGTTCTCCATCGATCCGCCCCGCCCGCCAGCGCGGAGCCGCGCTCCTGATCGCTCTGGTCGTGGCGGCCCTGGCCAGCATCCTGGCACTGAGCGTGATCGAGCGCGGGCAGTCGACGATGGCCCGAACCCAGGCGGTTCTGGATAGCGAGCGCGCCTATCAGTACGCGCTCGGCATGGAACTGCTGGCCCGTGATCTGATCGATCAGGCGCGAGCCGAGGGTGCTGACCCGGAGATGCTCAACGGCAACTGGACGCCGGTGTTCCAGGTCCCGGGTGGTCGCGTTCAGGGCCGGCTGCTGGACCAGCAGGCGCGCTTCAACCTGAACGCACTGGCCCATCCGGATGCGGCCACGCGCGAAGACGCTCTGCAGATCCTCGAGCGGCTGCTCGATCTGCTTGGTCTGGACGCGGTGATCGCGCTTGAGCTGGCCGACTGGGTCGAGGGTGCTGCGGTGGCCCGCCCCGGCAGCGCCGGCAACAGCGTCTATGCCGGTTTTCGTCCCCCCTACCGCATGGCCGGCGTGGCCCTGGCCCACCCCAGCGAGCTGCGCTGGTTGCGCAGCATGACGCCGCAGGCCTATGCACTTCTGTCGACCTACATCACGACGCTGTCCGAGCCCGATCTGCGCGTCAACATCAACACCGCATCACCGCCGGTGCTCGCCGCGCTGATTCCGGAGATGTCGCTCGAGCAGGCCGAACGCGTCCTGGCCGACGGCCCCTGGCGGGAACTGCGCGATTTTCTGGCCCACCCGGTCCTGCAGATGCAGCCGATCGCCGATATCGAGCTGCGGCGCAGGATCAGTATCACCAGCGAGGACTATCTCGCCCAGGCAAGAGTCACTCTGGGCGGGGTCGAGCGTGACTACTTCGGACTGATCCAGCTGGGGGGAACGGGTTATGATTTCCGCTGGTTCAGCCAGGGTGTCCCCTGACCATGACGGCTTCAAGTGAGCGCCAAGTGATTCTGCATGCGGGTGCGATGCGCTGGGCATGGCGCCGCCTGGGGCGGGACCTCGAGGTGCAGAGTCAGGGCGAGTCGCCGCCCGGGGTCGTGGGATGGGCCTCGTCGGCACCCGTGCGCGTTCTTGTCGATGCCTCCCAGTGTCTCGGGCTTCGCCTCGAGCTGCCCCGAATGAGCGCATCGAAACAGGCCCAGGCATTGCGCTGGGCGGCCGAAGAGCATCTGGCCAGCTCGGCCGAGGATGAACATGTCGTGGCCGGGCCGCGGGACGATGCCGACCGACTGTGCTGTGTCGTGATCGGGCAGGCCCCGATGCATGACCTGATGGCGGCGCTCCACGGTCAGGCGGTCGAGCAGGTGGTGCCCGACGCGCTCTGCCTGCCCTACCAGCAGGGGCATGTCAGCCTGGCGGCCCTAGAATCGCGGATACTGGCGCGCTGGGGTGACTGGGAGTTCGGCAGTTTCGAGCCGGAGCTGATTACCGAGCTGTTGTCCGCCCTGCCCGGTGAGCCGACGCTGGACTGGTTCGGCGGTGCGCTGCCCGAAGCCCTGCAGTCGCTTCCGCTCGAGCACCGCAGCAGTGATGCCCTTGATGTCCTTGCCCGGGGCCTGACCACTGCCCCGATCAATCTGCTGACCGGGGACTACGCATCGGACAGCAGCCAGGTGGCCCGTTCCTACTGGCGCTATGCCGGGATCGCAGCGGTCATCACCACCGTGCTGGCCCTGGGCGGCGCCTTTCTCGAACTCAAGATGCTCGAGCATCGGTCGGCCGATCTGGCGACCGAGCTGGATGCTCAGTTCGCAGCTGCTTTCCCCGGTGTGCCGCCTGCCGGTCGGCATCTCGAGCAGGCGCAGCGCCAGCTCTCTGGCCTGCGCTTCGGTGAAGCGGCCGGACTGCTGGATCTGATGAACCGGGCCGCGCCGGTGATTGCCGGTCAATCCGCTCTGGTGCTGGATGCCATGAGCTTTCGCGAGGGCCGGCTCGAGTTTGTCGTGCGCGCCGCCGATGGTGCCGCGCTGGAGAATCTGGCCAGGCGGCTGCGCGCGCTGAGCCTGGAGGCCGAGCTGCAGTCGCTTCGCCTGGAGGAGGGTGGTGCGAGTGGGCGCCTGCTGTTGACTCAGGCGGGCGGTGTATGAAGGACTGGTTCCAGCAGCTCGAGGCGCGCCAGCGCATCGTCCTGATGGCCGCGGCGCTCGTGCTGTTCGGCCTGTTTCTGTTCGTCCAGGTCTGGGAGCCGATCAAGCAGGCCAGTGCCATGGAGCGCGAGCGTATCGCGCAGCAGCAGGCTCTGCTGGACTGGCTGGTGGCGATCACGCCGATGGCCCGGCAGCTCCAGCAGCAGCGAATGACCCAGCGCCGTGACAGCGACCAGTCCCTGCTCGGCCTGGCCGATCAGACGGCGCGTGCAGCCGGACTGGCCTCGGCCCTGACCCGGATTGAACCGGCCGGCCAGGACCAGGTGCGCGTCTGGCTCGACAATGCCGATTTCATTCGCATGATGGGCTGGCTTCAGCAGCTCTCCAGTCAGCATCCGGTCGACGTCGACCAGATGTCCGCCGATCGCGCCTCTGGCGAGGGTCGAGTCAATGTCCGAGTCACGTTGAGCGAGGATGCGTAGGCTTTTTCTTGTCGCCCTGCTGGTGCTGCCCGTGATCGTGCTCCTGACCCTGCCGGCCGGACTGGTGATCCCGCGTTTCGATCCACCGGCGGCGCTCGGCCAGTACGGCGGGACCGTCTGGTCCGGTCATGCGCGCTGGCGCCAGGCCGGCCAAGTGCCGATGACCCTGAGCTGGAACTGGTCATGGCCCTGGCGCTGGCACTGGGAAGCCGCCGATGGCGTCAGCCGAATCCAGGGGCAGTGGCGGCCGGGGCAGGGCATCGACCTGAGCCAGGTTGCCGGAAGCCTGGCGATCCAGCGACTGGATCTGGCGGCCTGGTTGCCCCTGAGCCCGCCCCAGGGCGTTCTCCGCCTGGAGCTGGAATCGGTTCGAATTCCCCAGGCCGGAGCCCCCCGCATCGTGGGTGTCGCGGTCTGGGAGGACGCGCGACTGGCTGGCGTGGTGCAGGAGGACCTGGGGCAGATCCAGGTCCGATTCGAGCCACCCCAGGCGGGCCCCGAGGAACGTCAGACTGCCCGGATACAGAGCCTGGCTGCCGCAGCCGTCATGGTGCAGGGATCGATCGAATTCGGCACCAGGACCTATGATGTCGATCTCTGGTTGCAGGCCAGTCCCGATCGCCCCGACCTGGCCGGTCAGCTCGGCAGTCTGGGCGAGCGTCAGCCCGACGGCCGGGTCCGGATTCGACTGCAGGGCGCCTCGGGCCTCGACCCAACCGACTTGAACTGATCAGACAGGGAGCAAGAAACACCAATGCGCATTGATCTACAGCAGGCTCTGGCGGCGGCCACTCGAGCCGCCAGGCAGGCCGATCAGATCGCCATGCAGTACTTCAACGGCGAGCTCGAAGTCGAGCGCAAGTCGGACGCCAGCCCGGTCACGGAAGCGGATCGAGCCTGCGAGCGGGCGATCCGGGCAATCCTCCTGGAGGCCTTCCCTGAACACGCGATCCACGGAGAGGAATACGGCCAGAAAGGTCAGGGCAATGTGCTCTGGCTGGTCGATCCGATCGACGGTACCCGCAGTTTCATCCGTGGTCTGCCCTTCTGGTCGGTGCAGATCGCCCTGATGGTCGACGATGAGCTGGTGCTGGGCGTGTCCTCGGCGCCGGCCTTCGGCGAACAGGCCTGGGCCATCGCGGGGCAGGGCGCCTATGTCAACGGCCGGCGGGTCGAGTGCCGGGGCTGTGAGTCGATCGAGGCCGCCGATCTGAGTTTCGGAAATCTGCGCACGCTTGCGCGCGGTCCGGACTGGGCCTGGGCGGGTCAGCTGTTTTCGCGTGCGGCTCGCAGTCGGGCCTATGGCGATTTCTATTCCTATCACCGTCTGGCCGATGGTGGCCAGGATGCCGTGATCGAGAGCGACGTCAATATCCTCGATATCGCGGCACTGACCGTTCTGGTCCGCGAGGCCGGTGCCGTGATCACCGACCTGGAAGGCGCGCCGATCGGGCTCGAGACCACCTCCATCCTCGCCGCTGGTCCCGCGCTTCATGCCCGGTTGCTATCCTCGAAGCATGAATGAACTCAAGCCCAAGACCCTGCCGATCATTCACGAGCTGCGAGAGCGCCGGCCCGCTGATCTGTTCAAGGTCGAACAACTCGATCTCGAATTCTCCAACGGCGAGCGACGAACCTATGAGCGCCTGAAAAGCCGCGGCCTCGGCGCAGTCATCATCGCCGCCATGCCCGATGACGATCACGTGCTGCTGATTCGTGAATACGCCTGCGGTGTGCATCGCTACGAACTGGGCCTGCCCAAGGGGCGGCTCGAGCCCGGGGAAGACCACCTGACCGGCGCCAACCGGGAACTGCAGGAAGAATGCGGTTATGCAGCCCGTGATCTTCGCGACATCGGTCGCCTGACCCTGGCGCCGGGATACATGACCCACGCGACCCACGTGGTTCTGGCCCGCGATCTCTACCCGTCGCGCCTGCCCGGTGATGAGCCTGAAGCGCTGGATGTGATCCACTGGCCGCTGGACCGTCTCTCCGAGCTGGTCCAGCGTGATGACTGCACCGAAGGTCGAACGATTGCTGCGCTGTACATGGCCCGGGATCTGGCTCGCCTCGACCGCTGAACCCCCGGCGAACTGCGGATCGCCGGTGCCTGAGAGGATCAGGAAGCAGGGTCGTGCCGGTGCCGTCTGCGCAGGCTGAGGGTGATCAACAATAGCCCTGCCATCAGCGCCAGGCTGGCCACGAGACTCATGCTCGGAACCGGCAGTGTGGGTTGCGGCGGCAGCCCCATCACCGCCACGGCGAGGGACTGACGGTCGACTTCGACTTCGATCGGCCCGCCGGTGGGCGTGGTCGTCCAGCCCTTGGTGACCTGGGTATCGCGCCAGGCTCTGCGGTAGATCAGACGCGCCGACACTTCGGCGCTGGCGTCCATCTCCAGGCCGCTCAAATCGAATCGATACTCCGATACATCGGTGGCACCTGAGGGAATGCGGGTATCGCTGCTGACGCCTTCAGCGTCGATGAACAGGACCGGGCGCACCACCGGACCTTCGCCGTTGATCCGGCCCTCGAGGACGCGCGCAAAGCCCTTCCCGGGCCGCCCGGCCAGATCATTCGGGTCGCTGCCGCCCTGCGCACTGCCGTAGAACGGGATGACTTCTCCCCCCGTTTGCCCGAGGGCGCTGCCCCCGATGCTGGCTTCGATGACCAGCAAGGCATTGCGGATGGAAATGCCGGTCGGGAAGTGGTGGCCGGCGCCGGCGTTGGTGACCGCTGCGGTGACCAGCAGCTCATCGCCGACCTGGCTGGCTTGCAACGACAGGTCGATCGATTCGCTGAGCGTGGTCGGAGTCGATCCGGTAAAGGTATGGCTGCGCCGCTGGCTGGCGACGCGCTCAGGCTGGCCGCCCAGGGAGGAGATCGGACCGGCGCTCTCGGCGGCCGGCATGTGACAGTCCTGGCAGGCCATGAACTCCGGCCCCTCGACCGCAAAGGGTGAGGCCAGCCACTCGGTGTAGGTATTCTGGCCAGGTGCGCCGGTCTCGGGGTTGTTGTACTCGTGACAGGAGGCGCAGAATCTCGATTCGGTGAAGCGCGGCTGGTAGGACGCGCGCATGGTCGAGAAGCTGACGTCGTCGAGCGGACCCCAGACCCAAAACTGGGTCGCGAAATCGTCCGGGTAGCGGTACTGGGCGTTGCCCAGATGATGCAGCGCCGAGACGTTCTCGTTGACGTCGGCCATCTGATGGCAGGCCAGGCAGGTCACCCCATCCAGACCCCCGATCAGTCCCACCTCGTCGAGGAAGACGTTACCCGGATCCTGCATGTCGGCCAGCGGGGTGTGGCAGGTGGCGCAGAAACCGGTGTCGTCGGGATCGTGCAGATCACGGAAGACATAGCCATTGCTGCCGCCCGGGGTTCCGGTACCCGAGAACAGGTCCAGGACCCATTCGTTGACGCCGGCGTTGGAGTGCGTGGACTGCTGCCACTCCTGGTGCTGATCGGCGTGGCAGGCGACGCAGTTGAACGAGCTTCCTGGCTCGTAGAGTGAGGGTAGATCATCGATCGGCAGGCGCTGCATCGAGATCAGGACATCATCGCCGTCCGCAGCGCTTGCCGAGCCGGTGATGTAGTTGATCTTGCGCGTCGGGTCATAAGTGGTCACCGCCGTGATCACCGCAGATCCGGCAGGCGTGTCGGTCAGTGTGAACTGGCCGTCGGCGTCGGTCAGGACCGGCTCACCGGTGGTGGTCTGCACGCGGACCCGCGCGCCTGCCACCGGCAGGCCGCTGTCGGCATCGATCACCTGGCCGGTAATGTCGGGTCGGGCAACGGAGGGCCAGAACATAAGCACGGCCACGAAGGCCAGGGTCAGCGTTTTCATCAAAATGGTTTCAGTACGGCAAGAAGAACGATCAGGATCAGAAACAGGGCGGGCACCTCATTGAACAAGCGATAGAAGCGCGACGAGCGTGTGTTGGCGCTTGCTGCAAACTGCCTCACGATACGAATGCAATAGAGATGATAAGCCACCAGGCCTGCGACCAGCAAAAGCTTGGCGTGCATCCAGCCCTGGCTCAGCCAGCCGGGGGCGGCCAGCAGGCTGGCCAGTCCGAAGCCGATCGCAAGCGCGCCGCCGATGTGGGTAATCATCAGCAGCCTGTGCTGCATGACCTTGAACAGGGCCATGGTGTCGGCGGACTGGCCTTCTGCTGCATAGACGAACAGCCGCGGCAGGTAGAAGAGCCCGGCGAACCAGGTCACCACGAAGATCAGATGAAAGGCTTTGAGCCAGAGCATTCCAGAACGGGTGTCGGTGGCGGGACGAGGCGCTATTCTGGCCCAGCTTGCCGAAGGAAACAAATTTTCTGTTTGTCACTGCGGCTTGACTGTTGCTGCAGGCTACGGGTATAAACAGGGCGCGCAGAATGTTCTGTTTCCATGAACGAAACGTTTGCGAAGCATTAAAAGGTGCCGAACGAGTACATCCGAATGAGTGCGCCTGCAATTCCGGTTTGGGGCAATCTGTTGAAGCGGTCCGCAGGGCCGCTTTTTTTTATCCGAGTCTTGAACTGTTCACTCGTGGCAATGATTTATACTGGGGTTTCGCGTTTCCTCAAGAATCGGAGTGTTCCATGTCAGATTCGCCCCAGATGATCTTTACCGATGCGGCTGCAGCCAAGGTTCGCGAACTGATTCTGGAAGAAGCCAACCCGGAGCTCAAGCTGCGCGTCTACATCACCGGTGGGGGCTGCTCGGGATTCCAGTACGGTTTTACCTTCGATGAATCCATCGAGGAGGGTGATGTGACCGTTGAGCGTAATGCCGTCACTCTGGTGGTCGATCCGCTCAGCTTTCAGTACCTCGAAGGTGCCGAAGTCGACTACAGCGAAAGCCTTCAGGGAGCGCGCTTCGTGATTCGAAATCCGAATGCGGCCACGACCTGTGGCTGCGGTTCTTCTTTCGGAATGGCCTGATCGCACGCCTGCGATGTTCGCGCCCCGGCTGATGTTATTAACCCGGCAACCATTCAGATCGCATTCACGGCATCAGGAATGGAGCGAATCAAGGCGTCGCTCGCCGGCAAGGGTTGTTTCCTTGGCAAGAGCGAGAACGCAGAGTCGGGCCATTCCTGCTGCCCCTAACTTGTTGAATCAAAATGATAGGCCGCGCTGTGCCTGGCAATGGACGGCGTTAGCGAAACTTGCTGTAGAACCACTACAGCGGCGTTCCACTGCCTTGCCCTCGTCAGGCGCAGCGCGGCTGAACGCGATCTGAATGGTTGCCGGGTTAATAATCAGGTTGGAGCCGCAGCGGTGACCATTCTTGCCATTCTGATCGGGCTGCTGATCAGCCACTACGCCACGGGCGTGAGACATCTTCGGCGTTTCGAGCCCCTTCTCGCTCCGGCCCGTTGGGCCCATCGAATCTGGCCGCAGCCCTCGTGGCTGGTCATGCTGGTGATGATCCTGACCTCCCTGCTGGCAGCGGGACTGGCCGAGTGGCTCCTGATCGGCCTGGCCGGAACCCTGGGTTGGTTCGTCCTGGCGCTGTTCGTGTTCATCTACTGTCTCGGTCCCAGGGATCTGGACAAGGACGTTCAGCTGTTGCTCGAGCGTGGGCCGGACAGTGCGGATCCTGCGGTGGCCGAGGCCCTGCGCTCCATGCGTCTGCAGCCAGACGCCGACGCGCAGGCGGCATCGGCTGCAGTCCATCATGCCGCCCTGTCGCGCTGGTTCGGGCTGTTTTTCTGGTTCGTGGTGCTGGGGATTCCCGGCGCATTGCTCTACCGTCTGGTCCGAGCGGGTCTGCAGGGGTCCTTCGACGCCGACTCCAGCGACTGGTTGGCGCGCCTGCGCCTGGTGCTTGACTGGCCCGTGCTGGTCCTCGTGGTTCTCTCTGCCGGCCTGTGCAGTGATCTCGATCGCGTGATCGATGTCTGGCGTGATCAACCCGAAGGATCGATGATACGGGGAGTCACGCCGGACCTGCTTGACCGCGTTGCCGGCATCGCTGTGGCGCCCGGAGCACCGGTCACTGACGGCCTGGCTTCGGCCCACCGGCTGGTGTGGCGAATGCTGATCCTGTGGCTGGTCGTTATGAGCCTGATTCTGATCGCCGGCTGGATGGTCTGAGCGCAGATCGCGCGGTTGATTCCCGAGGAATTGACTTTCACGACCCTTGTGAAGTAGTGTGATGCGGTTCACGCTACTAGGGGTTTGATGTGGGGCATTCCGGCGTAGACATTCGTCAGATTCTGCTGTCGATGCGCACCCGCCTTGGCGAGCGGGGTATGGGCGAAAAAGTGGAGAAAGCCTGGCTGTACTGGGCCAGGGATTTTCTTCTCGCTCACCCGGACCGCAAGCCGGATCAACTGGGTGCTGACGACATTCAACGCCATGTCGAGTCGCGGGCTCGCGCGCGGCAGGTCAGCCAGGCGGTGCAGCACCAGATGATCCGGGCCTGCGTTTTCATGCTGCGCGACGTTCTCGGCTCCGATTCTTCCGAGCTGTCCATGCTCTGGCAATCGACCCGCTCCGCCCCGAGACCGGTGATCCTGACGCCGGGCCAGGTGCAGACACTTCTCGCTGAGCTCGATGGGCCTTCGTGGTTGATGGCCTCGTTATCCTATGGTGCCGGGCTGCGGCTTCGGGAGTGCGTGCGGCTGAGAGTTCGTGACATCAAGGACCATCGAATAGTCGTTTGCGATGGCAGTGGTCGGATGCTGCGCGAAACAGTTCTGCCCGAACGCGTTCGTGACCCTCTGCGCGCTCACCTGGAAAAGCTCAAGATCCGGCACATACGAGAGCTCGCCGACGGATTCGGCGGCGTCCAGTTGCCGCTGAACTCAGGCGTGCCTGCTTCGTCCGGTCGGTCCTGGGCCTGGCAATTCCTGTTTCCCGGCCCCTACATGAGTGATTCCGGCGGGCCGGTTTCTCATGCCCTGCGCACACACACAAGCCCGATGGAGATTCGCCAGGCCATCGAGCAGGCCGCGCGCATGGCCGAAATCGACCGACCGATGTCGGAAAATATCCTGCGCAACAGCTTTGCGGCGCATCTGCTCCAGCGCGGCGTGGCCATGGCCGATGTGGAAAGACTGCTCGGCGTGGGTCCGACTGATCAAAGCCAACGCGCCAACGCGCCGACGGTGTCCAGAGCCGCAACAAAAATGGATCGCTCAGCGGCCGGCTTCTGATCGCTGCGGTTCGCATCGGGCTCGTATCAGCGGGGGCGTCTCCGCGAATCGACGGTCTGATCGGCATAGCCGCTCAACTCCATGTAGCCGCGGCCGATCGGGCGCTCACCCTCGCCTTGCCGAATATCGACCATGCCTTCCCAGTAGGGTACGGAGGCGCGCCAGCGCTGATTGTCGAAGGCCGCATCGACGAGCAGATCGATGCCGTGTTCCGGCACCTCGATGCGCCAGCTCAGGGGCCATTCCACCCCCTCCTGGTCGCGCCAGTACCGGTCGCTGCGGGCTGAAAAGTCACTGGCTTCCAGAATGCTGTAACGGCCGTCGGGCCAGACCAGGCTGCCGGCGGAAAACTCCGACGCACTCCCATCGTGGTGCCGCAGACGATAGACCATCAGATCCCGACCATCGTCGAGCTGCAGAGCAAACCAGTCCCAGCCAGCCAGGCTCTCATCGAGCTGGCCGGAGCCCCACTCCCGGTCCAGCCAGGCCAGTCCGCTGACCTCGCCCGACCAGTCGCCAACCGACAGATGACCGCTGGCATTCAGCCGTGTGTGGGAGTAATAGCGTGACGCCTGACCGGGCTTAGGTCCCTTCCTGCTGAAGCCATCGCGCCCCTGCAGGACCTTGCTGCGATCCGGAACGAGTTCCAGGGACAGACCCATGGCGTTGGCCATGGCTTCGAGCTGCCAGCCCGGATCCATGGCATCGACCCGCCATGACCCCAGCCACCAGCGTTCGGTGCTGGCGCCGGCCAGGCCGAGGGCGTCGCGGGCAAAACGTTCTTCGCTATGGAACTGCTCATTGGCGTGATCGCTGATGGCAAAGTGGGCCATCCACAGGTGCTCGCTGTCCCAGGCCGAACCGGTCGCCTCGGAGTCACCCAGCTTGAAGCGAAACAGCGTGTACTGAAAACCGAAGCGGCGACCGTCGGCCGAGGCCAGATTGCCGGTGAAATACCACCATTCGTTGCGGTAGGCATCGTGGCTGGCATGATCGGCGGGAAAGGTCAGGGGAACGGGTCCGGTGACCCGCTCGACATCGGCGGCGTCCCCGCCGAGAACAGCAGACAGGGCAATCGGATCCGCTCGGTGGGCCGGCTCATGGGTCTGCAGCTCCAGCCAGAGCAGAAGGCCGGCGATGACAAGACAGAGGAGGATCGGGATCGGGCGCATCATCGCTGCCCCTTCAGCTGTCCCGCAGCCTGTAGACGCCCGATCGACCAGGACGGTATCAATCCGGCCAGCAATCCGGCGGTCAGGGCGATCGGCAGGAGCTGAATCCAGGGCAGGAGAGTGAACTCCAGGGGAACGCTCCAACCGAAAGCCCTCGGCTGAACTGCCAGCGACAGTACGGCATGGATCAGCGCGCTCATCGGAATCGCGAGCAGGGCCGCGACCAGCGCCAGGCCGACGGTCTGGGTCAGGACCCAGCGGGTCAGTCCGCCACGCGTCAGGCCCAGGGCCCGCAGCGTGGCGTATTCGCGCCTGCGCTCCAGACCCAGCGCCATCAGCGCGCTGACCAGGGAAATCACCGCGATCAGGCCGACCAGCAGTGCCAGGGCCTGGGTGATGCGGAAGGTCCGGTCGAAGACCCCCAGCGTGATCCTGCGCACCTCCTCACGCAGGGTCAGGTCGAGCCGGGACGGTGCCAGGTCGAGCCGATCTGCCAGCTCGATCAGGTCCGGAATGCGATGGTCCGGAGCCAGGTACAGACCGACGCTGTCGCGTGAACTATCGTTGAACCATTGTCTGAACCAGGCGCCTGCCACGGCGATCTGGCCGCTGTCGTTGGCATAATCCCGATAGATCCCGACGATCGGGCGCTCGATGGTCCCCGAGGGCGTGGTCAAGGCAATGCTTTCGCCGAGGGATACGGCCTGCCGCCGCGCCAGGGGTTCGGAAACAAGCAGGCCCAGACCCTGATCGAAGCGATGCCAGTCTTCCGTTTCGCCGCCGGCCAGAAACTCGAAGCCCTGGCGAGCCACCGGGGGCAGGTCGTAGCCCACCAGCTGGGTGCCGTCGGCTCGACGGAACTGGCGCACTGAGGATACGGCTCGAAACTCCGCCCAGTCGGACTGGATCGATTCGAACTGCGCCGGTGAAATGGACTCGCCCTGAACGCTCAGATAGACATCGGCTCTGAGCAGACGGGTGACCCAGTCATCCACCGCAGAACGAAAGCCGTCTACCATCAGCGCCATCCCGGCACTGAGACCGAGGGCCAGGCTCAGAGCAGCCATGCTGGGCCCAAGTCGCTGTCGCGAAGCCGCTAGCATGCCCAGGGCCCGCCCGGCAAGACTGCCGGGTCCGAGCCTGCGAATGCCCCCGACCAGCGCCATGGCAAGACCGGGGACCACGATCGCGCAGGCGCTCAGCCAGAGGAACAGGCTCAGCAGAGCTGCAACCAGATGGCTGGTGGTCAACAGTACGATGGTGCCCAGGGCGGCCAGTCCGATCGCGGCCAGCCAGAGCCTGCCCGGGGAGGTGGTGCGGGTCGAGCCACGACCGAGCTGGCCGGGGGGGATCCGCAAGGCAGAAGCAATCAGCCCGGAAACACTCAGGCAGGCCAGACCGAGGGTCAGACCGAGAATCCCCAGATACAGGGTCCGGCTCGGCAGGATCTGCTGGCCGGTGACCATGCCGTAGAGCTCTGCGCTTGGATTCTGGATCAGGACCAGCAGGGCGCGGGCCAGCTCGGTGCCCAGCACCAGCCCGAACAGGGTTCCGATCAGCGTCAGTGCCGAAACTTCCAGCAGCAGCCACAGGCGCAGTTGTCCCGGGGTCACGCCAAGTGAGCGGCTCAGACCGATCTGGCGGCGGCGCTGGACCAGCAGGAACGACAGCACGGAGTGGACAACGAACAGGCCGACGACCAGCGCCAGCAGGCTCAGTGCGGTCAGGTTGATCCTGAGCCCGGAGGTCAGGCGCTCCACACTGGCGATTCGATCGCTGGACTCGACCATTTTCAGGCGCGCATCCAGATGCTCGTCCAGCCAGGCCCCGGATCCGGCAGGTGCGCTGATCCAGGACAGTCGACCCGACATGTTCAGGAGCTGCTGCGCCCCGCTCAGATCCATCAGCAGGCGATTGTCGAGCCAGCGTTCGCCGGCCAGAACGGCGAGGATGTCCAGATTAGTGGTCCGACCATCGATGCGGACGCTGACCTGCTCGTCGGCGGTCACGGCCAGGCGCTCGGCCGTGGCCCGATTGATGATGACTCCCCGGGGGTTGGCGAGCAGGCCCGTGGCCGTCCCTCGATGCGCCGCCAGGGTCTGGCCGGCGCTGGCGCTGATCGGGTCGGTCGCTAGCAGCTCCAGAATGATATCCGCGGAGCGCACCCGTTCGGAGATGAAGGGAATCAGCGCTGGACTGCCGGGCTGCCGCAACAGCTCGCTGAACACCTGTTCATCAAGCGCCGTTCCCGGGGGTGCCTCGATCCGCAGGCTGTTGTCGCCCGCCAGGGCTCTGGCGGCCGCATCGAGAGAATCGAGCATGGTGTTGCGCATCAGAGCCACCCCGGTGACCACCGCCACCCCGGCTGCGACACCGACCAGCGCAAGCGCCAGCTGCGCCGGCTGGCGCATGAAGAACTGCCAGGATGCTTTCAACAGGATCTTCATCGCGCTGTTGCGAGCTGCCCGTGGGTCAGATAGAGCGTGTCGTCCATGCGGGCCGCCGCGTCCTGGTTGTGCGTGACCATGAGGACGGCGCAGTCGAGCGCTCGTACGCTCTGGTCGAACAGATCCAGGACGATGTCCGCGCTGTCTGGATCGAGGCTGCCGGTCGGTTCGTCGGCCAGGATGAGTGCGGGCTGATGAATCAGTGCGCGCGCGATCGCGGCCCGCTGCTTTTCACCTCCGGAAAGCTGGGCCGGGAATCGATTCATGAGCCGAGCGATGCCGAGTGAGTCGCACAGCGCCTCAATCGCCTCCCGATCGGTCTGGAGTGCGGTCAACCAGGGCACCATGGCGATGTTGTCGTAGACAGTCAGGCTTTCCACCAGGTTGAAGTCCTGAAATACCAGCCCGACCCGACGCGCTCGAAATCGAGTCAACGCCGGCTCCCGCAGGCCATCAAGCGCCTGACCGTCCAGGGTGATCGTGCCGGCGTCGGGGCGATCCATGCCGGCGGCCAGATGGAGCAGGGTGCTCTTGCCGGAGCCCGAAGCGCCCATGATCGCCAGTCGTTGACCGGCCGCCAGATCGAGATCGACCCCGTCGAGAACCTTGACGGTGTCCATGCCCGATCGAAAGTGCCGGCTGACGCCTTCCAGACTGAGCAGTGCATCAGAATTCACAGGAACGCTCCGAGGAGGGCGGTGATAACGAGCAGCGCCGTGGCCAGGCTGCTCAAACGCAACCTGAGACGTCCATACCAGGGGGCGTGGATGGTCTGCTGCCAGGGTGCGTCGAGCCAAAGGTGCGCGCCAAAGCCCAGGGCCAGTAATGAGGCCGCGCCCGGCAGCGGGAGCAGAATGGCGGGCCAGGCCCCGAGCAGGATCAGATTGCTCGCCAGCACCCGCCAGGTGGTCGCTCTGTGACCAAGGATTGCCTCCATCCAGAGGGTTCCGCACAGGAAGGAAAGGATCAGCAGGCAGTAGGTGATCAACAGGGGTGTCAGCTGGGCCGGGAGGGCGATGATCGAAACCAGGGGCAGCATCAGAAACGGGAGCATGCCGCCCCAGCCGAGACCCTTCACGATCGGTCGGAGTCGATCGGGTGTAGCGCATTGATGGCTCATGACGGATAAATCTGGTGTGGTCTGCTTGCAGTTTAGAGCGCTGGCATGCATGATCGTGTCGCCAGAAATAAAAAGCCCCTGACCGGGAGCCGTGGTCAGGGGCTATGGTGCACGTCCGAAACGGTGGAGGGAGTCAGGGCCTTGGAGGGACCGCTCCGAACGCGGGATCAAGTATCAGCAGATCCGGTGAACTGTCCGTGAACGCGCGTTGCACGTGCTCGTTGTCCGGAACTCGACGCAGTGGTCGCAGTCATATAAACATGCCGATCAGCGCGCGGTTGGAAGTTTTGGCTTGATCCGGGCACTGATTTATTTGGCAGAATGCGCTTTTTGTGGTAGTCTTACCACCAACCTTGGCAAGTCTGCAACGATTTGCAGGGTTCGCAGGGCGCGAAGCGAGGTACATCACTCCGATAGATTGCCCCTCCCCGACCAGGGGAGGGGTTTTTTTTGCCTTCGCTTTCCATCGGGGTTGCCCCGATTTTCTCCTGCGATCCGAATCAGGCGGTCTTGAAACTCAATAAAGCATTTTCGAGAAGGTGTTGTCATGCAGATCAATCTCCTCAAGGCGAAGATCCATCGCGCCACGGTTACCCAGGTCGAGCTGGATTATGAAGGCTCCTGCGCCATCGACGAAGCCCTGCTTGAAGCCTCTGATATCAGGGAATACGAACAGATTCACATCTACAACATCACCAGCGGCGAGCGCTTTGTCACCTATGCGATCCGCGCCGAACGCGACAGCGGTGTGATCAGCGTGAACGGCGCTGCTGCCCACAAGGCATCGGTCGGCGATCTGGTCATCATTGCCGCCTATGCCTCGATGAACGAGGCCCAGGCCGACCAGTTCCAGCCACGACTCGTCTATCCGGACCAGGCCAACCGCATCCGGAAGATCGGCAGCGCCATTCCGGTTCAGGCTGCTTGAACGCGATAAGTGTTGCGTAAAAACAACACGACGTCAGTCCGCGCCGCATGAACACGACCGACCCGACGGATCGGACGCGCTGGGTTCTCGATACGAGCCGTGTTCCACTGAGCGCCGATCAGCGCGCTGACTGCCGGGAAGAGATGGCTGCCAGCGGTCTGGCTCTGGCGGTCGAGCGGTTGTTTTCCGGAGAAGCGGTCAATCCGAGTGAGAATCAGCCAGCGCTCCACATGGCGCTGCGCGCCCATTCGCCTGATCGCTGGCCGGGTCAGGGCCTCGACCCGGAGCTGATCGAGCAGCGAGAGCGCTTCCTTCAACTGGCCGAACAGCTCCATTCAGGCTCGATGGGGATCAACGACCTGATTCATGTCGGTATCGGAGGCTCCGATCTTGGGCCCCGCCTGCTGCTCGAAGCGCTTGGCGACTCATCATCGGCTCTGCGGGTGCATTGTCTTTCCACACTCGATCACCGCGCGCTCCAGCGCCTGCTGGGCTCGCTCGATCCGGCACGGACCGGCCTGATCGTCGCCTCGAAGTCCTTCACCACTGAAGAAACACTGCTCCAGGCCCGGACCGTCGCGAGCTGGCTGGGCGAGAATTTTGTCGCCCGGTCCTGGGCTGCGACCGCCCGCGCCGACCGCGCGGTGGCATTCGGGTTCGAGCCGGATGCCGTACTAGGGTTTCCCGCCTGGACCGGGGGGCGCTTTTCGATGTGGTCCTCGGTCGGCACCAGTGCGGCTGCCGCGATGGGGCGGGAGCGCTTCGAGTCCCTGCTCGCCGGGGCAGCCGCGGCGGACGCCGATTTTCATCAGGCCAGTGTCCAGAGCAGCAACGACCAGCTGGCCCACGAGCTGGCCGGTCTGATGCACGGTCTGTGCCGCCGGCTTGATCTGGCCACGCTCGGTGTGGTGGCTTACGACCCGCGTCTGGCGCTGCTCGGCGACTACCTGCAGCAGCTTGTGATGGAAAGTCTGGGCAAACGCGTCGATCTGTCGGACCGGCCGCTGCGCCAGCCAACCGCGCCGCTGGTGTTTTCAGGACGCGGTACGGACGCCCAGCACGCGATGTTCCAGGCCTTCCATCAGGGCAATGCTGACCATCCCCTGATCCT
>Ga0102934_1000340_pt1 | contig 30195 bp, 29 predicted proteins | sample SalPonR2_A_D1_MG_FD_78175 | JGI IMG/M metagenome (GOLD analysis project Ga0102934, IMG submission 78175) | Salt pond soil microbial communities from South San Francisco under conditions of wetland restoration - Salt Pond MetaG R2_A_D1_MG | ecosystem: Environmental > Aquatic > Marine > Intertidal... | reverse complement strand
GGGGGAGGGTGATGGGTGAGGGTGGGGGGGGGGGGGGGGGGGGGGGGGGGGGGAGGAAAGGGGGAGGGGGGGAGGGGGGAAAGGTGGGCGAGACAGTGCGGCGAGTGGCGAGAAGCATGTAAATAGGCAGCAGAATGCGTGACAACAAAGGCAAAGCATTTTCGGAAAGGTTTCAAGAAGACGGCTGCTCTTTTTCAAGTGTGTACTTTCAGCCACCCACTTTTGACCAGTACCAGACGCATTATTCGACGAGCTGTCGCCCGTAATAAGCCGCGCCCACCGCCGCCACCTCCTCAGGCGGTACACCCTCCACGCTCAGCACCTTCACCTTCCCCAGTGTGAGCCGGCTCCGCACGAATTCCCCCAGGAAAGGCAAGCGGGCCGTGCCCCCCGCCAGCAGCACGCCTTGCAAGCCCTCCAGACCCACCCCCGACGCCCGCAATGCCTCCACCACGGGCGCTTCCAACTGGTCCAAGACAGGCAGCGCTAGTCGCTCCAGGGCGGCCCTGGATACGGTCGCGTCCAGGTGCTTCGGCCCCCGGTGGTCGGCGGTGATGAAGGGGAGACGCAGGGTCGAGGACGGGCTCAGACTCAGCTCCTGCTTGCTCGCCTCCGCCGCCTCATGCAAGCGCTCGAGCGCCAGATAGTCCGTGCCTAGGTCCAGGCCGCCGTGCTTCTCCTTGAAGTCGGAGATGAGGTGCTGCACCAGCACCCCGTCTAGCTGCTCCCCGCCCACCGCCCACGTCGTCCTGTTGGCCCGCACGCCCAGCCCCTGCTGGGGGTCCATGGCCACCACCGAGGCCTGCGCGTTCAGGCCCCCCACATCCAGCACCAGCCAGGGCTTCCCGAAGAAGGCCTCTTCGTCCGAGACGGCCCCCGAGTAGTGGGCGCAGACCAGGGCTGCCACCGCGTCCTCCACCACCGCCAGGCCCCCGCCCTGCCCCTCGTCCGCCCCAACGCTCAGACCCGTCGCATCGGCGGCCGCCTTCAGCGCCCGACGCTTCGCCCCTTCATCGAAGTAGGAGGGGACTGCGAGGATGGCGAAACCCGGGGTGGTGTGCAGTTTGTGCTCCGCGGACTGCACGAGCTCCTCAAGGACCCGCGCGCTCGCTTCCAGGGGCGTCAGGGCTCGCCCCCCCTTGAGCCTCATGACCAACGGAGAGAGGTCCCCGTCCGCAGATCCTTCCCTGGCGTCGACGGCGAAGGGGAACAAAGGCCGGACTTTGTCCTCGTAAGCGGCCAGGCCCAGCAGGCGCTGGATGTTGAAGCCCACCTTCGCGGGCTCCCTCCATCGTGCTCGGCGAGCCAGCTGTCCTACCACCAGGTGATCATCTTCATAGGATATGAACGCAGGAGTAGACCGTCGGCCTTCATGATTCTCCACCACCTCTGGCGCTCGTTCTTTCGCAGCCACGAAAGCCACGCATGCCTGCGAAGATCCCAGGTCTAGTCCCAGGACCGGAAACTCACGCCTGACGTTCGCGCCCGCTTCCTCTCGCCCTTCACTTTCCTCGTGATCCCTCTCCTCCTCCTCGTCGTCAGTGACCTCTTTGCCTTCTCTCTTTTTCTTGTCTGCCTTGGCTATCCGTTGCGCCGCCCGTACTAGGTAATGGGCAAGTGTCGCCCCTACAAGTATACCAATACCGATGAGCACAGGATTCTCCCTCCGGCACGTCGCACGAAAGCACCGTCGCGCATCTTGCCGGGTCCGAGGAGGCCGCCTCATGCAGCAAGGGCGGCTGCGGGGCGAAGTGTCCTGGGCATAGGCAAAGGCGATAGTTGCGGACGGAGCGGTGGAGAGGGCAACGGAGTGGAGGCGAGCATCACGCAATTTGTGGGACAAAGAAAGCGCCGCCCGCATGAATTGCCCTATGGCTGTCCTTTAAGTTGTGTGATTGTTCCCTATATGTAGTTGGCACGAGCCAATGTCCAGCAGCGGACGCATAATGGTAAGAAAATGAACTAAGAGCGCGCCTAGGCATTGCGATGAACAAGGCATGCGTCATCATGTCAGATTCCCACCAAGGCCCACAAGTTCAGGTTAGGCGGCGAGTACGACCCCAGTGAAACAAATATTGAGAGGGACATAGAAAGCATCGAGACTCTTTTCGTCGTCCTTCTTCACATTGTTTTTTTTTTTCCAAGTACTACAGTTGGCCGTAAACACGGAGGTAGGAGGTTATCCCTACAAACAGCGCGCATCATTTACTGAAATATTCTTGACAAGCCCGTTGAAGGTCCCACGAGTATGAATCAAGGTAAAACAGGCACGTTTTATCATCTGCTTTCGTTAACTCCTTCATTCTAGCCATTTTCGTCTTCTTCTCCGGGTCGCCTGCGACGAGGCTCAAATCGCCAAGACCACCCTAAAAATGTTCATTTAAATAAGGGAAAGAGCATCCAGGGTCTACAATGATATTCCATGACCCAGATAAGCGAAAAATATATACTACGGCACGTACCGTGATGGTCGAAGTGGGCGTGGAAACGTCTTCGCCGTTGGGCTTTGTTCTGTGCATGTTAAAAAAATGAGGTCAGAATACGAGTACACATATCAAAACAAGTTTTGAAGAAATCGCATTCATCTCTCCTTCCGAAAACATAGAGAAAACGTACACAACCGGAGAGGCCTCTTGGGCGACGAGCCTCTCGGCAGCAGCTTGGGAGTCCTCGTAAGCCTTCACAACCTTGAGCATGGGAAGAGGGGACGTTGTGAATATTACACATTGCCAGCTCATAAAGGGGGGTTTCTACGACGTGCTTCGTAGGAAATGCCTTAACAAACGACACTGCGTCTCACCTTCTCTTCCAGCTCAAAATCGTGAGCGGGCGGCAAGGTTGTCTGTGACGAATCGTGGATAGGACATGAGGTTAAACTCGATTGACGCCTCTCCGTATTTGAAGACAGGCGATTTGCCATGCCCGCCTTGAACGTATCTCGTATAGCCAGCACGAACACGACTCGTACACATTATGACGAAAAGAGATCAAGAAGACAGGCAAAAAGGACTTCATAGGACACATATTCTTCCCAAACTAGCTCTTGTCCGACTCCCCGATCTACTCACATCCAGTTCCGGTAGTACCCGCAGATCGGCAGGCAAACCATTTGCGTCGACTTTGAACGTCGAATACGCCAAAGTAGGGTAGTGTGCCATTTCGCACGAAAATTGGGCTCGCGAGGCTACTCAGGTGAAGAAGTGTGCGAGTGAATTTTATAAGGCAATAATTAAGCGAGCCTTGGAAGACGAATGGCTGCCATGCATTTTAAGCTGTTCGCACTTGACCGTGGATGCGTGCGTTAGTGCGCACCAAGAGGATGCGCCACTGCGCGCGGCCACCCGCGTGAGATGGTGCTTATCCCGAGTGCCCGGGGCCCAGCGTGACGTCGCTCTATGCCATTCCTTACAGCCCCGTGATCCCTCCCCCGCGGTTGCGTGCTTGTCCACATGAATTTATGTAGCAATGTACGTTCGATGAGATCAGTCCCACTTATTTTGAGAGCGGAATTTCTGGTCACGTAAACTCATTTGCAATATATAATCAATGCACTGATGCATGTTGCATTTCTGCGTCGGCCCATCTCTTTTCTCCTTCTTCCGTTGAATAATAATGCACTATTCTGAAGGGACCACACGCGATCTCGTTAAGCCTGGATATTTTTATTTCTTCCAGTCAGGACATAGTATTTAGAAACCATGAAGTCTCCATCAGCCACGGCGAGGAACGCAACCGCAATTACTGCCAACCAAGCAAAAGCACGAGCGGCTCAGCTGGTATCTGCTACGGACTCTACGTTCAAATCGTCGCTTTCCCTCGCAAACCGAGTGGAGAAAGCATCTCATGTGACCAATCTGCCTCTATCTGGTCGGATTTTAGCAGAAGTTGCCGTTCCCGAGAACATGTACTTCCGTCAAATGGAGCTGCGTGATGCTGCCGCAGTCTTTCATTTAGGGGAAGAAATCTTCAACGCCGATTCTTTCCCACAGCTTTATCGGACTTGGGACGCGTTTGAAGTGATCGAAAATCTTGACGGTGACGGAGAGCTGTGTCTCGTAGCCGAAGAAGTGCTTGAAGGAGTTTCCTCAGGGATCGTTCCTACTGGGGAAGGTGGGCCTGGGCGCCTCCACCCTCACGGCCGAATCGTCGGATTCATTTTCGGCAGCATCACCGAGAAGCGGAAACAGGAGCACAGCTGTGGCCTTTTGGGATGGGTAGGTATCGCACCTTCTCACCAACGGCGGAACATCGGGACGGTGCTGGCGCACAAGCTCTTCGAGGCCTTCTTAGAGGAAGGAATAAGCTTGATCGTGGCCGACACTCCCAAGGAGAACACACCGGCCATCCAGTTTCTGCACCGCATGGGATTTGGTACGCCCGTCTATCATGTGAGTTATCAGTCCAAATTTGCTCGCGATTTCGTGCATGGACTGCCTGTCTGTGCCCCATGCTCTCTCCGTCGTCTTAAAGCCTCTCCCCATCAACCGATATCAGGTGTATATGAGCTTAAACTTAGCACGCCACCAGCAGCGGACTCAACACTTGCCGCCGCCACAAGAGAGGGTCTTGCCTCCCGAGGCGAAGGGAGTGAAGCTCCGGCCCATGAGCATCGACGATCTGGCGGCCGTCCACGACCTGGGCGAGCGGGTCTACGACCGGCATCTGTACCCGAATCTGTACAGAATCTGGTGAGCAGCGGGACCAAAGAGGGTTTGGAGAAGGGAAACAGAGGGAATACGGGTTCCTTTTATGTTCAGGGAGGCGAAAAGTGGCATGCTGGGAGCTAGAGAAGCGGCGATCAAGTGTACAGGTCTCCCTAGCTCATGATTGGAGCCCACCCCACAGGTCGGAGAGCGAGGTTTTGGAGCTCTTTGGCTCAGACTCTGAATTTTGCCGGGTGGCCGAATATGAGGGGAAGGTGGTGGGCTTTGTCATGGGCACCACAATATCGAAGCGCCGGAGCTCCTGGCGCTATGGTTACTTAGGTGCGTGTTGGTGAGAGGAAAATGAATGTAAAAAGGTCTCGTTCAAAAATCATGGGACGACTATGCTGTAGTTGAAAAAGTGTGCATATCCTTCGCATGGCACAGTCTGGCTGGGCGTGGCTCCCGAGGTCCAGCGTTTCGGCGTGGGGAAGCGACTCTTCCAATCCTTCCAGGACCTGATGGTGGAGGACGGCTGCCGCATCATCATGATCGACACACAGGCGGACAACCTCCCTGCTCGCAAGTTCTTCGAGCGGGCGGGCTTCGGGTCGCTCGAGTCTCACGTCTACTTTAGCAAGGTCGTCGGCCCCGAGGACGTCATCGACAGCGAAGAAATGATCTGCCGGCAACCCTCCTTCACCGACGGCGAGAGTCCCCCCTCCTCTACCTTTAACAATGCCATCCTGGCTGCCGCCGTCAAGAGCAAGAGGTGCACGCATCGGGCACGCAAGCCGGGGGGCTTTAAAGTCACACGCCTTTTCCGCTTTAAACGCTCCCATTCTGTGCTGGAGACGGCGACGATAGATGATCGCCTGGACGATTTGACGAAAAATTGTGCGGCCACGGATTCCTCAGGAAGAAATGGGGACGAGCTTTACACTTATCGCGCAGTGGGCACCAACGGAGGCAGAGACAGTCAAGAGCAGTGTACAGGCAAGAAGGGGAAAGCATCTAGCGCTCGCTGCTCGAAACGGCTCCGGCAAAAGGCTACGGAGGATTCGAAAAAGTCGAAGCAGGAAACTTAGATAGCGATAGGAGCAGTCTCAACACTAGGTGGGCTGAACACGGTGGGGCGAAGGAGCCAACACGCACGCATACCCTCGAAGAGGTAAAGCTGACCAGCAATTGAATGGCTGTTTCACTTCGTAAATCATGCACAGCACGTTCGTGCAATCATTTAAGAGGGCGAGCACTGGTACATGGAGTGCAAAGACAGAATCTTGGTGCTCTAGAAGCGTAAAGTACGTAAAATACGGATGTCGTTAGTTTTATTGTACAATACATGCCTCTACCTCTTCCTCCCATCCATCGTCTTGAGCTCGTGATACTTCTGCAAGCATCGCTTGCACTCTCCCCCATGGCATGACCAAAAGGGCAGCAACTGCGAGCAAGACGATGAATGCACTCAGTACCACCCATCGCCGAATCATCCAGCGCAAATTGAGAGGAGCCAAGTCGGTGGGCTTGGTCTCTTTAATCCCCACATGGCCCCATTCGTCTCCTACGCTAGATTCGTCCCCCCTGCCTGATGCTTTCTCCTCGCTCGTTCCGTGAGAATTCTGCTCACCACCCGTCCCGTGTTGGTTTCGCTTCCTTTCCTTCTCTCTCTCTTCCCCTGACTGCCAGGATGGTTTGTATTTTTTGCTCAGCCATATAGACGCCCTTTGCGCCCACGGGAGAAGGAACCCATATTCATCCGAAGCCAAGACGGGGTCGAAGAGGGGATCTCCCATGTAGACGGCCTTGCTTGGGTCACACGCTCGCTGCCCTGCCAACAGCTGCTCTCGCCCCCTCTCTGTCAACAGGATGCCTCGCCTGTCTGGATCGCGAAGCTGAGCGTCTGCCTCGTCCTCCCGCAGGGATTGCTGGCATTTCATCCGAACGGAGGGGAATATCTCGTAGAGCTCTTCCAAGACATCGTCAATTTGGGAAGGCAGACTCGAGGCACCTCCTCGATCACCCGTCAGCCCTGGTCCCACTACCAGTTTCTCAAGCAGGGTCTCCAGCCGGCCGACAAGCCCAAAGCTGTCACACGCGCCCTTGCTCACCCAGCTTTTGATCCAGAGCCACACCGTGGAGGTCACCTTGATCAGAGACGCGCGCCACGAATGCTCCAGGTCCTCCATCGCCTTCACGGCCCGCTTTCGGATGGCGAGTAGCTCGGCCGCTAAGTGGTGGGCGTCCTGCGCGGCGTCTCTCCACAGACAAGGCTTGCTCCGTGTAAGCCGCAGGCGATGCAAATGGTGCGTCAATAAAATGCGTCCACGCAACTGACTTCCAGCTTGCCATAGCTCGTGGGCGGTGCGAGAGACTGACAGGAGTGCTTCCCGCAGGTCGGGATGACCGACGGCTTTGAGCACACGGGCAAGCTGGACCAGGACGACGGATCGCATCGAGGCGTCCGCGCCGAGTGCCTCCCGGACCTTGCGCATGTACAGGACGTACAGTGTGGTATAGAAATGAAAGTTGCTCACCACGTAGGCCTTCAGGAAGCTTTGTTGCCACCTGAGTGCGAGGGAGCAATCTTGCGAGCGCTTCCCGGGCGCCAACCTGACCGTTACTTCGCTGGGGGTCAACCAGGATAGCCACAGCTCGACAAGCAAGAGGAATTTAAGCCACCCTTCTTTCTCAATCCGAAGGCGCCGAAATCCTAGAGCGAGGAAAATGAACACCGGCTGCTGCAACGCGTCTAGGGCGGGGCAAAAGGCTGGAGCCGCTGGGGATGCACGCACTCCCCGAGATCCTTGCCCCTGAAGCATGACCTCCACTTCAACTTTGCGGGCGAGAAGATAAGGCACCCAAAGCAGAAGGGCAAGGAGAATCTCGAGGGTAGGCTCCTCATAGGTGGTGTCTCGACTCACAGGAAGAATCTGGTTTTCGTTGTCGCTGGACTCCACATGCGTCTTGGCGTCGGGATTGTGGACCGGGTTCCTCTCAAGCCACATCTCGATAAAAATTCGCAAGAACTTTTCAGCCTCTTCGTTAAGGGCCAATGCCTTGACTGGATCTGAAAGTCCCCCTTTCCGGTCAAGATCGGGGCCCGCCGGGGAAGGGAAGTAGGTGAGGAGGTACGAGCGGAGGACTGTACAGTAAACGCTGACTCTTGGGTTTGCCAAGATGCTGACTGGTGTGATTGGTTTGCTGGCGATTTCTTTTAGGAAGCTTAAGGATGGATGCGGGCTGCAGCGATTAGAAAGACGGGAGGACGTTAGGCACCGTGAGGACGTGATATCACACAAGCTCATCCTACACTGTCAAGTTTATATTTTTAACATTGCCAACTTGAAAACATGGGCCTGAAACCTTGATAATCTAGTAGAGTAACCACACCCACCCATCCCTCGAACCCCTTCCCACTCACGAGGTCGTCGCAGTCCCGCTCTTGGGGCAGACGGCCCAGTAGGCGAAGATGAAGTGGTAGAAATCGAGGTGAGGGATGACGAATGGCAACCGAGTTGAGCCGTTTTGGCTGATGGCAACCCCGCTTCCTGATGTTGGCGCTATGGCATGCGGCCGGGTGCGGGCGAAGAAGAAGTACTCGTACAAGCGTTTGCTGTTCTCGGTACTCAAGCGCTCATTTGCTTCGGATGGATCACCGTCCAAGTAATAACGTGTCCTGATGGGCAATATATCTATGTCCAGAGCGAAGCCTTCTCGATCACGGGAGAGAATATCAAGTAAATGGTATATGTTCCAGGAATATTTGCTGTGGCTGGATAAAAGCGCAACAATGCGCGCGGCCTTAGGGGGTTTGCTCATCCACCCTCCATCCGTGGTTCTCCACCTTGGCTGAGCGTGCATCCCCAAACACCCGTCAAGGACGCAGTAGAATATATACTCTCGCCTCAACTCCCGACTAAGCTCTAGACAAGCTTGTCTGAGGCTTGTGTCATCCATTTTGGTCATTGCTGCTTTGAGTTGGGAAAGCGGTTCCTGGCCGCTGCCGCTGCCCGTGCTTTTCCGCCCGGTCGTGTGTGCATTCATGCCTTCCAGAAAATTGTGTCGTTGCTGTTGTTTCTTCGCCCAGAGCTCTCTCCTTCTGTTTGAGCAAAGTAGACGCGTTGAGTGTTTCATTAGTTTTTTTTAAAAGGCTGAAACCTTGTCGCCGAAAAGAAGCAAAGCGAGCGGCGGCGCCTGCTATCAGTGACGATCGCTTAACGCACGTCACGCGTCTCCCCTTCCTCTTTGTCTATGATCGTCGAAAAACTTCCCTGGTTCCAAATACTGACTTGTATTTATCAACTATCCGTGAGAATAAGGCATCACAACGACCTTGTCACAAAGTCAGAAAGTATATGCGTGATACTCTTGATACTGGAGCAAGCAAAAATCTCGAGCAGTACAACTACATTTTTTCCGTCCTTGGAAAATTGCCGAAAGCTAATTTTCGACAGCCTTATGTAGCAGCTTGAATTCAAAGTCAAAAACAAGAATTTGCAATTAAGGCTTCGTAGTTGACTCAAAATGGCGCATTTCGCGAAATAACCTCCTTGGGAGCCAGGAGGTAGTTGCAATGAAAGATGCAAGCTGAAAATTGGAGGTGTGTACCTGTACAATATGAAGACCAAATTGACCTAAGAATCTGTGTTCTGACTAAGAAAGTTTGATAGATTGATATAGTAAAGCGAGTACAAGAAAGCATGATCGTGAACATTGAGAAAAGAATCGATTTTGTACCGTCACGCTTCCTCCCCCGCACTTGTAAAGTGCCTGCGATGTGATTTTTACTGAAGGGATTTATATTTGCAATGCGGATGAGATGTTTCATCTGTTCGTTTCTCGCGCTTTTAATTAGGAAAAAAAGCGGGACTTCTACGAAGGAAGGCCGACCCGTGTCTATGAATAGTGTTTTGTTGTATTGCCGAAGGGGAATTTTCCCGACCAGACATGAGACAAAGATCACGCGATACGAGTCGCAGTGCACACGGCACAATCGCGTGAAAGTTAAATGTCCGTATTCGTCTCACGGTCACCCAAACTAGAGATCGTAGAACATTCAAGCCAGGATCCGAGCAGAGACGGCCTGTTCGACACAAAGAAGATCCACATCACACGAAGGGCGTGATGCTCAGCCACCGACATTTCAAACTACAATGGTGAGAACAGAAACAGGACGATGTATCGAGCGGACACACTTTGTCTCATAGCTTGCAAACGCCAAGACAAAGAAAAAATTACGTGATCATATCTTTCTACAGCCGACGCCCTGTATTGTCTTTGGTCTCTTGTCGTGCTTAACGTAAGCGCCTTTCGTCCGGCACAAAAAAGCTTTCACATGTGCACGCTTTCCCTACATGGTATCTCAACCACAGGTACCCCCTGAACATCCGCCCCCTGGAACAGTCGCTTGTGTAGACTGCCGTAAGCTGTGGATATTTGATCCCCTGTGTCGCAAGCCACCTCCTGCACCCCCTGCATTGCCGCCGCTGCTTGAGGTCCTCCCTCCGCGCGCCCCGCGACGTTCCAATGCCTGAACGCGCCGTTCCTCGCGAGTGGACGGGACGAAAGTGGAGAAAAACAAGCCTACTACATTAACAAGTCCCCACGCTGCGTCCATAATGCTCTGGATCATCGTCTTCTTCGCCGTCATTGTGCCTAACCCACAGGATTGACAATTTTTGCAAGGGTAAGGACGACTCCTACTTTGGCAAGGAAGACGGAGCAACCGCAGGACTGCGAAAATGCACACTGACATTGGCTTCACACAACTTACCGTCACGCTCCACGTAGACCATGGCTGCTGGCACCGCTGGCTTCAAAGAGCAAAGTAAGTCGAAAACTCAGGGAGTATATCTTCTTTATCACCTGTTTAAAACCAGAGGAATTGAGGTCGATGAAGCATGCAATGCAAAGACCAGAGCTGGCGTGGAGCTTTACAATAATAAACATACGACTTGCTTACGCCGCGCGGCATGTCTACCTAGTTACCAGAGTCTGAGATGGGCGAGGCAGGCCCATGCACTCCCCGCGAGGAACGTTGATGATCGCGGCGACGGCCCTGGTGGCTGCACTGAAGCTAAACCCCCGTAAAGCTCAATGAAAGCCTTGATCGCGTACATCTCATGACACAGAGAGAGCTGTGATTGTCCATGACCCGGAGCGCACCCTGCCTTCCCCTTTTCGCGTTCTTCGTGCTACTTGTACCCTCAGTCGCGGCCTTCCTCCGACCTCCCCGCAGTCGCTCGACCCGGCCACGGGCACTTCACTCTCGGGAACCGGCGCGGGATTTGTACACCACATCTTTGTTTGAGAACCCTTCAGAGGATCCTCTGCTTCAAGAGAAATATTGGGAAGATCTTTTTATGCAAGGGAGCGCGGCCAGAGGAGAGTCTCCGTCCACGGAAGGCACGGGCCCTGAGGAGGCCGTTGGGGTCGACGTCGTGAGTTTTGATTTAGACGATACATTGTGGTGCGGAAAAACAGTCATCAGCAATGCCAACAAGTAAGTGAGTGAGGGTTCTTCATTTTTCACGCAATCACTCGCGCATCTCAGTCCAGCTTGCACGCTTTCTGGCTCCGTGTCGTTACGGCACAGGGCGCTGCAAGCTTTCCTTCAAGCAAATTATCCCGCCATGGTCTCCGACGAGCTGCCCACCGTCTCTGCACTCATGTGGGTGCTTGCCAAAAAGCACCCTGAGGAGTTTTTGGAGGATCCGGAGGACAGCAAGTCGGTCGTTCGGTTCACCGACCTCCGCAAGTTGGCCCTCACTGCTCTGGCGAAAAAATGCGACATGCCCGAGCCCCAAGCTGTTGCCGAAGCGGCCTTTCAGGCCTGGCATGACGCTCGACACGACGTCCAGGAGCTTTTCTTTCCAGGTGCGTTAGACTTGCTCCAGGAATTGAAAGCCCGTGGCCTTCGCCTCTGTGCCATCACGAACGGCAACTGCGACATCTCTCGGATCGCAGCCTTCGAGGGTGAGTGTCGACGCAATGCCCGTTATGTTTCACCACACCTGCTGCTTTGCGAAAATTTTATCTCACATACTGCATCTTTCGCACCCTGTCCTCTGTCCTCGTACACCTCAGGCGTTTTCGAGTTTTGCATCAACGCCGAGAAGGTCGGGGCCCGGAAGCGGACGGGCAGGCCCTATATGGCGGCCATCCAGCAGGCAGGGGTGGGAGAGGGGGTGGGGAAGCGGTGGGTGCATATCGGTGACGACTTTTCCGAGGACATACTAGCGGCCAAAAGTGACTTCAAGCTTCGCACTATCTGGTACCACACGGCGGAGCGGAAAGCGAAGGTGGAGGAGGAGCAACTGGCAGCTAAACGGGCGAGATTGGAAGCGCAAGAAAAAGAGAGCAAGGATAGTAGCAGGACTTCAGCAGAGGAAGGAGCGGTAGGGCCTCTGAAGCTTTCTTCGTTGGCGTCCTCGTTCAAGACGTCGACAGAGCCATTTTTCAAGGACAAGGCCGCAGTGCACGTAAACACCATGGAAACAGATGACTACCTGACGCATTTCATCACAAAGGAATTTGTCGACGGTGAGGTTGAAGATTTGAAGGAAATCGTACCGCTCATTGACAATTGGGTACGGCAGGGCAAGCAAAGGCCCCCAAAGAAGAAAGCTGTGGGGGGTACGGGAAGTACTAGTGATACCTCGAGCGGTGTGGACTGTATCGAAGCACCTCAAGACAAGGAGGAAAGCAAATTCTGTATTGCGTGCCGCGCGATACTTCCTGTACGGGCTAAGTTCTGTTCCGCTTGTGGCGAGAAACAAGAGTGATCAGAGCTGTAAGCTTGAAATCAAATGACTGTGATCGAATATGTCATAAATGTGTTGCTGTACAATATTTGCGTTCAAGAGACCAATGCAAAACAGGCCGCTTAACGGAGCCCACTATCTATTAGCTTTCTATTTATGTACAAAGTGCTTTACTTCACAATGGTGTTCGAAGTGATACCGCATGTCAGCTTCTCGTAAAAAGTCCAAGAAAGAACGACAGAAGGGCTATCACCAGTACATTTCGGAAAACCATTGGTGTCCGAAATGTTGCCAATATTGGCTCAAATAAACGCTCCCGACCAAAAACAGTATTAGTATTGGGGCTTGAGCATTGGAAGACTTGAGACACGGAGGAGGGATCACCTCCCGAAGCAATTCCTAAAACTCGGATTATGGAACGCACGAAGGACGCCTTTAGACTGTTTAAGCTGTTTTTGTAACGTTTGGAATGAGAAAAGACCTTTAGATCATTTATTTAACCCTCGTTATGTTACATCTTTGTGCTCCACCAAACCGACCTGCGGCTCTCGTGCAAGCTCGATGGACACTCCATTGCCTCATGGCCGGATTGACCCCGTAAACACTGACTAGAAAGTTCCCATCGCAACTCGAACGTAGTTACATCGAGTGATCTGACCAATTCATCGCGCTCTAGTGTCAGTGCGATCTGCGTGGTGATAAAGCAAGAGAACCTTGAGTGCCCGATGAAAGGCATCCACGACTTTATTACGCACCGTATCAGAAACGAGCTCGTCATATCGCTGCCGATAATCAAGGATCTGCACAAATGGAAAAAGGGGCGTTTTAAATGAAGCATCCCACCAATGAAAAACGGGCTTCCTGCGTACCTCGTCACGAAGGTAGAAGAAGGCCTCTTCCTCTGTTTCGGCCGCAGTTGGAGATGGAGCTTTTGCGGTGTTTGCATCATTTTTTGGCGACGAAGACTGATTCTCCCTCGAATGAGCTGAGACCCCCTCCAATAATTTCCACTCCACATCAAATTTATGGCTAAAGATCCCTTTTCTATCCGCTTGCTCCCACAAATGATGTAGGTGCTCTGTCTGTTAAATTATGAAGCGTAAGACTGGTATCCTCTGAATGCCAAACTGAATCTAGAAGAATGATGTAATAGCATAACCAAGGCAATGGAATTATTTCTCAACAGCTCTCACACTTCTTACCACTTCCATCGACTTGACATCCGCTACTTGCATATTCTTCACGTCTTGGATTTGCATATAGACCACCTTAAACTTGTCTTTCATATGATTCCCGCCTGAATTATTGTACTCTTCTACTGCTCCCGTCTTTTGATGTGGCGGTATCCAAATTTCGACGACTAAACGCTCGCCGGGTCCAATCAGGCCTTGATTGGGTCGGACGACGTAACGTTTAGGCTTTGTAGTTTGTACCTTAAATGCGACCCCTCCCGGAGCTCGCGACAAGTTGATAAGGGTTAGATGGGCGGTGGACGACACATTTTGGGATGAAGCACCATTAAGCACTATTTGACATTTCGATGGACTGATGGAGAGCTACCAGGTGCAGATTAATAATTGAGGAAATCAGAATAATGCTTGATCGTATTGAAGATCCCGCGGAAAATCGGGGCAAAGCAATGATTGATGAGAGAACAGGAAAGGTTTCAAATCCTCAACAGGTAGCGAAAAGGGTCGATTCAACCTCAAAAATCATTGCATGGATGTATCCCGCTAGTCCGAAAAACGTACCTGCGGTGGCTGCAAAAGTGTTGCTGGAGAAGAGCGGCCGGTAGCCATACCTTCCAGTGTGCCACGAACCTGACCAGTGTCGGAAAGAATTGAGAAAAGTTATTCATTGTCGCTGGAGCTTATTTAGCGAAGGTGGCCTGCGTGAGAGGTTGACCAACTGATAGCGCGGGTTTGACGCCAGACGTCCGACGTGACCTTGGGCGCGAGGGTTTGCGGGTGTGGGAGGCCGAGGGAAACGGCTCAACGGCTCTTCAAATAAAAACGGTTTTTTGGTGCCCTGGAGTTTCTAAAGCAATCCAAACCTTTCACAAAAATTACTGTTTTCTGGATGAAAGGAATACACGTCGAAGACAGGAAAATATGCCGGTCTCTAATAATTCAAAAAGTGGCAAAATGAGGAGGCCTGCCAGCCAAAATTCTTCCAAGCGTACGCCCTCATCACCAGCCACCACAGAGGAAACGCTTTCAGACACCGTTGCTGTACTTTCTTCTCAATTAGGTGTGTACTTATCAGTTGATTCATGATAACGGAGATGGACTTATATTATTCTCGAACATACTAGAAAGCAAGACTGCGGAATTGAACACCTTGCGAGCCGACAAGGATATCGCAGCGGCCGAAATACGGTCTTTACAGATTAAAATTCAAATGGAAAAAAACAAAAAAGAAGCATTGCTTAGAGACGTGATTCGTCTCTACAAAAGTCGCGCCAAAATTGATACATAATTGTTGCAAAAGTATACTCATGATTAGTCATGCTACGTCTCAAAATTCTCGAGAGACAAGGCAAGGGAATGACTGTATGCAAATTCCATAATACCGCATTTCAATTCTGCTTGCGCGTGACCTGCCTCTTGTAATTACATGCATGCATACCAGAAATTATGAAGTTATGTACTCAAATGCTGTGCAACCTTTAGGGTTTCAAAGGCTCCAAGTTATACACAAAAAGTACATGTATGTGAAGATTTCGATGTGCCCAGCCATGTTACTTTGGAGAATGCATCCCTAGTCGCGTCGCGAACTCTAAACGCCGGAAGCGAGCATGCCTGATCAGAATTTTGGCATCGGCTTTCTTGATGATTTCAGACAATGTCAAACTTGCCAGTGGCGCAAAAATAAGTGCCACAACCCATACATCCCAGCCGATGGCTGAAAGACCCTTTCCTTTCACCAGCGTAAGGCCACGCACAATGAAATGGCACGCCTGACCAGCCACCAAACATGTACCGCCGATGATCCATGCGATATTGCGCAAAGGAGATTCTTCGCGGAGGGATGCAGTCCCGTGAAGAAAAGTAGATGACTGCGCAAACAAAGAGCAGGCTAAGGCAAGGAGCAGTAAGTCGTGGGCGACAACGTAGCTGGCTGTCACCTCCGTGTGCCCCTCTCGAAATAGAGCGCTCTGCTCTTGACAAGCTAAAAGAGCCCCAAATTGAGCCCATGCTGTCGACACAGAGGCTTGTGGTGCTCCCTTTACATGACAAGCATTGACCACGTCGGAGAATTGAACAAGTAAGGAGACCAGACATCGCGCGTGTGCGTACATGCATAGGGCCACGGTAGGCAGACAGCGCACAAGAAGAGCCCTAGTGGTCCTCAAGATGCTATGATCAAAAGGTCTAATGACATTTTTCCGCGGACAGCGCTCCAGAAGGCCCGCGTCTGCGGGCGTGACAAGGAGAGGGAGGACAAGGAGCGGAAGCACTATCCACAGAACCCACAATGTGTCAGCGAGGGACCATCTACCGCGAGTGGATCCCACAGGAAAGGGGAGCAAATGCGGCAATATTAGCAAGAGAGCAGATGTGCATAAAATTGTTGTTCCCAGTGAAATACATTGGTAGAAACACCCCAAAAGGCGGCGACTTTCCTTCACAACATTCGTCAGAACAGCAAGCGAGACAGTTGTACCGTTATCGGTTGCCTCTAAACGAAGGACAGTGAATAAGCCTACCATCGACTCATTAAAAGCAGCATCACATGGTGCCGGGACGTGCTTGCGTGACATGTCTACAGGAGACTCTGTAGGGGATGTGCAAGCCGTGGGAGATCCCTTAAGGCCGCCAGGCAGGCCCCCAACTGAAATTGCCACGTCAGCTCTCCGGAACAGTTGCGCGTTAGTGCTTCGAAAGCCACACCCGACGCAGAGGACTGATTCATGATGGTCTTGAAAAACGAGGAACATCTCATCGATGGTTGGTGGAGTCGCGTCTGTATACACACTCACCAGAAGAGGCACATTGTCAACCTTGTGCAGGTGCTCGCGAATGGCGGCGCATCCGTGAGGGAGACGACTTTTAATTGCCCAGTCACCATACACGTCGCCGCGACCTACGATTAGATGGCTTTTGGGGACAGTCACAACGGACGGGCGCAAGGAAATTGCAGCATTCCAGTCCATGGTAATCCCCATCTGCTCAGCAAGCTTCTTGGAGCGTCGCATGTTCCGCGGACTGAAAAATAAGAAGCGGACCCCGGAGGCCATCATTTCCTCCACAAATCCGGGCATCTCATCGCGAGGCAGGACGCTTGATGCGACCAGTCCCAGGAACACTTGTCGCCGGAGTAAGATCCACAGCAATCCATCTTCTCGAGCCTGACTGTCAAAAGTAGCTTCAGCCTTTACTCCGCCTCCCTTACGACGCTTGCTCGCATTTCTTATCTCACTTGCACAACCGTAACTGACCTTAATGTTCGCTGAAGACAAGTTTTCCGTCCCAGCTAGAGGAGTAGGCTCTGTACTTCCCCGAAGAAGGTCCGGCATGCTGATGCTCACGTGTGGAAAGTCTCTGAGGGCGCCAGTCTCTGTGTCCCTGTCAATTTTGTGACCATGCTGGTCTTTCGAGCTCGGCAGAGGCGATTGAACGTTCTGGGATGCTCCGATGTATTCAGAAGGCGACTCAGGAGTGTACTGCGGCGGCCTCGTTTTTGAAAGAATAGCCCTTTCTGCCCATCGCGCTGCATCATCGACTCGATCCTCCCAAGGATTGGGCCGATCTTTTTCGATTTCATCGTCTTCTTGCACACCTGTGGGACCGTGCGGGCTCATTTTTGCCTCGCTCTCAGTCATAGCTTCCTCCTGAACTGCATCTACGTGCGCCATTTCATCAAATCGATGGTAGTCGTCCACAAGATATGTGGGTGGGTCTTCGACCTGTCCTCGCGCAAACAACCCCCGTTGGTGATGCGGCAGTGGTGTATAGGAAAGGCACACGACGTGAAAGCCGTCCAGCGCCCAAGCCTTCCATGTGGAGATAATGAGGCGGCGATCCTCCGTGGTGAGATTCGAGATCACCTTGCCGTTCCAGTAGTCGACGCACCTCGACAGAGCCGGTGTGGGCGCCCCCTCCGAAAAAAGCTGCATACCGCCCGAGCTTGCAACCGCGCTCGCATCAAAATCAGCCTCATCACCCGTACCGCCTCGTCGCCGTACATCTTCCCACACAGCCGACGTCATGTACGGCTGGAGCGTTCCCCGGGAGCGCGTTTCCTCCAAGGAAGACGCACGATTATCCTCGCTTGTCTGCTCTTCCACCCGATGCGACGCGACGACCTGAAGGCGACCGCGTCTTTTGAAAAACGGCCGCAAATCATCTGATGCAGAAAAGCCGATACCATGTGCGAGCTGCGCTAGGTACGCCCTCCGATGACAGGGCGCGTCTTCAAGGACGAAATCGACAAGTGCTTGGCCAGGGTCGACCAGTCCCGGGCACCCGCCCCTCGCGTGATCGCGCAGACTCACTCCCCTCCGCGCCTCTGCTTCCACCAATGCCAAGCTGCAGAAACCCACAGGTTTCAAGGAGGCCAAGTGCTGTGTCCACCCAGGATCCTCAAATTTGACGGTAGGCAGGGTCGTGGCAGGGAGGATCTCAGGGGGAGGATCAAGGAGTGGTTCGCGGACCATCTGCAGCACCGTAGACGTGGACGTTTCCTGCGTTTTTTTCGAGTTCAAAAGAAAGACCGCTTCAGGAGACGAGGTATCGGAGACAAGCAACTCATCGTCTATCACTCCCAGCATGGTGACGGCGCCCAGGCGCTCCACCGTCTTGCTCTGGATGAGAGGGATAGGCAGCAGTGCGCGCCTTCTCTGAAGCTTAGCCCCCTGGTGGCCCCCTGTAATCGTGACAGGCACATGCTGTGCTGCGGCGGACCGAGTAGGGGGTTGTAACAGCGGTACGGGCAGCAAACGTGCGCGCAAGGTGGCGGCAGCGTATCTCATAAACCTCCTCACAGGCATCCGGTCACGGCGAGCGGACTTCAGCCGGATGCGTCGCTCCGGCTCCAGGTCCGCTTCCGCCTCTCCCTTCCTTTGCGCCCCCCAGTTGCCCTGCCATTGCGCCAGATGCAAATCCTCCACCACTGTCAGTAGGCGTGCGATGCTGAGGGCCTCCGCCAGCAGGGACAGGGCGGGCCTGGCTACGGGAAGGGCGAGGATGGCCAGACAGGCGGGCTCCACGAGCAGAAAGTGGGCCCACGAGGTCTTCTCCTGTTCTTGCCACAGAAAGCGCACTGAGGCAGCCACCAGCAGAATCAACATCAATGCCAAGACTCCGTATTTCGCAGCGGAACGCGAGATACGCATATCCTTGGCGAAGAGCGTGTCTGGCGGCGAGCCGGCTCGGTCGGGGCGGAGCATCTCCTCCAGGAAGGCCTTCATGGGCGTAGCCCGCAGGCGAAAGCAGCGCATGTCTCTGCATAGAACCAGCAATCGTTGCGAGACAGGAGACAGGGCGCTCTTGCGCAAGAAGGAAGTCTGGCGGTCAGGACGCATGCCGACCTTGCTCCCGGCGGGCAACACTTCAGGCTTCCCTTGCGCGGGCGTGGACGCGAGGAAGGGGTGATGCGGCCCTTCCTCTACATTCCTACTATGGTGCTCCCTCTTCTCGGTGCTCTCCAGGTCCAGCTCCTCTACTTCTGCGGGAGTCGAGTCTCCGGCACAGAGGGCGATTATGTCCTCCTCGACTAAGAGAAGGCCAGGCACACGCTGCCACTGGTTGTCCCGAAATACAGGGTAGATGGACAGCATAGGCGACCCTTGTTTCAAAATGGCATGATGCCGACGTATCGATGCATATTCATCATCTGCAGCGGTCAGAACGCTCTCACGGTACGTCTCAACACTTTCTCGTACTCGCCCTAAAAGTTCCCGCTGCTGACAAATCTGCCGTGCCGCCACAATCCACACATTGAGTATCACATTGACTACCAATATACCGCGATAAATCCACTTGGCCACTTCACCATTGCCGCCGTCGTCGTGGCTATGCTCCTCCAGGGCCTCGCCAATCACAAGCACCGTGACACACCCCAGCAAAGCACCTTGAGAGAGCAGCGCGTCCTTAGCCACGAATATGAAATTCAATGAACCCTGCCGCAGCCTGAGGATTTCAGCTGAGGTGGCGTCGTCGCACACCTGACAAATGCGCTGTCGGGCAGTGCTCCAATCCAGGCCCCTGCGTGGAGGCGATGCCGTCTCCTCGCTCGCTTCTGGCGCCCCTCCTTCCCGTGTTACGTGTGCCTCAGGTGTCATGGGCGGAGTCTTGCCATCATTATCCCTGCAGACGCATGCCGAACGTCTGATTGGAACATTTTTGTGTGTCTCCTGTGTTGAGTGACTTCGATCAAAGCAGCAAATGTGCCGTCGGGTAATTGCCTCCCTGTTCTTGATCGCCGGGGTCTCTTCACCTTGAGGGATGCATCGTCATGCAACAATTATTCCCTTTTGGGGGGCTTTACAATCGACAGCCACTGCCTTATTACAGACAGGTAAATGCTTACCATGCTTCGCGTCATGCCTGCAGCCCGAGTGTTCAGGGCGAGTGCACGTCGGTTGGGAGTGAGGTAAGAAATGGGGTGGGGCAGTCTCGGTGGAAGGGGCACTTCAACTCAGTAAGTTCCGTCGTCTGGCAAACGCAGCACTGGCACACAAAACCACGCGAAAAAGAAGAATGCGACAACACACCTGGAAACACGAGCGCGTTTCTTTTCTTCCAACGCGCAATCGGACGAAAGCGCACCCGAACGAGACGTAATGGACTATGATGTCGTTACTGTGGGCGCCGGGCCAGCGGTAAATATAAATGCGGGGGGACAAGCTGCAAGAAGAGCGTTACCGTCTAGCGGCGTGTTTATTTTGGGATCACAATATCTCTTGCCCCAATTCGATCCTTCTCTTGTTTAAAATCTTGCAACTGCAGGGCTTAGCTGCCGCCATACGCCTCAAGCAATTAGCAAATGCACAAAATAAGGAGTTGAGCGTCTGTGTCCTGGAAAAAGGCGCGGAGGTTGGAGCGCACATCTTATCTGGTGCGTGGTGATTCACGCCCCTTATTGCGCAGGCGGGGGACAGCGCATGACGGAGTCGGTCTCGAAGGCATTTCGTGGGCTATACACGAGACGTTGTACGTGACACCCGATACCCTTACGGGTCCACACAATCACACAGGCAATGTCTTCGAGCCACGGGCCTTGGATGAGCTTATCCCTGACTGGAGGGAGAAGGGGGCGCCCATAGACACGCCCGTAACGGAAGACGCCTTTCTAATCCTCTACGACGACAAGAAGTCCGTGCGACTCCCGAACGCTCTCTTGCCCCCCCAGCAGGTATGCTACAAGGGTAAAGAAGCTATGGGAAGAGTAAATATGGAGAAATCGACAATCATTCAAGTGTGAACAATTCTCTCACACACGTAATCGGGCCCCTCCCCAACACGTCGTTTTTCAGCACAATGACGGAAACTATGTTGTGAGCTTGAGCCAGTTGGTGCGCTGGCTCGGTGAGCAGGCAGAGGAGCTCGGTGTGGACATCTTTCCCGGCTTTTCGGCCGCAGAAGTGCTCTACGATGAGGGCTCCGGGGGGGTGGTAGGGGTGGCCACGCGCGACGTGGGCATCAGCAAGGACGGCAGCAAGAAGAGCAACTACCAGCCGGGCATTGAACTGCGGGGGAAGCAGACGATCTTCGCGGAAGGCGCGCGCGGATCTTGTTCTGAGGCGGTGATGAAAAAATTCGACTTGAGGGCTGCGGCCGACGTGCAGACGTACGGCCTCGGCGTCAAGGAGGTGTGGGAGGTCCCAGAGGCGAATTTCAAACCAGGGTAGGTCGAGGAAGGGCGGAAGAGAGAGACCGGGTAGAGGGCGCGGAGATGTATCGGGCGGGGTGCTTCCCTCAATTGTACACCCGCGTCATCCCTCCCTCGACAGCTTCGTCATGCACACGCTGGGGTGGCCCCTGCAAACGGGGCCTCTGGACACGACCTTCGGAGGCTCCTTTCTCTACCACCTGAAGCCAAATCTCGTGCTCCTCGGGATGGTTGTGGGGCTCGACTATGAAAATCCGTACCTGAACCCGTGAGTGCTATCATTTCCTCCCTTTCAGGTTTTCTGATTCTCTCGTTTTCAAAAACCTTTTCCCAGTGCGGAACTCGTTCAAGGAACGCACGCACCTTGTACGGCAAGCTTGCATTGTAGTTTCCTCATTACCCTTTCCGGATATACCCATTCGCGTTATCATCTTATCAGTTACAAGGAGTTTCAGCGCTGGAAGCTGCATCCGGACATCCTGAGACACATCCAGGACGGCCAGGTCATCTCCTATGGCGCGCGAGTCCTGAATGAGGGAGGCTATCATGCCATTCCGAAGTTGACATTCCCCGGAGGAGTCTTGGTATGGGAGAGAGACAGGGCTCTGGGCCCCGGCAAATGTCTTTTGAGGATTGCTGACTCCCGTCTTATTTTTAGCTGGCCGCGGCACTCATGATTTCATTCTTGCCCCTGGAATAGGTGGGTTGCGGTGCCGGTTTTTTGAATGCCGTCAAGATCAAAGGCTCACACACTGCCATTAAGGTAAAGACCTCCCCCTCGCACCCCTTCTCCTCATACAGGCCTCCTGCATGCGAAGCACCACTCTTAGCTTGAGATAGAATACGGCAGATTATTTTTATAGTCCGAATGATCGTCTTAATCCCTCCTTCTATGTTGTCTCTCCACAGTCGGGCATGGTTGCCGCTGAATCGATCTTCCAAATCCTCGATTCCTCCTCCGACCCGAACGCCCCGCCTATCCCTCATGAAGCGACCGCCTACCAAGACAGCATGGAGTCTTCTTGGGTCTACGAGGAGCTCAAGGCCGTCCGCAACGTCCACGCGGGTTTCAGTAAGGGGCTAGCTCCGGGCCTTGCCTACGCGGGATTGGCCACCCACATCTTTAAAGGGCGGGAGCCATGGACTTTCCACAACACCGTCTCAGACTCGGCAAAAAGCAAGAAAGCCGCCGCCTGCACACCGATTCAGTACCCGAAAAACGACGGTCGATACACCTTTGATCTACTCACGAACCTGCAGCGGAGCGGAACTTACCACGAAGGAGACCAACCCGCGCACTTGCGTGTAAAGAAAGATCTCACTGACGTGCCTGGTCGGATTTCATACCCGGAGTATGCTGGTCCGGAGCAAAGGTTTTGTCCGGCGGGGGTTTATGAGTATAAGGTCGAGGACGAAGGCGGGAAGGAGTCTGCCGAGCTAATAATAAATGCTCAGAATTGCGTGCACTGCAAATGCTGCAGGTAAGGCACCACAGGTTTGCCAGACTGGGCGAGCACAGGCTATTGAGAAGAGTTTTCCTTCCTACCCATTGGTTTTATCCGAATCTCACGATGATTTTTCTGAGCCTTGCGTATCCAATTTTTTAAACAGCATTAAAATGCCTGAGGAGTACATCGAATGGAGCGTTCCCGAGGGAGGCGGTGGCCCGAGCTACACAGTCATGTGAGGTCCGACCTCCAAGTTGCGGAAGCCGCCGAGGCCAAACCTCCCCTCTGAAGCAAGGACTATTGTACAAGGGGCCCCCATTAATGCTTCGGCTTTTCAAAGTCGAGCTGCAGGAATATAGTCGTTGAGCAGGTGACATTTTTGTCGTGATGAGATCACATTAGGACACGTGAGGAAAAAGAAATGAAATTTTCGAAAGAAACGCGAATACCGCCAATGTGCGCCGTTGCACACCCGGTACACTACTCCATGCCGGGGACCAAAATTATTTTTACTTTCGTTGAATTCTCTTGCCTCGCGCTGTGGCTCCAAACGGCTCCTTTTGGTCTCCTATTTGCTGCCTCCGCTCGCTTTGCTTCAGCCGGTGCCTAGCACTTGCTCAATCAAATGATTTGCATACTGCATACCTCCATCACCCATGATGACAACATCGTATGCCTCTAGGAAAAGAGGGAGTTGCGCCACGAGGTCTCGTCCTGTCTCAAGAAAGCCCAACGATATTACCTGTCGCTCCATTCCCCCCCCGCTCGCCATCTTCAAGTCTCCAAGGGAACCCCCAAGGAGGAAGACGTTTGACGGTGACCGCAGCTCTCCCCCCCCCATCCCCACCGATGCGCCCCGCATCATCCCCGACCGAAAATGCCTGGCGGTGGTCATGTTCATGTTCAGAGCGTGGACCACGGGGCCCGAAAAGCCATGGGCCACCCCGTCGGGTCCGGCACGGAAAAAATTCGAGACAAGGCGAAGATTTGGGGGAAGGAATCCGCCATGAGCCGCCAGACCTGTACAAGCGTAGTATGGACACAGTCAGAAATCCTTGCCAGAAGCCCTACTTTGGCTCATTTTATATGATCAAGCCACTCTTTTAGGCCCCTCTGACGCCCACTGCCACATCCCCATCCCACCCTACCTGGGGCTGACGACGCCAGAATGTGCGCCACGACGTCACCGTAGCCGGGGCAGAAGATCGTCAGGGGGACTCCGCGAAAGGCCAACATCTTGAGCGTCTGTTCCAGGTTTGTGCGCAGGGGCACCGAGCTGGCAAAGTCGTGGACGGCACGCGGCAGGGCGGGAAGGTATACTTGCCCCTCTCTGGCCACGATCTCGTGCACCTTCTGCGTGAATTCCTCCTGCTTGGCATGCCGCTCCTCCTCCGTCGTCGCGGCCTCCAGCTCGCGGCGCAGGGTCCCCGCGAGCCCGTCCAGCGTGGCGCGGGTATGGGCCATCAGCACTGCTTCGTGCACCAGGCCCTCGGCGCTCTCCGTCCGCTGCCCGCCCGGCGCCCTGTAGGGCTTCAGACCGCCCTCGAAAGCGGCCAGGACCTCCAGGCTCTGCGAGCCTGCCTGGGCAAAGCTCCGGATCTTCTCTCGGAGGCCCCGAGGGTCGCGGACCAGGAGCATGTTGTCCCCCACCGTGAACACGTCCGGCAGGTCTTCCTCCCCCTCCAGATGGGCTCTCGTGTCCCCGAAGCCCTGCTCCTGCACCACCGCGCCTTCGCTGCCGGAAGGAGGGGAGAAAGGTGAAGGAGGAGGGGGAGGCGGGACTGGGAGATGGCGGGCATCTGGGTGACGCCCCTGTGGCCCTCCAGGCGCGCTGGGATAGAGGCCATCGGAGCGAGCGGGGCCGCGCCACGGGTCACCCGCCCGCGCCGGGGGTGGCGTGTACTGCTCGCTCGAGGGTCCGGCCCCGGCCCCTGGATACGGAGGTCGGCCACCCTCGCTGGACAGGCCGTCCCTGCCGTAGGGGGGCGGGGGAGGATACTGCGTCTGCCGCCGCTCGCCTTGGTCTTCTTCGCCCTTGCTCTCCAGCAGGCTTTGGGTCGTGCGAACGATCCTCGCGGAGAGCCTCCCCCACAGGCCCTCTTGGGGCGGCTCGGGGGGGGGAGGGGGGGGCTGCCATGGAGGTCTTAGGGCGTCTGTGTACTGAGATGGACCTGGCTGCGGCTTCTGCGGCTGCGAAGGGTACTGCGGTTGCTGCGCTGGGGTCGAGGGCAGGCCAGGGCGGGGGGGGGGCGGGCCTTGTCCGGGATAGGCCGCGGGCGGGAACAGAGGTCTTTGTGATGGTTGCTGCCGCGCGTCTTGCCAACCCTGGCTGTCTTGCCTGCCGGTGTAACCGATCGGGTCGAGGTTGTGAGCCACTTGTCGCGGGGGCATGGGGGCACCGGAAGCGTGCTGCACGGGCCACGAGAGCACGTGAGGGCGCCCACACAACACCCAAGGACTTGTTTGAGGACACATACCCTTCGTTCGCTCCTACGAATATTTTATTCGTCAGCCGGGACCAGAAGCCTTCCTGTGGCGGGGACGAGCCGGGGCGTGGCTGCTGCTCCGGAAACTGGTCGGGGTACTGGCCCTGGCGACGCTGAAGTCCCTCGACTGGTGATGGCCCCCGCCAAGAATAGCCCTATCGGGATGGTAAGCGCCGAGTCAGACGTCACGGCATGCACAGGTATCCCCTAGCGGTAGAAATGAGACGCACGACATGAATACTTACCTCGGGGGGGTAGCCCTCCCGACCCGGAGGCGGTTGTCCACCCCGATTCCCCTGGATGGACCAGGGAATAGGACGAAAATATGGAAATAAGCACACTTGAAGCAATAATCCCTGGCTAGATGTGAGATGTTCTTACTTGCTGTTGATGAAAAGGCGGAGCAGGTGCACTGCTACGTGACGGAGGAGGGGGGGGAGGCGGGGGATGGTATTGACCATGTTGTTGCTGCTGCGGCTGCCATCCATTTTCCGCCCGCACCATGCTCAAGACTCCTCCGGCAAGCATTGTGATGGCGGCAAAAGGATGTTTTTGGGGCAGATACCTTCTTTCTCTCCTTGAAGGAGCTGCGACCCCTCCGGATGCGACCATCCTGCTTGTCGCTCGTAACGTTCAGAGAGGTCGTCCCTGCATGAAAGGGTACCAGAGGCCGTGAAAAGTACGTTTTGTTGGCATGTATCAAGCCGGCATAATAATGTGAAGCCTGCATCAGTATTTGAGGGGCTGGCTGACAAATTAAGGGTTTGCCTTCCCCCTAGTGCCTCGATGATCGCCTCCGTCGCCCCTCCGTCCCAGCGAGGCCGTCGTGAACCCCCTCACTGCCTCCGTTCCGGCTCAAAAGGACGCATTGCATCCACTGATCTCCCACAACTCTCTCGAGACAGGCTGCGGACAACCCATTATTATGACATTGCTTTCGAAATCCTTGCTTCTGGTGGGTCTGGCTCTAGTGGTGCGGGCTTCTACACGTGCGATGCAGCAAGGTTCGCGAGTGGTCTTCAATACTTATTTATGAATTTCGAAAGTGTCAACACTTACACGATTTCGATCTATAAACTACACAGAAAGTCCCTCTGTCCCAGCCGTGGTGTTGGATTTGCTTGCGGCATTCGCAGTTTCGCTGGCAGGAGCCCTGTTGGGAGCCGGCCCTTTTCGCCCCATTCATCTTGCTCAAGACGCTTCCCTCCGCTGCAAAGACATTTCCTCCTCCCGACCTGATTTCGCTGTCTTCAGTCATCGAGGACCTTTATTGCGGAGCCGTCAACTCTAACGAAATGATTACAGATTCGTAAATTATTGGTCCAAGCTTTATTTCATTCCTTGTTCTTCAGTTACCACCATGTTCTTTCTCTCCCTCGTAGAAAGTAACGTCCTGACGCGATGAGTGTGCCATGTTGTGGTCAGAATCCGAGCTCTTTCGTCCAGTCGTTAAGTGGTCCTCTCGATGCAGAGCAGTTTAGTACACAAGCAGCTTCCCGGGCTTGACGTACGCGCGGGCGAACGAGTAGCCGGCTGTGCTCAACTGGGAGAAGGCCACTTTGCCCCGCGGAACCACGAAGCCGTAAAAGAATCGTGCCCGCGCCACTTCCAACATGCGCTTGGCAATCCCCTGTCGCCGCATGTTCTGGCTGACCCACACCTGCTTGATCCCTATCGCTGCCTCCACTTTTTCGTGCAGATACTCCACCCCTTGCGGTAGCATACTCAAGCCCACCCTGCTCTTGTCCGCATGTCTGAGCACTCCACCAGTGCTCGCCGCCATTTTACCTGTGGCGGTCTGCATGCTGTCGGTGTGCTCGTTCTGCCCCGAGGCCGCGGGTACCCTCCCCTCTGGGCCCTCTCCCTCTCCTCCGTGCAGAGAGTCAGCAATCCCGGACACTCTTGAGTCTCGCGAACGCTTTTGCATTCCGCAGACATGAGACCCTTCCTTTGAGGGTATTGTTCCTGACACAGGATGTGCTACATTTATCTTCTCTGCGATCACGCAGCCCACTACGCGCCTTCCGTGCACGTACAAGAAAGCCTTCTCTGTGGTCTTGAGCACTATATCACCTTCTCTGAGGGGAACAAACCCCATTTCTTGATCCATCACGCGTTTCACCTCCCTCATCTTTGTGAGCGGTGCTGCTCCATCCCCAGGGCGAACCTCAATCACCCTCCCGTCCACTCCTTCTTGACCCCACACTAGGCGCTGGTCCCGCCACCCGGGGCAGACAAGGCCAGCTGCAACAGACCGGCAGAATTTTACATGGTCTTTCTCGTCTTCCTCTTGGCCATTTACGTATAAGAGGCCACATGTGCCACAAAGCGTGCGTTTCCCGTGCGATCTCTGGCCGAGATCCAAATAAGTTTGAGTGAGGGTTTTCTTGGGAGCATGTGGGGAGGCTTTGGACGTGGACGTCCAAGAAGAGACGCGCGAATCCGAGGACGCAGCGTAAGCTGGCCTGATTTTTTTAGTATGCCTCCCACTGAAGCAATCCTTCAAAATACCAAAAGCAGACATTGCTGTTCAATGTGGTCACGGGTGAGCTCCCGGCACATGTTACCTTTTATGCTCTACACCGAGGCACCATGTATAAGCACTTACCATCGCGCATCCCTTATATGCTGGTCATTTCGCTAGAGAATTTTCAGTAGTATTGACAATTCGATATTCGTGTATCACACCTGCAGATATACGAAAATGAAAGATGGCGTTAGGCCGGGGGGCGGGGACGTTTTCGCGGCAGCGCCCAAGCCTCGCCGAAGAACACGATGACGCATGTCTCCCCGTTACCAAAAAGTGCAATCCCACTCTTTTGTTTTGAGTGCATTCGCTTGTATCTGATCCAAATATGCGCTTGCGACTGAAATAAGGCATGATTTCTTTATCTTAGTAGGTATGCTAGATGAACATCGAATTGGTGAGGTAACACAGCCTTTGCCTCATCATGATTCTAATCGCGATTTGGCTGAAAAATGGGCCGCACTCCAGCAACGGACAACGACATGGCCAAAGATGGAACCAGCAGCTGAAGAAATTAGATCCTTGGCCATTCGATACGGGAAAGCAGTCGAGGAAAAAGATAAGCTGCTCAGTATTTTGGAAACTGATGCCACTGATTCACAAGAAAATCTATGTTTAGCTCAGGAAGCTCATAGCAAGCAACGGGATACATTGATAGAGTTTCACCGCGCTCACGTAGACACACTACAAAAAGCATTTGATCGCGATTTGCAAGAACTTGAAGAAGAGTTCCAAGAGGAGATGCTTTCGTTGGAGAAGCAGCATGAGGAGGAAAAGTCGGAACTCCGCCAGTTGCTGGTAGGCATGGAAACATTCGAGCAGACCAAGGAGCGGGAGGGACAGGAACTCCATGCAAGAGTTCGCGATAATTTGAAGCGCCAGGGAGAGGAGCAGTTAGCCAAGCTTCGTCATTCTCTCACTTCGCAAATCGATTCATTGGTGCAGCAACTCAATGATGAGAAGATGTTTGGCTTCACGGAAAACAATGACACCCAGAATTCTGCAAGCGGCTTTTCCACATCCGGAGCGGTGGGCAAAGCGTTGGCTGCTAAAGATCAGTCGCTTACGTCGCAGATTGAATCAAAAGTACGCAAAATTGACCAGGAGCTTCAGCGCTGGAAAGAATGGCGGGTGAAGATGACAACAAGCGGGAAGGAGCACAGTGAAAGGAATCAGTCCCTCTTCAATGAGAAGCGAGCCCTTTCAGATCAGTACCGCAAGCTTAAGTCACATATGAATAAGTTTCGCCAGGAGCAGTACGATGCGCTTCAAGTGCTAAACAAAGTGGCGGCTTCTTTCCTTGAACGCCTGGACGGTCAAGTAGAGGTACGTGCAAGGGAGGTGTCATTTCTAGCACGGACCATACTATGCTAAAAGCATCACCATATGAGACTTACTCTATATATACCGTCGCGGTCCAGCTTGGCCTACGAGTGTTGCATCTAGCAGAGTGGGCTCACAAGAAGGAGGTGGAGCAAAGCAGAGCCAGAGGCCTCCCTAAAGCCGCGGAGGGCGCGGCGACCAGCCTGCCCAGCTCCCCTCATGGTGGCGATGGCGAAGGACCCGAAAAGAACGAAGAGAATGAAAAAGGTTCCGAGGAGCCTCTGAGCGCTTTCTGGAGACGCTATAATCATTCATTGCTGGAGAAAATAGCTCTGTTGGAACGCCGCGACGCACTAGACGAAGAGAACCGCGCACTACAGGTGAGAAATAGGTTCAAGATTCAATTCTTTTCACCCTTTTTTTTCAACTTGCATATTTTTGAAAAATAATCTTGTATTTTTGGGCCTACCTTCCCAATCGCAGGCCACACTTCAACAGTACCTGGACGGCGTTAGCATCAGCGACGAGACCCTCCGTGGTGCCAATCCCCTGCTTGTCGTCCAACCCAAGGCAATGACGCCCCCTCGGAGCACCAAGCCGAGTCCTTGGAGCCAGAATCCTCCCATAGTCATAGAGGGGAACCACATGCTCCAGACGGGTCGCCTTGGCACGGCTCCCTTCTTTGGATAGGCACCACAATGTAGGAGGATTTGAATGGTTAATCGCACGAAAGAAATTTCACAGACAACTGCAACTTTTTTTCTTTAGTGCAATACGAGTAATTTTAATTTTTCGGTGTAGCTGTGTGATGATCCACTGTCTGTCTCCCAGCACCAACGTGTTGAGACACCTGGGCAGGCGCGAAAGACGGTACCGATGGCATCCCACATTCTAAGCCCTCTATTAACGTTTTGACTTCGGATAACTTTTTTCGAGTGTCCGCCAGCTGATCTTGGTACCCCTCTCGTTTGAACCATAGGGATTGAGCACTCAAGGCCACTTCTCGTTGGATCTGGGGTAGTTCCTCTTGCAGGAAGGACATGAGTTCCTGCTCCTTTTCCTCGCGTGAAGCGTCTACAACGGTGATGGTTTCAAGTTGCCCGCTACCATCGCCGGTCAATACAATATCTGCCACCCGGGCATCAATGGTGTAATTATTTGTTTTTG
>Ga0102934_1000339_pt1 | contig 30195 bp, 26 predicted proteins | sample SalPonR2_A_D1_MG_FD_78175 | JGI IMG/M metagenome (GOLD analysis project Ga0102934, IMG submission 78175) | Salt pond soil microbial communities from South San Francisco under conditions of wetland restoration - Salt Pond MetaG R2_A_D1_MG | ecosystem: Environmental > Aquatic > Marine > Intertidal... | reverse complement strand
GAAGAAGGGTTTGGACGGAGAGATTGGCAACCATCGCGGGGGTCCTGGCCTCAAGGAGCAGCGCCTGGGGGGGGACGAGAAGGGGGACCGAGGGGGCAAGGCAAAGGAAGGTGAGATAGAGGGTGGTAGTGAGGACGAGCAGGAAGACAAGGAGGAGGAAGACAAGGAGGAGGAAAGAACGAATGATAGGGCGCGAGACAGCCGGGCGATCGAGGCGGGGGCAGCGGGCGAGGAGAGGGAGGACGGAGGGGCGCGGAAGGCCTCAGTACCCTCCTCTCAGGAACTTTCCCGCCCTGCGCCCGACGTAGGCGTGACAGGGCGGCTGTTTCTCAGGAACTTACCTTTCTCGGCCACGACCGAGGACCTGGAGGAGCTGTTGCGACCCTTCGGGCCGGTTGCGGACATGCACTTGCCGCTGGACGATGCCCACCGACCGAAGGGCTTCGCCTTCGCCTCTTTCCTGATCCCCGAGGACGCAGTGCGGGCCATGGAAGCCCTGGACCGGCGGACTTTCCAAGGGCGGCTACTGCACGTGCTGGCGGCCCAGGAGGCGCCCAGGGACCCTTTGGCCGACGCCGACCCGGCCCGCGCGCGGACTTACAAGGAACGGAAGGAGATCGAACGTCGGCAGCGGGCGGGGGACGAGCGGGGGTGGAACGCAAGCTACTTGCGGAGTGAAACCGTGGTGGAGGCGGTGGCCGAGCGCCTGCGGCTGGAGAAGGGCCAGGTGCTTGACCGGGAGGGGGGCGACATGGCTGTGAAGCTCGCCTTGGGCGAGACCTTCCTGCTGGCGGAGAACCGGGAGTTCTTCCAGAAGGAGGGGGTGGACCTGACGGTCTTGGAGAGTGCGGCTGCGCAGCAAGTCCGACGGAAGCAGCTGTCCCAGGGGGCAAGGGGCGGGCCAACAATATCCCGGAGCAAGACCACGATCTTGGTCAAAAACCTGCCCTACAGCACCACGGAGGAGGAGCTTACCCAGCTCTTTGGTCGCTTCGGGACCGTGGCCAAAGTCCTTCTGCCGCCCAGTCGGTCCCTAGGCCTGGTGGACTTCCTTGAGGGCGCAGAGGCGAAGAGAGCCTTCAAGGGGCTAGCCTACAAGCGCTTCAAGCACGTGCCCCTCTACCTGGAGTGGGCGCCGCTGCATACATTCATGCCGAAGAAGAGGGGAGGAGACAATGCAAACGAAGAGGGACTGGCGACTACAGGAGAAGGCGAGTCTGCAGCTGCCGACGCGGGCGCTCCATTGTCGTTTCAGATAGGAAGGGTAGGGGAGGACGAGGGGGAGGAAGAGAGGGAGGGTTCCTTTACGCTCTTTGTCAAAAATCTAAATTTCGCTACGTCGGAGGAAAAGCTATTGGCGCACTTTAAGAGCAAAACCCAGGGGGTGCGAACAGTGGCAATCCCTAAGAAAACGGCTCCTGTGGGTGCGGCCCGCGCGGTGAGCAAAGAGACAGGGAAGAGCAACGCCGACCAGCCCGCCTTGTCCATGGGATATGGCTTTGTCGAATACGCAGGCGTGGCCCAGGCTCAGGCGGCCTTACGGGCAATGGAGGGCACGGATCTGGACGGTCACAGGTTGCAGTGCAAGCTCTCGACGAAGAGACTCTCAGCCCGCGTCCCGCCTGCCAAGAACAGAGAGAAGCGGACTAAACTGGTGGTGCGCAATGTGGCCTTTCAAGCCACGCCCAAGGAGGTCAAGGAGTTGTTCGCGGGCTTCGGGAAGGTCAAGACGGTCCGACTTCCCAAGAAGTTTGATGGAAGCCACCGAGGATTTGCCTTCGTGGAGTTTTTGACCGCCCAAGAGGCGAACAATGCGTTCGTTGCCCTGTCGTCGACGCATCTCTACGGGAAGCGCTTGGTATTGGAATGGGCCGAGGACAAAGAGGATGTGGAAACCCTGCGGGAGAAAGCCACAAAGGATGCAAGCAAAGGAGCGGCGTCGGCGCTGAGTAACGAGGCCGCAGGAAGTGGAGGAGGGTTGTTGAAGAAAAAGGGGGGCAGCACCTTTGACAAGGGTTTCGAGTGAGTGGGGCTTGCCGCGATTGCCACAAAAAGTAAATTCTCTTCGTAATTGTAAGTGTAATAGACAAGTGTGTTCTTTTGTCGTCAAGATTTCCTCCTTTTTCTCGCCTTCTTCCAAACATGCACATGCCACCCCTTGTCGCCCTTTTGCAGCAAGCCAACATGCCCTATTTGACCACACGCACCCGTGAGGATGACCTTGCCACAGTCTCTGTTTTTTCGACAATTGGAGAAAGGTGGCTGATGTCGGGTAAATCGTACGACACCGCTGCTTCCGCCTCTTTTGCACTCCTCCTTCTCTCCGTCGCATCCTTCTCGATGTCGACATCGCGCTGGCCTTCGGCCTCAGCTATTGCCAAGGCCTCGAGCTCCTTCAAGAGCTCTTCCTCCTTGATATCTTCCGTTGGTCCTTCTCGATTCATTAAGGGGCTGGATAAGATTTTACCCAGCTCATCCGACTCATCAATGAGCTCCTGTGCTTCCCGGAGGGCCTCCTCCACATCCTCCACCCCTCCCAGTCCCATCGCCTTCGCGGCGGTTTTTTGCTGCTTCAGAGCCAAATTTCCGCCTCGCAAGCCTGCAAAGACCTGCATGTCAGCATGTTGTCCTTCGATAGAGTGATAGATAGAAAGCATATTCACCATTGCCCCCCGGAGCTTTTCTACAGACGTTGCTAGCTTCTTATGCCGTCGCCACTCGACGAGTGCCTGGGCGCTCAGCCCCCTCGAATGCAATCCTGCTGCCCGCAACTTGCTCTCTACCATCTGTGCTTCCTGTGCGCCCAGCATCCTGTCTATCTTGTTCACCCGAATACGGAAGTCGAGAACCGTCTTGTCCGCTGCTGTTAGCGAGCCCGCGCCGCCCCCACGTCCGAGAATCTTGAGGTAGCTGCCTTCTTGCACTGCCAGTTTTAGCCGTACCATGACCGTGGCCAGAACCTCGCCATCTACGCGCGAACACGTTCGAAGGATTTTGGACGCCGGAGAGGCCGAGGGCGTCGGCGACGAGGACGCAGCCCTCCGACACACGTGCAGGAAAGAGCACATCCCGGCCGTCGCCCCTCCCTGTCCGCCGGGACCCCCATCACCCTGGACGTCGCCTGCCCCTTCGTCGCCACCTTCACTCAAACTTACAGTCCGCTCGAGATCTGGCCGGCTAAGAAAATACGCAGTCACGAGTTCAGCCGCTGCCTCGCACAAGCCCACATGGACGCGCGAGGCTCTCAGAGAGGCGATTTGCTCGTCCTCCGCCTCTTTCATCTCTGTATCGTCATCAAAGTCGCCGTCGTGTCCGATTGCATAGGACCACGCTCTCCGGACTGGTTTAACGACTAATGTCCGTACCGTCCATGCACTGAATCTTGCGCCTGCCTCGGTCAAGTACCAAGATGTACGCCATAGCCTTGCAGCAAGAGGGGCCTCTACACGGCCAACACAAGGTGTGAGACTTGACAGCTTGCACGTTTCTTTCGTCGTATCCAATTCAGAAAGGATTCGAGGCAGGCATAAGGTGGAGAGAACGCTGCGTCGGGTGTAAGCAAGTTTAATCTCTTCCCCATTGAAGACGAAAGAGCGCTTCCGATCGGCGAGGTAGTGGACTATCGCATCAGCCCAGAACCGGCGTACTTCAGGATTGACATTACATTCATCGCTCTTGACAGCTTCGAAATAATACAGCATTTTGCTTTCGTTGCTCCAGTCCTTCAGGATCTTGCAACACGTTGCAGGAGATCCAATCTGGGCTCCGCAAACCGGACAAGACACCCCGGCTGCCACTGAACTTGAAGACATCGCGGAAGTAATTTAGGCAAGTCTCACGATCAGGAACGTCTTCATCACCATGCGTAAGAGAAAATCTGCCAGGTCAGAGCGTATGTTTGAGGCAAGGTTATGCATCCAGTGTGTGCTACAAGGTGATTTCTTCAGTGCTGGAAGTGCGTGAAAACAAATTTGAAGCAGCAAGAACAACGCCGGTAACGGTCAACAGCATGTTAACGTTTGTGATCTCGAAAGCCAAATTGTAAGATCATAACCGCATTAGCGTGTCGCTCAAGGATAAGCTTTGTCATTTGCCATAAGAGTCGGACTTGTGTCTGCCTGTACTCACATTTATCTCGACAAAGCGGGAAAGCTCGAGCGAAGTGGGATGTAATCTTGTCTAACCTCCCCCTTGCCTGTGAAGCAAAGGACTCGTCAAACCATACTCTGTCACTTTTTCAAAATAGAATTAAAAATAATTGCATATAATGGATCAGAATGCAACATATTGTCCATCAACTAGGAAAAAGCGGTAATCTTAATTCTTCTTCAAGGTACCATCTTCCTCTTCGTCCCCCCGCAATATACGCTCGACACTCTTGTTGCTGATATTCTGTCATGCTGTCGAATGACAGCGAGCTAATTCAAACTTGCAAGTGATACTTAAGAGGAGGCTAACCGTCCATCTGCGTGATTCCTCCGCCCTCTCCAACCCCGTTGAGAGGGCACAGACGGAGCCCCTGTGGCTTGCCGCGAGTTACAAGCACATATTTCAATTTAAAGCAACCACGACGTCCTTCTCGATGCTTTCGGGCTTCTCTTGAGGGCCTATAGGGTCGCGAGATAACATAAATTATGAGATATCAGTATGAAAGGATCTACAGACCAAGAGGCTGGCGGTGGAGCACTACCGCTCTGCTCATCACGCGAAAGGGTCAAACAAACGACGTACCGTAACGCTTGATGGGTTTGCCGTCCTTGATCAGCCACTTGGAGAAGTTCCCTGTCCCACACAATGGAATTCGAAGGGAACATACCCAGAATTAGTATCAATCGCTCATCCCGTGATCCCAACCGAGGCCAGACAGGTCCAAATCGGGTTCACGTCTGGACACCACGAGGGCATGAAGACCGACGAAGATGATGCTTCCCGCCTTTTTCCAAGACTAAATCCAATCACATCGTCACTGGAGGCATACACATACCCCGTCCTCTCCGAAAACTTCCCTTCCTTCGACTCTTCCCTTCCCTCCTCTATTCCCCACTTACATTTGACCGCGTTGGTAAGGAAGCCAGGTTGCTGCTCCTTCAAAAAATTGAAGACAGGCGCAGCGTTGTTGCCGTTGACGTCCACCTTGTCCATGATGGGGAAGGTTGCCTTAAAACGGTCCTTGGCGAACTGGCAGACTTGAGGGGCGGCATCGGGTTCCTGACCCTGAGCGAGGAGGAAAGAGGCGGAGGGAGACAAAGGCATTAGGCGGGGACCGAGCAAGACGGATTACGACTGACGCGTCGAGACTTACCCCAAATTCTGTAGGGAGTGGAGGCGGACGGGCGTGTGTACATGTGTGCGAGAAAGAGAGAAAGACTGTCAGTCCCTCGCTCACCTTCTCCTCCGCACTCCCCCCTCTCTCCTCATCCAAAGCGTCTCCCCCTTCTCCTCCCACCCCCCCAACTCACGGTTACAGGGAAAGGCAAGGACCGTGAATCCCTTGGGCCCATACTTGTCCTGCAGCTCCTGGAGGCCCTTGTACTGAGGGGTGAAGCCGCCTGCCCCGGGAGAGAGGAGGAAGGAGGGAGCGTCAAATCGGGTGGCTCATGTTTGTGGGGTTGGCATCGCCTTCGCCCCTGCTTCGGTCCGAGGGAGGATCTCGGTGACCCCTGGACTGCTGCTGCTTTCTCTTCCCCGTGTCATACTCACATTGAGAGGCGACGTTCACGACCAGGACTGCCTTTTTATCTTTCAACTCCCCGAGGTTAAAATCCTGTCCATTCGCATCCTTGACGGTGAAGTCGTAGAGGCTAGAACTGTGTTGGAATGGGCAGGGTTTGAACGCTTGAGTACTGAGTAGTACAGCCATTTACCCTCCTCGCAAGCACGTCACGAGCTGGCTACTTACGCGGCACTCATCTTGGTAGACAAGTGACGGCTGTGCGAAGATGACGAGGCCGAAAGTTGCGTGGCGAGCAAAGAGACAGCACGGGTGCTGACGAAGGCGGGCGAGGAGCGAGAGCGGGCAAGAGAGATAGAGTTGCTCAACGCGAGGGAAGACGTGGCCAATGCAGCAATGCAACGACCACTGAAGTGCATCTGTTTGCATGTATCGAAAGACATAATTAGAAGGAGGTGTGAACTACACCGCTCGGGTTGTCGAACATGACCATGACAGCGTATTTACATGCGTGTAACGCTTCACGCTAACAATTGTTTTTTTCATTCAGCCTTGCGTTAGATTTCACGCAGGGACGAGCATTACTAGTGACTTTTAGCAGTCACTATCACAACACGTCCCTCAAGCAGGAAATGGACAGCGGGAACCACAGGCACTTTTTCCTGACATAAGTAAAAGTCTTCCTGTCGGAGCAGAGCAGACGAGGCAATACCCACCTAAATGGTGTTCACGTGTACAGTCTGGCCAACCTCCTCCTTGGCAACACTATCATAAAACGTCCACTTCAAAACCCCATACTCCGCATCATTGGTCTTATTGCAAGATATGGACATACAATTCCCGGGGTATTGAGGTCGTGGTGACGCATTTTGTGATCCGACTCGCTTTATCGCGCGTGGAAGAAGCGACAAACTGGGGCTTGCCCGGACTCATCCTGTGACACCTGAAGTCTATTGTGCCTGTCTGCATGCTGTCACCGCAATTATCATGTTAAAATGTTGCCACTTAACTCGAAATGGCTCAAACGTGCACAACCACAGGTTCTTGGCCTGTCAATCCGCGCTGGAACTATCGTCAGGCGTACCGGGAAGCGGGCTGCAAAACAACGCGCACAGTTATATATAGACCGACAGTTATCTACAGACAATTGGCCATCGCGCAGCGCGTCCGACGAGAATCCTTCAGGAAAAATCATCATGACTTATCAAGAGGTACGCCTCACGACCGTGTGATTGACTCCGCACCGTTTGCCTTTTCTTGTAGAAGAGCCCAAAATCAAAATGGAGCTTTGAAATATTCATCTTTTGCAGTGTGCACATAACTCCGTGATAAGATCCGGTCTACCACGGGCATTTTTTTGTTTTCCAATAACTTCTCTAAACATTATCATCAGGAGCAACAATTACTTGTCTTATGTTCCCCCTCCATTACCCCCCATCAGTACATGCCTATGAAAACCATCTGCGAGGAGTTAACAAGCTACGGTTTTTCCTACAAATTCGGCGGATCTTCCCCAATATTGCAACCGTGGAAACTTACCGAAAGCAAGGCAAAGAAATTGGGCCTTTTGCTGGAGGGCGAGAGAGCGATCAGAAGGTTTTGGGAGGAGCAAGTTCGACCTAAGCTGCCGGATGACTTTTATAAGTAAGTGCCCAGTCGTGGCCTCCCCTGTACAGATGTTCATTTGTGGATTCTCGCACGAAGAAATTTCTACGTAAGGCTGATGTATCATCGAAGAGCATCTTGCCCATTTTTTCGTGCTCGCACAGGCGCAGGAACGTGGACGACTACATGTGGGTGGACGAGGCGCGGAAGCTGCTAGGCTTCGACGGACCAGAGTACAAAGATCGCTTTGCGACTGCCCGGCGTCGGGATCAGGGCGCAAGAACCAAGCCTATGCGTGCGGGCTCGGCCAAAAATGGTGCGGGAATGGCGGAGGATACGGGAGGGACGAGGGCGCATACTTCAGTCAGTGCCAAGAAGGCGGCGTTGCGTGAAGGGAGAGGGCCGCAGGAATATGTGACGAGCAACAGCACAAAGCGCTCTGGGACAGACGACTCCAGAGGCGGTAGCCGTGACAGTGATAACGGGCAGGAAGTGGAAAATATCAAGAAGAAGCGAACACTTCCTAAAGTTGAGGAGAAAATCCACTACAAAGAGTTGTTGCGGAAGACCCTGTCTGAACGAGCAGGCGCTAGCACAGGCAAGGAGAGTGGATCTCGCTCAGACGGTCTACCAGGGACTAAACAAGGCAGTCATCGACTGCAATCTTCTATCTTCACCTCCGCATCGCCACACCGTCTCCAAAAAAGGATCCGAAACGCTCCATGGATGGGAGCGAAGGTAAGCGACAAATCATGCGACTTTGTTGGTGCATCGCATCACCCACGCGTTTCCTTCAGAAGCGTTGACGCTTACTTGATTTCGTGCTAATTTGCGTCTCAATAGGAACAAGCGGATTTATTTGAATCGCTCTACGCCCGTGTAGCCATACTGTCCGACGAGGAGCTTCGGCGGGCCTCCGACTTGCTCTGTCAAGGCAGCCCTCAAATGATTGGTCTCGTCAAAGCCTATCTGGGTAAGGAAGCAAATGATGCCTGCATTGTACAATTTAAGCGCATCCTACGATCTTTGGTAACGTAGAGGCGCGGAAAGCAAATGAACGGTTTGGACGTGAGTTTTCGCAAAGAATGACAAACAAATCTCAAGAACTTGGCGCTTAATGTTAACTGTAAGGGGGTGGCTTTCGAAGGAGTTTTGGAAGCTACTGTGTGTGGAAACCTGAAGTAACCATCCACTGCAATACTGAAATCAAATTGTTTACGCGATGAAGGACTCTTTAACGTGCCTTGATTTGTGACTTTTGGCTAACGTGCTCAAATGAATGGAATGCTTTTGAGGGCCCACGACTGGAGCGATTCAGCATGACATATTACACAATTTTTATTTTCCGCGTCATACTACACGTACGGAAGTCTTTGATGCATGACCATTGATAAGCCCCCCAGGGCAGTTCATGCGGATATGTTATCACATATGCCCTCTTATGACTGCTCTGTGGATCTTACTTTTTCACTCCTTGCTTAGCGAGCCTAACACGGTCATGCAGTGCTGCCAAAGTCAATTTTTGGGGATCACTTGTATCTTCCAGCACAGTTTTGGCTTCAATCGAAAGTTGCGGCATAAGTGTAGATGGACTATCATCGATCAATGTTCCAGCTTCCTTATTCATTCTCTCCTGATCCTCCGCGATTTTAAAAGTAGGTTTTGGGCCTATAGTAACCTTTGATGCTTTCAATCTGTCGGGCTCGGAGTCATCAAGAGGCACTCCAAGCTGATTACAAATCCGATCCCCACAGAAAGACAAACCGGGCGGGAAAATGCATGTATAGGTAGAACGGTTCAAATAAATGTTGCCCTTTCGCGCAGCGAGGACCCTATCGTAGCAGGGCGCGGGCCCCTGCCAAGAATTGAATATTTGGAAAGTCTCTATGCTCTCTCCCAACGTTGTATATGTCTGGTAATGGTCCAATGATCGGTTGTAAACGGCTCTGCTCTTGATGCGGTTCGTCCACGAGGAGGAGAAGGGGCGTCGAGCATCACTTTCGTCGTCAAAGGAGCGCTCCAAACCTATATCTACGGTCGCCCGTAGTTCTAAAGAGCTATTATCGGTCGCAAAAAAGCTCTGGATGAAATAAGGGTACCGATTTTGCAGCCGGTGTTGCTCCCGAAAGGTACCTTTGCTTTCATGCCGCTCCACAGTCGTATGGTCCGCCATGGCCCCCCGAGTCCGCTGGGTGTGATTGCCAACGAGACTGTTTTCGTTCCAGGCCGACAGGTAGGCAGAGACAGTGGTGGTAATAGTCTGGGATGAATCTGGATAGGACAAGGTCCCGGATACGGAGAACTTATGATAGCCGACTGTCTTGTAGGTGGTGCTGTTGCTGCCTTCCTCAACCCCCTCTATATCCCGAGTTTTCGCAACCGACACCTGCGGTCCCGAATCTGTCAGAGAATTAATTCTCCCAAAGAGCGGCGTCGAGGCTTCGATGGTCCAGTCTGGATAAAGGAGAAGGGCGCTGGTGACTGACCAAATGCCCTTCTTATTGTTCCCGTTCACGCGCACGGAAATGTTGGGACGCGCCGTCGATGTCCCCATGATGGTCGATGGGGCTCTCTCGTACAGCCCTGTGTCGTTCTTGACGTCTTGTAAGGCAACTGAAGTCAATCCCACAGCATTTGAGGACATGGCTGAATTGAAAATGCCGGCAAAAGGCGTCAAGTCGAATCGATAAGCGGGGATATCAAAGCTTTCGATCCCAGTAAGTGGCCGCCACAGGAAAGGGTTCACTCCTCCAGTGTACAGGACCACAGCGGGGTATATAACCCCAGCAAGCTGTCCGTCTACCCACACCTGAATCTCTCGGTAAACGCCCCCGCCACAGGAGGTGCCATCAGGCTCCTGGGCGTCTGAGGGAGTGTTCGTATAGAAAAACTCTTCACAGCCGTGGGGGGAGGCCACGACATCCAAGTACACCCGAGCAATATTGGGTTGGGGCCAGGGTGGAAGGGGGAAACTTATCTCATCGTCTCCACTGAGACTGGTTATGCCTGACCATCGCCCAGTGGATGCATTGACGACCGGAAAAATGGCAGGGAGGACAAGAGGGGGGTACGCCCCCTTTTCGACCAGCAGGCCCGCGCTTTCGTTCTGGGAGCGATATAGCTCTTTTTCAATTTTGCTAGGATTTAGACTGTCAACAGCACGACCGCGCAGAAAAGAAGGGAGCACGGAGCTAGCTTGAAATGCCGGGGTTGTACTAGGACGAATTCCTTCGACGAGGTTTGAGAGGGCAAGGAAGGGGCGTCCGTAAAAGCTGAGGGTTGCGTTGACGTAGATGACGCCCGTATACGTTTTGTCGACAATGTTGGCGATGCCCAAAGCCCCGCTCTTTGGCTTCTCGTCCAAAATGTAGGAGAGGTAATCACTTACATCCTTCTCCACGTGCCAAGTAATACCTTGCGGGGAAGGCTCAGGAGTGGTAGTACGTAGAAGCTCGACCTCCCCCAAGAATATTCCCCCACTCCGGTCGAATTGAATCCCTTTTACAGCCCCGTAAAAATCTAGTACAGCCATAGAGACTCGCCCGCGGCATGCAGGATTGGCGTGTAGAAGAAAAGGTTGTGTTGTGACCTTGTCATAGGCGTCACATGTGGCATTTCTGACAAGGTCCACGGTGCACAAAAATTCTCCTCGACGTATGAGAGGAGGTGAAGCTGTTACAGGATCATCATAGGCAGGATAGGCATAGATGACGCGGGCAGCGCTCCAAAGCCATAAGACGAGGAGAATTGAAGTTTTCATACTCGGTGCTTGGAGACGCCCACAAAAACCTGTGACACGATCGGATATGATGATTCATGGAAGTGAGAAGAGTGATGGCCCCTTTCAAACAGTTTTTGGGGCTTGAACAACATGCTAGTGAAATCTTCTCAACACGGCGGTCCAATCCCGTGGACGGGCGGGAGGTGACTTACGATGGGCCAGACCGCTCAGCCCTGCGGGCTAACCACCACCAGATCTGCCCGAGCCGCGTACACGATAAAAATAATGCGAACTTTCACCCTTGATTTGATGATGAAATGGTGTTTTGATCCTGTCGCGCCAGTATACGCAAATTGAGTTTTGAGCAATGGGTAGGGTAGTACGTGTCGAAACAGCGGGCAATCCGACCGCCGGGTGAACTTGCTTTTTCGTGTGGTCACGTTGTTCAACTCCTTAAAATTGGAGCATGCTTGTTGATAAAATAAAGCCTCCACAGAAAACACGAATTTCTCATGTAAGTGTATTCAATCTTGCAGTGCTTCGTAAAAAAGTGGTGATATCTGAAGGCACGGCCTTGCCGGATTTCTCCGCTAGCGAGATCGAAGAGCAGATCAAGCTGCTAGGGGGCGACCCTTCAACTGAAAACTAGATAATAACCTCGAGAAAAACTGCGCTTTGTGCATCAATTTTCAGAAAATCCCATAGATATTCAATGATACGTGGCAGCTGTCTACGATTGCTCAGTTCGCATACATATAGATATATCACAACCCGGCTTCCGAGTTGTTGTTACCTCTTTTGCTGCTTCAAGGAGCCATCTATCGGGCCATGGGTTATCGTTCAAAACAGCCAAAGCAAAAAGAAACTTGAGCCGATTTGTACGAAAAAGAGGACAGCACATTGTACAGAGGTCGAAAGGTTTATGGAATGCATGAGACGAAACATGCAGTTTTAAGCGAAATCACACATCGGGGACCGCAACGGAGGCGGGATAAAGGAAGTGTACCACCTCACTTTCTCTTTTCCAAAATTCGCATCTCACGACGAGTAAGAAGCGGCAAAAATGAAAAACAGTCATTGTCCGCTACGACCAGGGCTGGAGCGTATCATAAGCGATCTACACATGCTCATCCTCGTTAAGGAGAATAGCTACAAGTGTTTGTTCACCTCCGGTGTACACAAGGATGAAGCTGGTTGAGATGCAAGGGAAGACCTGGCAGCGTGTTTCTGAAACACTGAATTGATAATCAGAGGAACTGTTGGTCGCCCCTTAATTTAGAAAAGCGTGTAGCTAGCATGGTGAAAACCGAGAGGAATGCATAGAGGCTTCTCATTCTTTTAAGATAAAGTGTAAGATAGGGGATAGGATCCATGATAGAGCAGTTATATTTGTCGAAAGAAAATGCAATGAGTTCTAGCAACTCATTTAAAATTCGTCAGACTTTCCTGGAAACATTTCGCAGAGTTGCGGATGACATCCCTTGGTATATATACAATTTTACGTGCGTACGAACATCAGTTATCCTTTACGTTGAGAAAGCAGCATGTCGAAGCTCGAGGGCCGATCGCAATTTCAGATGTCTTGCAATAGCCAAGGTAGAAATGGTGTGTTCATGACCAAAATAGAACCCGACAACCTTGTAGATCTCACTTCAAAACCAGAAGGAGCCGAATGGATCAAATGCTGTGTTCCCCCCCTTTCACATCCTGTCCTGTCCTCGTGCTTGCTCTGTGCTCATGCTTACAATGCTATACCGCCCATGTGTCACTTACAATTGCGTCAGATGGGCAACTATGCCATCAAGAAGACGTTTTGCACGACCCGCAGAGACAATGGGACTGGCGCACGTCAGGGTCAGGTTTAGGCTACTATCCTGCGTGGAGGCCGCCACAAAGGCGTACTGACCTATGCCGTGCAAAGAAATGCCCCACTGTAACCTGGCAATCCTTAGCCCTTCAACATTTTGTCGGGGGTCTTCTTCCTCGGCACCGATCTTGCCTTTGCCGTCTTCCACAGAATCAAAGGAGAGGACCCCTAAATTGGAGATGGCAGCGGCCTTTACGCGGCCCTGAATCTCAGGCGTCACGGCCATGCGAGCCAGGGCACCATAGACGCCATACTCAAATGTCCGAAAAGCGGCGACCTGTCTTTTCCACTGCCCCGCAGCCATGGATTCATTCAAACGCTCCTTGTAAGCGCGTGCGTGTGCCCATAAGTCATCATTTTCCTGGACGGTGACGACCGTATCTATGGGTGCGGCGAAACATTGCAGGGCGTCTTTGTACCGTGCCTGGTCAACCTGGCAAAGGGCCCTACGAAGGTTCACCATCGTTTCCAATTTGAGATTCACCCTGGGTGATTCGGGAATCAGACGTTTCAGCTCTAGAAGGGTGGCGGCTGCCAGGGCCGCTGTGACGGTTGTATGCTCGGCGTGACAGCGGCGAAGTAGTAGGGTGAGTGCAGAGCCTTTAATTTGTGCAGAGAGGATATTATTCCTTCGGTGGGAAATATCGCGGGTGGTGCCTTCAGAGGCTGGAACGGTAGGCCGTCTCAAGAACCTTTAAAAAAAGAATATATATTTAGATGTATATTAGTAAACCTGAGAATGTATTCAAGAACACTGTTATGACGTAGCTCGTCTACGAAGCAGTAGGGTCTATGAAAAGTGTCATATTCTACGATCCTCTCTTGTAGCCATACCAGGTTATCCGTCGCCACAGGTAGGAAAGTGCACCACGCGCACCGTCCCCTGCTGTTGGTGGCAAGACTTTATCAAAGAGCTCGTCCTGCGATGGGAGAAAACTCAACTTTGACAATTCCAGTGGGGACTTTGCTTCGTCTGCAACATGAGTAGTCACACCTGATCTCGTTCGCAGCAGCTCATTTGTTCGCACAATAATCTCGTTCAAGAAGAGCACCATGGACTCCCCATCCATAATACTGTGGTGCGCTAGCGCTACCAACGACTGACTTTCTTTCCCATCTTTCGCATTTTGTACGAGCACTAATTGCCAAAAAGGACTGTGACGTTCACCTCGGGCGATAGGAGTGGTCAACAGCTCCTCTTGTATTACATCCACAGCCGACGAGCCAGAGATAAGAGGTACGGAAAAAAAAGAAGGCGGAAGTTTGTTGACGGGCTGGAACATCAGTTGCTTTCCATCCGACGAAATAGATGCATGCAAATTAGGATGATGAGATACCGTTGCTCGCAATGCCTCTTCCATTAGACTGGTGTCCTTGAGAAACGGGCTTCCTTCTCGAAGGTCAGCAATCATGTAGATCAAGCCACATCCCAAACGATGAGCATTATACATGAACTGTTCAAACCCACCCAAAGGACGCGACCTAGTTGTAAAGTCTTTCTCATTACTCCCTTCATGGTCCAGTACTACGCCATCTCCTTTGAAATCAGGGCACATCTCGGTAAGCTTCGGCATCGATGCTCGTCCTAAGTGCTTCGTTTGCTTTCCATTATCTCTTCAAATCTTGAAAGATACTGCACGAAAACAGCCCGAATGCGCATATCTATAAGTACCCTATAGATGTACTAGAATTTGAGACTTGAAAGGGGTCCAAATAGCTAGCCTGTCGAGTTCCCGGTACTATAATCGTAAGGTGAGACTCGAATGCGAAGGCTTCCCCGCAGGCCTGTAAGTATGAAAGATGGAAAAGGAGAAACACGATCATTACTTCTTTTCGGATACAAGTAAAATTAGAGTCTTAAAATTTTGTTATATGAATGAATGAAAGACCGATTAGCCCAAAATACGGCTCGTAAAGAGGCGCGCGCTGGACAACGGATCCCGACCTCACTTGCCTATTTGCTTGTGCCCTTTATCGTTGCTGCTTAAATCTCACTGATGTCGTAGCATAATTCAACTTGCAATAGTCTGCTAGGTTTTCAATAATTTCAACGCACAGTGCGCGCTATTATTGGTGGATTCCGAGAATTCCTGGGGCCACAGCGATGATATGGGGAGCGACCGTTGGGCGGGACGTTTAAACGACAAAGGAAAGTGGAGAAGCTCCTTCTTCGTTCGATTTATGTCAAAATCATGCCCGTGAATGCCGCCCTGTTCAATTAGTATTAGTATCCCCATTTGTGCGCTTAAATTTCTGCTCAAAGTCAACGTTTGGCGTCAGGGCAGCGCATTTCGGCATTCCACATGCGTGACAGAGAATGGACATCAAAGCTATGCAAAACGTTTCCTTTTTGAATTCAAAACTTCAACAGGAGGGAAAAAAATCTAAAAGCTTCTCCATGCTTTTCTCTTCTGACCTCATTTGTTTTTGCCTGTCAAGATAAATATTTCGACACCATTGAAGTCTTTGGGTATTTCGTTGGCAACTATGTATGACATGCAGTCATGTGTATTTTGCAAAGCCCGTGTGGCCCGAAAAATACGCCATTCAGTGAGCATTTTTGCGATATCGTGATTTCTGTTGCCTATTACCCTCTTATTACATGACGAGAACTTGAAACTCAAGTGCGTGCAATGCACGGTGTGCACATTTTCTGAAAAAGAGTACGGCGCATAGCTAAATATGAGCCTTTTGGGCCGCGGGGGGATGCAATTTCGTCATACTTGTTAACTGTTTTTTTTAATGAAGAATGTATCAATCAAAAGCTCGCCCAACGCCTCGATTTGTCGCTCCTGATTTGGAGGCTAGCTTTAGTCTTTTTAGGCGTCACAAAAGGACGTGACCCCATACATGGCGCCGGACTCCTAGCGTAAGGTGTTTCTAGCAGAAATAAGTGGATATCCCATTTTATTTATTTCCATTTAGCTTTTCTAAAAAATCAGCGTTCAAAATTTGGAGGGATATTATTTTCCAATGATGTCCCGCCGTTCTTCTGGAGCGGAAGCCCTTTCATGTATTACATTGATAAATGGTAATGCTGGGAGGGCGGTGGTGACAAGAGAATTTCTTTCGTGGCGGCAAAAACTCATTTACTCAGTTGCCTGCAGCTACGTTGAGAATCTCTTCTTTTTGCTGCTGTCGTCTCTGTCGACTCTGGTGCTAACTCGATTGCCTGTAACAACAATGCGTAATGAAAGAAGGGACCGGTATGACCTGCCAAGCGGGTGAAAGTCGAGGGTAGGGACATAATCACACCCCATAACGCGTCACAGCATGTCCTCTATAAATAAATAATAATGTGGTGATCGTTCTCATAAAGCTTATGATCATGCCAAGCAAGCCGTCAGTGGCTCATTGCCCACCTACCGGGCTGCTCGTGGTAGTCTCTTGCCCACTGCCTTCAGCGTGACGTCCCGCGGGGCCCTCGCCGTCTCCTCAACGGCTTCAGGGGAGGGGGGCAAGACAACGAACAAGTCCCCGGGCCCGCTAGGTGACCGCGCTGGGGCGGGCGCAGGACAGGGCCGCAACGGGACAAAGTGTGGCGATTGTAGAGTGGAATCACTGTAGTGGTACAGGAGAAGGTCGGTGGTGTGCGCGGTACTGTGCTGTGTGCAGTGTGCAGGTAGACGGGCAAAAGCAGGAGGATCACGAGGACAATTTTTGCGCGTCATCGACTGCGCGCAACAGGACGGGCCATTCAATATCGATTTTAGGATCCACAAGGGACGCTCCTCCGCTCTATGAGGTCAGGATGGGGCGTTCCTATTGGTTTCCTGGTGGGCTCTGATAGTCAGTCTGCACGGCAAAACTGTCCCTCCTGTTCCGTGCGCCCCGCCCCGTTGCCCGCGTTACTGCAAGGTCTCAATCCGCCGTTGCTTACCTCAACTATTACTATGTATGAAGCACTATTGTGCAATAATAGCGTAAAGGACAGGAAGTCACAAGTCCATCGCTTTTTAGGGCACGCTCATCATCTTCCGACGAAATAATATGCTAACGTCTTCAGAACCCTTATCTCCCCAAATATCGCAACATTCCTTTTAATTTGTCGTGTGTAGGCCCCCTCTCGATTCCGAAGCTACCAATAAGCTGCACAAGAGTGTGAAAGTCAAGGGCAAGGATGGCGGGCGGCAAGGATGAGACATACGACTACCTTTTCAAAGGTATATTGATCGAACGGGAGGGGACGGTTTGGCAGAGTAAAGCAGCTAGCTTTGCGCTTGAATTCTGTTTCCCTAAAATGAGTAAAGTGGGGAATTTTAATTACGGATCACACCCTTTTTCTCCTTTTTTTTCACATTTCAGTGGTCCTGATCGGAGATTCCGGGGTCGGAAAATCCAACCTTCTATCGCGTTTCACCCGCAACGAGTTTAACCTAGAGAGTAAAAGCACGATAGGCGTGGAATTTGCCACCAAAAGTATCAAAGCTGCGGACGGAAAAGTCATCAAGGCTCAGATTTGGGACACAGCGGGGCAGGTATGTCAATTTGCGAGGAAAGGTTGGTGGGGTGGTGATTCAGCTCTGATTCGTGTTGCTCGATGCTGCCTTTCCGCCTTTTTGGATGTCCTTCGTTCTCTCATCCATCCTTCTTTTGCTTGTGTAGGAGCGGTACCGGGCAATCACCAGCGCCTACTATCGGGGGGCCGTCGGGGCCCTCCTGGTTTACGATATCTCCAAGCGCGTCACCTTCGACAACGTGGAGCGCTGGTTGAAAGAGTTACGCGAGCATGCAGATCAGTCGATCGTGGTGATGTTGGTTGGCAATAAAAGCGACTTGCGGCATTTGCGGACAGTGCCGACAGAGGATGCCATGCGTTTTGCCGAAGAGAACCGCCTGGCCTTTATCGAGACCTCCGCTTTGGACGCGTCGGGCGTGGACACGGCCTTCCACCGGATCCTCACAGAGATTCATTCCTTGCTATCCAAAAAGTCCATGGCGGGAAATGACGGGGGGTTCGGGCAGGCCATCGGGGTAGGACAGAAGATCGCCTTATCGAGCAACCCGCCCGCGAACAAGGCGACGGCGAGCTTTCAACAATGCTGTAAGTCGCTTTGATCGCAGCGCGGGGAGAGATCGATCAAAGATTAATTTGAGATGAACAAAGAGAGGGAAGGGGACGGAGAAGCTCAGCTTGAAGATTTCTTCGAGAACTTGCCAGCCATTTTACACGGGGGAGCAGAGAGGCTGAACATCGCGATATGCATTCGGGGTTTCTTAGGCGACACGGAGAAGTGAACGCCAGATTGTCTGGCTTCAGGTTGCATTTCTCGTCGCGAATTGTTGGTGAGTTGGTATGTTTTGCTCCTCCTCAGCCTTTTTTGGTCCCAGCCTCCATTCCTTCATGTAAAATGCGTTGTCTCAAAGCGGCCCGTTATGGGTGGAAAAAATGTAAAAGAAAAAAGGGCAAGCAAGGAGCTATTTCATGCTGATTGCATAAAAATATTCGAACAAGACCATTTTTGGGTTAATTTTCTACCCTCATGAAAGATCTTTGTCTATGATTAGCCCAAAAATGTGGTCTTTCTACATCTTTTATCGACGCGTTTAGATGGGTAACCTCCTGACTCGGTCCGATCTGCTGACTCCCTTTTGTTGAAAGCACTTTCCACCCCTTTTATTATGAGGCTTACGATGACTGATTCCGACCGGTAAACTATATATTTTATACATGTGGTGATCATGCAGCTGCAAGACTGTCAAATGAAGATTACTTTGCTGGGAAGCCGAACCTACCATCAAACGCCAGAGCCTGCCTCGCCTCTACCTCTGCCGGACACCTATTTGATATTATGTGTGGGCGGTCTAGAAAAGGACGCGGTAGCTGCAGCTATAGCGTACTTTAATATTAGGCGAGACATGCATTATCAGGCTGAAGCCGCTTGCACATGGACCAGTGACTTCAAAATTTTTGAAATTGACGAGGAAGCACGTGTAGGTAATGCCGGGTGTGGAAAGGTCATTCTGGAAACGAATATACCGCCTCAAGTGGTTCTGAGCATACCTTTTGTGATTGCAGTTTTGGCGTATATTGGAGAAGATCATGCACTTCCCCCTGAGCGGGATATCGCCTTGGCTTATCTCCATGATATACTTCGCGATGCTGTTAATTGGGAAGCTGCCATGCGTTTATGGGCCTGCGTTCGCGACAGTGCTGCATCCACCACCGCTGCCACGAACTCAACCTCATTGAATCAAAGACCTTCCTGGACTGACATGGTTGTCACGAAAACCCAGCCGTTCTCATGCAAATTTCGGGCCTCAGTAGTCCGAGATGGCGTGCATCCGTGTGGAGGAATGGATATGCTGCCCGCTCTAGGAGACGGGGCCTCGGCGCGTTTAGGAGAGGACTTCCTTACGGTGGATTTGCTGAATTTTGATTTGGAAATTGTTGCCATCGTCCTTCATCAGCACGTGCACTTCGGCCTCGTCCTAGACGGTGCGCGGTCCACATTCAAGTCCGGTATGCCGTCGGAGCGCGTGCCGCCCATCCTCTTCAAGGACCAGGTCACGGCGAGCCTGCGTCCCAGCACTGCCCACTTATTTCTGGCAATGTGTAACCCGTGCGTTGGAGATGTGGTGTGTGATTTCATGGCTGGGGTTGGCACGGTGCCTCTTGTGGCCGCGATAGCCCCTCCGCCGTCGCCTCAAACCTTCTCTCTCGGAGGAGATCAAAGTGACGAGGCCTGGATCAACATGCAGCAAAATTTTGATTTTCTGCGGGAGGAAATGCATGGGTGCGTTGATTATGGATGTACGCAAGGCAAAGGCCGCTCCGCAGTTGTCGGACTTGCGCGTTGGGACTCTCGGCGCCTCCCTTTGAGAGACGGAATTGTCGACGTGGGCATTGTGGACTTGCCCTTCGGCAAACGCCACAAGCATAAGGGTGGGCCGATGCTGCATCTGTATGAGCGGGCTTTCAGAGAAATGGCAAGAGTCATACGCCCAGGGGGTCGGCTGCTGGTGCTGGCAGCGAGGGCTTCTTTCGTGGAGGATGCTTTCAACAGTGTGTTTTGTGCGGGGTGCTGGAATCCGTCAGACGCCACTGGGACAGCTGTTGGGCACGATGAAGAAATTCGACCGAGGCGTGTAAACATTGGGGGGATGAGAGCGGTTGTATATCTAGTCTTTCGGACGGTAGCTTGTATGCCTGTGCTTCCTGACCGATATTTAAAGAAAATTCGAACTCGAAAGTCACATCAACGGGCAAAGTAAGAAGTAGCATGTGACCCCTAAAATAACGAGTAAAAGGAGCACCCTGGCGCCCACGAAAATTACAAGAGTTCCAAGTGTTTTATTTGGAGAGTACGTCCAACCAATTCATAAGGGATTGAGGTGGTTCCGGGTTTCCACTTGAAACAGGGCAAAGGGAGTCACCATCAGTCGTAGGTACCCCGTGTAGGCTATTTCACAACAAATCGCATGCGTGTCAAAGCACCAAAGTCGATCGTGAACGAAGAAAGATGTAAATTTCAGTGTTTACGAGAGGTCATCCTAAATATACACCAAAAGTCACTGATTTTGAACATAATACGGCAGTGACCTTTGTAACCTCCCCGCACTTTCCCCGCGAGTCGCGGCTGGTTCCCGAGCAAAGCGTCGAGACAGCACCAAGCAGGTTCACAGGATCACGATTTGCATGAGCGTGTGACGCAATCATTCCTTTTCTTGTTCTGACGCTTGCGCTGAAAGCCAGCCTCGTTTGAGCTCGAGGATGTATTCGAGGTTGTATTCATGGTCAGCCGGACGATGGTGGCTGTTGGTACGGTCTCCGTACCTCCTCTTTTTCCCGTTTGGCGTATGTGACGTTTTTGCCGACAAATCTTGTACATGTTTCGATAAATTTACAGCACAGTAAATACATGGCTTCATTAAAGTATAAAGATGCGGCTTTCACTGTGGAAAGTCCTGATGTGACTTACACGGGGGATGAAATACTGGCAAAATATACGTACGAGACTGTTGTTATCGAGGGCACAAAGGTAAGAAGCATAGGGGAGATCAAATATTGGTTTCAAACATACTCAACTGCATGAAGCAATAGCAATCAAAGTAGTCCGGCTCCGTCCGCCTCCGTTATATTTGCCTTCGCAGCATGCCAATGCGTTGCTTGCAACAAAGCTCAGTCTAAATTTCCCCCTCTTGGCAAGAAGACCGCCCCTTGAAGTGAAATCGCTTTCTGGTCATCCTGTTCAAAGTCTACTTCCGACTTATGGTTCCTCAAAGGGCTGAGTGCGGATTTTTTTGGGGGGGAGGCTTGGTATTTCAACCCTTTGCCTCTCAGCATTATCACGCTGATGCGTATAGATGCTCGTTGCACCGATCGTCGCCATCACTCCCGCGTGCCCCTCTCCTCTCTGCAGGCAATACCTACCAAGACCCTCTTCACGTTCAAAACTAAACGGCACGTGCCCAAGACGGGCTTGATGCTCGTTGGATGGGGCGGAAACAACGGCACCACCACCACTGCGGGCATCCTGGCGAACCGGATGAAATTATCATGGCGCACAAAGGAAGGCGAGCGACACGCCAATTACTTCGGTTCTTTGACTCAGGCCTCAACGGTGCGCCTCGGAAATGACAAGTTTGGTAACTCTGTGTACGTGCCATTCCACCGGCTCCTCCCCATGCTGCATCCCAATGACCTGGTGATAGGCGGGTGGGACATCTCCAAGCAGGATCTGGGAGATGCCATGCGGCGGGCGCAAGTGCTGGACGCGGGATTGCAGGATCAGCTTTATCCGCACATGAAGGCTTTGCAGCCCTTGCCCTCCATCTATTTCCCGGACTTCATCGCCGCCAACCAAGCCGACCGAGCGGACAACGTCTTGACGGGCTCGAAGCAAGAGCAATTGGACGCGGTGCGTGCGCACATCCGTGACTTCAAGGCCTCCCACAGCTTGGAGAAGGTGATAGTTCTGTGGACCGCCAACACGGAGCGGTTCGCCGCGGTGGAGGAAGGAAACAACGACACGGCCGAAAACCTTCTAGCCGCTATCGAGCGGGAGGAGGAAGAGCTCTCCCCCTCAACCCTCTTCGCGGTGGCATCTATCTTGGAGGGTTGCTCTTACATCAATGGGTCGCCCCAGAACACATTCGTTCCCGGCGTGATCGACTTGGCTCAGCAAAGGGGGGTTTATGTAGGCGGCGACGACTTCAAGAGCGGGCAGACGAAGATGAAGTCGGTGCTCGTGGACTTTCTCGTCTCCGCGGGCATCAAGCCTACCTCCATCGTCAGCTACAACCACCTGGGCAACAACGACGGGAAGAACCTGTCGGCACCGCAAACCTTCCGTTCCAAGGAGATCTCCAAAAGCAACGTGGTGGACGACATGGTCGCGTCCAACCGCTTGCTTTACGCGGAAGACGAGCATCCTGACCACGTGGTCGTCATCAAGTGAGTGCGGCGGGCTCCGTGTTTCCTGCTTATTAAGCCCATTGATCCTCTGGTCAACTTTATGGTACCGATCCTAAAGACCAGAAGGAGAAGGTAGAGCATTTCACACGGATAGCATCCTCTGTCCGCTCATTCTCAGGCCTTCTCTCTCCCCCCCTCGGTCCCTTTCTGTCCGCTTAGGTATGTCCCTTGCGTGGGGGACTCCAAGCGTGCCATGGACGAGTATACTTCGGAGATATTCATGGGAGGGACCAACACGATCGTGATGCACAATACGTGCGAAGACTCGCTCCTTGCTACGCCCCTCATCTACGACCTCGTCGTGCTGACCGAGATGGCCGAGCGCATCACCGTGAGAAGGGAAGGCGAGGGCGACGGTACATTTGAATCCTTTGCCAGCGTGCTGTCGCTCCTCTCTTACTTGATCAAAGCCCCTCTTGTCCCTCCGGGCACGCCGGTTGTGAATGCGCTCTTTGCGCAGAGACAATGCATAGTTAACATTTTCCGGGCCTGCCTGGGACTTCCGCCTGATAACAACATGCTGCTCGAGCATAAATTGGTGTCTTCAATTGAAGCATTGAAGCAAGCGCGGGAAGCAGCATTGGATGGGCCCTTTAGGAAAAGGATGAAGAATTAAGACCTTTTCGATCGTGAAGGGATTTTATGGGCATGGCAGAAAGTAGGAACCACGGCCCTGTCCTTGTCTGGCTTGATTTGGTGTTTACAACCAGGCAATTGATACGGGAAAAAAGAGTGACAGAAGGCATGAGGTTTGTGCTTTATCTCTTGCTATGCCCATTGACTCTTGCAGGTCAAGACTCGGGGGTAGATAGTCGCTAGATGCATTTCAAGGTGACGCTAACCAAAAGTATCATGGGCACGGAAAGTGTCTCTTCGAGTGCATCTCACTTCCTTGTCACGAATATGTTATGAATGCTTTTTTTATGCCTTCCTTCCCCGACGTGGAATACATCACTTTTACTTCCACACGCTCACTGGCCTGGCCCCTCTAATCTTCTTTCTTGAGTAGCGGGAACGCGATCACGTCCTTGATGGAGGGCGCGTCGCTGAAGAGCATAACCAGACGGTCCAATCCGATGCCCAACCCCCCCGTCGGAGGCATGCCGCGCTCCAGGGCCGCCAAAAATTCCTCGTCGACCGTGGCCGCCTCCTCTAAATTAAGGGCCGCTTTCCTCTCTACCTGCGCCTCAAACCTTTTCCGCTGGTCCACCGGATCGGTCAATTCAGAGAAGGCATTCGCGAGCTCCCGCCCGTACACAAACAACTCGAAACGCTCCGTCAGGCCCGGCTTGCTCCGATGAGGCTTGGCCAAGGGGGACACCTCCACGGGATGGTCGGTCACAAACGTTGGCTGGATCAGGTCAGCCTCGCAGAGTTCCTCAAAACAGGCTTGCACGACATGGCCGACGCTCTGGCAGGTGCCAACATCGGGCACCCCGGCTGCACGCGCCACTTCCTTGGCTTTCTCCAGGGATTCGACGCTGTTATCGGCCAAAGTGGACAGATCGAACTGACCGGGTAGCTTTTCCGCGACCAACTCGTGCATCGTCGCCCGTCGCCAGGGCCGCTGGAGATGGATGGTCTGGTTTTGGTAAACGAGGTCCTCCGTGTTCAATAGGGATTTAGCCAGCCCGTGGATCAATTCTTCGGTCAGATCCATCATGTCGTAGTAGTCCGCGTAGGCTTGATAGAGCTCGACGGAGGTGAACTCGGGGTTGTGCCGGGTGGAGATGCCCTCGTTTCGAAAGATCCTGCCCACTTCGTACACGCGTTCGAAGCCTCCCACCACCAGCCGCTTCAAATGCAGTTCCGTGGCAATCCGCATGGTTAAGTCCATGTCGAGGCTGTTGTGGAAGGTCTTGAAGGGGCGGGCGTCGGCACCTCCGGGGTGCACCTGGAGGATGGGCGTCTCAATCTCCAGGAAGCCTCTCTCGTCCAGCATGCGCCGAAGACCCGAGAACATCTTCGCGCGCAGTCGAAAAGTCTCTTTCACCTGCGGGTTCACAATCAGGTCTACCTCCCGCTGTCGGTAGCGCTTGTTCACGTCCGTCAGACCGTGCCACTTGTCCGGCAAAGGGAGGAGGGCCTTGGTCAGCATGCTCCACTCCCTCACGTACACCGAGATCTCACCCTTTTCGGTCCGCTTCACCGATCCCCGCACGCCAACAATGTCCCCGCTGTCAGTATAGGCCTTGAGCTTCGTGAACTCTTCGCCCAGGCGCCCTTTGTCCAGGTAGAGTTGGATGACTCCCGAGTCGTCCTGCAACGTGAAGAAGGCCAACTTCCCAAACACCCGCCGTGCCATGATACGACCTGCCACAGCCACGTCGGCGGATTCATCCTCTGCCCCTGCCTCCAAAGCGGCCCATTTTTTATTGATGTGCGCCACGGAGGCGGTTACGGGGTAGGTGGCCGCGAAAGCCGGGCGGCCCTCTACCTCCATGGCCCGCGCCTTGTTCCATCGGTCCACCTTGAGCTCGTTCTCCTTCGCAGTCAATGCAGCACCTGTCAAAGGCTCTTCGTCCACCTGAGTTTGTTTCTTGGTTCCTTTCTGTTTTTGTTTCTTGGAGCCAGCTGTAGCGGGCCCCACGTCAGCACCGTCACTCAGCATGCGGACCACCAGCCCGCGCGAGGGAAAAATACCAGGGCGCACTGCCACCGCCACTGTGCGCAGTATTGACCGGATGGGTAGCATCTTGAAAGGTGCACGGGTAGGTACGAAAGCGCGCACGGTGGCAGAGGCCACAAGGACTGCCAGCACAAGCACGGCGGAGGAGGGCTTGAGCGCAGGCTGGCCTCGTCTTCTTAGTCGTTTAGGCTTTTCGGTGCTTGTACTGCTTCCTATGCCATACACGCCCATTCCTTAAGCTTTTCGCTCTCTGTCGTGTATAGCCTGAAGGCCTTTCAACGATGATAATTAACAAAGGCGGGTGTGAGGGTGAAAACATGTACGAAGGAAGCATACGGGGGAGAGGCTACTTTAGCGGGGGAGCCATGGCTTTGGTAGAAGTCAAGCACTGAGCGTGAACCATTGGGAGGAAATGCCTGCAAGTACGTGAAAAAGAACGCATGTCTAGGTAACAAGTGAAATACGTCGCATGCGGATTAAAGAAAGGAAAAAGGCAACAGCAGCCTCGACCGCTCGATGATATCATTCCTGAGATTGAAGGCACATGGCCCACTCAGGGGGCCCGGCATTATTTTATCTCTACCGATCATTTAACTCACTTTAACGCACGAACAGATAAACCACTGCGTATTAAATCAGACCTGTGCCAATTACAGAGGTTGAAACGTGGCAGCAAGCTTCCAAATGAGGGCACTACGTAGCATCTGTGTCTCCCTCATCCTCCACTTGCACCTTGCGAAGGTCGGGAGGGGCTTCATGATGGCATTATGGGACACGTCCACCCCTAAAATAGATCCAAATTACCATTCACGCTCATTGCGTGCAATGACAATGAGCTCGACCGACCGAAGCGTCCGTCAGCCCAAGAAAACGATAGCTTACGAGGCGGCTTTAAAAGACAGAGGAGCCCCCGCGGTCATTCTCGTCCGGCCCTACCTCGACGAGAATGTAGGTTCGTGCGCGCGGGCCATGCTGAACTTTGGGTTGACAGACCTACGAATTATTGACCCTTTTTGCGATCATCTCACCCCGATGGCTCGTGCTCGTGCCTCGGGAGCCGACAACGTCTTGGAGGGGGCCCGGGTATTCCGAGGCCTGGACGAGGCGGTGGCGGACTTGAGCGAGGTCATTGGTACCAGCGCCCGTCAGCGCGACATGACCATTACAATTGTCTCTCCTGAAGAGGCTGCACGCTTGGCAGTGGGCACGCTTGCCAATTTCGCCCGAGGGGGCGCACGTGCCGGATATATGTTTGGGAGCGAGCGAAACGGTCTCACGAATGAGGACTTGGTCTACGCGGATCGAATCCTGCAGATTCCCACGAACCCTGCATTTAGCAGTTTAAACTTAGGGCAAGCCGTTCAAATTTGCGGGTAAGCGTGTAGGACAGGCTCCAAGAGTGAGGAAAGGTAGCCGGGATAAGACGAACAGGGGGCGCTGTTTCCTTGCCAAGGAGCCTGACGCCCTTATATCCTTTCCTCCCCCTCCTCCCCCCTTTCCCTGAGTCCAGTTACGAGTACTGGAAAGCTCGAGCTCGCCTCGGGGACGGCGCCTATAGTTACAAGGAAAGCGCGCTGAGCATGGCTAAGGGCACGCGCCTTGCCACGGTCGGGGAGGTGGAGGGCGTATGGGCCCGCGTCCGGGAGCTGCTGGATGCTGCCGAGTTGAACCCAGACCCGCACGTCCGCAAGGGCCTGTACGACAGGTTTCAGAACTGGCTGTTGCGTTCGAGGCCCGACGTGAGGGACGTGAACGCCCTCCACGGCGCGGTCTCCACCCTGGTCAGCAAACACGAGAGGTTGGAGGGGCTGAAGGAGGCGCTACGGGAGGGGAACGCGCGGAATCGGCAGCAGTCCACAACGCCGAGGAGAAACAAGGGGAAGCCAGGGGGAGGCTCCGGGGGGGCTGTCGGCACGGAAGGGGATTGGCGGAAAAGGACGGATCGGGAGAGAGCGCCAGTAGAGGAGGAGGGCGGGGGGGAGGGCTGGCAGGAGGAGGAGCAGGCGAAACAGCGGGGATCTGGTTGGTGATATTGAAGGAACAGTACCCGATGGCAAAAATGTAAAGGAAAGGATTCGGGGAAAACGAGTTTTGGTTCTTTTTATTCCCTAGCCTGATATTTACAATGAATGCTTTGTACATTGGAAGGGCGGTCCGCGCAATAAATTTTGTGAAGGGTGAAGAAGAGCGGCGATGGCCTACAAATTCTTCTTCATCTCCTGTATGAAAATATAAGGTAGAAGAGGAAATTATGCGTCGCATGCTTTTTCTCAAAGAATCGATTCCTCAGGTCCTCGCAAGGAAAGCGTTGACAGGGTAATGTCTCACCGCGGCACAACGGCAAGTCATGGACATGAGCCCGCAGTTGTTTAAGCGATGATGTGTAATGTTGCATCATTAATGTACGCGTGGGCACGGGAATTTTCCTGAGCGCCACACCCGCTTTTACTATGTGCGCCTTTGCCTCTCTCGACACATGCCACGTACGTACACGACTTATCCTGTCCCCTTGCTACACGCCTTGAATGGCACTGCTGATCTGTGCCTGGTAGAAGGCTGTCGATGCCGCCATCAAGCTTTCCTGGTCTGGACGCCGATTATTACCCTCCAACTCATTCGCTGCCCGCACAAGGATGGAGACTGCGTCGAGCCGACAAGTACGCACTGATCCTGACACACGAAGGACACTGATGTTTGCCTTGATCGCACTAGAATCTCTGCCACCGCTATTGCCGCTGGTAATGCTGCCTCCTAAGCTTGTGACAAGTGTCATCGCCGCCCACACGGATCGGAAACTGTCTCGGGGACACCTCAGGATAAAAATTTGGGTGGCCTCATCGTAGTATCGAACTTGCATAGAGAGAAGGAGAGGAGCGGCCCCGAAATTCCCAAAATTGCTTTGGACTGATTCCTACTTGGTTTGTGTGAATGAGTATAAAACGGTGGGGGAGAATGAACAGATTTGTTGGGGGGAAAATCGCAAACTCCATTAAGCCTCCTGAGATGCCTCAACGATCCCCGCCTTTCCTATGCCCACAAAGATGAGATAGAAGACTCAATAGTGTGACACAGCGATGAAGCTGCGCGCATTATTGCGGTGCGGCAGGTCGCTCGGCCAGGAGGTTGCTCGTGTCAGAGCCCGTCTGCCCATGTCCTTGTGGCCAGTCGAAGAAGACCATCTCCTCAAACGACAGGCGCGGCGCCACGTGCCTTTTCTTGGAGTACTTACTTTGATGGCACGCAGGATGTCGAACGCAGTGACTTTCTTTTTGAGAGCACCTTCCTGATGAGGCCGTAGATGTAGCTTGCAAGTTAAATATCTGAGACGAACCCTCATGCGTTTTACTCGTCTCCTCTTCTCTCAATCGACACGCCCGCCCGACCGCACTGAACCGTGATCTTTCTGTACTCTTTTGAGAATGGGGTATGGTAGATGTGCCTTGAGCACTGCAAGCCGTGCTCGCTGCATTTAATCTTTCCCTCCCCGCCACAAGCACACTTTCAAGCCTCCCTTTCGCCGCAGACTCGCTCAAAATACAGCAACTAGGTTTGCTATAATTTTGCCTACATTTATGCCACTGTGATACAGGAGATCCTCATGCCGTCCTTCGTCCTGCTTCAATGCTACCAATGTCGCATTTTCTCCCCCAACCAAGAAACCAAAAATTCCAAGTGGGCTTGCAGGATGTGTGGGGCTAAGCAGAGCATCCTAAAAGTCCACGCTAAAACAGACAGCGCTAAGGACCTCCGTCGGATTGCCCAGCAGTTGAATGCGCAGCAAGGCGCAACGTGCAGTGAAGAGTTTGCGATGCAGCAATCTCCTGTCATTGCATCGCCTCCGATGTACGAGCTTTATGAAGGAGGAAGCGAGGAGGAGGAAGGAGGGGGTGAGAGCAGGAATTTCCGTCGTGGGCCGCCGCCACAGCCAATGAGCGGGTCTGCTGACGGTTACACCTGTCAAAGCCATCACGGTGTCCGAGGGAGTTACCAAGGGGAGCGAGAAGCATTCGAAGGGCAAGGCGGAAGTCGATGGAGTGCCTACCTGGTCGAGGATGAGGATGGACTAGGGAGAGGTGGGAATGCCGCTGGAGAGAGAGGTTGGATGAATGTGGAAGCCACGGAGGAGGATAATCGGCTGGTGACGGCCATACCGACAAGTCGATCAGGTAAAGAGCATAGCCGTGGGAAGGGAAAGGGAGGAGGAAGGGGCGGGCGAGATGAAGCGCAGGCGAGGGTAGGTGATGGAATTGGAGGGCCAGGCGGCGGATGGAGGGGAGAAGGGTGGGGCGGAGACTGGAGTAGGGAGGGAGGAGAAGAGGGGGCGGTGCGTGGAAGAGCGGGCAGCACGCGTGCCGAAGTAGGGCAGACGAGCACGATGAGTGTGGGTCTGCGAGCATCAAGATCAGGGGCCCGTGGGGAGGGAGGAATGGGCGGCCGCCTCGGAGAGGGGAAGCGATCCCGTATGTACGAGGACCGGGATGGCGGTTCAAAACGGCACCTTGCCGCCCCATCAATATCGATGGAGGCGGGAGGTGGGGGGGGGCGGGGTGGCTTGGGGAAGATCGGAGGGGCGAGGGGCGAGGACAGGAGCCGGTGGTCGGAGTTCTTATGATGGAAAAGGCCCGGACAAGTGCGGAATGGAGCTCGCTTTCGGGCTGAAAAGCTTGATCGTCGCGGGCGGACGATCAGTAGAGTTCTGGCTTTCTGGGCCCATTGTATCTCGGGGACAGAAAGGAGAAGCCCGTCGCGATGAAGCAAAAGAAAGAAACCCTGTCTCTCGGTCTTCTGTGCGACCCTACGCACGTACATAATCTTTCGTTTTCAGCCTCCCTCCCCATCACCCCCGCGCCCCCTCCAAATACTGCCCCAAGGCCACCTCCAGGTCTGCCGCCACCTCCTTCACCAATGCCTCGTCCACGTTGCACTTGAACTTGAACCCTCCCAGCTCCCCTGCCCCCCCCCGGACCCACAGGAGGAGTCGGTGCCTGACCAGCGTGTTGATCTGCGCGAAGAGCTCTGTGGTGCCCGTGTTATTGGCGTAGGCCGCGCCGGTGGTCCGACTGAGGGCGATCAGGCAGGTGAAGATGGAGAGAAGTCGTTCGAGAGAGAAGGCGCGCACGCCCTCCTTCCGCGCCTCGGCATCCTTCGCCTCGGCCACCCGGGTGGCGCTCGCGGCGCTTCGGTGGGTCCGTCGTCCCCCGCGTGCGGAGGGGAGGGCGAAGAGGTGCATGTCTGTGTCGGGGGGGAGGTGGGAGGCCAGGAAGGCCGCAAGGAGGAGGTAAAG
>Ga0102934_1000338_pt1 | contig 30232 bp, 31 predicted proteins | sample SalPonR2_A_D1_MG_FD_78175 | JGI IMG/M metagenome (GOLD analysis project Ga0102934, IMG submission 78175) | Salt pond soil microbial communities from South San Francisco under conditions of wetland restoration - Salt Pond MetaG R2_A_D1_MG | ecosystem: Environmental > Aquatic > Marine > Intertidal... | reverse complement strand
CGCCCTCCCTCCCCATCACGTCACGCCCGTCCCCGAGCCTCGCAGGCACTGTGGGACACACCCGAATTTGAGCGCACCAAGCAACACGTAAGTGCCCGAAAGAGCCAAGCACCTTCTTGGCAATTGCTTCATGTGCTGTTCTTGGCGGGTGGGTCGTGGATGATGAACATGGCGTGACTGTGCGGCTTGGACTTCCATGACGCGTCGTGATGGCCCAATCCACGTCGAAAGAACGTTTTAGAGATGCTCCGGTTCGGACACGAAGACCCCGTCACAGCTGGGTTGAATAAACTGATTCCTCCCGGTGAAGGGCACGCTCACACTTTGGGCAGGGCGACACGGCGTATTTTGTTGCCTGTCTATCGTCCTCGTGGCGTGTCACACACTCGATGGCGGCTCATGGTTTGGGCGTCAGTGGGCTTCGACCGCTCCATGTTGCAAAAGTGCGTATGACATGCCTTTGGCAGCAAGCGAGAAGGGCGTCGGCAGACAATCTGGCGTCTCAGCGCGTTTTGATGAGAAACACTTGTTTATGACCCAGCCGAACATAGTGGTATGATCCTTGTGAAGCACTTATTGTGGGATCTGTGTTGGACAAACTCGCTCTGACTGCCAAAAGTCTCCTCCTGGGACTTGGCACCACCCCTGCAACACACTCGAGAAAGGTAGCGGACGAAGTGGCGACTTTTTTTAAGCAGTGACCTTTTACTTGGTCTCACAGACTTTGATTTAAGTACCACTATGTCTGTTTGTAATACTGAAGCCTTGCGTTCATTCCTATCACCCGACAGCATCAGAGCACGTTGTCACCTTTTCCCGTGTTCCAGTCGTTCGAATGGAGACAAGCAACACCAGCACCAGCACTCTAGGCGCGAAAGCTTTACTCCGCGGAACAGTAGCGGCGCTAGCCATTTCTTCTAGCCTTGCCTTCTTCGCCCCATCTTCTCATCCTTTGCGCTCGACGGCCGCGGCTGCTTCGCGTTGTAAGTGGGAGGTGGAAAGAGAAAAAGCTGTGCACGTTCTGGAAGAAGTTTGCTTTGCAACCAAAATTCCACGCCACAGAGGGCTGATTTAGGGCACACACTTGTATCGTGATGAGAAATATCCGCCAAAATTCATATTTCGTATGTGTCTCACTCTTGGACAGTAACGCGCCAGCGGGCAGTAGCTGTGGAACCCCCCGCCGCTGCGCCGGCCACCAAAGATGCCAAGCCCGATTGGGAAGCAGACTTCCGACGTAAACAGTAAGTGAGACTTCCAACATCGAATCTGGAGGACAACCATGGGATGGTTCACGATCAGGGGGTGGACGCTAACTATTTCAGCCCGCAAACACTAACCTTCGCCATGTGTGGTGGTGGGAGGAGGCTCCACTGTGTTGAAGAATAACTGTCACTAAATGTGATCAACGCATGCACCTGTGTCATGGCTCGCTCATCATCAATATGCCATCTGTTTTCCCACTGCGACCGCAGAGCCTCTAATGAGTTGATGCACGTCTACCCAGACAAAGTTGAGGTAATTACCAGCCTGGAGCCCATGGTAGAGGGTATGCTTTCCAAGCTGCTTCTTCCCACCGGAGAAAAAGCGTGGCAGCCACAGGACTTCGTGCCAGACCTGACGAAGGAGGGTTGGGAGGAGGAGGTCAAGGAGTTCCGCGAAAAAGCCGCCACCCTCCCCGACGAGACTTTGGTAGTGCTTGTCGGAGACATGGTGACGGAGGAAGCCCTACCAACTTACCAGACCTTGTTGAACACCTTCGAGGGCGTCGACGATCCTACTGGCACCTCACCATCGGCTTGGTGCAAGTGGACCCGGGGTTGGACCTCGGAAGAGAATCGCCATGGTGACTTGCTGAACAGATACCTGTATTTGACGGGGCGAGTGGACATGCGCGCTATTGAGTGCACCATCCAGCACCTTGTAAGTGTCCGTGAAGAGATGAGGATGAGGGAAAGCGCGTAGCGTACGCAGTGAAAGGTTGCAATTGCATGGGAGGAGAGCCCATGGGACTCGAAACGAAAGTCTCGCGTAAGCGGGAAGATAGTGATCTGATGTTGTTATTACTGACCATTTTTATGTACACACAGATTTCTAGCGGATTTAACCCCAAGATCAAGAAAGACCCTTACAAGGGCTTCGTCTACACCTCTTTTCAGGAGCGAGCCACCAAGATTTCTCACCAGAATGTCGCACGTCTTGCGAACAATGCAGGAGATGGTAACCTTGGCCTTATCTGCAGCAAGATTGCGGGGGACGAGTCGCGACACGAGAAGGCGTACCAGGCCATTTTCAAGGAGATCTTGAACAGAGACCCGGAGGGAGGCCTTAAGTCGTTCTACGAGTTGATGACAGACCAGGTAAAAACTAGATCTTGACCCCTGCTAGCGTGATTCGACGTGGTTGACTTCTGTACTTAGGAACCTTCCCCTAACTTCACCCCCCCTTAGATCACCATGCCCGCCGTAATGATGACAGACGGGCACGATCCAGACCTGTTCGAGCACTTTTCCATCACTGCTCAGAAGCTAGGTGTCTACACGGCCGTGGATTACGCTAATATCTTGGATCACCTGGTGGAAATCTGGGATATCGAGCACATTGGAGGCCTTTCTGGTGAGGGTGCACGCTATCAAGAAAAGCTTTGCAAGCTCGGCCCGCGGTACCTGAAACTGGCTGAGATGAGCTTAGATCGTGTCAAGAAGATGCCGAAGACTCCTTATTCTTGGATTCATGGCCGCATGGCGTAGAGGTGGGCGGGTTAGGCAAAGGGTAGAGGGGTGCGCTCGAAAACGTGCCATTCGTAGGCGGATACGGGAAAAGACAAAGAGGATAATTACTTTGTTCTTTGTGAAGAATTCAGGGATGGATCTTCGAGTTGAAAAAAAGGAGTTTTAATTCCGGGAAACTAGGAGGGAGATGGGACGAAAACATCAAAAAGAGCCTCGGCGGATCATGGAAGGGTCACACATAGCTTACGGGCCAGGTGTGAAATTTTTCTCAGGTTCGGAGTTGACAACGATAGAACAGGAAGATCGTTGCAATGAAGTTCCTGTCAACCATTTCTTCGAAAGGGCATATGGAAGAGCGATTGGATGGAGGAGGCGTAAGAATGGATACGTGAAGGCGAGAAGCCAGGCCGGTGTACAAAATTGAGAGGGAAGAATCTTGGCAGGGATAAAAATGAGCAGCGCGACAAGCGTAGTTTGTGGCAGGTGTGAGACGACGGAGACACGGTATGGGTCCACGTGAGACGGCAATAAATTGGTTATCTTTTATAATGTACTATTTTTTACTTGTCATCGTGCCTGTGTGGTACGATATTTACCAGTAGGCCGCGAGGCAGGGTACGCAGGAGTGAGAAGGAACCAGAGTAGTTTTTTGAAAACAAGATGATCTATGAAGGAGTGAGAAGGATCTAACGAGAAGTATAGGAAAGCAGTATCACCGCTACTACAAATCTGAAACGTGTCCAATTGTGGAGTGCCACGAGAACCCATGCGAGAATCGCGTCGCACCTGATGCCCAGGAAGGTGCACGGAGGTAGGGCAGGTCGAAACGCGATGAACAGGGGCGAGTGACGACTAAAGCAGATTCGATTGTGGCTTAAAAGTGGATTTTAGCGACGGAGAGAAAGGTAGGCTCTGTGCGTAATAGGGGCTCGTAAATTTGACGCCTCTGCCAGCCTGGGGCCGTTTTCATTGCATGAGAGAGACGAGCGTAGAGTTTTGGTGTAAGCCCGTGCGACCTAAAAGAATGATTCGAGAAGTCTCGAAACCGTCTCGAGTGAAATATTTTGCTTTTTTCCCATTTGGTATGAAGCACATTTTTACGCAACCACGAGATGTCGATTTCACTTCGCAGGCACATCGTGCCACTCTCCCTCGCGGATACGACGATGACCCCCCTTCGGAATAATCTTAACATTATGGCTCTCATTTTCCGTTGCGTTGGCTGCTGACTGACAGAGCGACGAGCGCCGGAAGCGCCGCTTGCACGCATTGACGATTTCTATCAACGTACATGAGACAAAGGCTTCTTTGCTGCTCCCGAACATGGCCGACGGTGGCAACTCCACCAAGTGCGGGCCACAATCAAAAATGAGGTCGGCAGGCAGCATCCTTTTATACCACCACCACACCCTCCCTTCCTCTTCCATGCGACATTGTTCGCAGTAATGGAGGAAAGCAGGAAGTCGATCAGAAGCTGAAGCAGGGGCAGATACTCCGGCCTCGGAAGTCTTTTCGTCCTTACTGACCGCGAGTCCCACGTTGTCAGCAACGATTGGTGAATCGAGTCCACAGCGAAATGTTCGGTCTTTCGCATGATTCTTTTGAAGCGCAGAAACTGCTTTATGTATTCTCTCCGCTGGCCAATTTCGCATGCATCCTACCATCGCCATATCCAGTAATGTGTGAGGTAGGTGGAGTTTTGCCGCTGCAATCGCCCAGGCAAACATCTCCGCGTAATGTTTAGTCTTGTCTTCGCTAACGGTGGAGTACTGCGCGTGCGCAAGAGGGATAACAGCAGTCCATTCGTCAATGAAAGAGAGCCAGTCCGCGCGATGCAAAGCATACGGCGGTCCCACATTGTAAAATTGGTTTGCCTCAGCGAAACTTACTCGACTGCAGCCGTCCGTGTCCTCCTTACAGACCGGAAGCTCCCTCCACACGGAGCTCAACGAGTAGGCTTGGGCGGTCGGCCGCCCCCGCATTTGAGCAATCACCTCGCGACCACTTTTCGGAACCCGAAAAAGAATTTCGTCGCTTAAGTTTGTTTGACGAAGTTTTGGGGCTTCATTGACAGAATTCGTTCCCCAAGAAGCACTCGGCAGCAGTCCTAGCTCCCGCGGCCCAAATGGCGTCATGAAGAGGAAATCGGGGTCAATTGAAATGACGACCACATCTTCATCGCCCTCATCGAAAGATGCATCAGGTCCAGCCACTTCTCGAAGTGTTCCTCCGCCCATTTTATCCAGCCAAAAATGTAAGCTTTGCGCTTTGTTGGCAAATTTGTATCTTTCGGATGTGTTGGCCACATGGGTCATATCGTCCACGAATATCAAATGGAATCAAAAGCGAGGCGTCGAGCTTGGATGCTCGGCAAACGCTGCATGTTCCGCTTGTATCTGTTCTTTTGTCAGTTGGTCGTCCCCTGTCAATGAAGCTTTTTTCTCGCATCCACACACCACCCTGACGATTGCGCCACGCTGGCCTACACGCTCCGCGCTCTCCAACATTGTCATCGCCTGCCAATGCTGAAAACTTGTGCAGTCAGTCGAAAATTGAATGATGATTCTATCCTCGGCGTCGATTTCCGGGAATGATACTTCATAATCAATTTGGGCATTGCTGCTGGCCTTGCTCTCCACACTTATGCCATTTTCAGTGTCCGCCTCCGTTGCCGATAGTTGGTGCGCCAAGCGTTTTCTCCAAATGGCTTTCAATTGGTCATCGTACAGATCGAGATGAAAACCAAGAATGTAGGGTAATACAAGGCAACCGAAAGAGGAAAACGCCAAGACTTTGAGAACGATGTTACGCCGTCTGGCACTTGAATGGGGATGATAGGTCATGGTGATAGGGTCCCAAATGGTGGCAGGCTTCTTGCAATGAAGCCGCCCTTTGGCCCTGTTTACCTGATTGTGCACCTTTCGTTGTGAAATGCGTGGGCGGTTGTGAATGGTGTGCAAAGTGTTGCAAACATTGAGTCGAGTGCCGACGCAGTGGCCCATTTCAGCGACCCGGCCTTCCGGTCGCCTTGAATAGAAGGGGGGGGCTCGTCTAGGGGCGAAACCTATGGCGAATGGAGTGTAAAACTTACCGCATCTAAGAAGTGCACATCGCCCAACACTCTGGCTCAGAGGGTGGACAGATCACGTAACAATGCACCTCATCTCGGTCTTCTCGTTTCCGTCACAGGCGCTTCCTTCTTGCCGAAGTGTTGTCAAGATACTTGAGCCCAAAGAGCGACTAGCTCTTGCACGATTTACAAGAGCCCCATTTTGGGTGAAAATGTACTTGTCCTACGACCGATCAAGAAGAAATGGTGGTAAGCTGCTCGCAGTCTACCGATCTTTCGTCCTGCTTGTTATCTTCCTCTGCCATCTATCATCCGCCTTCCAGCCCTCTTCTCTCGTGCAGTACTCGGGGAGGTCGAGGGGAGACATTCTGTGTAAAAAAGGATCGAGTAGCGGCAGTGGACCACCAGCATCAAAGGGATTTGGATTTGGTGCTAAAAAGGAAGCAAAGGGAGACAAATTCAAGTACACCGGCCGTCTAAAGCCTGGTGTATTGAGTCCTCCCCGAGATGTCCCAGCAGACATATTGCGGCCCGACTATGCTCTTGATGGGTAAGCAGTCGACGGCCGATTGTTGGAATGGCTCATAGATGCTGTGATTGTGTAAATTTTGGAGTCTTTCACTTAGTTCCTAGGACGCGCAACTTATTCCTGTTTCTCTGACAAATATCACAGGATGCCGAAAGCTCGCGATCCGCCGTTGCCTTGGATGATCGAAGTGAAATCTCCGGAGGATATCGCCGCTATGCGTGCCTCTGGATTGGTCGCACGTGAAGTACTGGATGCTGTCGGTCGACAGATCAAGGTGGGGATGACGACTGACGAGATCGATAGCATCGCGCACGGGGAAACGATAAAGCGGGGCGCTTACCCCTCACCGCTAAACTACCAAGGGTTTCCCAAGTCGTGCTGCACAAGCTTGAACGAAGTCGTCTGTCACGGCATTCCCGACGTGTCGACCAAATTGCAGGATGGTGATATAGTTAACGTGGATGTGACCGTCTATTATAAGGGGTATCACGGGGATTGCTCGGAAACCTTTTGTGTTGGGAACGTCGATGAGGCAGGGAAAAGGCTTGTCAAAGTTACATACGACGCGTGGCAAAAAGCAATTGAGTTCTGCAAGCCTGGGCGTCCTTACAAAGACATCGGTGCAATTATCGAAGAGTATGTAACCAAGGAGGGCTTCACCACCGTGCGAGAGTTTTGCGGGCACGGTGTGGGAAAGGTTTTCCACACCACACCCAACATCCTTCACTTCAAGAATAGCCAACCTGCGGGGGTGATGCAGCCTGGACACACGTTTACCATCGAGCCGATGATATGTGAGGGAACGAATAAACACATATTGTGGCCAGACAAGTGGACAGCAACCACTGCTGATGGCGCTAGGTCGGCCCAATTTGAACATACGTTGCTCATCACTCCGAGTGGTGTGGAGGCGTTGACAGGTCGCCTACCAACCTCTCCGAAGTTTTTTTGGGAGGTCTGACGAAACAAATGTGGTGTGGCGAGAATGGCCGCACGAGGAGAATAAATTGCAGATGCTTCCTTAAAAATGAAGAAATTAAATTTTGATTTTCAAGATTTTTATTTTGGGTGCTACTTTGGTCTTCCCTCGTGTTTTACAATCGTTTTTTTTTCCTGTAAGCATCTTTCAAACTTACAAGACAGGAGCTTCGCGTGCGATGACATCAGTATTTCCCCCGACATCTTACTATGCTTGAATCTGGTATTTCCGGCACTCTTATTAACATAACTTGTTAGGAGATCGGCGGATGAGAAAATCTCATCCGCCCCTAAAAACGTTGCGTTTGAAAAGTCCTCGGTCGTCGGCTGGCGATGCGGGCACACACCACTTTTTTTATTTTTATTTTTCACTTTGCAATAAAGTACCTTAGGATCTGTGCCTACGTAGCATATCTCGTAATGTCATACTTTCCTACTTCTCTTGATTAATTTGTTACAGCGTTCCCTTGGATATGGACGAAAAGGGTAGAGTATTGCAAGGCCGTCTCGATTTTTGTGAAAGAAATGTTACAACGCTCCGGCAGGGGGTCAGGGCTCTTTTAAGAAATCACGATGAAGGATGCAATGTGACAATGGACCTTTCTCAAAAGGTTCGCGACACGGCTGCACAAGAGCAGTTCATCGATCTGCAAGAAGACCTCATCGCAATAGCCGAATGTACCAAGAGATTAGCAGAAGAACGCAGGACGATTATGTGCGAGCGTGCCGAAGAGCGGGTTATCTCTACTTTTGACCTCATTTTAAGTCGTGTTCTGCATCCGACAAGGCTTTTGTTGAAAGATAGGGAGAGAGCTCTTCGCAAATTTCGAGCCATGGAGAGGAAAATTACATGTAAGTACATGTGGGGGACTGAATTAAGGGGTCAATGAAAAAGTATTCGGTGACAATAGCCCTGCTTGATCTGTAAATATCTTGATAGCGTCACCCTCTTCCTTCTTCTTCAAGTTTCAGGAGAACAGACTCTGCTGAGCATGCTTAACTTGGAAGATGACGCAGATACAAAGCAGCAAAAGCTGGCTAATTACAGCGAGTGCGCCAAGCATACCGACGAAGTGGTGGACAGTAACTTTCGATGCTTCGAAAAAAGTAGAGTTCTGGAAATGAAGGCCATGCTGGAGGAGACCTTGCGTGCGGAGATGCTGTACCATTGCCGGGCGTTAGAAATCTTGGAGCCCCTGTGCGTCTCCATGCGTCGCTTAGATCCGGATGAAGCCATGGCCAGCATGACCCAAGAGCTAGACGAGCTGAACACCGCGGAGGACGAAAATAATGGGCAGAGCAAAAGAGCTCACATGAGGGGCAGAAACAGATGTTGAAGGAGACAAAGAAAATCAGGGCAGATTGGGAAAAAAAGAGACGAAACTTGATGCTGCCCATAATTTACTTCGGTTAGTGTGAGGACGCTTTATTTACATGCTTTACAGAAGGTTTTATGTCGCGTCTCCTCTTTCCTTAATGCCGCGATGCGGCGGAAGGGGTGACGGAGGCGCCTCTTAAAACACTCGGCATGTTCAAGTATTTGAGTTGCTTATGTCCTTGACGGATTAAAAATTCAATTTTCTGAAAATCCATTCGACTTACTGACGTAGCATCTTCTCGGAAACGCGTACGAGCCAATGTGTACGTTCCTCCATCTATTTTGCCCGCGTCTTTGACTCTGGCAGCGCGCAATACTCGTCGGTAAAGGCTGAGAACTTCTTTCTGTAGTCCCGAGGCTCGTTGCGGCGACATCCACCCTCACCCAATCCTGTCGAGGAGAACGTCGAGCTCAGTGAGAGAGGGTGTGATGATACATTGTACAGTCAGGTTCGCTGGCACAGGGAGCTGAGCAAGAGAAAGGAGGGAAGGAGGTCCGGAGGCGAAAAAAAAGATGACCGATGCGCTTCGAGCCTGACAAGGGACGCATTCATTTCCTATCAAATTATTCCTTAAACCTAGTCTCTTCGCGGTCCTCTGCACCACCCCAGGCATGACACCGTCCCTGGCAAGCCCTCGAGGAATGCCCGGTAGATCGATGGCACAGCGTTCTACATCGCCTTCTTCTCAAGGAGTCCTCAGAGCACTTCGACACATCCTTTCAACCCCTCAAAGCCTCCTTGACACGCGCACGCCTCCGGAATCTGAGCCCGACTAGGCCTCTGTGTGATCATCAAGCTTTCCTCTGCTCCATCATCCCTCTTCAGGACCGGACAATGTTGCGAATCTGCACGCCCTCCCAAACCCATCCATGGGAGCCTCACCGGCCCCCGCCCCATTCCCTCCGCCGGGGATCCCTGCTTCCACCAGCCTCCCCTCCACCCAGGCCCGGGGGACGGGGCCCCGGCATGTACATGTCTGGCATGGGCGCGTGCGCAGGGGGGCGAGACGACGCAGGTGGTCCGGGTGGGTGGCGCCCGCCGTCAAAGGGTTCCTCGAAGCGTCCGTCCGCGGGGAACCCCCCTCCCGCAAACCCACCGGCTGACCCCACCCGTCCACCGGTGTATGGTCCTGGTGGCGCGTAGGGAGGGGGGGGGGGGGCGTAACGGTAGTCGTCATCTGCCACGGCCCTTGGACGACGGGGACTGTAGTCCCGGGGCCGGCCGCCGGAGGAGGGGGGCGAGACGTAGCGGGATTCATACGGAGGAGCGTAGCGAGGAGGGGGGGAGCGGGAGCGAGCGCGAGAATCACGACGGTAGTCGTAGTTGTCGTAGAAAGCCGGTTGAGGAGGAGGGGGGAGAGGGCCGCCGCGGCGATAAGGGTCCTCGGGGTAGGGAGGTGGGTAACGACCGGGCGGGGGGCTGCGAGACCGAGAGCGCCCTCGACGGTAAGCGTAAGGGTCTGGGGGCATGTAGCTGGGCGGGTAGCGCTCTCGCGACCTGGACCGTGGACGATCGCGAGGCGGAAAACGGTTGTCGCCCCGCCGGTAATCCCCCGGGGGGCTTCGGCTGAGCCCGGGTCGCCTCTCAGGCCCGCGGTCTCGGCTCATCGGGGTGTCCTGTGGAAGGTGGATGCGGTTTCTTTTCAGACGTGTACATAATGTCCCCTTGTGTGGCTTTCAACCTTCACAGTTGCCAGGCCGTCCATTACAATACTCTCCACTCACCTCGTACACTTGGACCACCACGCCACGCAGTTCCGTGTTGTGAATGAGGCTCAAAGCTTCAATCATATCCTCGCGGCGGTGATACTCGATAATCCCTACGCCCGGAGTGCCACGGAGTACCTCTGTGTATAAAGGAGCCAATCCTTTCTTCCCTCTAGCGAAGTCCTTCAAATCTTGCCAGGTGGCTTCACGCGGCATACCTTCCACTCGAATCCGAAAATCAGACCGCTGCATCTCAGGACGAGGACCTTCTCGTTTCGGGCCCTTCGCTTCTTCTACTGTCAATATCAAACCGTGCAGTTCCTTTTTGTTCATGCCTTGGGCGGCCGCAACAACGGCATCCTCTCCTTCTCTGCCGCGCACGAATTCTACGAAGGCGTACCCATCTTTCTTCATGTCCACGCGATCAATTGGCCCGTAGCCGCTGAAAATCTCCCTCAACTCATCTCCCGTGACGGAAGGCGTCAAGTTTCCCACGTAGAGGCGCGTGCCAGGCATGATATATTTTTTACTTCCTTGTTTTAAGGGCGAGTTGGCAATTGACTTACCTCAATGCTTTGTTCCCACTGAATCCAGTTCAAACTTCCGTACCACCTACACCCCTTGTCCGCAACCTGTAGGACCGTATGACCAAGGACCGTGTGAAGCTTGACAGAAAACGTTGTGAAACGATGCACTGGCCACCACGCCCGTGGGGAGGGCGGCCGCGGCAGTACCCAGGGCGGGCCCCTCACGTGATGTTTCTCGCCCCGAGTCTCGCCAGCCCCGACAGACCCCGCCTCCGGGCACGTAAACCCCATGCCGTGCGTGCACGTCGGGTTCGACGTGCGGACACGCCAGAGGAACGTTCCTTCGCCGTTTGGAAATCTGCATGTGGTAAATGCATTTTTCCATTCTCGTTACCCTGTGCCGATGCGTCGAAAATGAGGACGATACATGGACGCATTCGGGTATTTCATAGACCACCCAGTCCTAGTGGCAAATACCGTGTTCGCAAGTGTTGATTTTGACATGAGCTTTCTTTGTTTGACAGGCACCCTAACCAAAAAAAAAATTATGCTTAGAGCGTGCAAAAACCAAGATTATGTACCACAAGGCGTCGATTATCAGGCCATGCTTAAAAAATACAAACCCGTTTCACCATCACAGTACATGGATACCGAAAGTTGAGAGGTCGGCACCCATATGCCAATGACGATTGCCATGAGAAATCTCATCTCTAAGAGATTGCGGTCGAGCAAGTGTATTACAAGCATATGCTTATTTCTCACGTGTGGAGTTATTTTTACAAGTTACTGGGTAACCTTAGCCAGGAGTGTCGTGTCTGCGGGTAGCGCTACACTCGTCACAGAGGGATGCTGCATGGGTACAGCCTGTCCAAGCATACCTCCACTTTTAGCCATTATTTATCACATAGCTATAAACTACCTGCCCCTCGATGAGAGCCCTGCTTGGAAGGCAAATGTTGCCTCCGCCGTGTTCTCGACCGCAACAGCCGGATGTCTCTTTTTGTGCGTTGCGCAATTTGGACGGGCACGATATCGTTACTACCAGTCTTTATGTACGTCAAGCTCTAAATATCGAGATACAGAGACGAGTATAACCACGTTAATAGCTGCCGGGACAGCTGCAGGGCTTTTTGCATGGTCCCCCTTGGCGTGGAAATATGCCGTGCAAGCCACTCCATGCGCCCTAAGCACCGCGACGCTTGGTCTTATCCTCTATGCAGTGATCCAGTTTGGAAGTTGTTGGCAGCTCGAAGATCGCTTTTTTTGGGCATGTTGTGTCGCACTCTTGTGCGGTGTAGCTCTGTCCAGCCAGCGCGCGTCTTTCCCTTTTCTGGTGCCTATAATTTCCTATGTCGCTTGGTGCATGCGAAAAGACATAACGAACCAAAACCAGCGGGTCCTATTGCAGTGTACAGGAGCTTTTCTAATAGGTTTATTGCCCTATTTCTATCTGCCTGTAGTTGCATGGAACAATTATGCTGTCAATTATTATAATAAACTATCTTTGCGGGAGTTACGGCTGTACTCTCAACAGAGTACATACGACGAATCCCCCGGTTCAACACCCGAGCCAGACTGTTTTGGTACATATTTATGGGATTTGATTTGTGCTCAGGGTCTTGCTGGACTTGTACCATTGCTAGCTGTGGTCGGCTTATCTGCAGCAACAATGCGGACTGGTCGTTTCTTGCTACCACTTCGCCGCGACGGTGAACGCTACAAAGTCGCGGAAGCCACTGACAAATATATTCAACAAATAATAGCAGATGTCCCCTGTGTCAAAGCAACACCAATTTTTTCAAGGGAGATGACAAAGAGAGGGCCAAATCAGAAAAAAGAAAACCTTGCGCGTACTGAAAGCAACTTGCTAACATGGGCACTTGCGGGAGCTTGGGTTTGTTCCTTAGCAGCTTGGAATGGCTTCGGGACAATATTTTCCACGAAAGCAGAAACATTCGCAGGGATGGGTGCTGGAAAATGGATGGCTCCTAATCTCGTGGTTTTCATCTGGGCGGGGGTCGGCATGGACTGGCTTGCGAGCATGATGATGGTCCGTCAGACGACGGGGCAGAGGCATACATTGCTTCCATCTGCCACACAACTGTCGATATCAGTTTGCATAGTGTATGTGTTATTGGCGACATTTCAATTTAAACGCAGCTATATTGTATCTGACCATCATACAAATCTCTTCATTGATCGGTACGCGCGCTGCTTGCTTGCACCCCTACCGGCTGATGCGCTGCTTTTTGTGGAGCACAACCAGCTGTGGACATCAATGCAGTATGCGCAGCTTTGTGAAGGGTATCGACGTGATGTGACACTTCTTAATCTTTCGCGTATGAAAGAAGCTCGTTGGGCAATTGAGCAACGCTCATTTGGCAAAAAAGTTGTCTTCCCTGGAACTCACTGTGTCACTGAGACAGATACTTTGGCGCGTGCAACCGGAGCTTTTACCATGTCCAGCCTTTTAGATGTAAATATAGACCGAGTAGGGGGTATATTTGTTGCAGGTAATGTGACATTTCCCCATGCGGAAAAGAAATTGCGGAAATATTTCACGGAGCTGCCAATGGGCTTGACCATGCAGATCTTCAGGCATGAGGACGTGTGGAACTTGAAAAAGTGGACGGAAGATCATTGCGGAATATGGCGCGTGGTTCAGCATGGAGATTCATTTGCATTTCCTATATCAGATTTGCCGCCTCTGAAAAGATATGGAAAAGGAAGTCCAGAGTACATCGTTAGACGCGATTACCTTGACCATTTGGCCGAGGCCGCTGCCCACATGCTAGAGGAGGCAATCGCCCTTCGGGATCGATACTACAAGATCGCTGGAAATAATGCAACCGAGTCGAAAGCTGGCTTGACTGTTACCAAAATGTCTTCCTCTTTAATACTTAAATATTTTCTGGATGCAGCGTGGTGGCTTGAAGTGTTAATCACGTACGATCCGGAACACCCATCGTATGTGCTAAAGAATCTTGGTTTAGCATACATATATGCCTTACACTTGAGCCCAGCAATTTCATCCGCAGCAGCTGAGGCCCAACTAGTCAGAATTCCCCCTGGTAGTCCATTTTCTAACCTTGCTCTCAATTCCACGTCGTCGCGTTGGTACCGCGGTGCCGATCGCAATGAAATCGATTGGAGGATCTGGGCGATGAATCGCTTTGATGAAGCTTGGCGAGTGTGCTTCCAAAAGCCGGAAGATCTGGCTGATTCTGAAATAAATGTTATGCGCCACCAACATGCCATGATCATGACAAATATCGACCCACTCATGATTGAATAGTGGCGAGTTGAGGATGTAAGACCCAGTTTCCATCTAATTTGCTCAACAAAGATATATAAGTAATCTGACAACGAATGAATTGTCCTGTGCTGCGGTACTCTAAAAATGAGGGAAAATCATGCTCATGTTTCCTGTATATAGAGTTGACCAACGCAATTATTGGTACAGTAAGAATGCTACAGTACAATCTAGTGACATTTTTTGCTGATATCTAGCATAAGCATATTATAGATCGACGATCATTCTAAATCATGGCGGATGCAGGCAAAGAGGTCGTACGTCGGGCTCGCCGATTGCACGTCTCATAGTTGCGAAGTCCCGCGCCTACCCGGATGTAACGAGTACCCCCCGACAACCTCCTGGCCCCGCCCGTCTACTTGGCTGCGCTTACAAGCGAGCTCTCGAGACGGGTCAGGCAATTTCAGAGCGCTTTCCTCATGACACTCGTGTACACCATTCATTTTGTAGGGATTTGCTGTCTTACTGATGAGTTAAATCGCAGAACGTCACTGAAATTATCGGCTCGTAACCCACTTTCGGTAAAGGTAGAGGAAGCAAGTAGGCCTGGGTCACAGTAGAAGGCTGGAAAGTCGCTTGAATCCGCACCACCAGCAAGAATCTCAACCAATTGAAACAGGCTTAACTTTCTAATATCCGTCATCCGCTGGTTTCATCGCTCTCAGCCTCAAAGCACTCACATCGTTACAGTACCATCGATACTATTGGAAGAACTAGAAGTATGGCATGGGCGTGGAAAACATCAGCCATAGAAAACACTCGCTTTGAAATCAAATATACCCCATACTTTTCTTCAATTGGCCCTGTCTCTACTGCCTGTCCCACCTATGATCCCCGGGCTACCCGTATCTGGGTGAAGATCGAGTGCGACTACACAAGACGTATCCTCGTCAAAGCCATTGCCAAGCGGCAGTCCCGTTTATGTGGTGTTAAAAATCAAAAGGATGCCTCCATATTATGGGCAGACTACGAGGATCTGGATTTCGACCGAGTCCTGGCAAGTGGGGGTAAAATTAAAGCCAACTCGTACTTGGTCCGGAAAGGGCTAGCGCGGAAAGCTCAATTAGCCTATTATCTACGCAAATACATGGCGAAAAGACCAAGGTCAATACTGCATGGAGCAATCCCTGAGACCTTAGTCATCGAAACTTGGGAAGCGTTTGAGGAAGGGATGAGCTTTGGGGCGTTGGGTGCCACATTTGACGGAAATCTCACGGCGACACTCTCATTACGGGATCGATTGGACTGGTGCCTTCGGGACGCGAGAGAAAGGATTGCACGGTCTCCTGGCTCCACCTGGATTCTTAAACCAAGCGTCACCAATAAAGGCGCAGAAATAACTGTTTTTAAGGACTACCAAAGCATGAGGGACATTGTACGGACATGGCCTGACGTGCGTGAGTGGGTTTTGCAGGCATACATAGTCACTCCTCTTCTATACCGTCGCAGAAAATTCCATCTGAGGTGTTATGTTTTGGCAGTAGGAAATCTTTCTGTATACGTTTGGCGGCAAATTTTATTGCTCACCTCGACTGTGGAGTACGATTCAGAGGATCTTTGCAATCAGCTAGCGCACGTAACCAACACCGCCCGACAAGTGGAAGACGGGGAGATGTGCCCAGCGGCGGAGGATTGTGTTTTCTCATTGGATGACTTGGTTGATGATTTGAGAACAAAGCAGCATTTAAGTTTGGAGCAGGCGGGTGGAATTGTCAGCGATATCCGCGGGGGGATTGAAAATGTGACGGGAGAGCTTTTCAAGGCTTTGCACGGGGAGCGGACAGTCTTTGCTCCAGTTCCTCAGTGCTTTGAGCTCCTGGGTCTTGACTTTTTGGTGTCTATGGACCAAACAAGTTCAAATGAATCAGGTCTTCCAGTTTTGACACCACAGGTTCATCTACTAGAGGTGAATCCAGGACCGGATTTCAAGCAAACAGGGCCGCGTCTGAAGTCGGTGATAGAGGGGCTGCTGGAGGCTACACTGGACGTGGCCGTCCTTGAAGACGAAGAAATCAGCAAAGATTTGGCATTGGTATACCAATCCTTGCACCCGGAGAATGGGGAGGTCGGGATGCGCTTATTAGACGGGTGACAGAGTGAAAGCTAACACATTTCTTTCGGCATCGAGCAGTGTCTCCACATCTTCGCACGCTATGCACCCAATGATTTTTACACTGCGTAAAGTTAACAGAGTGTTGCTGTACACAAGTTCCTGCATCCGTCACTACTGGCACGAACTTTGACCCCCAGATCCCCCCTTTACGATGTATGCCCTCACTATTCTGTAATAAGCGCCAAATATTATCTGCGCCTCAATTTATGCCATCTGCTTCTTCTGGTCGCACATTTGAATACCGTTCGACACCAAAAGAATTGATGTCGAGATTTCTGATCCCAATGGTTCCAAGCAGCTTCTCGGGCAACTCTGCTGTCTCGTCCTCTCCCTGTAGTAAAATACCCATCTCCACCTGCAGGTACTTGGCGTAACCCCGGCACAGCGAGACGATCTGACTTGCCAGAGCGGAGGAAGCAATGTCGACATCCACCTCCACGTAGTCCTCCCCACGAAAGTAGCGTTGCGTGAGTTTCTGTCCCAGAATCGTCGGCTTATTCCCGACCGCCCATTTAATCATGGAGGGCCCGTCCACGATACTGGGGATTAGCTTGAAACGTTTATTCTTGAAGTCAGACAAAGGATACCGCCCCCCTCTGTCAGACTTGCTTTCCCCTTCCCCATCGTCCATGGGAAAATCCACGAAATGATCGAAGAGTGTCCAAAAACATCCGTCTTCCGCTGGTCGCCTGTCTCTAGGCAAGGCGAAAACGGTCACCATACTCAAAGGCGGATCTCCGGGTACTTGGAAATTCAACAAGAAAAAAAACGTGGGCTTGCCATCCCGCCCTTTCATGTCTTGCATCTCGCGCAGTATCTCCGCCATCCGGCCGCGACTGGCAATGTGGTCTTCGCGCTGCCCAGGATTTTCTGGAGAAATTCGGAAGACGTAGGCAATGACCAGCTCACCAACGGGAGGGCCGGCCGGGGTTTTGAGCCGATCGTGCAGGTAGCGCCTTCCACGGACCCGGAAGCTGTTCCCACGCCCCGGGTCGTAGTAGGCGTTGGGGTGCTGCAAACGCAATCTCCAGGAGGCGAAGTCTTGGACGGACGCGCCTGGCGCCCGGACCGACTGGTGACGGGAGGGAGGCGGGGAGGCAGCGGCCGGAGCAGCCGAGGGGTCGTCCGAAGACCGGTTTCTGTCAGTGGGCCCCAGAAATGGGAGGCCGGAGGAAGGCCCAACGCGGTCCCACTGGGAGGGCGAATGGCCGGAGAGCGCACGCACCGTTTCCAGCACGTGCTTTGCGCTCCGAGCCTCCCGTTCCTCGTCGTCCATCCCGTCGTCCGTGCTCGCCGAGGAAAAGGTCTGCCGGTAGCCTGAGCCTTGGCTCTCATCGTTCTCACACCTTTCTTCGGGCGCGCTTCGCGCGGACAGCTTGCTTCCATCCCCTGTTTCCGCACGCACGTCTGGCAGTGCGGCCTCTGCGCCGTCCTCCTCCTCCGTCGAGACCTCGTTGCCATCCATGGACAGCGAACTACCTCTGTTACCGCGACGCTTTGGATCATCTACCGATGAACCTCGCGCCCGAGGAGTATCTTGCTCAACGTGGTGTTTCTCGTCCGCTTCGTTTTTGGGGCGGCAAAAGGTGGGCAGGGACAAGCCTGCCGCCGCCACCGAAACCAGAGACGAAGAACAATGAGGCGCAGAAAGCGCAGGGTCTTCTCTGGACTCATACCCATCTGTTCCCTCGTCCTCGTGACTGTCCGTATCCCCGTCATCCTCGCTTCGTCGCTCGTCTGCGTCTCGGTCGACTTGACCCCTTCCCTCCTCCTCCTGCCCTTCCCTTCCTTCCTCCTCTCCCACGCCAGACCCCCTTTCCCGCTTCTTCTCAACACATTCTTGCGACAGTGAGAGCGACTGAGATCGCCCCGGTAGCGGTGCCAGCCCCAAAAACATCCGAAGCACAGGCTCGTCGCAAATATCCGCCCGCGTGATGATCCGGACGAGGAATTCCTCAAGGCTCTGAGCTCTTCTGGCCAGAAATCGTGGCGAGAGGTTTTTGAACAAGGTCTTGGGCGGTATAGGAGGCAGCAGCTGTCCCTCGTACCCGTGTTTATCGCAAGGGTTGTCCAGGCGTTCCCGAAGGTCCTCGAAATCCGAGTAGCGCTTCCACACCGACCAAGCACAAGCGCTCTCAGTGCCCGCCGCATCACTGCTGCTCCCGATGCGAACCGGAACACGGCAGCTGACCGATATTTTGTAGCTTGCAAATTTCCTTTCAACGACGCGAAACTCTCTGACTTCTACCCGCGCCTCAAGTAAGGAGCTTTGGAATTCATGTTCTCGGCCTCTCCTTGTCGTCGGGCTAGTGACGCCTCGTTGGAGGATGACCGCCGAGTCTAAGGCCTGATCGTGATGAGATGGAGGTCTCTGCGAACCAGGTGCACCGCCAAGAGCGCTGCACACGTCAAATGATCCGCCCCGGCTCTCTGTCTCCTCCAGATGCGTTAGATAGTCCAGTGCCACGCCTGGGCCTGCTTCGATAACGATCCCTACCAAGAAGACGATCAATACACCAAGAGACCACGGTAATACAGAGAACGCGAAAGGACTGAGTAGAGCCACGGCTAGGACGCCAAAACTGCCTTGACCTTTACTGACGCTGTCCTTCAGAATGCACAAAAAAGCACGGATGCTACTGTTGCGGCTTTTTCGTAGCTCGATGGGAGCTGTCGCCGCACGAACTGAAGGCATAGATGCAAATAAAGTACGAATCACCGATTTATGCAGTTGCAACTTTATATTTTTTTGTGGGGCTGGCCTCGACGTTCATGAGAGATGCCTGGTCACAAAGAAAAAACTTTAGATTGAACGAGCGAGGGGTACCGCTGCAGGGCCTATGGTCAGTGGAAGGGGGATGTAATGATTGGGCAGTCGTGGTTTCTCAGTATGTCATCCGAACTTAAAAAATGTCATCGAGGGCAATGAGGACAAGAGGAGGGAGATTGGGACGCGGAAATAGCGTACTGACAGGGGAGGCTCGATTGAATGTTCGGGTCCGAGATTTTTAACTTCGTTCGCTCTTCGGATTCCTTCGCTCGCTTCCCCCGGCAGAAGCTCGTCTGGCCCTAATAGTATCCCCACAGCCTCCATTTTTTCGCTTCCAGCTGGGATTTTTTGCACTCATTAACTCCCAGAAGTAGGCTAAAGGTATCGGGATGCAGACTCATGGCGAGCTGGTGTGATCGACAGCTTCTTTGTTGCAGCCGGCTGGGGGGTTAGGAGCGTACAAGAAAAGTGGCCGAAAAAAGTGTATGCTTAAAGAAGTAGGATCCCACAATCTGGTGGCATGTTGCCACGGGTGTCTGTGATTGATTTTAAAGCGACCTAGAACGTGGTAAAATCTGCGTGGGACAATTCCGACAGGCGGAAGCGTGCGGTCGCAGTCCTCAAGAAGCTGCTGCACAAGCTCGTTCACACGCGCAAAAAAAAAAAAACAGATTGATTTTTTCAAAATTGGCATGGACCGAACGTAGTTGATGTCGCTGCATGCTAGCAGGGTACTTTGCTTTGGGGGCATGCGTACTGGAGTTGACGATACCCAACATCGCAACCAATGCAATGACACCCTCTTCATTATCCAGTTCACAAGTTCGAAAGTGTAAATACACCAACATTTCGCAGATTGTGCCCGCAATTATCCTTCGAATTACCATATCCCCTACGCATGGGACCGTATTTATACGTCCTGACCGTCGTCCTCGTCGCCCTCTTCGCTCACTATATCCTCCAGCACTGAAGAATATCGTCGTTGTGGAGTGGAACGTTTTGTGATATCTCGATTCGTTTCAGCGGGGCCATTTCTGCTCCCGACATATTGCACAGGCTCGTTCTCATCCTCTTCACCTTCTCTATCCGCTTCATCTTCGCTACTATCAAACGTCGAGTCACTGGTCTCCTCTTCTTCCGCTGCCCTAGCCTGCTTGGCTCTTTCCCGTGCCTCCTGATACGCCAAAAATTCGCTTTGCACAATCCTGGATATTTCCTTTCCGCCTCCTACACCTTCTCCTCCCAAATCGCCTCCTTCCTCGTCGTCCAGCCCGCCATTTTCCAGCAAGGCCTCTGTCTTTTCCCTCTTGCCCAAGGCCCGTTGGTAGATCCGCTCGTCTACAGTCCCTTCCGCCACCAATCTGTAAACTGTCACGGGCTTACTCTGTCCGATGCGGTGACACCGGTCGATTGCCTGCGCGTCCATGCTGGGATTCCAGTCAGGATCGTGAAGGATCACGGTGTCGGCGCTTGTCAGGTTGATGCCCAAGCCCCCCGCCCTCGTGGAAAGTAAAAAAATGGACACCTCGGCGTTGGGTGTATTGTATTGATCGATCATCTCTTGACGCTCAGCCACCGGCGTCTGACCGTCCAGGCGGAGGTAAGGAACGTGCAGCACCCTCTCCAGCATAGCCCCCAAGATGTCCAGTACCCGGGTCCACATCGAGAAAATCAAAACGCGGTGCCCTTCCGCCAAAAGCTGGGGCAGAAGCACCCGCAGGCGCTGGCACTTGCAAGAATCGAACAAGGTGTCTGTCGGCAGGGTGAGATGGGCTAAACGCCGTTCGTCCTCCGCGATCGCATGCAGCTCGTAGTCGCAGAGGCCTTCCAATTCTTTACGCACCATGGCGACCGAGCATTCCCATCCAAAGTACCCGGTTTGATGCAAGACTGCTGCCATTTCCACCAACGCCGAGTCGGAAAAGCGACGGCGAAGGAGCAAGGTGTGATTGGCCACCTTGCGCCACTCGGTAAAAATGTGCCCAGCGTCCCGTTCGGAAAGTGAGGCCGCCCCCGCCGCGGCTTGAGCAGTCGCATCCTGGCTGTCTCGGTCTTTCTGCCTGGATGCTTCTGTGGAGCGCAGCATACGCTTCTTCCGCCCCTCTGCTATCGCGTTGCCGGTCTGACCGGACCCAAGCACCTGTCCCTCTGCGTCCTCTTTCTTTTTCCTCCCCTTCTTTCGTGGCTTTGTCTCCCCGTCATCCTTCGCAATCACCGCCGATTCCCTGCCCTCCTCCCTCGACCCATGCCTCTCCGACGCAAGATTCAAAACGGGCAATGTCAGAGCTTGGACAGCGCGACGGTTGGCAGACTCTTCCAAACGCTGGAAGTGCCTCTGAGTCACGCTTTCGTACACGGCTCGCTGGGAGGCCGTCAAGGGAATCATCTCCACTTCCTGGCTCTTCTTCGTCAGCTGATCCAACACGTCCGTCTTCAGCCTTCGGAGGACGAAAGGGGCGAAGATGCGTTTCAACCTGTCCATGGCCGCTTTCTCGCCCCTCAGTCCACTGCTCGATCCGTCGCCTTTATCTCTCCTCCCCTCCTTCCCCCCCGCCACCAGGCTTTGCCAAAATCCGTCGACAGTGGCACCCTCCGTACCATGAAGCGAGAGGATGCGGGGATTCAGAAAGGACAGAAGGGCCAGCACCTCTCTCACATCGTTCTGCAACGGCGTCCCCGTGAGCAACAAGCGTCGCTTCGCTTTCTGTTTCCGCAAACGTTGAAACCGTTGGGACTTGACGTTTTTGATGGAATGCCCTTCGTCCAAGACCATGTACTCCACCGAGATCCTGTTTAAAAATTTTCGGTCCAGCTCTGCCGTCTCCTTCTCCCAGTACGTATATGTGGCGAGCACGACGTCCGCGACTCGGGATCCAGCCCCCCGGCCCTCCTTCTCCAGTCGTTGCATTTCTTCCTCGTACTCCGCACGCAAGTCTGCGCGCTCCTTGGCGCTTCCGTGATAGACGAAAACGTCCAAATCCGGTGCAAATTTCTCGAACTCATTCTGCCAGTTCGTTAACACCGACGCGGGGACGATGATTAAGTGGGTTAGCGTTCTGGGCTTCAGTGCACACAAATAAGCCAGGAATGCTATGGTTTGGGCTGTTTTTCCCAGGCCCATGTCATCGGCTAGCACACCGTTCAACCGCAAGTCTTCCTTGGCCCAGCGTCCTCGAAAGGCCTCCTCGGGAAGGAGGGAGCGGGGGAGGTCCAGGTCGAGCTGGTGGAGGAGGAATAGCCAGTTAATCCCGACGAGCTGGTAGGGCTTGAAATCCACCCCCGGACAGGCCCTGGCAAGGATGTCGGCCTGTACTCGGGCTGTCTTGTGCAGGCTCTGCCCTGCACCCTCATGGACGCCTCTTCCTCCACCCGTGGTAGTCGCACTCGTACCCTCACTCTCAGGCCTCGGCACCCCCCGGTCGTCCTCCATGTTCGTCAGATCGAGTCGATCCTCCGCGTGCTTCTGGCCCCAGTGCCGGATCTCCTCCATCAAGCGTTGAGAAATCAGCTCGCACGCCTTGATTATCTTCTCAGCCCCAAGCGCCTCCTCGTCGTCCCAGTCGCTCTCTTCCTGATCGGCGTCGCTGTCGGACCCCACACCCTCCGCTTGGTCCACTCCCCCTGCTGTCTCCTTTCGCGCCTTTCCTATTTTTCTATTTGTCCGATCCTGGCCATCATCCAACGGCATCCCCGCCTCCCGATTCCCCAGGTCCCCTTTCCCCATCTTGGCCCGAGACCCATTGACCCCACGGGCCCCATCGTCCCGGGGCGCCTCATCAAGGAGCAAGACCAGCTCCTCGTCACTATAGGGTGCTGGTACCTTTCCATCAATTCGATTACCGCCTTGGATCCCTCTAGTGGAGCAATCGTCGGCGATGCCGCTGCTCGCCTCCCCTTCTCTACTGGCATTATTCCTGTCGTTTTCTTCGTCACTGCTATCGTCTGTCCGTGCTCGTCGCAACCGGCCCCGTTTGACTGGAATGCCTGCAGCTACAGGACCAGGAGAAGCTGCAGGTACAGCTCCATGCATAGCCTCGTCGACCTTGACTTTTTTCTGTCTTTCTTGTCCTTCTTCCTGTTCCCTCCTCACCTTTAATTGCTGCTTCCTGTGAAGCTCCTCTCTCTTTTTCTTGATGGCGTCTCTACCACCGGAGCCCATGGGCACGGGCGGCAATGGCGACATGGGCAGTTTTTTCACAAAGGGGGACTGCAAGTTTTTCCCTATCGACGGTGCAGCGCTGGGTTTTCTGGGAATTTTCATCATAGGCGGCGGCGAGACAGGGGACGGCACCGGTTTCGTGCCCTGAATTCTGTGCGCTCGTTTCTCGTCCTCCCAGTCACAGTCCTCGCCATCAGAGGAAGAAGATGCAGTCGGTGCATGTCGATAGGAGGAGAAGTCCACCTGCTGCTTTTTCGACACGTTGCCCTCACTTGGTCCTGCAGGCGCCTTCCTCGACAGCCACTTCCCATCCATTTCTACAGACGTGCATGCACTTTAAGCCTTCAAAGGGATGTACTTGGAATGAAAACGATCGATCTTCATGTGAAAACGCAGGATTTGCACAATAACACGTCGCAAAAGCATCAACCCACGCTGGGCGTGGGATCCCGTGGTGCATTTCATTACTGGAGACTACGATGTGATCGGGCGAGAGGCGGGCGGGTCGCTGCCTGCGGCGGAACAATTAACCTCCTCCCTCGTTTTCCGTCGACAGCTTGAATAAGATGTTTTTGTCGGTCTACGGATGAAAGGAGGAAACGTGATCAAATACATTCTTACATCAAAGAAAATTGAAAAGGGTTCGATATGCCTGCTCTCATGGGAAAATGATGAAGGATTAGGGAGAGGGAGAAACGAGGACAGGAATGAAATGAAAAGAGTGCCTCGTCTCGCGCGTATAAATTCGAATTATATGATGTGATAATCTACTGAAGCATCCGGAGGAAGGACTTTTCTCCGCCTCCATATGTTGTGCAGGATGAGGAGCGACATTGGAATACTTTCCACTCCCCCATTCGTCAACGACTTGCTTCGTTGCTTCATATTATTTACTCATATTTTCACTCCGAGATTTATTGAAGATACTGCATGCTTGTGTTTTATATTTCTTTAAATTGGTGGACATGTGCTTGCCGAGTTGACCCCTTTAAGCCACTCCCACTTTGATCCTAGCTATGGGCTTCCTTAAGCGCCTTGCGAAATACATTCCTTCACAAAGAAGGGATAGAAGGGGGTAAAAATGAGTACAAGTTTCGCCAATACTACTTGGGAGTACGAACTTTGATCTTTGAAAATCCACGCCTTCATATTATTTTCCCGATTCGATTTCTTTCACAGTCTTCTATCCGTTTTTTTGCGTGGTCAGACCCGCTCCCACCACTCATCGACGAATTGAGTTGAACCGGTCAAAAAATGTATCGGTGATTATCAAAAATGTCGGGATATGGACTTCCTCCTGCATTTCTCTCTTTTCCTCTCCAGAATTCTGCGCCAACCGTCCTCCTATCCCCCGTCCTCTCTCAATTTTCCTATATATCTTAGTTCTTAGGGTGCATACACAGGCAAGAAAAAAGACTTTGCGATCGTTTTCAGCAGTTATCCCCTCCACTCTCGTTTTTATCTTCCAAAAGCTTTTATTTTTTGGTCACCTCTGCGTAAGCCCACGAGAGCCAGGGCATCAGGGCTTCCAAGTCTTCCGAGTCTACGGTCGCCCCGCACCACAGTCGCAGTCCAGGGGGAGCATCACGGTAAGAGCCTATATCTAAAGCCACGCCCTCCTTCTCGAGAAGGCTCGTGAATGCCTTGACCTGCTCCTTACTCAGGTCCAGCTCTAAGCACACGCTTGTGGTCGACCGGATCGAGGGGTCCTTCACCAAGAAGGAAATCCAAGCGTTCTCCTCCACGAACTTCTCCACCACCTTGTAGTTCTTCACCGAGCGGGCGACCAGACCTTCCAGCCCCCCTACGGTATCTGCCCAAGCCAACGCGTCCAGGTAGTCCTCCACGCAGAGCATGGATGGCGTGTTGATAGTCGATCCCTCAAAGAGGGCCTCGTCCAGTTTGCCTTTCTTCGTCATTCGGAAAATTTTAGGCAACGGCCATTTCGGTTTGTATCTCTCCAAACGCTCCACCGCACGAGGGGAGAGGATGATCACCCCGTGCCCCCCCTCGCCTCCAAGCACCTTCTGCCACGAGTAAGTCGTCACGTCGAGCTTGGGCCAAGCCATGGGCATGGCAAAAGCAGCGGAAGTTGCGTCGTTAAACGTCAAGCCCTCGCGATCATCCGCGATCCAGTCGGCGTCTTTGATACGGGCCCCCGAGGTCGTGCCGTTGTACGTGAAGAGGGTGTCGTGTTTCGGATTGTACCTGGGGAAATAGACGTGCAGACGCGGGAAAGTGAGTGCAAAGCATGAACTGACACGGGATCGGGTGGATAATGGGAATAAGAGATCCGGGACGAAAACCTTCCCTTGGCAGAAACGTACTTAGTCATGTCTGGCAGGAGACCGTAGTCGGCCGAGTATTCATGCACACCAACGCTGTCCCTCAAACCCAGATGCGACACTGCATCTGTGAACCACCCTTTCCCAAAAGATTCCCAATAAAAGATGTCCACGGGCCGCTCCCCCAACATGCTCCACATTGCCATCTCATAGGCTCCTGTGTCAGAGGCAGGGACGATGCCTAGCCTGTAGTCCTCTGGTAGCTGCAAAAGCCGCTTGCTTTCGTCTATCGCCAACTTAAGTTTCGCTTTTCCAATCTTGGAACGGTGCGATCTCCCCAGGCAGTCAGTGCCCAGTGCACTGTAGCTGTATCCAGGCCTCTTCTTGGTCGGTCCTGAGGAGAACTGAGGGTGCTCCGGGCGCACGTGGGGCCGAGCATCGCCCGCCACATAGGCAGGGGTGCTCTTCTGATGTATCCTGAACACTTTATCGGGCATGTCCAGCAGTTGGACCTGTGAGCAGTTGCTGATATCAGGGAGAACGCCGATCTCCTCAAGGACGTTCTGAGGGACGGGTTCGTCCAACGTGATGGCACCGAGAGCCTTCCCTGCCTTCGTCTGCCGCCCGAGGGAGAAATGGGAAATGTTGCAGTGATTCTTGCTCAGCACATTGGCGATCGCCTTGAGTGCCCCTGGGCGGTCCAAGTTGTTAAAGAAGACAACGGAGCCCGTCGGAGGGATGTCGGTCTTGAAGCCGTCGATCTCGAAAATGCGAAGCTCGGAACCCCCAAAGACAGTCCCCGAGATGGAACGGGAGAAATTCAGGAAGCCATCCATCTCGAAATCGACCTTGATCGTGTTGCTGAACTGGGTGTCCTGTCGCTCCACCAGCATGGAATTGACCGAGAGGCCCATGTCGCTGGCCAAGGGGCCGGCATTCAGGAAGTTGACATCTTGGTCGAGCAGATGGGAGAGCGTCCCTTTCAACACCGCGATCTTGATGCTGTCACTCATTTCGGACACGGCTACGTCCTTCCCTTGCATTGTTACGTTGATCCGCTTGATCTTTCCCGACCCAATCAGCTGGGCTTGGAGCGATCCGATCTTCTCCGCCAGTTGAATGTAAGGGATCAGTTGGCTTTTCCGCGCAAAATCGATGTTGGGAGCATTGACCACCCCCACGAAATCCTTTTGCTCCAAAATATCAGACAGCTGTATGGCAATGTCTTTTGCTACCCGGACTTGAGCGTCTTTGGTGTTGGCGCCCAGGTGGGGAGTGCTGACGATGCGAGGATGGTTGATCAAAGGGCGCTCCGCCTCGCCGGGAGGCTCGGTCTCGTACACGTCCAGGGATGCCCCCCCCACGTGCCCACTTTCCAGCGCCTCGAGCAGGGCTTTCTCGTCAATTATCCCCCCGCGTGCACAATTGATAATTCTGACGCCTTTCTTGCACTTTCTCAGGGTGTCAGCGTTGATCAGATACCGCGTATCTTTAGTTAGAGGGGTGTGGAGAGTAATGAAATCTGCCTTCGCCCACAGCTCGTCCAAAGGGACAGGCTCGATGCCTGCCGATCGTGCCGCAGCGGCCGAGACGATAGGATCGAAACCGATGGTGGTCATGCCGAACGCCCGCCCCCACCTGGCGACCTCCCTTCCAATGCGGCCCAACCCGATCACCGCCAAGGTTTTGCCGGTCAACTCCGTCCCCGTGTACTTGCTTCGCTCCCACTTCCCTGCCTTCAGGGAAGCCACTGCTTGTGGAATATTGCGGGACAGCGCCAGCATGTGCGTGAAGGTCAACTCGGCCGTGGAGATGGTGTTGCCTCCCGGTGTATTCACGACGAGCACCCCTTGCATGGTGGCAGCGGGCGTGTCAATGTTGTCCACGCCTGTACCTGCCCGACCCACGACCTTCAGGTTGGTTGCAGCAGCGAGAATGTCCTTGGTGACCTTCGTCGCCGAGCGCACGACAAGACCTGTTCGTAGGAGAGGCGGATAGAAATTAGGATCTACGTCCATGTACGCATTTACATTGTCAACGAGACCCGTGAATCACTCTTTGGAAGAAAGTGACGCGTAGGCCATCGTCCCCAATCGCGATGACAATGTGACTGAGATTGGAGCAGGCATTGCTTCAACACAGCCAAGTGCGGACGGATATTTTTAGGGTCCTGAAAGTGTGGCGGACATTTTCCCCTACCTCACAACTTTCGTCGCCCCCAACCCCTGGGACGACACTCTCCTGATCCAAACGCACAAACTCACCATCGTACTGTCCAATGATTTGTTTCAGCTCCTCCTTGCTCAAGCCAGGTTTGCTGTCCACATCATGCCCACGGGCTTTAAATTGCTCCGCGCATATTTTATCTGTGGCGTCGCTCAACAGAATCTTGGCCAACCGCGCCTGTGCACATGCGACAAAGATGTCTCATTATTATAAAAGCTCGTGGAGATATATGACATAAAACATTGAAGGCAGAAGAGAGGAGCATCTACAGATATTTGAGAGCAGCAGACGGACATACAGCAACCGCATGTCAGTGCACACCTCCGTTTTACCTGTGTGTGCGAGATGTTGCGACGCCCCGTTACGATTCCCGCCTTTCCCGACGCCTGCAGGCCTGTCACAGCGCGAGACAACATTCTTTCCTGCGGTCGTGCATCAAAAAGTAGAAAGGAGGAAGAAGGGAGGGAGTAAGAGGGGAGATAAGCAGGTTAGTGCGCAGGAAGCGGGTTGAAGAGATGGACGAGGAGGGCAACTTGGCCGCCGTCGAACTATAAGCAAACAACAAACGAGAAACGGACACCGCTTACACGCGTAAATGTGTACACGGATGCGCATGCAAAGCGTTCGTAGTCTTCTTCCACTTCCTTCAAAAGTGACGCGGTATATAATTTCCTCGGGTGCTCCCAGCCAGTCCCACGAGCGACAGGGCCGAGATGTCCGTCTGGGGCGATCAGGCGCCTGCTGAAATCGGCCTAACTAAACCACAAATTGTCATGAAGCGAACGTTAATCGCTTGGACAAGCTGGCTTGTGTTACATGTATGAGACACAGCGTGCTTCATTGGAAAATGGTGAATTGAAGCATTGGGGTACTTGTCGGGCGTTGGACGTGTGTTAAAAGAACAACGAAACGAGCTCGTTCCATTCAGGAACAACAGGCAGGACAAACAGACGACAGGGCTGATTTGTGACAGCATGGAAGCGTATCGGGTGGAAGTGTACAAGGGTAGTAAATTTGAGGCTGACACGGAGACCTAGCCTGGTTGGCAATGTCGCGTGGCGATGTGGTCATGACTGGCTTGCTGAACTTCAGCCTTGTTTTTAGGGAATTAACAGCTACTTACGAGCCGCTTCAGTATTTGAAACAGATTATGATCTCCTGTGCTGGAGAATTAAGACCCCTCCACACATCTAGCAACAACGTCGCGAGCTCTTGGTAACATGAATCAAGGCAAGGTCTAATGAAACACAACACCAGCTCAACAAGTGTAGATAAAAGCTCTCAATCCGACATAACTTTCTTTGTTAAAATTGGAATGTACACATCCTCTTCTTTCTCTACTCATAACCCATGTTCTCAATGGGCGGTCCAGAACTTACACTTTACGTAAAAACTATGGAAGGGAGGTTATCGGAGACGTGTTGCGATGCGGCCCTCCAAGATGTGCCGCAGCCTACCTTGGGTGTCATGCGTCTTTGGTGGTTTCGAGCTGCTTCAAATCATCTTCGCGGAAAGTGACACCGAGGGCTTTGGTGGCACCAGCATAGGAGCGTGGGGGCCGAGGCGGAGTGGTCGGAAGGGGAGCCATGCGCCGCAAGCTGACAGGATCTTCGGCAGCGGTAGCCAGGGAGTAGTAGGAAGCATCGTGGAAGAGAGCAAAAGCCGCCAACTCGGCCCATCCGACGCTTTGTAATTCATGGCAATAACGGCCCCGGTGACCGGGAAGTTTGCAGACACTGCACAAATGTTGTCCGGTCGGGTGGTCAGGCAGGCCGCAAAGCTTGCAACCTTTGCCCCGGTTGGGGCAATCGGCAGAGCGATGGGATCCTCGTTCCGTACAGATTCGACAGCGGTGGCGGAGGGTAGTATGTGCGTTCGAAGCGCACAAGACGCATTCGTCCTCGCTTCCTCGGGACCCGACCAGGGTCTCCCCCGTTGCCCCTCTCGCCCTAACCTCTTGACGGTGCTTGGAGGCAATCTCGTCGACCTTGGTGTCGAAGACCCGCAGCCAGGACAACGGTGTGGCGAAAGGGGTGGAGCGGGAGGGCGTCCGCCGACCCACGAATTGGCCTGGCTGTCGCAGGAAGACTTTCACCACCGCGTCGGCATAGCCCTCCGAGGCCGGGGGAAAGGCGTGCAAGGTATCGAGCGGATAGACCGCGTTCATCAATGCGCTCTGCTGGGGGTAGAGAAGACCAAGACGCGCTTTGAAACCATCGTCGCCGACCCGGGGGCTTCCGAAGCCCATCATTAGCACCTGTTGGGTGGACATCCCCCGTTGGACCAGGGCCTCCCCTAGGTAGAGGCAGAAAAGCTGAGAGAGCATCCCGCCCAGGGAGTAGCCCGTGATTACCAGCCGGCAATCGGGGGCAGCTTCCAAACACTGCAACACATCATCCAGCAAGCCCTCCGAGAGCATGTCTTCCGCGAAGCGTTTTACTGTGG
>Ga0102934_1000336_pt1 | contig 30251 bp, 31 predicted proteins | sample SalPonR2_A_D1_MG_FD_78175 | JGI IMG/M metagenome (GOLD analysis project Ga0102934, IMG submission 78175) | Salt pond soil microbial communities from South San Francisco under conditions of wetland restoration - Salt Pond MetaG R2_A_D1_MG | ecosystem: Environmental > Aquatic > Marine > Intertidal... | reverse complement strand
AAGGTCAACGAAAATTTTTTTATCTTGTTTAAATGTGAACTGATTTACAGTTCTTTCATTCGATTTGTTCCTTACAATTAAGTGAACCAATCTAAGGATGATCGAATTTCATGTTTATCTTATTTACCAGTCAATAAACTGATCACGAACTAAATCACGTAATTTTATGGGAATGCCCGGCGGTATCGAGATTGTACTTATTATATTAGTAGTCCTGCTTTTGTTTGGAGCTAAGCGTATACCTGAACTTGCCAGAGGTATCGGGCAGGGAATCCAGGAGTTCCGAAAAGCTTCTGACGATATTAAAAAAGAGATCGATAAAGGAGCTGATGATATAAAGAATTCTGGATCACAAAAGAAAAAGGAAGAAGCAGAATCAAAATCTGACAACTAATCAAGACGGCTTTTACATGAAGAATTTGCTCTCTATTCAGGACGAGCTTAGATCCGGTTCGCTTACTTTGCCGGATTTTGTTGAACAGTACATCGACACAATTAACGAAAAAAACGGCACAGTAAATGCGCTTGTGTCTTTTGACGCTGATGATGCAAGGAAACAGGCTGCCGACATACAAAAGAAGATTGATGATGGTACAGCCGGCAAGCTTGCAGGATCAATTGTAGCCATTAAAGATCTGATCTGTGAGAAGGGTAAGAAAGTTACCTGCTCCAGCAATATCCTCAGAAACTTTGAAAGTGTATACGACGCAACTGTTATAAAAAAACTTGCTGCGGAAGATGCATTATTCATTGGACGTGCCAATATGGATGAATTTGCCATGGGTTCTTCCAATGAGAATACCATTCACGGACCGGCAACAAATCCACACAATTCTGAGTTTGTACCAGGCGGATCCAGCGGGGGAAGTGCGGCATCTGTTGCAGCCGGCATGTGTAATTTTTCTCTCGGATCCGATACCGGCGGATCTATTCGCCAGCCGGCTTCTTACTGTGGTGTTGTAGGACTCAAACCAACCTATGGCCGTGTTTCTCGATACGGGCTCGTTGCGTTTGCGTCGTCATTCGACTGCATTGGCCCACTGACAAACAGCGTGGAAGATGCCGCAGTTATGCTTGAGTTTTTATCGGGCAAAGATCCAATGGATCAGTCCTCATCAGACATGCCCGTTGATAAATATAGAAACGCGGTTGAGAGTGATGAGAAATTGAAAATTGGTGTTCCGGATGAGTATTTCGGGGAAGGACTCGACGATGAGATTAAAACTAAGATTGAAGATCTGCTCAAACAGCTTGAATCTGACGGGCATACCCTTGTACCTATCAACCTGCCGCATACCGAATATGCAATAGCCACATATTACATTCTGGCAACGGCCGAGGCGTCAAGCAATCTGGCACGGTATGATGGAATAAGGTACGGTCACCGGGCAGATTTTGATCAGGTTGAAGAAGAACTGAAGAAAGAACAGATTGCGCGTGAAAAACGCCTCGAAGTGGCTACCGGTGAAGAGCATGCGCGCCTGCTTGAAAAAATTGCAAAAGCAGATTCCCCTCTTATAAGACTTTACAAGGATTCAAGAACGGAAGGATTTGGCGAGGAAGTTAAAAGACGGATCATGCTCGGTACTTACGTTTTGAGTTCAGGATATTACGACGCTTATTTTGCGAAAGGGCAGAAAGTAAGGCGGCTCATCAAAGACGATTTTAACAGGGCATTTGCAGATGTAGACGTGATTGTGTCACCCACAGCACCGACCACTGCTTTTAAATTAGGCTCAAACCAGGATGACCCGGTAAAAATGTATCTGAATGATATATACACTATTTCAGCAAATCTTGCCGGAATATGCGGAATCAGCGTACCAGCCGGAACCCATTCCAATGGCCTTCCATTTGGGATACAGTTTATGGGTGATTCATTTAAAGAAGAGAATATACTTCGGGCCGGAAGAGCTATTGAGAAGCTCCAGCAATAGATAACAGACTATGATTTCAACGGATCGGTTACAAAATAAATGGACAGTTATTACCGGTGCGACGTCTGGTATCGGGAAGTCATGTGCGGAACTCTTTGCAAAAGCAGGTTCCAGTCTCGTACTTACCGGCCGCCGGCTTGAACGACTTGAATCACTTAAGGTAGATCTTGAAACAGCTTATTCGGTATCCGTAGAAATAAGCACGTTTGATGTTCGCAATCGCGAGGATTGCAAGAAATTTGTTGATGGCCTAACACACCCGGTAGATATTCTTATCAATAACGCCGGGCTTGCAGTGGGAAAAGATCCCATTGACAAAGCCAATTTCGATGATTGGGATCGAATGATTGATACAAACGTAAAGGGACTTCTAAACATGACCCGGCTTCTCACCCCCGAGATGAAGAGTCGAGACAGCGGGCACATTATCAATATTGGATCTATTGCCGGTCATGAAGCGTATGCAGGGGGTGTGGTTTATTGTGCTACCAAGCATGCTGTTGATGCAATCACAAAAGCAACCAAGAAAGACCTGCATGGAACAGCTATTCGCGTAGGGGCGGTATCACCAGGGCTTGTAGAAACTGAGTTCAGTAATGTACGTTTCAAAGGTGACGACCAGAGTGCTGATAAAGTTTATGAAGGGATGACGCCTTTAACCGGTAAAGACATAGCTGAAATAGTGTTGTTTATGGCGAGCCGGCCCGATCACGTAAACATAATGGACTCTATCGTATATCCAGTGCAGCAGTCGGCATCCACTCTTGTGGATAGAAGCAAATGAGATATATCAGCCTGTCCATTTTATTTGCGCTATTGCTTCTTTCCTGTGGTGAACAAATGGCTAATCTTCAATTCGAACGGCAAGGCAGAGAAGTACCGTCATTCAATTCAGATAGTGCCTATAACTTTATCGAGGAGCAGGTAAACTTCGGTCCGCGGGTTCCGAATTCAGAAGCTCATGTACAGGCAAAGGACTATCTCGTATCAGAACTGGAAAAAACGGCAGGGAATGGTAATGTATTTGTGCAGCAGTTTCAGCAGAATGTATATGGTGAAGAGCTCACCATGTTCAATATACTAGCTGGATTTGGGTTGCAACATTCCGATCGGATTTTATTAGCAGCACACTGGGATTCCCGGCCCAGAGCAGAAGAAGATCCTGACAATCCCAACAAGCCGATACTTGGGGCAGATGATGGCGGCAGCGGAGTAGGCGTACTGCTTGAACTGGCCAGAATATTTTCAGAAAACGAGCTTCCACTAGGTGTCGACATCATTCTATTTGATGGAGAAGATTATGGCCAAGTCTCAGACCTTGATAATTATTTTCTTGGTGCAAGATATTGGAGCAACAATCCGCCTGTTCCAGGATACAGCCCAAGATTTGGCATTTTGCTTGATATGGTTGGAGGAGAAAATGCCGTTTTCTACAAAGAGAGTTATTCCATGAGATACGCACCTAATCTTGTAGATGAAATCTGGTCGATTGCAGAAAATAAGGGACATGATGACTTTTTTATAAATCAGCGAGGAGGTGCAGTTGCCGATGATCACTTGATTGTGAACCAGCAGACCGATATCAACATGATTAACATCATCCACCACTCCGTGAATGAAAACGGGACTGTTCAGTTTCCTCCATACTGGCACACGCAGAACGATACAATGGAAATAATTGATCAAACCACGCTGCAGGCAGTTGGAGACGTATTGCTTGAATTGATTTATAATCGGATCCCACAATGAATTACCTGAAATTAGTCATCAAAGTCCCGGAAGAGACTCAGGAATACGTGATTGCTGAACTGATGGATATGGACTTTTATGGGTTTGAGCAGTCGGATGACCGGTTGATTGCCTATGTGGAGAAACCTCGCTTTAACGATTTAAACCGAGAGAATATTGAGCAGATGATTGCGTCGTTACCCGGAGCTAAATTCGTTGAGTTCTCCGATGTGGCAGAAAAGAACTGGAATGAGACATGGGAAGCCAGTATCCAGCCACAATCAATCGGGGACTTTTTTGTACGGCCGACATGGTCGGAAAACGAGCCTGACAATGAACAGATGCTTATTGAAATAGATCCAAAAATGTCATTCGGAACCGGCTATCACGCCACTACAAGGCTGATGCTTCGCCAGCTTAGTAAGCTTGATTGTAAGAATATACGGGTGCTGGATGCGGGAACAGGCACCGGTATACTGGCAATTGCTGCTTGTAAACTGGGTGCTAAAAAAGCTATTGGGTTTGATTATGATCCCTTGTGTGAGAAGAACGCCACAGAAAACGCAGCAATAAATGAAATTGGATCACAATTAGAGATTCGACTGGGTGGGTTTGAGACCGTTGAGTCTGAAAAAGTCTTTGATATTATTCTGGCAAACATAAATCGAAATGTGATTCTCGAATTTTTGGATCAGATGATCTCTCTGCTGGATAAGAAGGGTAAATTGTGTCTGTCAGGGCTTCTAAAAACAGACGAATCTAAAGTCATGGAAAAGCTTGCCAGCTATCCCGTTCAGATAACAGATAAACAAACAGAAGATGAGTGGATGCTTCTGCAGATTGAATATTCCGATAAATGATACGCTCTTCTATAGATATTGGAACAAACTCCGTACTCCTTCTTGTAGCTGATTGTTCTGGTAAATCAATCGATGTCATTCATGAAGAACTGAGTATTCCTCGTTTGGGCCAGGGGGTTGATCTATCAGGGGCTCTTTCTGATGATGCCCAGCAGCGTGTTCTGAATGTACTTGATACATACAAATCATACTTGGATGAGCACCATCCATCCATAGCACCAGAAGCACTGGTGACAGCAACGAGCGCCGTCCGGGATGCATCAAACCGCAGTGAGTTTTTGAACAAGATAAAAGAACAGACGGGCTGGGACGTGATTCTCTTATCGGGAAATGAAGAAGCTAAAGTGACTTACCGCGGGGCGTTGTCTGTGATTGACATTAAAGATATGGAAAATGGTAATGTTGTACTTGATATTGGAGGCGGCAGCACTGAAATAGCAGTTGGAACCGGACAATCACTCTCTGATTTTGTTTCCCTGAATATGGGAAGCGTACGGTTTACTGAGCGATTTTTAAAACACAACCCGCCTCATGATAAAGAAATTGAGAATGCCCGTAACGAAATTAGACGGATGTTAGACGAAGGTGCTGATGTGCCCGAACATTGTGAAAATCTTATTGGTGTGGCTGGAACCGTGACATCGTTGGCGGGAATAGAGTTAGGCCTTGAGAGTTATGATATAAATCGCATCAACGGTCATTGTTGTTCTGTTGATTTCATTGAATCCATTATTTCAGAATTTAGCGAGTTGACTTCTGATGAGATTGAACAGAAATATCCGGTTTTTATGAAGGGCAGAGGTGATGTGATAACAGCAGGATTACTGGTACTTGCAGAATTTATGGAGTGGGCCGGCTTCGATAATGTAAAAGTTTCAACTGGTGGTATTCGTCACGGTATTCTCTTAACAGACCGGATTGATGAATAAAATAGATTATTAAATAAAAAATGGCGCTCTCCACATGAGAACGCCATTTTCAATCTTGATTTGTTTTTTGGTACTTATAAAGGGAAACGTAGTCCCACGCCCAATGCAAACTGATCAGCATTACCACCAAGGTTGCCTAGTTTTGCTTCGGCAAACAGATCTGCAAAATCAAGTGCGTATTCCAGTCCGCCCCCAAGGTTTAAGCCAAACTCCGATTCGCTGCTACTGCCACCGAAAGTTCCGAAACCAGTGTCTACCGATGGCACATCTATCGTAATTCCAGTTATGTTAATACCTGCAAGAGCGTAAACCATTAGACCATCTTCATCGAGGAAAATATAGTTTCCATTGAAGTTGAGTTCCCATACGGTCAGATCAACATCTCCTTCACTTTTTGGAAAGTAGAATGTAAAATCTGCACCGGCGCGAATTTCGGGTGTAACAGCGTAATAACCGTCAACACGAATACCTAAATCGTTGTCGAGGCCGGCAAAACCTACACCCGAACCAAAGGCCAGTCCTACACCGAGTTTAATATCGCCTTCTTCCGTTTGGGCCTCTGCTGAATTGAAGAACGATGAGGTTCCAAATAACAGGATGGTTACAAATAGAATCGTCAGTAGTTTTTTCATAGTGCTATTCTTATGTTAGGTTAGTTTTAAAAACGGGCATGATAGCCATTTGCATATAATGCGTATGTCTCACGACATATGTGTCAACAAATTTGCTTTTTTTTTACATGAGTTCAAAACCAGATTCAGAAAAAGAATCCAGGCGAGAAGATGCATCCCAAAGCAGCTTGCAGGATGAAGAATATGTAAAACAAGCTCTGAAGGGTGACCAAAGGGCTTACCAAAAATTGACGGAGAAGTATCGACGGCCGCTTCAGTACCATGTAAATAAAATGGTGAAGGAGTCGGAACAGGTCGAGGATCTCGTTCAGGAAGCCTTTATTAAGGCTTTTAACAATCTCAACTCGTACAATTCGAGTTACGCTTTTTCAACATGGCTGTATCGAATTACTACGAATCATACTATAGACTACCTTCGCAAAAAGAAGCTGAAAACAACGTCGATTGATAAACCAATAAAAACGCGCGAAGGAGAGATGTCTTTCGAGCTGCCTGATGATTATGCCGAGACGGATCGCCAGATTATTCGCAAACAGCGCAAGAAAATTATTACTCACGCAATCGAGAATCTGCCGGATAAATATCGCCAGGTGATCGAAATGCGTCATATTGAAGAACTTAGCTACCAGGAAATAGCGGACGAACTGGATCTGCCCCTGGGCACCGTAAAGGCACATATTTTCAGGGCGCGTGAGATGCTGTATAAATCACTTAAAGATAAAAAAGAGAAGTTTTGAGAACTATTTAACCTATGGTTGAAAATTTTTTAAAATATGAGTATCACAAAATAGTATCCTCAAAAAAAATGAAAAGCTGGATTCAGTTTTTAAATTTGAGAGCAGAACATTTAACATTCATTAAACAGGTGACCCCATGGTAACAAGAATCAAAATAGCAGGCATTTTATTGGCCTTTTTAACTCTATCAATTGTTAGTTGTTCAGATAGTTCAACGAGCGCTGACCAGCCAGAACCTCCTGCAGTTCCGGAAGCACTGCCTGTACAAATAAACAGCACTGTTTTCGATAATAACAATCCTGTTGGTCAAGATTTTGCTCTTTTTAATGAGGCATCTGCTTACGCCGAAACTGCTGCAGCTCAAATAAACAGCGGAACTGTTCTGGGTCAAGCATACCTGGATTTCACAAGTTCAGCAGAAAGTGAATTTGAAGATGGTACATGGACGTGGTCATTTTCTTCTTCACAAAGCGGGTTTGATGTTACAGTACGAACTACAGCTGAAGAGCTTCAAAATGCATATGAATGGAATGTGTACGTAAACGGATCATTTAATGGCGAAACCGTGGATGAATTTTCGTTTTTATCAGGTTTTATCTCAAAAGATGGTGGAAACGGAAACTGGCGCTATTTTTTACCAGGTAATAATGATCAGCCAATACTTGAGTATCAGTGGGAAGTGATTGACGAAAATAATTCTTCGTTTTCAACAATATTTTCGGATGGCTCAGAGAATGATCAACGTATCGATTATATTCAGGATGGTGTGAATAACACGCTCGAATATTCCGGATTCGAAACATTTCCTAACGTGGTCATCTATTGGAATTCCGAAGATGGATCAGGTTACATCGATCAGGCAGGAGAGGATCGAAGGTGCTGGGATGGATCCTTTGCTGAAGCTGCCTGCAGCTGATGTTTTAGAAGATATATTGTATAAAAAAACCTCAGTCTCTAAAAAAGAAACTGAGGTTTTCTTTTAGAAATGTCGATCAGCTTTTGGCCATCTCTTTATCGAGCCACTCTCTCACATCATCGACCGTCATCTGTTTATCTTTCAGCTTCTCTTGAAGCATTTTTTCAATTTTTATGGCCTGCTCCTTATCGTCGATATCATGTGATTTGGCGTAGTCATTTATAAATGAAAGTACACTTTCACCCTTTTCACCACGAAAGACACCACTCAGCGTGCCACTTGTGGATGTGGTTTCGGTTCTTGGTTTATTAGCTGGTTTTGTGGACCAATTATAACTGTATTTCAGGTCTTTTCGATTGATCAAAGGCATATGAACAGTTTTTTAATCTGAAAATTTTATTTCTGACTTCAATAATCATAACAATATGTACGTCTGATTTGTTTCAAACAGGTGGCTTTACACAGTTACAGCCACTCTAATGATTGGCGTTATCTTTTCTTTTCAGATCATATAGGTCCGTTCGGCGATCTTTTAATATTCTCACGCTACCCTGATCATGAAGTTGTTTGAGCAGGTCAAGGTCTACATCAGCAATGAGCATCATTTCAGTATTGGGTGTCGCTTCTGTTTTTATACCTGTGGTTGGGAAAGCAAAATCACAGGGCGTAAATACTACTGATTGTCCATACTGAATATCCATGTTGTGGACTTTTGGGAGGTTGCCCACACTGCCCGCCACAGCTACGTAGCATTCGTTTTCAATCGCACGGGCCATCGCACAGTTTCTAACCCTGGAATAGCCATTCTGGGTATCTGTCATAAAAGGAACAAACAAAATATCCAGGCCCTCATAGGCAAGCAGACGCGTGAGCTCCGGAAATTCTACGTCATAACAAATGAGAATCCCGATACGTCCTGCGTCAGTCTCATAGGTTTTAATAGTATTGCCGCCATTCATTCCCCACGCTTTTTTCTCATCAGGAGTAACGTGGATTTTTTCGTATTTCTCTATCTCTCCGTTTCTTTTGCAGAGGTGTCCCACGTTATACAGCCCGTCTTCCCGAACTTCAGGCATACTGCCCGTGATGATGTTAATATTGTAGGAGACGGCAAATTCTGAGAATGTATCCCTCAGCCGATCGGTATACTCAGCCAGTTTCCTAATGGATGCTGCTTCCGTAAGATGATTGTATTCCGCCATCAACGGTGCATTCACATATTCAGGAAAGAGCAGGAAATCTGCATTATAGCCAGAAACGGTATCAACAAAGTATTCAATTTGTTCTACGAGGTCGTCATAGCCGTCGTAAGAGCGCATCTGCCACTGGACAAGTCCCATTCTTACTACTGACTTTTCGTGACTTATAGAAGGCTCTTCTTTCGTTTTCTCGTAATAGATATTAGTCCATTCCAGCAGGGCAGCCAAACCCTGAGAGGCTTCGTCTTCAGGCAGATAATGTCGTGCAAGCCGTTTCACATGAAAGTCATTCGAGAGCTGAAAGCTTAGAACGGGATCATACACTTCTTTTTTCTTCACTTTCTGGATGTACTGCTTTGGCGTTAGTTCATCCTGGTGTTTGTGGTAGTTGGGCAGTCGTCCACCCAGTACAATTCCTTTGAGGTTCATCTCCTCACAAAGCTCCTTGCGATAGTCATACATACGCCTGCCAAGTCGCAGCCCGCGATAATCGGGGTGCACCATCATATCGAGACCATAAATCGTATCACCTTCCGGGGTATGAGTATCGAAGGTGTCATTGGCCGTCATTTCAATGTAGGTGTGTTTCTCATCAAACCGGTCGTATTTGATGAGAATCGAGAGGGCGGCACCAGCAAGAACGCCATCAACCATGACGACGACCTGACCTTTAGGAAACAATTTGATCAATGTGTTTACCTGCTTCTCATTCCAGGCGGGATCACCGACTTTTGGATAGCAGGTAAACATTAACTCTTTAAGTTTTGGATAAAGGTCAGGTGTGAGATAGTTGAGCTCTACTTTATCGTATCCAGCCATGTTCGGAAACCGTTAATTAGATTGCTTACGTAAATAGATGCCGTCGTCTTCAATACGGATCATCTCTTTTTTGTACAGATTACCAATTGCCTTCTTAAACGTTTTTTTGCTCATCTCAAGACGGGCCCGAATTTCGTTGGGATCACTTTTGTCGTGCAGGTCAAGGTAGCCATTACTTTTGAGCAACAGATCGTAGATGCGGTCTGCATTCGGCTCAACTTTCTTGTAGCCAAATGGCCTTAGCGTGACGTCAATTTTATTATCCGGGCGTATCTGTTTGATATAGCCCTTGTGTTTTTCACCGTACCGGAGATTCTGAAAAATATCATCTTCGTAAATCAGTCCTTCGTGTGTCTGGTTTATGATCACATTTCGTCCTAAATCACTTTTATTCCAGATAATCAGGTCAACTTCCTCTTTTTCCTCAACGGTCAAGGGAGACTCTGTCAGGTATCTCTCTATTTTTGTTGTTCCGGTAAGCCTGCCCGATTTTTCATCAATGTACATGTAAATAAGGTTTTTACGGCCTTCCATCATGCGGTTGCTCTGTTCGCTAAAAGGCACAAATAGATCCTTACTGATTCCCCAGTCCATAAACGCACCGTGATCGGTAACTGATTTTACCTCAAGAAGCTCAATCTGATTCAATTCAATGGTGGGTGTATGCATGGTAGCGGTATCCCGACCCTCGTTATCCTGAAAAATATAGATTTCAATCTCGTCACCGGGTAGCAGGTCGTTTGTTGCTTCATTGAACGGCATGAAAATAGTTTCACCACTTTCGAACTTGAGAAGGTATCCGTTTGGTTGTTTAAGCTGAACGGTTGCTGACTGATAGGTTCCTGGCTTGGGCATACATAAATTTGATTTGATAACTGTCTGATTGAAAATACAGGGAAGCAAGCGATTTCACCAACTTCGAAAGAAAGAATCACAAATCTGGAGATCCGAAATAAAACCGATACATTTAAAAAATGAAATAAAGAATATAAAGCTTGATACAGTTTTGTAAGCCGGCTGCTTACTTGTGAGACATTTTTTGTGAAATTAAACGTTCAGATAGTCCATTTTGATGAAATACAGAGAACAGATTTTACTTGCGCTAACGGTCATATTAATGGGGGCATGCTCCATGCCAAAAGGGCCTGTGCCGCTTTCTTCAGATGTGCCTGAAGCAAATGGCTGGGAAACTGAAATTGTAATCGATGGACTCTCATCACCATGGGCTGTTACCTGGCTGCCTGACACATCAGATACAGTGCTTATCACAGAGAAAACCGGAAACCTTCGGCTGGCCGTGAATTATGAATTGGCGGAAGATTCAGTTTCCGGTCTTCCGGAGTTTTACGTCAGTGGTCAGGGAGGCCTGCTTGATATGTCTCTTCACCCGAATTTTGCTGAAAATCGTTGGGTATACCTCACGTACGCAACAGGCAATGAAGATGCTAACAGAACCACGGTTGGGAGGGGAGAACTGCATGGGAATGAACTCCGTAATTTTGAAGAAATTTTTCGGGTGTCGGATGACAAAAACGACAACCAGCATTTCGGGTCACGCATTCAGTGGCTGCCCGACGGCACGTTTCTTCTTACACTTGCCGATGGAGGCAACTATATTCGTTTTGAAGGAGACTGGATTCGTGAGCAGGCACAACAATTGGACAGCCACCTCGGAAAGGTTTTAAGGCTTACAGAGGATGGTGGGCCTGCACCTGATAACCCATTTGTCGATCATGAAAATGCGCTGCCGGAAATCTGGTCACTAGGCCATCGGAATATTCAGGGGATTACGATGGATCCGGAGAGTGGCCGAATCTGGGCCAATGAACATGGTTCCAAAGGAGGCGACGAGCTTAATTTGCTTGAAGCAGGTAACAACTATGGATGGCCCGAGGTTACTTACAGCCGGGAATACCACTACCTGCGAATTTCTGATAAAACAACCATGCAGGGAATGACGGATCCCAAAGTGGTCTGGACACCATCACAGGCACCCAGCGGTCTGCAGTTCTATACAGGAGATCAGTTTCCCGCCTGGCAGGGTAATCTGTTTAGTGGCGGACTGGTAGGAGAACAGGTTCGCAGAATTGTTCTCGATGGGGAAGAGGTCGTCGGTGAAGAGATGATTCCGATAGGCCGAAGAGTGCGAAGTGTGGCGCAGGGACCTGATGGATACCTGTACGTTCTCACAGATCACGAAAACGGTGAATTGATTCGTATACGTCCTGATCAAGGGGCAGAGTGATAGGGGAATCTGTTTAATTTGTTGATTGGATGATGCCTGATTACTAAAAATCTATCACGAAGCCTCGTCACATTACCGCTAAGATGTGACAGGATTGATCTCCCCTTGAGGGGAGTACGGCTTTAGCCGGGAGGGGTGTCCAACGGGATTCATTACCAACCTAAATACCGGACTCCGTCCTCGTCATCATGCTTCTGAACACCCATCGCATCCAGTTCTGAACGAACAGGATGATCTCCCCTCAATGGGAGAGACTATTCATAGCCATTAAAATTCCACCAGACCGTTCAACAAATTTCAAACTGTCACCGGTTGATGTGCTTATATGACGAAGGATCTGTGAAAGCAATAAATCATTGATAATTTGTGCGGATCGGAATTGTTTGCAAATATGCAACGCAAAAAACTCATTTCAGGTTATGAAGCCAGTCAAAATAATGAACCATAATTGATACGAAATGCCGGAAGGTCCTGAGATACACAGAGAAGCAGATAAAATCAGAAAGGCAATCGAAGACAGTCAAATCAGGTATGTCTACTACTACCACGATCATCTGAAAGATTTTGAGAAAGAGCTTGCTGACAAATGGGTAGAAAATGTAGAGGCGTTTGGCAAAGGGTTGGTGATCACGTTTGATGATGACTATCACATGTACAGTCATAACCAGCTTTACGGACGATGGTATATTAAACCGGCAGGCGACTATCCGAAAACAAATCGTGAACTGCGAGCCGAACTCCGAACGGATCACAAATCTGCGCTCCTTTACAGCGCAAGTGAAATTGATGTGATGGATGGTGAGTCACTCAATGAACATCCCTACCTGAAAAAACTCGGCCCCGATCTTCTGAAAGACGTGACGGTGGAACAGATTGTCGAACGGTGCAAATCAGATAAGTTTAAACGGAAGATGTTTGCTTCGTTACTGCTTGATCAAACCTTTTTGAGTGGGGTGGGCAATTACCTGAGGACCGAAATACTTTTTGATGCCCGAATCAATCCCTCAGATAAACCAAAAGATTTGTCAGATGAAAAGCTGACAGAGTTTGCGAAATCAGCCCTATCAATTACAATCAGAGCCTACGAGACTAAAGGCCTGACCGTTAGCGAAGAGATCCTGTCACAGGCAAAAAGTGCTGGTGAAAAACGTCGTCATTATCGTCACTACCTGTTTAACCGCGGCGGAAAACCATGCAGAATTTGTGGTACGGAGATTGATAAAATGAAAAAGTCAGGCCGCCGCATTTACGTCTGCAAAAGCTGTCAGAATATTTGATCAGGGAAACTAAAAACTATTCTTTTGAACTTTCCTTTAAAAGTTTTCAAAGCCTGAAATGGTAATGTGTTCAGGTTCCACTAGTAAGAATTCTTGAGTAATTGCTTATGGTAATCTATATTCATGTTAACTCTCTTAACATGAATATAGATTTTTATGGCCAGGACATACGATATGTCAAAGCGTGCTCAGAACGCAGCCCGGACGACAGACAATATTATTACAGCGACTGAAAAGCTACTTGCTGAAAAGTCATTGGAAGAAATCAGCTTAAATGAAATTGCCAAAGAAGCAAATGTAGCTGTTCAGACGGTTCTTCGACATATGAATTCCAGAGATGGGTGCTTGCAAGCTGTTGCTGAAAAAGTATATACCAGGGTTAAGAAGCAAAGAGAGATTTATAAGCCTGGAAACATTGCTGATGCTGTAGAAAGCCTCATAGAACATTATGAGAGGGAAGGAAAATTAGTGCTGAATATTCTTGCACAGGAACAAAGCACAGATTCATTTGCATCAGAACTAACCACTATTGGAAGGAATTATCATCGAAATTGGGTGGAAGAGTGTTTTAGTCCTTACTTGTCAGGCAGCGGACCTGAAGTAATTGATTGCCTGGTTGTTGTGACCGACATCTATACATGGAAGCTATTGCGGCTTGACCTTGGGAGGACTCGAAACGCGACTAAAAATGCAGTTCTAAAAATGGTAAATGATATAAAGGAGGCCTCATGAAAACCGCATTAATTTACACGTCACCCGCATGTGGACACTTATATCCCATGATGGATGTTGCAATTGAGCTAAGGAGTAAAGGATATGATGTTATTGTTCAAACCCTTAGCGGCGAAACGGACCATGTTGAAAATGAAGAGATCAAACACCTTTCGATTAATTCAGAGATAGAATCACTAAAGCTTAAAGATTACAGAGAAAATAACCCGTTTGCCCAAATTAAATCTTCGTTCAGCAGCTGGTTGTCCAGGGCTCCTTTTGAGATAGAGGATCTCAAGAAGAGCTATAGTCAATACAATCCTGATCTCTTAATTGTCGATGCGAATACTTGGGGCGCCGGTGCTTTTGCTGAAGCCCAAAACAGACCGTGGGTCATGTTCATGCCATACTGTCTCCCAATTCCTTCACCAGATACACCGGCTTTTGGCCCGGGCTTTCCACCACCGGTCAATGCCTTACACCGCCTCCGTGATCGCGTCTTTAATGGAATTGTTCAAAGATACTTAAAAGGAATAGTGGAAAAGTTGAATGAATTACGCTCTGAGCTGCAAGTATCTCAATTGAATACGTTTAGCGATATATATTATAAGCCAGACCTTTTAATCTATAGAACTGCTGAACCGTTTGAATATGCACGTAGGCATTGGCCTGAGAACATATTAACTGTAGGGCCGGGGCTATGGGCGCCACCTGGTAGGAAACCGAAGTGGATAAATGATCTGCCATCACCAAAGATTCTGATTAGTTTATCTACTGAATTGCAAAATGACGGAGCGATTATTGAAACAGCACTTCGTGCATTAGCAGATGAAAAAGGAAGTGTAATTGTAACTACATCTGCTATGGATCCCGAAAATTTTGAGGTACCCCATCAAAATGTACACATTACAAGGTTTCTTCCACATGCTCAGGTTATTCCGGATATGGATCTGGTTATTACCCACGGAGGTATGGGGACTACTCAACGGGCATTGGCTTCGGGAGTCCCGGTTTGTGTAATTCCATGGGGCAGGGATCAAAGTGAAACAGGCAGAAGGGTGGAATTGAGTGGATGCGGCACAATGCTTCCAAAAAGTAAGCTCAGTGAGAAACGATTAAAGAGTGCAATAGATGAAGCAATAGGCCGTAAAGAGGAAGCAAATATGATTGCTCAAGCTTTTAAAAAAGCAGGTGGTGCAAAGCGAGCCGTTGAGGCTATCGATAATTTAATGCCTGCGGCTGTTTGAACAACACACTCGGCAAAATGTGAATGAAGGATAAACCGACAAAATCAGGTCAAACATCCTGAGAAATAAATTGATTATCCAGTCGGCCTAACATGAAGTGGTATTGGCGTGCCAATGACTTCGGCTACTACCCTCAGTAACTCAAGTTCTTCAAGAGCAAGCGAATCGTCCGACATCACACAGTGCACCATGCTTTTCATTAGATAGCGCTTCACAGGATTAGCTGATTTTGAAAACTCCTGAAGGGCTACATTAATATCATCAAACGAAAACTCATCTTCATTCAAAAACTCTGTGTTCTCTGGCGCTGCTTTTTGGAGCACGTCCAACCCTGCCTTAAACGCTTTTGATTTATCTGTTTCTGATGCATGTGCCAAAGCAGAAAGAATCACAGATAATTCTCTTCCCAATGGTTTCATGTGATGATGCTTAACAGTCGTAGATTTTTCGTTTTTGAAATGGTGATCAAGCCGGTGCTCAATGAGTTTTTCAAGCGAGAATTCGAACAATGTGACTTCATGATCATGATCGATGATGTTTCTGAGATTCTGTCTGAAAAGACCATATTGGCTTTCGCTCATTGTTTTGAGTGCGGGTATTGAAATTTCTGCAAGGGGTAGTGACCAATCACGTTTACTGTCTTCGAGCAGTTTTAAAAGTACGGTTACCTGCTCAGACATGTCGTCTGCAAAAATCGCGTCACACCAGTCTGGTACTTTGTTAATGGAGCTGTTATTGCTTTTCAGGAGGAGTGCAAATACCAGCGCTTTTGACTGAAACGGTTCATGAGCAGCATCTTTTAGCGGCCGGGGAATATCGTTGAGTATGTCAGATGCGTGCTGGACACTTCGTTCATTCATCGTGCCGATAGCACCCAGTAATATTTCCTGAAGGGGAAGGGTGTCGGCCAGCGGACCAGCCGGAGATTCAGAAACGGTTCCACTTCCTCCACCTGAATCCATTTCCATATTCATTTCAGCATACTCTTCCCTTGGTTTAATACGGGATGATTCACGGCCGGGCTGAATGGCCTGGATTCGCTTGTCGATAGGAGGGTGAGTTGCGAAAAGCTTATCGAGTGCGGTATGAAAGCTATTGGCAAAAAACATATGGCTGAACTCCATGGAGTGGCCATCTTTAATTTCAGCTCCTTTCTTTACACGCCCGATTTTTTCGAGAGCTCCGGCAATACCGTCTGGATTTCGCGTGTATTGAACGGCTGCAGCGTCTGCCAGATATTCACGCTGGCGGGACACGGCTGCCTGAATCATTCGTCCAAATAGCATTCCGATATATCCAATTACAATAAGTGCGATCCCCAGAAGGATTAACGCTAATTTAGCATTGCCGCCGCCATTGTCCTTGGATGAACGTCTGCCACTGCCCATCCAAAAGGTACTCCTCACCAAAAGCATCCCCATGATATGTATGAGTAAAATACCGTTCAGGATTCCAATTAAGCGTATATTCAGACGCATATCGCCGTTAAAGATATGACTGAATTCGTGAGCGATGACGCCCTGCAGCTCGTCCCGGCTGAGTTGTTCTATGGCTCCCCGTGTGACACCTACAGCGGCGTCATCTGTTCCGAATCCGGCCGCAAACGCATTGATATTTTCTTCTTTATCCAGAAGGTAGATATCCGGCAGCGGCAGCCCTGAAGCGATAGACATCTCTTCGACTACATTTACCAGTTTCTGTTCATTAAGATCGTCAGTAGAACTGTCCAGTTTACGGCCGCCAAGCATTTCGGCTACGGCACTGCCGCCTTTACGAAGCTGGGCAATTCGGAATAGCGTACCAGACACAATGAGAATCAGCGTAAACGTGGTTACAACGAAAAAGAGAACAGGTTGCCAAGGCTGATCGACTCCGCCTGATGCATATCCGAGGACCAGAAGTGTAACAATGTAAACAGATAGTATAATCAGGACGACAGCAGCGAAATAGAGACCCAAAAGTTTCCATGTTGCCTGCTTTGCACGGTCCTGTGCTTCAAAGAAATCCATAAATCAGGGATGAGATAAATGATGCAGTTAAAATTCTACGTTCGGTGCTTCTCGTTCTTCGGCTACATCAATCTCAAACAGTCGGGCTTCTTTGAATCCAAATGCATTGGCAATCATATTATTCGGGAATTTTTCCCGTGCAGTATTGTATGTCATCACTGCATCGTTAAATGATTGACGGGCAAACGCGATCTTGTTTTCAGTAGAGGTGAGTTCCTCTGTAAGCTGCATCATATTTTGATTGGCCTTCAGATCAGGATAGTTTTCTGAAAGCGCAAACAGACGCCCCATAGCTCCTGTAAGCGACTGTTCTGCTCCCATTAATTTTTGCATAGACTCAGGATCGCCTGGTTGTTGAGCTACTTCCTTTTCAGTGCTCATCGCTTGATTTCGCGCCTGAATAACGGCTTCAAGTGTCTCTTTTTCATGAGCCATGTACTTCTTTGCTACATTCACAAGATTAGGAATGAGATCGTAACGGCGTTTAAGTTGTACATCAATTTGAGAGAATGCATTCTTGAAACGATTCCTGAGAGAGACCAGCTTATTGTAAATCGAAACCGGAAAGGCTACAAGTATGATCAGAACTACGACAGCAATAATTGTTAGTATCATATCAAATAAGTTATTGGTTTATAGAACAGTAGAACCTGCATGTTTGCTCAAATATACAATAACTGTGCAGGTGAGCAAATTGAATAACGATTACGTTCAGCAATGTATTCAGTTTCAAAGCAAATCATTAGGAATAAAAATGTAAGGGAGACGGCGTTTTTGCCTCATACCAATAAAAAAAGGAGTTAACGTTATGAACAGATCCCGGATTATTTCCACATTCAGAGTTGAATTCAGGCGAAAAGGAGCCTCATACAGACACGAGAGAACAGCCATTCGGTGGGTCGAGAAATTTCTGAATCGATTCACCATCGACCACTCCTCACAAATCCGTTTCTGGCATTGCGACTTTTTTATTTCTGAGTTAAAAAAAGAAGATCACACATTCGATGATCTCCTCCAGGCAAGGTCAGCTCTTAGGTTTATGATGAAGCGGGTTCTCAGCCGAACAGCCGGTGATGAGGCCGCAGCTCACGAGTCCTCCGGAGTGATTCGAATTACGGCATAGGTGCTCCAAAATCATATCAAACTACTCACAACCTAATCAAAGGAATTACTGAAGCCATTGGTATTGGTCTTGCCCATGCCATTGCCCTGTGTGCATTACCATGTATCAGAAAGTGAAATAAAAGTGTGCATATTCTGAAGTTTAAAAATCAGGCTGCACAGTTACGATCATTACAAGTTATAATTACGAGATTATGTCTTTAATTTGATGTGAAATCCGTATTCTCCTTTACATCTTAATCTCGTAAATAATGAATTGTTCATATGAAATATCTGCTATTAAAAACACTCTTATTTCTATGCTTGGCGGGTTTATCAAACGCCCAAAACAAACCGGCATACCAGCTTTTTAACAATGATGGAGAAATTGCTGACTATAACGAAATGATAAAGGATCTTGCTGCCAGCGATATGGTGTTTTTTGGTGAATACCATGGCAACCCTATTTCACACTGGTTGCAATTAGAGATGAGTAAAAGCTTTTATGATGTTAAAGGTGATAAGCTGTTTTTGGGAGCAGAAATGTTTGAAGCCGGCAATCAACTGGTGATAAATGAATATTTAAAAGGATTTTATCCTGAAGATAAAATGACTCCTGAAATAACGCAGTTGTGGAGCAATTATGAAACCGATTATAGCCCTCTGCTCAACTTCGCAAAAGAGAATAACCTGCGTTTTATTGCTACGAATATTCCCAGGAGATATGCGGCTATGATCAACGATATGGGGATGGACGCGTTAAAAAAATTAAGTCCGGAAGCACTTGCGCTGATTGGCCCGGACCTGGAGATATATTTTGATCCTACCGTTAAGGCTTACGCAGAAATGGCTGAGATGATGGGAGCACATGTTCCGGAAAATATGCTAAATATACAGACTGCCCAGGCTTCCAAGGACGCCACGATGGCTCATTTTTCACTTAAGAATTTTAACCCGGGAGATCTCCTGTTTCATTTTGAAGGATCCTACCATTCAAACTATAACCAGGGAATCATTTGGTGGATCAATAAAATTCAGCCGGGGCTGAATATCAAATCCATTACTACGGTAATGCAATCTGAATGGGATGAAATGACGGATGTAGAAAAAGCTGACATCGCAGAGTATATTATTGTCGTTGCTGATAACATGACGCAAACAAGCGGTTGACTATGGCTTTAATCACTAGTGGTTGAATTAACAAGCTCACGGGGCCTTAAGTCAATTCATTTTATTACCTGCTTTCATCTATTCTGATTCATTTGAAGGATCAAATTCAGTGCCTGTCTACGGAACTGCTCATACCTCAATTATGAGAGCTCATAAAAATCTCAAATAAAACTGTAATTCTTGCTTCTGATTGTTAACTAACAACAAAAAAGCGGGCACTTTTGACGGAAGAAGATAAAAAGGAAAAGGAGTTTATCAGGCTTGTGAATGAGTCTCAGGGGATCATTCATAAAGTGTGCAGGATGTACTGTGATAATGAGACTCACAGAAAAGACCTGTTTCAGGAGATCACACTTAATCTTTGGAAATCCTACCCATCATTCAAGGGAGAGTCAAAATTTTCGTCCTGGATGTACAGAGTAGCTTTAAACGTTGCGATACAGGATTTCCGGAAAGAAAAAAAGCGACGATTCCTGTTTCTTGAGAGTTTTGAGTTTAAAGAGCCGGTTTCGAATCCAAAAAACGAACATAAAGACGAACGGATTGACGCTCTTTATCAAGCCATTTCAAATCTGGATAAAATTGAAAGAGCCATCATGCTGCTTCATTTAGATGAAGTTCCCAATGAGGAGATTGCTGATATAGTAGGCATTACCCAAAACTATGTGCGCGTAAAAATGTCCAGAATAAGAACCAAATTAGCCCAAACAATTACAACTGATTAATATGGAACTGATAGAATTAAAATCGGCCTGGGAGCTGCTCCAAGAGGATATTGTCAATAAAGACATAGTTGAGAAAGAGACGATAGAGAGGTCCATTCACAGCAAATCCAGATCTGAGATTTCAAAGATTAAACGGTGGTTACACGTCAAGTTTGTTATCGCTTCATTATCTCTTGTTGGCGCAGTTGGGCTTGCCATCGTTTCGGTAGTAAACAAAACAGTAAACCCGCTTGAATTTATATTCTCCCCTGCAGAGTCCGTAATATTTTATTTGATAATGGCCGTTGCAATTAGCGTTATGGCCTACTTTAATTATCAGGCTTATTCACAAATTCAGGCCGTGCAGGTCTCTTCTTACAATTTAAAAGAGAACCTTGCGTGTTTTATTGATGCGATGAAAAAAGCCATAGCCTTTAATATTTACTCTGACGCTTTTATAACGCCCGTAATTCTAACTTGGGTTTACTACGCCTATGCATTCAGAACTCATCACCCTGGTTTCGATTTAAGAACAGCGCTGTTAGTCATCTTACCCGTCTTGATCGGCTTTCTATCCTATTTTTTACAGAGGTTCATGCAACACTTAAAATTTGGCAGGTATCTGAGCCGTCTCGGCGGTTATCTGGAGTCTCTTCAAAAAAATCAGAAAAAAGTGTAATTGCCGGGAGCAAATGTCAACTAACTGTGTGAACATTAAAATAGAAGAAGATGGAAAAAACACATTTGCTAAGCCTGGTCACGGTTTTTGGAGTAGCTCTGATGGTAATCTCGTTCGCGATAGTGCCAGATGAGTATCCCTGGTATTACGAATTACTGCTTTTTAATGCGGGCTTATGGCCATGGCTCCTTGCCCAAAAAGAGCAAAAGAGAGTAAAATCACATTTAAACAGTATTTGATGATGAAAAGAAAAACACAACAAAACTGGCAAATGAAAACAGGGGCACTGCTCATTCTGGTTGGTGCATTGAGCATCTTTCCTGCAAACGATACCTGGATACACACTGCACTGCAAATTGTATTTGTTGCAGGCTGTATTCTGTTTGTTTTAGGTGGCAGTTTAGCAAAGAAAGGCAAGGGTTCGACGGTTTTGGCTGCTTTGTTGATACTATTTACACTACCCGCAACCGGAGAAGCACAGGACTTTAGTCAGCAAATCAAAGCTTTTGAAAACAGCTTTCATGAAAAAGATGTGTCACTCGTACAACCTTTTCTAAGTGATTCACTGCGGTTCGACCCTTTACCAGTTCAAAATACTATCCCGGTGTTAACGAACATTGTTACAGAATTACCTGAACTCAATACACTTGATATAGTTAGCTCTGAAAGTAACAAAGTGAAAGTGACATATGATTTTGAACTTTTAGGTGTCAGTGAGTCTTTTATTCATTTTGACGCTTTTGGGAGTATTAAGAAGATTGAGTTTGTAGAAGAATTGATCCGACAGCAAATAGAACAGCAGCGGAGAATGCAATCAAGTGTTCAGGCTCCAAAACCCGAAAAAATTGAATTTGAATACTCTAAAAGAAGCATTGAATTTCCATCAAAAGACGGACTGATCATATCGGGAGACCTTTATGAAGTTGCACCCGATAAACCAGTGATTTTGCTGCTTCATCAGGCAGGATATAACAAATACGAGTATTCTGATATTGCTCCCAGGCTCAACAGCATGGGGTTTAATGCACTTGCTATTGACCAGCGATCGGGCGGCAGTTTTGCCAATAAACCAAATGAAACGTACAATCGGGCAGTTCAAAATGGGATCGAAGACATAGAGTTTAGTGATGCAGGTCAAGACATTGAGTCTGCAATAACTTATCTGGCAGATGAATATCAGCAAGAAATTATAGTCTGGGGAAGTTCTTACTCATCAAGTCTGGCACTGCATATTGCAGAGAATAATAAGAATGTAAAAGCCGTGATATCTTTTAGCCCAGGTGACTATTTTGGTGGCCATTATCCATTATTACAATCTGTTTTACCAAACATTATACAGCCTTTTTTAATTACATCATCCAGAGAAGAAGCAGCTTCATTAAAAGAGATGTTTAGCGATGTGGAGCAAAGCAATATACAGCGCCAGTTTATTCCTGAATCGGCTGGCTTTCACGGGGCGAGAGCATTATGGATTGACCAGGAGGGAGCTGAAGATTACTGGGGAGCCATCAGGTCATTTTTAAGTAAGTTTCGATGAAATGTTTACCCATGCAAATCAACATAGATCCTGAAATCCTTAACTGCACTGCCAATGTTGTTATCAATAGATTAAACCAGAGTTCGATTCTAAGTATCTGAAAATGATCCTTAGGTTGTTTAAAAAGGGCGACGCTTAAGGCATTTCACTTCTATAAACGTCATGCCACGCCATAGCGTGGTATCTCCTGTCTTTGTAAGGATAGAAGATCGCGTTCCGAGTCTTTGGGATGCGGGATGACGCTCTTTTTTACACCTTCAACACACCTCATTCGATACATTATGAAACGAACTCAGGTTTTAAGCTAATTTATTGTCACTCACTATATTTCTCAAACCAGCCCGTAATATAACCCACCTTCCGTATTAAATTTGACGGCCGCGCTACGATTCCATGAGAAGCTCCGGTAATCTTAACCAGTGATGCATCAACATCCTGCAGCTTTAGTGCCTGGTAATATTGCTCGCTCTCGCTATTGGGCGTACGATAATCTTCAGACCCAACCAGCACCATTGTCGGTGTTGTTACATTTCCGACGAGAGAAATAGGAGATCGCTCCATATACTGCATCGGGTCGTCCCATGGCATTTCTGTAAACCAGTACTTCGCAAAAAACGGGTACGCATCAGCAGTCAGCGTAAAGCTGTACCAGTTGATGACGGGTTTTGCAACAACTGCGGCACGGAATCGGTCAGTCATCCCGATAGACCAGGCAGTAAGCACCCCGCCGCCACTGCCCCCGGTGATGTAGAGGTGGTCGTCATCCACATATCCTTGATCCAGCACATAGTCGACGGCATCCATCAAATCATTATAGTCTTCACTTGGATAGTTATGATTAATGTATCCTGCAAACTCTGGCGAATAACTTGTACTTCCCCTTGGGTTCGTGTACACCACAACATAGCCCTGACTGGCCATCAGCTGAAATTCGGGCGTAAAGCGAGGGCCATAATTGGTATGCGGGCCGCCGTGAATTTCGAGGATCATAGGATAGTCTTCTTCAGGATCGAAGTTGGGAGGGGTAATAATCCATCCCTGAATCCTGAAGTCATCTACTGAAGAATCGACCCAGAATTCCGTGGTTTCTCCAATTGCCGTTGATTTGAAAAACTCACCGTTTAGATCCGTAATGGATTGTAAAGCCATTCGGGAAGGAAAATGACCGACTGTAAGTTCAGCTGGCCGGTCTGCACTGCCTCGGGCTACGGCATATCGTCCATTATCTGCTACTGAATAGGACCCGCCGCCATATGGACGGCCGATGCTTGGGGCGTTCAGATCAGAGACCAGTGTCGTGTAATCACCGTTCAGCTTTACGTTACCCAGCTTGCTGTTTCCTTCATCATCGAACCGAAAGAACAGAGACTCACTATCTTCTGCCCATGTATGATCACTGACGTCTACTTCCAGTTTGGATGAAATAGTGCGCCTGTCTGTACCATCTCTATTGATGACGTACAGCTCGGTGAGCTGATATCCCAGGAATTCATCTTCATAACCGGTGTAAGCTATATGTTGTCCGTCAGGAGAAATTGAGGGATTACTTCGCGGTCCCCGGCTATCTGTGATCTGTGTAAGCTCACCGGATTCAACATCGATTTCAAATATTTGTTGGTTATTTGGGTCAAGAGCGGCATTGCCTGTTCTATCGGCCGTAAATATGATAGACTGGCCGTCGGGAGCCCATTCCGGCGATGAATGATTGTAAGGACCAGTGGTAAGTTGACGGGGAGCGCCTCCATCAGCAGAAATCACAAAAATATGAGAATAAGTGAGATCTACGTATCCGCTGCCATCACTTCTGTACATTACATGGTCGATAACCTGTGCCGGCGGTGCCCAATCCGCTCCTTCAGGCGGACCGGGGAATGATCCAATATTTGGTTTTGGTGCATCAATTCGCTTGGTAAAAAGCAGGTGATTACCGTCAGGTGACCATGCCAGGCTTCCCGGACTGCTGTCTAAATTGGTGATAGAAGTTGTAATACCTTCGTCCATCCAGCGTATAAAAATCTGGGTTGATCCTTCCTCACTCGAAGTGTAAGCGATCCGGTCTCCGCCGGGTGACCACACAACATTTCCATAGCTTCCGATTCCCGACGTCAGGCCTATATGATTATCGCCATTAAACCCGATGCTCCACAGATTGACATATCGGCGATCACTCATCGCATCAAACTGATGACGCTCGTAAATGACTGTGTTGCCATCAGGGGAAATTTGTGGGCTGGCGACCATCTGCAGCTCGAAGACATCCATGTAACTGAACGCATCCGGCTGGGCTTGATCCTGTGCATGCGAGAGGTTGATGGAAATCAGGAGCGAAAAAACCAGGCTTAGTAAAAGTAGGAGGGATCGGTTCATTGGATTTGAAATTGAGTTAGAAAAAAAATATTGGGACTTATTCAAGAGTACTAAATGATGAGAAGAGTTGAAAACGGTATTGATGGGAATGGGAAAATAACGAATCAAAGTTAGTCATAACGTCGAGATATCCACCACGAAGTCTCGAAGACCCGAAAAATCATGAAGGATATTTAATTGGTAATATTGAAAGTTGCGTGGATTGGGGGCATTGTGGCAAAATTGATATATGACTCACCCCCGCACCCTCTCAACACTCAAAGTCAGCTGGCGGATCGTCAGAGATGGGAGTTTCAAAGGGGGTTATTGAGATATATAGTAAAACTTCGTGAGCCTTCGGGTCTTTGTGTCCTCGTGGCGAAATGAATTGGATTTACTTATTCAACAATAACATCTCCATAACTGATAATATTTTGCCGGTTATCGAAAATGATCAACCTGTGTATGCCACGGGCACTCTCAGGATTGTTAAACCGGCCGAGTTCCAGTGGATTTATATTGATGGAGGTAAACCCGGGGGGAAGAGGATTTTCATTGATGGTATACAATGTACGAAACGGGGCATTCGCTGCATTATCAATCAGAACTGTAACTGTGAGGCCCGAAACCGCATCAAATCCCGTTATATCTATTTCGAGATTGAGTTGATCACTGATTGTGACAGGGTTTGGGAAGGCCGGCTCCACAAATATGAGACCCTGAAAAAAAGGGGAGGTGCGCCAGTCGTCCGGATCCTCAGAAATAACATCTCCGTTACCTTTTGTTTCTGTAATGCCATCAGGCAGCTGAAAAGCCTCCTGCTCAAACTCACGCTGGTCATCATCCTGACCACAGCCCGCAGTTGCGAAAAGGAATAGAATTAGAATAGCAGTGAGATAAGTTGTTGGTGAAATCATACAGAAAGATGAAACAATTTGCGTAAATCTTTTGCTGGTTGTTAGTGTTAGATTGCTATTGATAAAGAGTACAATTCTTATCCTGATTTCTACGATCTGGATCTGAATCATTGTATCTTACTTTATAAATATTTTTTTAGAACCCCATCAAAACAAAAGTAGAACATATTCGATTATGCTGAAAGTATATGGTATCAAAAACTGCAATAAAGTACGCGATACATTTAAATGGCTTGGTGAAAACGATATAGAGTACGAATTCATCAACCTAAAAAAGGAGCCGCTGTCGGAAGGTAAGCTGGACGAATTTGTTCACAAAGTGGGCCTGGATGTGCTGATCAACAAGCGAGGCACAACATACAGAAATCTCGGCCTTAAGGATAAAGATCTGAGCGAAGATGACCTTTTTGATGTGCTTCTGGAGAATCAGACGATGATAAAACGACCAGTATTAGAACTTGATGACGCCGTATTAATAGGATATGATGAGGATGCTTTTGATTCGTTTGTCTGATATTCGTTTAATAGTCACTCTGCTGATCAGCATCATGCTGAGTTCATCAGCGATCGCTCAGGATTTTACCTACGATCGTGACCAGCCGCCCACGACCGAGATGCTGATGAACGTGAAAGAAACGTTCGAGTATGAGGTGAGGTACGGGTTTTTTACGCTTGGCTGGGTGGATGTCGAAATCCTGCCGGATAGCACACTTGATGGCCGGAAGGTACACCACATGAGAACCCGCATCCGGTCAAATAACAAAATTCCATTCGTCGGCACACGCATTGTAAATTATGAATCACTATTCAGCCACAGCGACACGACGTTTTATGCACATGAGTTCTGGAGGGATGATATTCATGATGAAATCTATGACAAATTACGTGTAGACTTCGACAGAGAGGAAGATCTCGTTTACTTTCTTGAGGAAGGCGAACCGACCGATACACTTGCGCTTGAAGAACCTGCCAGTGGCGGTGATATTGTTTTTTATTATTCCCGGATGTTCGCCGGTATTGATGAACCCTATGAACTCCCGGTATATATTGAAGGAGAGAAAAGCACGCTAACGGCATCAAGCAGCTCAAAAACTGACATGCGGCGTTACGATGCATTTGACGAGAAGGTTGAAACGTACTACAGCGAGGGGACGACAGATGCAGATGGACCATTTGGATTTTCAGGTAAATTTAAATCATGGTTTATGACTGATGACTTGCGGATTCCGCTTGAAGCACACGTAAAAGTCATATTTGGAAATGTTAAAGTTCGACTGATATCTTATGAGCGACACGACTAACCCTGTTTGTCAATTTCGGAAACTTCCACATGGAGCCGACCTTCCGCTGCCTTCCTATGAATCTGATGCCGCTGCAGGGATGGATCTCAGAGCGGCTGTAACGGAATCCATTGTTCTACAACAAGGACAAAGAGCGCTGGTGCCTACCGGTTTTCAGATGGCCATACCGCACGGCTATGAAGCTCAGGTAAGGCCAAGAAGCGGACTCGCCTATAAACAAGGCATCACCATGCTCAACTCTCCCGGCACTATCGATTCCGACTACAGGGGGGAGGTAAAGGTTCTGGCGATTAACCACGGGAGTGAGCCATTTACGATTTCACATGGTGACCGGATTGCACAGATGGTGATTGCGCCCGTGAGTCAGGCTGTAATCAGCGAAGTCGAGACATTGGACAAGACAGAACGGAATGAGGGTGGATTTGGTAGTACGGGTGTTGAGTGATTTTCAGAGCCGGTCTTTTGATCAGGCTCGACGTTATCGGTCGGTTGTATTCCTCATGAGGCTGTCCAAAAAGATGGATTTGATTTATGGGCGCCTTAATTATTAAAGTTTACTTCGTGAAACTTAGAGTTTTTGTGCCTTCGTGGAAATAAACTGCCGATCTTTGCCACGAGGACGCGAGGCCACCAAGCAACACGAAGTATTCTTACTACAACTTTTTAGAATAAATCAGTTAAGTTTTTCTATATGCTTTAATGATTTGGTTCTACGAGCAGCTTTGTGGGGTAGTCTTCAATTTTTATTTATTACTTCGGCAGTAGATAAAGAACTTTGCTTTTACAGATCATTCACTATGACCTCAAAAGCAAGGTCGTCGTTCAGGATGACAAACTCCTCGTTATGAGAGTGGGCGGCGTGGGTTCGAAATCAAAATTTAATGGTGCCAATTTATCCAGCCGCCCCTGAATCCCATAAAGATAAGTGTCATTCTGCCTGTCCCTTGGGGTAATCAGGCGGTGTTTTTCGATTGATTCAGTATCTGTAGAAACAGGACATTCCGTGTACAAAATAGATTGATTATTAACTTTTTTGAGTGAGTAATTATCCAGGCTTTTGACGCCTGTATTGAAAATTTTTCTTTTGAATTATTTCATACAGCCAAAATGTTTCTCGTAGAACCACTCTATTTTTGGTCGTCATAAGTGTAATGTTATTTCAGATTTACATACACAACATTTTAAGTTTGATTCAATAGTAGGCATGGCACTAAAAATTAACACGTTATATCTGGGGCAACCAACGGCTTGAACTTTTCTCTGAAACCTTATCTAGACCTTGTCAGGTCCAATGAAAACTACAGGCGCCTTTGGCTCGCTCAGGTTGTATCGAATTTCGGTGATTGGTTCGGGATTTTAGCGATCTATGCACTGATTCAGGATTATAGTGATTCCGAGCTGTTGCTTGGCCTGATCATAGTTGTGAAGACACTCAGCCTGGCGTTTTCATCCCCGTTTGCCGGGCACATTACTGACCGGATGAATCGACGCAAACTAATGATCTGGTGCGACATTATTCGTGCCGTGGTAGTGCTCGGGTTTCTGCTTATCGTCTCCTTCGAATTACTCTGGCTTGCTTACCTGCTGATGGCATTGCAGATGATATTTTCTGCCATATTCGAACCGGCCAAGACGTCGTCTATTCCAAATATAACCTCGTCCGATGAGCTTGTGATTGCCAATATATTGTCGGCAGCCTCGTGGAGCTTCATCTTTACAGCGGCGATGGCCATTGGCGGTTTTGCTACTGCCTGGCTGGGAACCGATCTCGTCTTTTTGATTAACTCGGCTACTTATCTGTTATCGGCCGTCTTTATTTACAGAGCTGTGATCCCACAAACCGAGATGAGTGCGGAAGAGAAACACAGAACAAAGAATCCGCTGACCGGTATCATGGAGGGTTTTCAGTTTCTGAAGGACAATCCCGGTGTCATGCGGCCAACGATGGCGAAAGGAATGTTTACAAGCTGCATCGGCGCGCTTGTGTACCTGCTGATTTTGATTGCTGAAGATGTACTGCTGATGGGGAGTATCGGTCTTGGCGTGCTATATGCAGCGCGGGGTGTGGGAACGGGAATAGGCCCGGTGATCGGCCGACGCGTGTTCAAAGATGAGAGCAATTGGGTGAAGGCGATGGGGTACTGCATGATTTTTGGAGGAATCAGCTATGTGTTTGTGAGCGGGTTGGAATCGCTGCTCTGGATTTCGCTGATGGTTACGCTTGCTCACCTGGCATCCGGCTCTAACTGGGTGATGAGCACTGTACTGCTTCAGCGCCGTGCTCCCGATACGTTTCGCGGACGCGTCTTTAGCACGGAATGGCTCCTTTTTACGCTCTCGCAGTCTATCTCTGTTACGTTTGCGGCCCTCATGCTGGAGTTTGGAATCCTGAGCATCCGCGAGACCGTTCTGCTATTTGCACTTCTTTTGGTTGGTATTGGTATTTTCTGGCTTTTGAAAATAGCTCCTGCTGAGAAGACTTATAACTCACCTGCACAGGAAAAAGAACAAAAACCAGCGCTTGAACGAGAGTATTAAGTAGGTCGGGTGATTAAGTCTGAGCATTGCATGAAACAGAATTGAAAACTTTTAATCTGTTTTTGATGAAGCATATCGGCGAATTATTCGGACTTTATGATTGTGCCGATAATTATTAACCGGAGATTATCATGCTTGTATTTGCAGGAGTAAGGTATATAGATTACTATCCGGTACAATCCAGAGCTGAATAGCCTGAAGAGAAATACATGTTATTGCACTTAACCAAAAATCTTTTAGAGATATAATCATGTCTTTTGCTATTGAATAGTCTCAAAGACGCAATTGTGTAAGCTTCCCCAAATGCAGTCATAAACTTTAGTATTCTCTTTTAAGAAATTTCATTTAATCTCAATGACAAACGATGAATAGGAAAGAACGGTTCATTTTTTATTCAAGTCCAGAGCATTGGTTGCAAGCATCACTTGAACTTAATAGTTCTGTGGAGCTCCTATTTGAAAGGAAAGGTGAAATAAAATTTCATCAACAAACTGGACTCAATGGCGATGTGGCAAGCACAAAATCTGCTTCTTCAAGAGCCATTTATCTATTAATGGCATACTCATTGGAAAATTTACTCAAAGGTATTGCTGTATTGAGAGATCCTTCACTTGTTAATTCAGGGACTTTAAAAAAAGTAATAAAAACTCATAAGCTTAATGAGCTTTCAAGTATGTTGGGCTTTACTCTGAATGAAGATCAAATATCATTT
>Ga0102934_1000335_pt1 | contig 30387 bp, 36 predicted proteins | sample SalPonR2_A_D1_MG_FD_78175 | JGI IMG/M metagenome (GOLD analysis project Ga0102934, IMG submission 78175) | Salt pond soil microbial communities from South San Francisco under conditions of wetland restoration - Salt Pond MetaG R2_A_D1_MG | ecosystem: Environmental > Aquatic > Marine > Intertidal... | reverse complement strand
CCTACCCGGGAACAAAAAAAGCCGAAGATGCTCACCCCCCCCCCCCTCCCCCCCCCCCCTCCCTCCCTCCTTTCCGTGTCTCCATTCGCAAGAAGCCCGCCTTCCTCAGCTCCCCCAATACAATGTCCAAGTTACCTTTTGTCATGCCAGTGCGCTCCTGCAGGGCTGCCAGGGACAGGGACTTGCTCTCGTCGATCGAAAAGGCAAGGAGGGGGAGAAGCATGTGGGGGTTACTGCTCACTTCGAAGCGCCGGCTCCCGCCGCTGCTCGACGGGTAGGTGGCTTGCACCACCAAGAGGCCCTCCCGCAAGACCCAGTCCAGTTTCTTGCCCCGGCCGATGTCCAAGCCCAGGTAGAAGGACGAGAAACACTCCATGTAGGAGACGAGGACGGGCGGGGGGCGGCAGGAAAATTGCGCGAAGGCGGCCGGGACCGGCCAACCTCCCTGTGCCATTACAGTGACGGAAAAGTCCACGCAGGACTCTCGTCGGAGGGCGAGGGCGGGGGGGTAGGAGTGGAGGAAGGAGTGGACGAGCTCTTTGCTGGTGGCAGTCTCGTTGAGCATGCGTTGGCTGTGCTGGGCATAGTGGACCCCGTGCTCGACGCGGAGACGGGCGATGGCCGATTTTTCTGCGCCTTCTTCGTACCTGAGGAGGAAGGAGGGAAGAAAGGAAGAGGATAGGTGAGTGGGAGAGTCTTTCGGGGGGAAATGAAAGAAGGGGGACGGTCGGGGGCCTCGGAGAGAGGTTATTGGGTGGGAGGCTGCCTGGGTGGGAGGCAGGGATGGGCTCCGGAAGGGCCAGACAAGGCGACAGGGCCGGGTGAGCGGGCGACAGTGGCTTCCCTACCTGTTGGCCAGGAGGCGTCGCATGAGTTCTGTCCGGTAACAGCCCTCGAAGAAGTCCTTGTCCCGCAAGTAGAGGACCAGGCCCAAAATCTCCTTCACCTTCGCCTCCTCGCGCGTGCCCCCCACCCGCAACAGGCGGTCGCAGGCGCTTGTAATCAGCCGAGGTTTCTCCTCCTGGCCTCGGAGGGAGAGGTTGCCTCCCAAAGGCCGCGAGCCCTGCGTCCGGGCCTGGCGGGGCAGGTGACGGGACGCAGACGAGGCGGCGGGTTTCGAGGTCTGGTCGTTGAGGATGGCGACGAAGGCGGCGTGGAGGCGGCTCTTGAAAACCCGATGGGCCCCGAGCACGGACGTGGTGAGTTCCACGTACTCGGCATGCATCTCCAGCAGGGCCTCGATGTACAGCGGGTCGTGCGCTTCCAGGCGTCGGTCTTTGGCCAGCCGGGCGTTCCGGTCTTCTTGCAAGGCTTCCCCGAGGGAGATAACGTGCGCCTCTAGGATGACCCCCATCCGATCCAGGAGAGGGTATTCGCTGCTGCTGCTGTGGGTGGGGACGAGGGAGGGCGGAGAGGCAGAGGCGGAGGGATCGGCGGGGGTGAGAGGGCCGGGGGCGAGCGAGAGGGTGGAGAGGGAGGCCAGCTCAGGGGAGGCGGGCGAGAAGGAGGGGTGGGGTGGAGGTGCGTGAGGCGTTGAGGAGGTCCTTGACGCATAGGAGACGGAGGGAGGGGTGGAGGGGGGGGTGTCGTGCCCCCGGCTCGGGCCCCCGAGGGCCGCAGCTGCGGCGGCAGCGGCCTGAGCAGACATTTCCTTGACGGCCACCGCGGCGGCGGCACTGGCTGCGGCTTGAGCAGCCGCCACCGTCAGCATCTCTCTGCGGAAAAGTCGGTACATCAAGCCCAGCTCTTCGTAGCGTCTCTGCCGCAAGAGCCAGGCGCAGCCCCCGACCTCCCGCGTGACCACACTCTCCCCGTGCGCTTGCACCAACTCCTGGACGGCCACCACCAGAGACTCCTCCCCCAGAGCCCGACTTAGATCGAATTCCCGTAGCAAGCCCTCTTCGTGCAGCAGGGCTGTCTCCACGCGCCGCATGTACCACCCCACCCGGCTGGCGTCTTCCCTCCCTCCTTCCTCCGGGCCCCCCAGGCCCCCCATCCAGAGAGCGGCCCTCCCGGCAAAATACTTGCGGGCCGAGGCCAACAGCCGGTCTTTTAGCTCCGTCGTCACGCCCGTCTCGACCAAGAGCTCCACACAAGCTCGACAGGCCTCCTTCTCATCCGCGTCCACGGTCGGGCCTGTCCTCCCCCCCGCTCCCCCACCATTATCCCCCTCTCCCTGGCTGCGCCAGCGCGTGACCACATTGTCGATGGCGAGGACCAGGGGGAGCAATCTTCCTTGCCCAGAGCGTGAAAAGACGATCTTGGAAAATTGCCTGAGACCTCGTTCTGAAGAGGAGGAGTGCAAGGAAGCCGGACAGCTAAATAAGAATGAGGGAACCGGCACACGAGGAACCCGCGCCCCCGGCCCTTCCTCTTTCGTCTCCCGTCTTCCACTCTCCTGGCCTTGATCATAACGTACCTTTTAGTCCCATTTTCCCGGGTTGTCTCCCCAGGTAACTGCGCTCGACGAAGATGAGGAGCTTATGCAGCCAGTTGTTCAAGACGACGTATCGACCCCATTGCTCCCCCACCGCGCGCAACAAGTAGCCATCGTGCGCAGCCGCTAGAGACGGCAGAGTCACGCGTTCCAGATAGCTCGTGAGGGTCTCCAGATGCTTGGCCAGGATGAGCGGGTGCCGGTCCAGATCGTCTCGGTTCGGGTCGTTCACGACGTGGTACACGCTCCTGCAGAAGGGAGGGGGGCCAAAACGGGGAGTTGTGGTGTGAACGTAGTGTTGTGCGGGGTACTGATTGACGTATGAACACGTCTTGAGTCCTTGTCGGTTTTTCTAATGACCCCTTCAATTGCTTGACTTACGAATACACTTCGTAATACTTCTTTCGAACCACCTCCGTGGCCCGGGGGTCAAAGTTCGCCAATGCCGCTTCTAAGGGATCCAAGACCTCGATCCGCACGCGTTCCCAAAGTGCATCTACTTGCTCTTTATCTTGAATTTGAAATCGAATGGCTAATGTGGAGTTACTGCCACCTGCGCATCGAGGGCCTACGGGGCTAGCTTCAAGAGGGCCTGCGACGCCCGCCCGCTCTGAAAAAGAGACGGAGGGAGGGGACGAAACACCTCCACCGCTGCTACTGCGCGTGATACGGCTGCTCATAGCCCCCTTCCTTACACACTTGGCTTTGCTCTGGCGGTGGGTGGAAGTCGGAAGCCAGCTCTCGGTGGAAGTGGTAGTTTAGGCTCTATCCAAAGGAGGGTGAAGGTGGACGGTGCCCCTTTGTCCTCCGACAATCGAAATGCCTGCACAATATGATTGCGTGTAATTTGAATATTACGAAAATCAGTTTTTCCTCACAATTCATCGTCAAGAATGGCCAAAAGATACATATATACACCTGTAGAGGGTGTGCGGTACGAGGGGCATGGCGACACGTCGTTTCAACCAGGTCGACGTCCCTGCCTGACAACGTCTTTGAAAAAATACAACACGGACAAACACGCCACGTCGACGTCGTTTCTGCCCTACATTTCATCTGTTATAAGCATGTAGCCCGAGTGGATTGCTTCAGTCAACACGACGGCCCCTTTGCGTGCGGGTTTTAATGTGGCCAGGACTAGGGAGACAGGAAGGGCTTGAAGGCCGGGGAGAAGGCTTCTCGTCGCTCCGCTTGGCGAGCTTCATTGCCCCTGAAACACGTCTCAGCGCACACAAGACAGCTGTGTTCTGGGATGCCAAGAATACATTCTACGCATGTAGCTCTGAGTTCACACGTTTGAATCAGTATCTGCTAGTAGTCGAGCATTCCAGAACCCTGAGGGAAAAGTATCTTTCCTTACTTCTAATTATGATCCTGCTCTCTCAAGGAAACCATGTCGACCAGCGCTGCTGCTGCTGCTGCTAAGGCTAGCACAGGGTTGAAAAGCAGTGTACTGGGTGGATATCGTCGATTGCTACGACTGCGCTTGAGAGTCTTTCAGGGAGACCAATACGCGATGGACCAAGCACGGCTACAGCTTCGCACCGAGTTCAATAAGCACCGGGTATGTCCATGGGGAGGCAATAAAGTCAGCAAGGAGACAATCAATGAAGGCGTTTGATAGGCTTACATTTGTACGGAAGCGTGAAAAAGTGGCCTTCGATAGTTTTCACCAAAAATTTAACACGGTTCTTTATCCCGCAATCTCGACCTCTGATCGCCTCCTCCCTCTCCAGCACGTCCAGGACCACCGCGAGCTTGAGGGGCTGGTAGCGGGCATCCGGGAAGTGGAAGAGATGTTCAGCGAGAACATTGTCCAAGGACGTTTGAACGAGGCGGGAAACTACGAGGTGCGCTTGCGCCCCGAGGTGCATTTGAAAGGCAAAGAGCACGAAATGGTCACGCACGTGGACGACAGGCTTGTGGGCGACACCGTGGTGGTGGAGAGAAGCAGGGCGCCCAGGGACGGATCGGCACCCGGAGGATCCTGTCAAAGTGGGAAGGGGTAGGGTTCGCGAGCAGGACACCGGTAAAAAGGGAACCGGAAAAGAAAGCAAGCTCTCGTGGCATTTCCTGTCGTAGCCCGTCCTAGACTAGGTCATTGCTTTACAAAAGGCCCTACCCTTCCACGGTCTTGCTCGCGTCCCCTTTCCTGCCCATCGGACTCCTCGCCGATAGCGAAGGTCCCTCGTCTAGCCCTTCCCCTATCGCATCGCTTTCCCCGCCGCGTACCCCGCCTTTCTCGTGCTTTCACCCCGTTCCTTCCCATCCCTCCTGCCCTCCTGCCCTCCTTATTTGTGGGGAGCGCCCAGGCCCCCTTTCTTGAGCGTGGGAGTGACAGGCTGGCGCCCCGGTCGAGCGGCGGAGGCTCGTCCTGACCCTGAGGAGGCAGGGAGGGAGGACGCGGAGGAAGACGAGGGGCGGGAGGTTGTCGCTTTCTTTTTCTTCGCTGGGGCCGTCTCCATCTTCCCTGCTCCCAAGCCAGGTTTCGCTGTTGCTTTCCTGACAGAAGCTTTGGGCTTTCCAACGTTTTTTAATTTCCTGGCCCCCGACGGGCTGCTCTTGCTCTTGCTGCTGCTGTGGCTGCTGCTGGTGTTGGGAGAGGGCAAGCTTGGATCCGCCACCGTGGACGATACCGATGCCGGGGGGGCGGAAGCGCTTCCACATTCCTCTACCATCTTTGTATTGGATGTTTTAATCCGCCCTGCTGTCACCGGGCTTTGAGGAGGCGCCAGGACGGGTGGGGAGGTCGCACTTGGTGCCCGGGTCTCGCTTACTGTCGCCGCAGGCCTGTCGGTCAGCACCTGGTCCCTGCTCTCGATGGGTACCTTCACCTCCTTCCCCTCCTTCCCCTCCGTCAATTGGCCCACCTCCGCCTTGAGTGCGTGGTTGCTGGCCTCTAATTTGAGAATAACTTGCTGCAGCTTCTCCTCCCTGGCCAGAGTCACCTCCACCATCTCTCTTTCTGCGCCTAAGCGTTTCTTAAACTGCCTCCGTTCCTTCTCGAAGGCTTCCTGCAAGGCTCGCAATCCTTCATCTTCCTTCTCCCTTTCCTCCTCTTCGTTCGCACCCGCCGCACGTGCGGCCGCCAAGGCGCTTTCCAACCTCCCTACCACTTCTTTCCCCTTCCGTCTTTCTTCCTCCACAGCCTCCCTCACCGCCTGCCCTATCGCCGTCTCCGCCTCCGTCCTCCACCTCTTCCTTTCCCTCTCCAGCTCCTCTTCTATCCGGTCCTCCTTCTCCTGCGCCCGCGCCAAGGCCTGCACTGCTGCTTCTCGCACCCTCTCGTTCTCGGCCGCTTGCTGCTTCCCGGCCTCCCGAAATCGCGCGAAGTCCTCCGCACGCTTGGCTCGCAGACGCCGCAGTTCGTCTAAATGTGCCGTATGCAAGGTTCGGAGACGACTCAGCTCGGACTCAAGGGCCCGCACTGTGGCCTGTAAGTGGCGCGTGTCCCCGCCCGGGCGAAGCCATTGAAGGGGATCTGGGAGGGGAGGAGGAAAGAAAAAGTGGACAACGGAGAATAAGGATGGATTAGCTATGGGCGCAAGCTAGTGGTAGGATTCTCCTGCCTTGGCGCCCTGAAGCAAATGGATGGTCCTTGCTGACAACAAAAAGGATTGCGAAAAGACGGACAGGAGGTTCCTAACCATGGGAATGCAAGGCTGAAATGCATGCCAAGAGAATCCGACATGGGAGCTAACCGTCAGAAGATCAATAGTGCTCAACTCACTAGTAAGTGGCAGCTTCCACAGCTTGGCTCCATGGGTAGGAGCTACGAGATTGATGAGGGGGAAGAGGAGGAGGAGGAGGAAGGGTCTCGTGCCTATTACGGGCACGTGACATCTTAGGTGCGCCTTTCTGCGTCCCTGCCGACACTTGCTCGCGGTTGAGCTCAAATTACAGGAATCATTATTGCTACAAAAACTTCTGTTGCTCTCTCTGCAACAATTTAATCCTGTCATTCCAAAAAGACGTCCAAAAGCCTTGCTTCCACGGGAGCCTTACCACCGGTGATATACGTATCGAAAAGAGAGGGGGAAAAACTGCTTGGCAGCTGCCCGAAACACGCGATCTCCACTCAAAATTCAAGCTCCTCCTGTGGGCGCAAATGTCACGGTGAACGAGAAGTATGTAAGTGCGTTGTATGACATCAAGGCGGGTTCCTTGGTGATGAAGACGGTCGGGAGCCTCAGGCAGCGAGCCTCCCTCTTCGATGCCCTCTTTGACGACCGACGGGGTACCCCTCCGATCTGCCATGGTACGCCATAAGCAGGCGCGCGAAAGGCACAAGTAGTTCGCGCATATGTATTTTCTTCGACAGGGTACATTGATTCTCGCAAAGCTTGAGTGGATGGGTGACAAAACCAAGTGGAGGTAGCGGCTTTCTCGAGTCGCCCTCTAGGAATGACTCCTCTCTCAGCGTCATTTTACTTCCATTTTCTTTCTTAAAAGCCAGTTTAAACGCACAACTTATCCTAGAAATGCTCTTGAAGGACATGACTATTCATAATCTCGAAGTTCGCCTCACACTTCCGATGCTTTGGCAAGCTACATGCCTGTGCCGGGCATCAAACTGAACATGTGAGGGGAGGCCACTGCACACTCTCAACGCCACAAACGTAACCCTCTAATTTCACCCATTGACGTATATAAATTTTGGGGAAGACAACTTTCGCGCGGCTCTGTCGCCCATTGTATTTCAAACTTCTCTACATTGACGCAGCGGCTCCGACCCTCGTACCCCTTCTCTCGGCATGGTGTGCTCGTTATTCGCTGAGCATGCGATATACCCGTGGTGACATTCCAAATGACGACCTCTGTTATGTCCGGTGCTCCATCACATCTGTGTGAGGACCACATAAATAGCTTGTGGTAGCGAGTGCACGAGCTTACCTGCCTGCTTTCTTCTGCTTGTCTTTTTCCTTAAACATAAATAAGGCTCCAATGACACTGTCACTTCCATGCGCCTTGCTTGACTTCAAGATGCCTTCTTACCTGCAGAGTTATTATTTGCCTATCATTTTTCAGTTCATGCAATCCCCCTTACATGGTGGAGTTTGTCACCTAGGAAGCGGCGCAGCGGCGCCAGTGTTCTTCCCTTTTCTTCCATGCTGTACACCCTCGCTCAGACCTGCCAATGTCTCCACTCCTCAGGATGCTGCCCTCCCTCTTTCATGCCCGGCGTAGCAGGGATTGCTCCCGCCTCAACGTTCCCTCGACCCCTCCCCTTCCCCTTTCCCTTCCCGCTGCACCCTTACTTCTTGCCCCTCAATGTCTCAAAGAGAAACTTGGGAGGGTACTGGGGTCGCAGCACGTTCAGGCCCACCTGACCGTTGTAGGCGAAGAGCACGGCGACCTCCGAATCGGGCTCGTAGGAGGTGACGCGCTCACTCAGCTGTGCCTTCACCCCGTCGTCCATGCGCGGGTCGGCCAAAAGTTCCTCGAGCGTGGTGAAGGACAGGGAGGAGCAAGTATGTAGGCCTCCCCCCTGGCCTTCCGCCCCCCCCTCGCCTTCTGCTTCGTCATCACAGTAGACAGCAACGGCTCCCTTGCTGCCCGAACGCACGTACCCCTCGTAGCCACACACGCACAATTCCTGGCCCTGCGTGACGATCAGCTCGTTGAAATGCTTGGCCCACTCCATCTGCTTGGCCTCCGTTTCCTCCTGCAGTTTGCGACGCTGTTCCCCGTAGAACGACATGAGGGGCGGAGGGAAAATGCTGCTCCGAGTCCGGGTCCCCCCGTCCGTCATGGGCGCCGACGAGAGCTGGGAGGGCGGCAAAAGATGGGAAACAAGGAGGTTTTGTGGCGTCCCAGTGGCTTTTTGCAGGGAAGGTACCGCGGGAGAAACTAGGAGGAAGGCAGTGACGGGAGCGGGGGAAAAGTCAGATGCGAGGAAGCAGCTGAAGATCACCAGGGCAGCTGCGACCCTAGGGCCGCTGCGACCGGGGCAATTTTGCGTAATCATTCGCTCTGATTGTCGTATTTGTGCGTGACTGTCCACGATAGAGACGTTTGGGCAAATGCAGGAGGAACCAATGTCTAGGTCGGGGTCGAGGATGCGGCTTGAGGTTCTCCCCTTCCTCGGAGAGACAGGTTGCAGTGTCACGCAAAAGTCGCAAACACGAGGATTCTCCCGGCACAACCCCACTCTTGCCCTTCAAGCACCTGTCAAGAATGGACTGTGAGTGCTTTGCGAATGGTCACGTAGTGGCGTGACTCGTCATTGCAGGTTTAGGGCGGGTGTTAGCTTATTTTTCGGCCGGGAGGATCCTGTGTCTGTGAGCCGGCGACGGCCCGGAGAGTCCTCGGACTATAACTTTGTTTGAGCGATATTATGGTGAATTGACCCAGTTAGCCGTTTTTAAGGTTCGCGCAGTCGAGGATATGTGTTGACGGGGTAGGGATTTTTTTCGATACGTCAACAAGTCCACTTGTATGATACCATCCACTCGTAGAGCGTGATTTTTCTCCTTTTTCATATTTCTCCGTGTCCAACACTATGTAGTACCCATCCGTGTCCGTTTCATTCATGACCGATGCTTTTCATGCAATATACATTTATATACTCGGATACAGGAGGGACGATAATGGAATTTGTGATGCAGACAAGGCAAAGAATGTTGAAGGCCGCCGCCTGCGGTCTCTTGGTGCTGTTGTGTATGTATGTATTGGTCCTGGACGGGCCTATTTCTACTTGGGGTGAAACGACACAGCACATCCAGCTCCCAGCAACACCATGCCCTGCCCCACACTTACTTGAAGATATCCTTGTAGTCATATCATATCATTGGAACGTGAGTAAACTCGTGTATCTCACTTCCATGCTCGATCTTAGTCAGACCTACGAGACTAAAGTAGACGTCCTCATCGTTACAAACAATGAGAAGGCTCTACATGAGTTTCTAGCCGCAAAGGGATACATTGGAGGAAGCAATCCCACCATTCAACTATGGCAAGCTCCCACGTCAAACGACGATAATAAACACTCGTTACTTTGGGTCCACAGGCAGGCGATTGAAAAGGCTGTGGAAAGGCATCCCAATTATACGTCGATATTCTACATGGAAGACGATACGCGCTTGTCCTGGCCGACTATAGTTTCCTGGGCACTGGATACAGAAATCCTTGAGCCGTTGAACTTCACGCGCTGCAACTATCGAACAGAGGTGGATGTGGAGACGGGGGACTTCAACATGCTGGATTATACGCAACCTCTAGACATCACCAGCGAAAATCTGCTGGATGCAACTCGAAATGCCGATTTCTTACACGTACAAGAACGGCTGCAAAGATAACTTGCGCTAGGTTGTGGGAAGCATCACGACAAGACACGATGGTCTGTCGGCGTCCATGATCGATTCGCCTCACCGACATATCCATATCAAGGCATGTGGATGGCCACACGCGCCCAGCTTGCCCGCTTTATGGCACACCCTTACTGGATACAAGAATGGCATTGAAAGCCATTTTGGCTGATGACATGTATATGGGGTACCCCGAGCGCACTACGGTGATGAATTTGCTGATCAACGTGCCTGAAGGCTTTCGTTCTAATTGTATGGTCCCCCTTGTCCTCAGCGATCAAGGTGATGGGGTCCTGAAGCCCACTTTGCCGTCGATCGCCCTTGTTGAGCACATGCGAAACGGTTATTCGCCCGATCCAAATAGCCGACACGGAAAAATCCATGTGCAGCTAGCGGTCACTGGGGATGTCCTGAGGAGATAAAAGCGAGGGGGGAGGCAGAGGAAAAAGATTTTATGAGGGAAAGAGCGAGAAGGTGAAAGTGAAGTTCGTTTTGGAAAGATTTTTGTACATTTGTTATCTAAAGAATAATCCGAAGTATTCGCATGACGCATGGTTCGGAAGATGCTCGCTACACAATTTTAATATGCGAACCTTTTCCAAGTTGTCAATGGGTCTGGACCTGCGCACGAAGAAAATCAAGGCTCTTACGCGCCCAGCGACGTCTCAAAGACAGTGTGACAGGTCAATCAACAGCATATGGACCGCACAATTACGGTGCTCAAGGAGGCGAATCAGTATGGTTACGCGGGGCGCGACGAGAAGCGGAGCCGTGACGGCAATGTCAAGACGACTGGGGACTTCATCTCTGCGCAGGACAACCATAACAATGACCCGTCGGGTGGGGCACCGCTGGATGGGCGTGACATGGAGTCCGCGCTTGACTTCGAGGGCGTGGAGCTGAGGAACGGGGAGGGTTGGGGGGGTTGGGGGGAAGGGGGGAAAAGTGATTAAGTGGAAGTACTGGGCAGTGCACACAATGGAGACAAGACGGATACACGCAGCATTAAAATGAAAGCAAACTTGAATCGAATTGCAAGCTGCAAACATAATTTTCCTCCTTAAAAACGAAAAACAAAGGCGCTCAATGCTCGCCTTAAGCTCTCGGTCCCTCATAAGTTGGACCCTGGCCCAGCCTCCCAGTCCTTGCTCTTTTGGCCTTCCGAAATGCGTAGGAAGCCTTCTATGCCCTCGCACGCTCTACAAAAATTTTGATTGAATGCAGATATTGAAAAATTTAATCGGATCTCGCTGCCCTGAACCGGACTTTAGGTCTGGACTCGGTTTTTGCGAGCACGAACACTCTCCGAGGATACCATCACAAGTTGTTCCCCCCCCTCTGTCCGAACACAACCAGAATTCCTCCTATCTGTCCTTATGCATACCCCTATTATTTACTCATTTTACAAAATCCCTATAGATACATTTTGTCGTCCTTCAAAGCTCACGCGTCTGTCATTTGGCCACTGCGTTCATGCATCCTTGCTCAAGTCCCTCTTCCGTTCTTGCCCCGGCCCTCCAGCCCTTGCTGCAGTAACCTGCCTGGCACCGCCATCAACGAATAAACCGTGCGGGTACATGCGCTCATCTGTGTTAAGCGTTTTGCAATAGGACCAAACAATCTCCTCCAGTTCCATCATGGTCTGCAATCGCGTGTTTCTCCTTTTTGTCCTTGTCCTCTTTCACCTCCCCACCGCCCATCGCGCCATCGAAATCAATTGGACGCCGGCCGACGGCGAGGGCACAGGTCCCATGCCAGTATCGAAACGTTATCGTGATCAAATGGAGAAATTGCAACAGTTGGAGGCAGAGCAGGTAAGCCGAGACCGGGCACGGGCAGGGGCCTCGGCCCATCCCCCCCCTGCTTCCTCTAGCATGCCCTCCGCGCAGAAATCTGCCGTCCAGCAGCGCAGTGTATTGGGAAGTTTGTTTTTTGGAGTTTGTCGTCATCCTCTGAGCACGGCCACGCTCGCGGCCACGGTCTGGGCCGGCTACAGGCTCCGACGTGCTGCCCGCGAAACAGGGTGCTTGGTCTCCAAATCGCCGCATTTTTCGGTTTGGGAGCCCCCGCTGGGGTATGTGGCCCATCTTTTGAACGAGGATATTCCAGCACTCATGTTAGAAGACTCCATGGCGAGTGTGGGAGCTGGAGGCAGTCCAGCGGGCTTTGCCCGGGTCCACATGGCCGGAAAGGAGGGGCGAGGACAGGGCGGGGGACGCGAGGAGGGCAAGGGGGAGGGAGGGGCGGGGACGGTGGTGTTTGAGAGTGTTCAGGTGGGAAGTGGCGAGGTGTCTTTCCGGAAAGCGACCGATTTGGTGCGCACTCTCCGTCTTTTCGATGCGGCCGCTTCCTCTTCTTCCTCCTCCTCCTCCTCCTCCTCCTCCTCCTTCTCCTCCTCCTCCTCCTTCTCCTTCTCCTCCGCGCCAAGTTGTCTGGGCCGCTTCTATTCCTCCGAGAGGGCGAAAGAAGGAGTGTTCGTCGCGAGGGCCACGGCCATCCCCGGTGCGAGCAAGGGATTGAGGCGGTGGGCGTTGATGCCCGTGAGGATTTTCCGGCAGGAAGGCCGGGAGAAGCTGGCTCGAGGGCAGCGAAGGACGAAAAAAGAGAAGATGGGAGGTAAGAAAAGAATAAAAGGCAAGGAGACTACCTTTAGAAAGCGGCCAAAAAAGAAGAAGGGGGGTAAGAGGAGAAAGGGCGGGCGGAAGGGCAGGAGGAAGGTGGAGACCAGCGGGAAGGTGGGGCAGGAAGGCCGGGACGCCTCTCCTCCGAGCGGGGAGGGCAAGCGCGGCGGGAGGATGATGGAAGTGGCCTATGCAGAGACGGTCCTTCGCCCCCTTCCCGGTTGTGTGTGGACTGGGGATCTCTGCCTCACTGCCTCTTGGCGAGACCCCCGGCACGGAGGGGACGACGGCGTCCACGTGCAGGTCACATGGCACCGCCTGCCCTCCCCCGGCACCTCTCTGCCTTCCTCCTTCCAAAGAGAAGTGGCAGCCGCCTTGGTGCACGAAGCCCGGAAGCTGGTAGCGCGTGAGATGGTCATCCACCGGGCCCGTGAGCGCCAACAGGGACAGCTCGCCCAGGATGCGGCGCGGGCGCTCCAGGAGAAGAAGAAAAAAGAACGGCAGCTCCTCTTGAACCCGCCTCCCGACAAGAAGAAGTGGAAGAAAATGCAACGACAGGGAGGGAAAGAGGCGGGCCCGGGAAGGTGGCAGCCGAGCGCGGATTTGGCGGCGCGGCGCAACCCCCGGCGCGGAGGATGAGGCTAATGTCCTCTTCTCCGCCTTTAGGGCCCCGCCCACGGCCCGCGTGTGCAGGTCCTTGGCGTCCATGGCTCATGGCTGGACGTATGTTGTGGTAGGGAGCAGGGCGAGCATGCAGCGCCCCCAGGACTAGGGCATCGGGGGAAGAGGGAGGGGGGAGGCGGAGAGAGGACGGGAATCATCGGAGCCGGAGGGAAAGCCCCGCCCGAATAGGCGGGAAGACGACAAAGCCTGCGAGCGTGGCGTGCCTAGCTTTTGCGTGTAGTGGCATGAAAGCCTTGAGGCATCCCAAAGAGGGTTCTATCTCGGATAGACTCGGGCCATGGGCGGGTGGGGGGGGAGGGCAAGCGCGCAAGGGACAGGGTGTGATGACGCGGGACTTGCCAAACAATATGGGCGGTCCTGCCGAGATGTCTCTTTTTTCCTTCAGCTTGTCCCTCCTCGGGAATTTGAGTGAAGCGGTGGTCGCTGCAGCGTGGAGAGGGACGGGGGGGGGCGCGTGAAGACTAGAGAGGGAGAGGGTAGGGGAGGCCGGAGGGGCGAGGGAGGGACACCGCCCCGTGACAAAAGCACGCAAGTAAAAGTCTATTCAGCCCACTTCGCTCAAATCAAGCCTCTTATTTCACATTGCTGTCATTCGGCCTCCCCGCCACGCACATCTGGACGACGTGCCTTCCAGATCAGAAAGTGGTGGAGTACTTCTGGGACACGGCGGATCTTCCTCTCACGTCTCGCCGACGCTTCCATCTTCTCCTCCATGGGATCAGTGCACCACCTTCCCCCTTTCCCGCCACCTTGATTCTCACCCTTCCTCATCCCCCTTCATCGCTTGACTCTTCTTGTCCTCGCTCCTCTTCCTCCCCTTCACTATTGTATCCCACCTCTTCGGAATATCCCTCCCTTCCATAGCCTATTCTTATTTCTTCATCACTTTCGTACCTCCCCGGTCCCGCAACTTCCTCATCCTCATAGCCACCCGCTTCCTCCTCGGCGCCCTCGCGATCGTCCTCGCCTTCCACGTCCTCCACGTCATAGCCCCCTCCCTCACCTCCCTGTTCTTCCTCGTAGCTTTCTTCTCGACCGCCCCCCCCGGTCATCTCCTCCCCCTCCCCCTCTTCCTCATCCGTGTCGCTCTCGTATCTTCCCCCTCCGCTGCTCTCTTCCCCTTCCGCTCTCCTCCCCTTCCCCCCCCCTTCCTCTTCTTTCATGAACTCATAGAGCTCCATCATGTCCGCGATCCCCAGAAGGTCGGCATGGCGCTGCGTTTCGAAGGCCTTGAGGCGATCCCGCACCGTCTTCAAGGCCCTCTGGAAGAAATCCCGAGCCTCCGTCCTCATCACCGCCCATTCCTCCTCCTCCGTCTTCAAACGCGCCATCTGCTCCTCTCCTTCCTGGACCCGCGCCGCAAACCCCACCTCTATCGCGGCCTGCGCCTTTTCCAGCTCCTCCCACGCCCCTTGCCTCTCCTCCACCTTTCTTCGCAGTTTCTCAATCTCTTCTTCCACGCCTTCCCTCGCGCGCTCTCTGACAAGCGCCACGTCCGAATCGAATTTCCCGGCCATCAGCTGCAAGTCCTCCTCCGCCCGCGCCGCTGCAGGCTTCACCGTCCCTTCCACGTGGCGCCGCATGTCTTGCAATGCCTTGAACTCACGCCTCCTCCGCAGAAAGCGGGCTAAGGCCTTCTTCCGTGTCCCTTCGTTTTCCTCCACCCAACCGCGCATTCCCTCCACCAGCTTGGGCACGACCCGGGAAGCCCATTCAAAATTTTCGCGCTGCTCCCTGTCTTCCTCCAATAGCGTCGGGACGTACTCGCGGGCCAGAGTCCGGTACCCTGCTGCTTGCTCCTGCACGGTGCGAGCAATAATCTCGACCGTCTCCAGAAACGCTACCCGGCGGAGGTGGGCAAGAGCTGCGGGCAGCTCCCGGTCCTGCAAAGAGGGGGACTGGCTGCTGAGCCCGCTCTTGCTGCTCTTGCTGCTTTTGCTGCTGCTTTTATTGTGGGCGGCATTGTCGCTCAATTTAGGGTCCGTGCGAAGCAGCAATTCTCGAATGCGCCGTTGGTTTTGGGTTTGCTGGATTTGAAGCTCGCAGCGCCGAGACAAAAGCTCTAGCTGTCGTTCCTTTTCCACGCACAACCAAACTTTGGAAGCGCTGAGACTTTCCTGTGTCTTGAGCAAATGCTGAAGGAGCGCAAAAAATTGTGCCCGCTTTCCCTGTAGTGCTTCTCGTTTGTCGAGGGCGCGAACCAAGGGCCCGTTGCCCCTGTCAAGGTCCATGTACGCCTTGAGCTGCTCCTGAAAAGCTGCCAACTTCACTTGCGCGTGCTGAATGGTAGCTGGAGCAGCATTTACACCGCGAGTGCTTCCACTCGGAATGGCGGCTTTCACTCGGGAAGGGGGCCGGGGATACGGGTAGGAGGGCCCCTCTACTGTGCTGCATTCCGACGCTCGGCGCCGCCCGGTGGTGACCGGGGGCCGCAACATGACGGTGCTTCTGTAACTTCCTGAATGTGCCAGTGTCATGGCACGTGAGTGAGGCGAGAAGAGCCAAAGAGAGAAAGCCGGAGGCAGGCGCCGGCCGTGCTGCTGCCTAGCGGGTTGGTTGATTGTATCGCTATTTCCCACGTCGTTTTCTGGCGACTGGAATTAAGTTTTCTACCACGTCCCACGCGCCAGCCTGCTTTTACGTCTATCTATTTCTGACGCATCATGTTCACAGAGCACGGTTCCGGACGAAGATTTTCCATGGAGCAAGCCATCATCAAAAGCGCGAGACGCATTCAGTCCTCTTTGTTGTCCACAGCAGGCCGTTGGAGCGGAGTCACTGGTGCCTCGCGTCGCTTGACCACATCAGCGACCTCAAACAGCAGCGACACAAGCACCATGCAAGAAGATAGCCCCCCTTCGGCAGCGAAGGTCGTGGTGTTGGGTGGGAGTGGGTATGTGGGACAGCACGTCCTGCAAGCGGCTTTGTACAGAGGCGCGGACGCAGTCAGTATCAACCGATCCGGCATCCCCAACACGAGTGGGAGCTGGCTCTCGCAAGTGAAGTGGGTGGCGGCCGATATTTTCAATAGTAGCGCGTGGAGCAAAGAATTGGAAGGCGCTACGGGCGTCGTCTCATGCATAGGTGCCTTTGGCTCGAATGAATTCATGGAAAAGATCAATGGAGACGCCAACGTGTTGGCCGCCGAAGTTGCTGCGAAAATGGAAGTCCCGCACTTTGTGTACGTCTCAACCGTGGAGAATAATCTGCCTGATTTTCTGCTGAAAGGGTATTTCCACGGAAAGAGGCGTGCTGAGGAGGCGGTGTTGTCGTCCTTCCCGGGCGGGAGAGGGCTGGTCTTGCGCCCCTCCTTCGTCTACGGCACCCGGGCCGTGGGGCCTCTCTCCCTCCCCTTGGCGGTGGTGGGCCGACCCCTGGAGGTCTTGTTCCGCTTTCCGCCCTTTCCGTCCCTGCGACAGACCCTTCCCGGGACACAAGCCCTCTTAGCGCCTCCTGTAGCCGTCCAGGCGGTGGCCTCGGTGGCAGCGGCGGGGGCCATGGGCGACGCTCGCGTCAAGGCGGGGGAAGGGGCGAGGGAAGGGGTCTTGTCGGTGGACGACATTGTGAGGGTGGCTAGAGAGGTGTAAGGGAGGGAGGAAGGGGCGGTGTGAGAGGGGGTGAAGGAGGAGGGCTTGAGGGAGAAGAGGGGCCCTTGAGGCGGAGGCGAGCGACATCGTCAAGACTGGGGCATGCTGTCGCTAGGATGGTAGGTGTCTCAAAAGAAATGGACAAATACCACGAGTCGTGAAATGCAGCGGAAAAAAAAATTCCAAGCATGGCCGTCGCCAATCCTTTCTCTGAAACTGCCTGCGCTTTTCTTCAACCCTCCCTTCCCTCCCCTCGCTGCTCCTCACGCCCGTCGGTACTCGGCCCCACAGTCCCCGATCACCTTCATCAGATCCCGGCCCCGCCCGGTCACCGCCTGTAACGCCTCCTTGTCCTCTTTGTCCAGAGCGAAGGCAAAGACGGCGCGGTTGTCCTCAGTGTGGGCCTTCCCCTTCAACCCAAACCGACACCCAACGATCGCTCCCCCCACGGCCGGCTGCTCCAACACCCAGCGGACCGCCACGTTCGGGATGGAGACCTGGTGTTTCTCCGCCACGCCGTCCATGGCGTGCAGGAGCTCCTGGAAGAGGGCCCAGTCACCCCAGGTTCGGATCATGTTGTAGTACTTTTGCTGCGAGACCGTCTCAAAGCCCTTGGGGTCTGGCTTCCCTTTCCATTGCCCGCTGAAGAACCCCCCCAAGAGGGTGCCGTAGGCCAAAAGGCTCATTCCACGCGCCTTGGCCGCCGGGGCCATCAGCACGTTGGGACGCTGGTCCAAGAGGGAATACTGCACCTGATTGGAGACGAGGGGGATGCCGGCGTCGTAGATCTCGCTCATGCGCTTCGTGTCGAAGTTCGTCAGGGCCAGATGCCGGATCCCGCCGTCCTGCTGGATCTCTTGGAGGTACTGGAGGGCGTCCATGTAGTAAGGGTACCCGTACTCCCACCAGTGGAACTGGAGCAGGTCCAAACGGGTCGTGTCCATCCGCTGCAGGCTCCGCCCGATCGCCTCCTTGACTGCCGCACGGCTCACGCGCTCGGGTCGAGGGACCCATCTGAACGTGACAAAGACGAAAGAAAGGGAGTGAGGAGGGAGGAAGAGGGAGGAGAGAGGGGGGGAAGGAGAAAAGGGGAGGGATCGAGACAAGTCCCCCGGCCACCGCGACCTAGACACTCCCCGGGCCTCACTTTGTGTAGAACAAGCCTTGATCCTCTTTGGTTCCATACTCCCTTTTGTAGCTCCCGACCACGTCTTCTGCGCCGCCGTATATGTCTGAGAGGGCAAAGGAAAAGCGTCAGGGACTGAGGAGCGGTACCTCCTTGGAAGCCTCGCGCCCCCACCAAGGAGGCCGCAGGCAGGCTCCCCCAAGCATGCGACTTCCATAGGCCTGCTGTGGCTTGTGCCTCCACTTCGTCCAATCAAAGTCTTCCTGTGGACACTTCCTACCTGCTGTATCGAATGTATTGAACCCTGCCTCGAACTGCTTGCGCATGTCGCTCACGGCCGGGCCCACCTGTGGTCTGTACCCATGTCCACCCGAGAGCTGCCACATCCCATTTAGAATTTTGCAGCTTTTCATGTCTCCCCCCAGGAGGGTGTAAGCGTCCTCAGGGAGCTCTGATGAGGCTGTCAAACTTGCGGATGCCCGAGGCGTGGGTGTGTGCAAAGAAGAGGCGATAATACCCGCGGCAGCAGTCCCTAGCGAGGTTTCCATCAAGGAACGGCGAGAAAGACGTCTTGGTTGACCAGCGGTCATGAGCATGCGGGCAGATGGGCTACGCGACAGGCAGCATGAAGGTAGAACAGATGAGGAGTAGTGAATGAAAGGAGTCGAAATCAGGAATTGACGCTGAACAAGGATTCAAGCACTTACGAAGCGGATGCCCTCTTCAAAGACCCAGAGAAGGGGACCCAGGCAAGGCAAGTTCGAGATGAGGCTACTGCCAGCGTAAGCGTCACCGCCGAGAATCGCATCATCGTCAGTGTGTTTACCGCCCTTTGAATGCTCCTTGATGCTGTAGGTTCCTGAATGCGAAATTGAGTGTCAAGTAATGTCGATCGTGCTAAGGCAAGCTTTGGGCCCCAAAGACAAGGGAAATGCCAGCAAGGGGCGCTCGAAATAAAGAGTGTTTTTCCGATGTATGTCTTCACTGGGACTGCAACGACCTTCGCGACATCCGAGGGGAGGTTAGAGGACGCATGACGTCAGAGGGATTTATTTTCAACGAGGCTCCCGAATGGGTCTTGTCACACGATAAACCATCCGAAATTATCTTTAACGAGGATGAAAGACTTTCCGGAAAGAGAGATGTTCCAACGTGCAGAGTTTGCCTTTTTCTTTGCAATGTACGTTATCAAAAACATTTATGGTCCGATGTACAAGGAACTCAGATGACTCATTTTTCAGAATTTCAGTAATTTCTTGATGGAAAATTTCCCCAAATGTACCTCCTTCTCATAGCTAGTGTGATGAGTGAGCTCGATAGGTTCTTAAAATAAAGGTGCGAGATGCAAGTAAGCCAATTATCCTTCTGCATATGTGATATTAGGAGGGCAGGCCAAGATTCAAGACATGATGGCAGCGGATGTGCACCAAAGAGCGGCAAAAGAAAAATATACATAGTATCTAATGTTTCAAATAAAAACAATAGAATATAGGTTGTTTTGCTTCTGAGTGGTTGGTGCGTGCAGCCAAGCTGAGGCGAACTTGATCACATACGAAGCTGTTTGTGTGATGCAACTGACATCCCCCACGTTTGTAGAAAACGTTTGCCGATACAGCTCCAGATATGATGAAGATTTTGACTTGCCATCATATATCTACCATTAAATAATGTTTCTCGAACAAATTGTGAAAATTTCAGCACTGTATCCAACAGGCGATCGTGTGTCCTTGCATGTCAAGTTCAGAAGCTTTTGTACGATAACAGAAAAAAAATGAAAAAAGGCGCATTAAAATTTTTAAGATGCTTTTCTTTGTCAACATTTATTCCTGACTCTCCAAAATGAGGTGACATTCGTTCGGAGAGATGGGCAGGCCCTTGCCTACCCCATCTTCTGCTGCACGCAGAGCTTGTACTGATATGTCATCGGCGTTGAATTTATCACATATGCGAGCAACACCCACGCATTCAGTAAAATTCATAGTTACTAATACTATATTATGTATATTCATATACATGAGGGGGAAAGCATGGAGGCTAAGTTAAGATTTTCAAGCTTGTCAACGATCATTTATACCAAGTAATCCTTCTGACCTCCCCATTCCGTGCTCTGCAAAGCTGCCATCTCTGTAACTCCCACAAATATTTTTGTTAAATGGAAAAATATATCATGAAATTATGGCACGCTATTTTAGGGTTGTGCGCCTGATTTATTACGTTTCGACATAAAAATGGTGCATTTCAATCTGCGCCATGAAGAAACGGGTGATCAGCCGTTAAGAGAGCAACGGTCAAGGAAGTCAGCGAGGATGGGAACATCATGGGCCTTGGACGAGTCCACTCTTGCTTGATTACTATCAACCGCCTACTGAGGGATTGCGTCGCTTACATGTGATCATCATTTAAATATGCACCTTCAGCTGTTGTAATGCAGGCTCAAAGGTGTCCTTGAGTCTCTTCCCAGAACCAAGTTCAAGCAAGAATTTGAGACGCCAGCATCAGGTGGCGTCATCATCAAAAGGGCCCCAACATGAGTACGCGCAGTGCCTTGCAGAACCAGCCGATACCTCTCATAAAGATTTCGTATGGGAAGCGCAAGTATCTCTCCTCGGATCGAGAAACAAAGCGTCCCAACAGCATGCCACAATATCAAAAGAGAAATGCGTTCACAGCCTGCCTCCAGAGCTTTTGCGGTAAACGTATTCGAAAATGGGGCGGTAGTCTCCGTCGTTTTCTGTTGGGTGAGCTTCCTGCATCATTATCCCTACCAACTAAAATTCGCATCGTCCTCGAGGTGAGAAACATGGCAATGCGCATAGCGGGCATGCATTATGGGCTCGCGTGATATGTATAATTCGAGGGTGTATTCGTGAAGGGTGGTTGAGCAAGCTTTAAAGTTGGTGATGACACTTTCAATCGTGCCGAGGCTTGGCATTGTATAGAATCCAGTGATGAGCTAGTAGACAAATCACAAACGACCGCCGGCAGGCATTTTTTAAATTTTTATGGCGCTGGGTCGAGAACGAGCAGGAGAGGAAAACGAGTGAGTCGGCAGTCAGATCATTCACCGTGCTTGCGTCTAATTTTTGTTTAATTTGTCTTTGACTTTTCCGCCAGACGCGAAGGCTGGGTCATCTATGGGTGACATATCAGGTCGTCGTCACCTTCATCTCTTGCGCGTACTTTGCCCTCTCGTCCGCTTACCGACGAAACGCAGAGGGCTTCTTGATCGAGGAGAATGTCTTTGGCGCATCAGTTCTTGCCGATCTGCTTCTGCGCTTCTATGCGTCGGATCACAGGTACGTAGAGCGTCCCGATGGTTGTTGCTGGGAAATCCGGGGTCGGAGGAGGCCTGTGTGCGGAACGGACTGAAGCGGAAGGCTTCCCCGCCGTATCCCGAGGCTCACCCCTGCACACTCACTCAAAGATACGCGTACAATTTCACATATCCATTGCCCAGGAAATGGTTCTTTTTAGAAAGGCGGACGGTTATCGACGTCCTAGCCGTGGTCCCCGTCTTCACTGACATCCTGCGGGCCCTGATCACCGACCCCGCCAGGCAGACTGGTCTGAATAACGCCATCTTCCTCCAAGCCGTTCAGGTCTTTAAGCTGATCCGCATTCTCCGTGTCTTCTATGTGGGCAGGCAATTCTCCTCGCCCGCCATTCGCCAATTCATTGTCTTGGTGCTTGCGGTGCTCTGTATCATCTACATCTTTGCTTGCCTCATTAATATGGCCGAAGGTATCCCTTTCGGCTCCGCTGTCTACTTCTCCGTCGTCACGCTCGCCACGGTGGGCTACGGTGACGTGAATGTGGCCACAAACATGGGCCGTGTCTTTGTGAGCTGTCTTATATGCGTCTCCTTCGTTTGGTTGCCTTACGAGATCAACAACTTGACGCAAATGCTCTCCCTGCGTTCCCGCTACCTCACCACCTTTTTGCCACGGGCGGACAAGTAAGTCGGCGGGATCCTTGTTGAAACTCTTTCTCGATGACACTTTTTCCGATAATCCCCCCCCCCCTCCCCCCTGGTTTCTGGTGCTACCCTTCCTCCTGACCCGGTGTCTGCAGACCCAATGTGCTGCTAGTAGGCCATTTGGACGCCGTCAAGCTCAGCACATTCCTGGGCGAGTTCTTCCACCCCGATCGACGGACGGACGGAAGCTCCGCTGCATTTTATCACGTAGGCAGTGGGAGTGATTGGGTAGCTGGGACAATGGTGTCCTTGCGTGGTGTTGTCTATCGTCCCTCGACTCCTTTCTCATGCCGCGTTCCACCCAATACAACTAGGTGGTCATCCTTTCCAACATCGAGCCCGACGACGAGGTACGACAACCATATAAAGACTCATCTCTCCCTGCCATTCATCCATCTGCGAAGACATGCCCTCATCTGCCATGCTTCTGCCCCTTTCCTAATCGTACAGCTGATTGAAGTCATGGAATCCCCCCTGATTGAAAGCCGCGTGACTTTCATCAAGGGCACCATCATGAACGAGGATGACCTCGTCCGGGCTGGAGCCAACACCGCCGTGGCATGTTTCGTCTTCAACGACGGTCTGGCCGCGGATCCGGAGGCCGCAGACGCCATCACCGTTCTTCGTGTCCTCGTCCTCAAGATCTTCAGGCCGGTCTTGCCCTGTTACGTGCAATTGCACCAATCCCAAAACCGGACTCAGCTGCACATGCTCAAGAAACAGCGACTGGTCTGCATAGAGGATCTGAAAATGTCAATCATGGGCCTCTCCGCCCTGTATCCTGGCTTTACCACTCTGCTGACCAACCTGCTCAAGTCGTCCGTGGATCATGTGGCCGATCCAGGGGTGAGAGACCGGGCGGTGGGAGAAAGGGAAGGTGGGTAGAGGAGGCATGACGCGTCACTCACAGGCACATGCTCCGTGTCACAGTGGCCAGAGTGGCAGAGGGAGTACATCGAAGGCGGGCAGCTAGAGATTTATATGGTGCAATTGCCATGCTCATTTTCAGGCTTGCGCTTCGATAAGGTAAGCTGTGATGAATATCCTGAAAGCCATCTCGCACTCTGCTTGTCCCTCGGCTTTCTTGCATGACACAAAAGCAGCCGGTTGATGTCCATCTACTGTTGACGAAAGAGTTCCACGCATACGTAATGGAGCCCGCTTTGTCCCGTCCGACAGGCGGCCCGGGACCTCTACATGCACTTCAATGGCCGCGTTTCCTTGCTTGGCATCGAAGAGCGGGAGTTGAAACTGAGGGGCCCCAACACGCATCCTTCTGCGTCTAAGCACACGGTCAAACGCGTCCTCATCAATCCGGGCAGCAAGTACCGGATCAGGGTTATGCTCCCTGTCGTAGAGGTAGGCTTTAATTAGGCTTTTCCAGTGCCTTCACATAGGGTATTCGGAAAAAAAAATCCAAAGCTATAATATTCGGATTTCTATGCACATGCGCAATGAACAGGCGTGGGGATATGTTTTGGCGGGCGAGCGTCGCATTGCAGAGCTAGTGCAGACGCTGCAAGTCAATCGCGAGCGTGTCATTCCCACGTCGGTGCGTTTAATGCCCGGGCTGGAGGTAGGTGCTTATTCTTCGCGTCTCATACGACCATGTACCCACTCACAGCCCGCGGCAAAAGGCACCAGGGGGACGGTCCTCGCTCCCGACGAGGTCCTCCCCTTGCAACGGCCGAGCACACAACCGATCGCGGGGATCGTAAGCGTCACGGAGGCAAATAGGGCTATAGAAACGCAGAAAGCAGGCGATACAGACGGTTGGCAAGTCTCAAAATGCCTTTTGCATGAAATCGCGCCTGCAGACTCGGGCGTGGGCTCCCCTTCGAAAATCGCTTTTTCCTCCCCAGAGACAGGGCCTCCCTCTTCAGACGTCTCAAATGCAAGCCTGGAAAAAAGAATGCCGACTTCGACAGCTGTAACCGACCCTGGCTCGACTTCAACTCGTTTGGAGCCTGCGACTAAGCAGACCGGAGCTACAGAACCCGCCGGCGACATTCACGTGGTCGATGACGTGCGGGCATTGGAACGCGGAGCCATGCAAGATCATATCGTGATCCTTCTGCCAAAAGCTGTGGATAAGGTCTGCTACCTACTGCGTCAGTTGCGTTGTCAAATCTTGCATGGTACCGGATATTTGAAAGAAGTGGTCATTCTGACAGAGGGCAGGGGGGAGGACCTAGAGAAGCAGTTTCAGTCCTATCTAGGGCGTGACGGCTCCATTGCTCCCCGGGATATGCCAGCTGATGTCTATGTGGTGGAAGGGCAACCGGATAAGGTCAGTGACCTCCGCCGGGCAGGTGTCGAGACCGCTTACAGCTGTGTCCTGCTGGCGGACAGGTCCAGCGTGCAAGAGATCGACGAGGAGGCCGTTGACGAATTTGTCATCCACCAATTCGTGACCATCGAGAAATTGCGGTCCAGGATGGACACACGGCGCCCTCTAAACTACGTGGTGGAGGTTTTGTCCTGGCCGACCCTCAAGATCCTGGATCAGACCTACAAGACTTTCAAAGGGAAGGCAAGGAAACGCCGCCGACACCGAAGCCAAAGCCATTTCAATGACCTGCGAAACCGCTTTAGTATGCTCCGGGGAAGCTCCCCTCTCCGTCACTCCGCGCAACGCTCCCTGGGCCGAAGGCAATCGCCCTTGTCGAGCGGGGATCCTGGGCAACCGGTTACATATCTCCAGCTGTCGCCGAGATCCAAGATTACGGCCCCGTCGCATTTCTCCGCGCCGCACGAACGCAATTGTCGGGGAGATCGTCTTCCAAACCTCAGCCCCGGCACCCTGGCAAGCCTGACAGTGACAGATAAGCCGTCCGTCGACTTCGGCGTAAGCCATGCCACCCTGTATCCGTTTGTGACCGCAGGAACGTCATTCTTGATTGACGTCTTCGACATCATCTCCTGCCAATTATTCTACAATCCCGACCTCATCCGCTTTGTGGATCTACTGCTTGCGCTGGACCCTTCTGCGAATGGAAGTGCCTTGATGAACGGGGGGGGGGACGGGCGACATCAACGCGCCTCAGGGCACGCCCTCTTTGGCGACGATGATCAACGCGACGCCTTCTCTGGCCGTCTGGGCCGCATACCCATGCCCGCGGATATGGTGGGGCAGGTCTACGGGGAGCTGTTCGAGGCCTTGATGGTCGACTTTGAAGCCATGCCCATTGCTCTCTACCGCCATGACGCCAAGGCCGACGTTTCCTACGTCTTCACGGGGCCGCCGCCCGAGACTTTGCTCCGGGTCACTGACTATGTCTTCTTCCTGGCGCCAATTGAGACCATGAACCTAATCTTGCGCAAGTTTGGGCCCAAATGAGGTGGTCGAGCAGTGAGAGGCTGGGTTCAGACCCTTCTCTGACACATGTAGCTCCATCTCTCTTTCAGCTCGCACCGAGGAAACCTCAGCTAAGTCTAGCGCTGACCGATTCACATGTGCTTGTAGCGACGAGGGACTAGACATTGCCTTTTCTTCTTTTGATGGTGCTTTTGCCACAGACATTGTACAATTAGGGCGGGCAAAAGGCATACACACATAGAATTGACAAGGAGACATGCCTGCCCCTTTCGCATTTGCTTTTCACGCAACCCGCTTCCTCTGTCATGAAATTTGAACCTTATCTTACCGCCACGCACCACTCTGACGTGGTGAACAAAGATCTTCCGGCCAACCGTACCCCCGACGTCTTGTTCGCCACACACGCTTTTCTCTGACGCCCCGCCCGGCCTGGGCCCTATCCTCGGACCAGGGTCGCCTTTCAGATCCTCCCATGCCAGACGCCCCTCCTGATCCTTGGCTGTGTCCACGGGCCCTTTTCTGCGCGCCTCCGCGTGGTCGAGCGCGCACTGTCACCCGGACTCGTCCTGCCCCTCCTCTACAGCCTCCAGGAGGGAATCCGCCGGCCCGGTCCCGTTGATTCGGACCTTTTTCCGCTCCTCCTTCCCCCCATGTCTTTGTCTCGACCGGTGCCGGTGTTGTCGTTCCTTGGGTGAGCTTGATGGCGCCGGCTGCTGCAGTCTCCTGAGGACTGCGAAGGCTAGGGCGCTCAGGGAGAAGACGCCAGCCACCGCGATCAAGATCGTCGCCCACACCGGGAACGAGGACCTCTTCTTAGGCTTCTTCGTTCCATCCCCGGCCTCTAGGCCCATGACGACGCCCGAGGCCACTTGGAAAGTGTAGGTGCACTTCCGTCGCTCTCCCAACGTCTGAGCATGCCGCACAAGCAGCGTGCCGTCGGGGCTCATTGAGACATTGAAGGACCGAGGGGGCATCGCTCCAGGGAATGTCCACCTTGCGGAGCGATTTGCGGCGAGGTACACGACCAGGCCACGCGGACAGTCGCAGGGATTCGGAGTGGCAGAGGGCCGGGGGACGCGGGGCGAGACCGGGTTCACTGCGAGGGAGGTCAAATTCTGAAGGGGGCCGAGCTGGTCTATCCGCAAAGTTTGCATGCATAGCCCGAAGCAGGTTTTATTCAGCTGAGCCACACATGTCGAGGCACTATCTGTGCCATTCCCGTCGAGGCCCGCGGGCAGGGCGAGGCGCACGACGCCCTCTACAACGGGCACGTCTCCCGGGAATGACACTTCCGGGCGGGAGTGCTGTGCCCTGTCAGTCGTCAGGACGACGGCGTCGTAATCGATAATCTGACTGCTGTCTCGAAGGCCGATGCACATTGTCTGTGTGTAGGAACCCGCGAAGGACAAAGAAAGTAAGTGAATCACGCAAGGCATAGTCGGGCCCTCCACAGCAGGGTACTCACCACCAGGAGCACGAAAGAATGGAAACGTAGGCAGGACCAGCAGGACGGTCGCAGCCCTAGCATACTTTCCCTCAAAATCATGTCTGTGGTGTGAGAGATTATGTTTGCATCCATAGGTTGAACAAGTGGGATTGGTGTCGCGTGAAATTCAACACCAAAAGCGCGACATCGGTGCGCAACGGCAACACGATTTCTCAAGCAGGCAGGGTCGAGGGGAGGCCCCTTTTAATCCTAGGATCTACCACAAATCACACGCCTAAGTCATATACCCGGACAAAACATGCCTTCCCCCTGTATAAATATTAAGTCTCGCGCCTTCACCGCACAGGGGTGCATGAAGACCGCCCAGGGGCACGTGGAGGGCCCAGCGCCTGAGTCTTGCACTGGACTGGATCAAGATGCTCATCTTCCTTTTCAGTCACCCTCGCCTCCGCTTCCTCAAGATTTGACTCGTAGTCAGCTCTATTCGATGTTACGACACATACAAGAGCAGACAGACGGAAAAGGTACGCTGTACTTACCTCGTCTTTTATTCTAATTGGATCTTACCCCCCCAATTCAATCACCTCCCCGCTCCACTCGTCTCGGCTGTAACGTTTGCTTTCGCAGCTATGATAAATTGTAATATCTGATTGCCCCCCTGTTCAATGCTATGCTGTAATACTGACATTTCGTGGGCGTCCGTGCCCGTCACAGCACTTGTTGGTCACGCGCTCCACCACATCCTGTCCCTGGCGACTGGATCGACCCCACACCCACCGCCCAAGAAGCAGAAGTCGGCCAGGGGGTTCGACTTCAGTCGATTTGGGACCCGTCACATTGCTATACAGCTCAGCTACGAGGGCGGTCCCTACAACGGCCTGACCTCCAACGGGCCCAACGAGGAAGAGTCGGTGGAGGCGCAGCTCCTGATGGCGTGCATCAAGACCAAGCTCATCCCGGACAGGGCCTCCGCCTGCGTCTCTCGCTGTGGACGAACAGACAGAGGTGTCAATGCGCTGCGGCAGGTCGTGGGTTTACGCGTGCGTTCCATCTTGTCGACGCCCTCTACCTCTCCCTGGCCCCCCGCCTGTGCCTCGTCCTCGAGCCCGTGCGCAAGCCCAGATCAGCATGCACCCAGAGTCATTCCCGATGCGAATGGCGACGCTGATTCTTACAATGAGCATGCAGAGACCACAGTCACAGGCGGCTTCTTCAAAGAGGAAGCGGAGGATCCGGCTCTGGACCCAGCCGCCCTCGCTGCCGGGGGGAACATTTGGTCGGCCTCGTACGACACCCGCACGGAGGGAGAGCTCGATTACACAACGCTTCTCAACCGCGTCCTTCCCTTGGATATCCGCGTGCTGGGCTGGGCGCCTGTCCCTGACGGGTTTTCCGCCCGCTTTTGCTGCTCCTACCGCACCTACCGATATTTCTTCGACGGCGACGGCTACGACTTAGGCCGCATGTCCGCCGCTGCCGGGCGTTTGGTGGGAGAGCACGACTTTCGAAACTTCTGTAAAATGGACGTGACGACGGTGCAGAGCTTTGTGCGGGTGGTGCGGGAGGCTACGGTCTTGACGGCGGGGGAGTGGGGATGGGCGTTGGACTCCAGGGGACCCATGCCGGGCCCATCGTCCACGCCCGCCCGCCGCGTGTGCTGCCTGCAGATCCAAGGCCAAGCTTTCCTCTGGCACATGGTCCGGTGCATCATGGCCGTGCTCTTCGCCGTGGGCCGGGGCCAGGAGGAGGTGGGCGTGGTGGACGACCTCCTCGACGTCTCCCGCTACCCCGGGAAGCCTCTCTACGCGCTCGCCTCCGAGCACGCCCTGGTCCTCCACGACTGCCACTTTGAGCGCCTGCGCTTCCACCACCAACCCTCGGCGCTTTTCCGGCTTTGGACAGAGCTGCGGCTGGCTTGGGGCCAGACGGCCGTCCGTCTGGCCAGGCTGCAGGATCAGATGGGTTACGTGGGGGAGCTGGCTGTGCGTAAAGCCGCCCTGGACGGGTGGGTGGACGCAGAGCTAGGCATGGGTCGCTTCCAGGGGAGTCGATTCCAGAAACAGGAAAAGAAGAAAAAGGGCAAGAGGAGAGAGGCGGGGGGAGGGGAGGGAGCGGGGACGGCGGGAGGGGGGGGAGGAGAGGGAGGGAGTAAGACTTGTGAGGCGATGAACAACGAATCCGGCTCGGTCCATGGGGTGAGTGACAGAGGAGGCGAGGCGGAAGACGAGAAGAGCGTCGGAAAGAAGGAAGATACCGTGCTGATGACGTGGCGGGATGCGCTGGCCTACCTCTCGGCGCAGGGAATCGTTCCCGACCTGGAGGTGAGCAAGAAGAAAAAGGGCATCTGGACGCCCTACGTGCCCCTGAAAGATCGTCCTCTGGGCAAAACCTACGAAGAGGCCGTGTTGGGGATGGGGACTAAGAAACGGGAGCTCTACGAGCAGGCGCAACGGAAGAGAAAGGCTGCCGAGACGAAGGGAGGCATGGAGGCATTTTTCCACAACATGCGAGGGACCTCCCCCGGCCCCTCGCTCAGTAGTAGCGGACGCAAAAGCCCTCATGACAAGAACGTGATCAATGATGACGTGAGCGCGGCCAAGAGGAAACCTCACCGCACCGGTGATAGCGAGCTCAACCGTCTCAATCATCTTGCCGCCTCGAGCTCTCACGATGGAGCTAATATCAATAGTCAAGCGCGATCGGAAAATGATTTACTCAGTCATAAGGGCTTGGGACACGGAGGTAAAAGTGCAGTGCAGCATGCGACAGCATGGCCAAATTAGAAGTCCAATTCATACAGAAACAGCTAAAGTATTTTTACGCAGAATCTGATGTAATAGCAGGTGTGCTCCTTTTCGTCGCCACTTACTTTTATATTGTATTTAATTGTTATTAACATTTCAGGAATCTTTCCCCACAATTTAATCTTTGCACGGAAGCTTTCTATCTCACGTTCTTGCATACATGCTTACCCACCTCTGGGCTGTCTTGAATTGCTCAAGTGTATTCAACAGCACTACATAAGGAGAGCCGCACAATTGATATTTGTGCAACGATTTAGCTCCTAGAATCCGAAATGCACGGAGTAGGGGAGAGCGCTTGCCCCGCGGCGGATCTCGTATCGATGTCCTGTAGGCTTCGTGCTTCGTCTCTTTCTTCCTCGCCCGTCCCTTCCTCCATTCCCCCTTCTTCTGCATCCTCGAACGATTCTTGTCGCCCTACGTCTGGTCCAGCTTCCATCTGCACGCTACGTGGAGTCGTGGGGCCCTCGTCGACGGGGTCTTCGCGAGTGGTAACATTATTGTCCACCTCAGCAAGTAGGTTGGGTAGCACCTCCGCTTGGATCACTCTAGGAATGCTGCATACGTCTTCTTCCAGCAACTGTACCGTCATGTCGCTCCCATTTCTTTCCTTCTCTCCCGACACTCGCCTTTCAACATCCTCTTGCGAACCTTGCGAACATCCTACTGCCACCGCCGAACTGCGTTCTATCGCTTCCTGCACCTCTCTTTCAACTTGACGAGCGTCGGGTTCCGAGACTTCTCCGCTCTCATTCTTGGTTTGACCGAATGACACGTCATCAAACCCAGAAAGAATAGCCTTATGGTCTGAGGGCTGTTTCTCCTCGTATCCCGCTCGTTGCTGATTTTTTGGTCCCAGATCAAATAAATCTTCCTCCTCTTCCTGAATAGCAGCTTCATGGACTCGGCTGGCCAAGTCTGCCGGCATGTTCGCTTCAATTTGTGCTTGCTCTTCTCGAGCGCCCTGTGCGTCGTCGGGATCAATTTGTGCTTGGTCTTCTCGAGCGCCCTGTGCGTCGTCGGGATCAATTTGTGCTTGGTCTTCTCGAGCGCCCTGTGCGTCGTCGGGATCAAACTGTGCT
>Ga0102934_1000334_pt1 | contig 30403 bp, 37 predicted proteins | sample SalPonR2_A_D1_MG_FD_78175 | JGI IMG/M metagenome (GOLD analysis project Ga0102934, IMG submission 78175) | Salt pond soil microbial communities from South San Francisco under conditions of wetland restoration - Salt Pond MetaG R2_A_D1_MG | ecosystem: Environmental > Aquatic > Marine > Intertidal... | reverse complement strand
TTTATTTTTATTGTTTCCTCTTTCTTTTGTTTTTTTTCCCCTCTTTTGCTTTTTTCCCTTCGTGTGCGTTCAGGCGGCCGGGCTCTTTGTCCCCACCCGGGGGGTCCTTGAGCGTCTGTACCCGCACTCAGGCCATTACCGGCCTTCCGACAGCCATCTGCTCTCCCTCCTCCTCTTCCTGGAAGCCCAGCATGTGGACATGGCGCTGATGCAAGTCGATGTCCAGCTCGTCATGAAAGTGGCGCGCTCGCACGACGCTACCAAAGGCGGGCGCCGCCGTAAGATCGACAGTCCTTACATGTGGACAGGGCTGCACGCCAAGTATTTTTTGCTGGCTAAACGATACGCGTGGGACAAGAAACTCTTCGATGAGATGCTGAGGCACCGTCTCTGTTTGTGCCCGCCCGGGACGTGAACATTTTTCCTGAAGGCCGTCGACTCCAAGCAAGGAGGTTGTATCCCGCCCCGTGGCGGATTACATCTCTAGTCGTGAATTTGGTGTTGGGATTGGGGGGGGGGAATATTTGTGCGTACATATGGCCGCTACGAAAATGACAAAGAACCAACCGATATCGTAGACAAATACAAGAACGGAACACCAAGTTGTTGATATCATGTTGGCATGCTGCGGAATTTAAAAAAGTCGGACGGTAAATGGTCCTTAGGGAAGACCTCACTTGTCTTTATAACATAGACCTCACTTGTCTTTATAACATTATAACATCGTTTATCAAGTGGCGCACAACTGCGCCCTGTATTAAGTGACTATTTGAAGTACTACATCGAAAACAGCATCCGTCCTGCGAAAAGTGTGCTGCTGACGGTGCTCTTGATCGGGTACCAGACGAAGCGGTGCGCTTTTCTACTTGTCGACCGCAAAATTGTATTTCAGAAGCAATCATCGAATGCGAAAAGCAGAACGAAAAGCTGAGCGGGCTTACCCTCATGGCCGGGGCATGACGGCAACGTGGATGTTGTTGGTTTTTACGTGCCCGGCCGGGGTTTTGCGGCCGCCCCCCCTCTCGGCTCTTCGCTCGTCGATGCACGCCACGGGGGGGGGAGGTTGCGCCTCTAAATCTAGCTCACGATATCATTCGCACGACATGTCAGGAATGAAGCGCAAGCATGCAGAGACCCTTTGTACGAAGCCACTGCGAGTACTTGTCCTTGGGGATGGCAACCTCTCGTACAGCCTCGGTTTGGCGGAACGCTTACCAGGGGCGCAGCTCTTGGCCACCTCGTTCGACAATCCTCAAGAATTGCACAGAAAATACACAGAGAGCCACGCCACTGTGACGCGTTTAGAGGCATTGGGCGCACGTGTTCGTGTTATATATGGAGTGGACGCCTTGAACATCCTAGAAACCCTGAGGCGTGTCCAAATGGAAGAAGGAAAGAGGGCTGACTCCTTCCGAGAGCCTCCACATGACTCTGTCTCCAATTGTGCGCGCACTGCAGACGGTCATCCGCTTGAGGTGTTCGACCATGTGATTTTCAACCATCCGCACACGGGCTGGGAAGATATACACCGGCACAGGGCTCTTCTCGCCCACTTCTTGGAGAGCGCAAAAGCCGTTTTGGCGTGCTCGACCACCCAAGGCACGGAGGGAGGTCAAGTCCACGTAACCTTAGCAGGGGATCAATGCAAACGTTGGAAGCTTCTTCAGACAGCAGCGCGACTGGGCTTCAAGCTCCGACACATCTGTGACTTCTATCGACAATTCGGGCCTGACCCTCCCCCGGTAGACATCAAGCGACATCAGAGTGGCAAGTCTTTTCGCATCCGGGGGCTGCCGAGTTTTACGTACTCATTCACCTTAGAAGAAGTCAGTTATTATTCAGCAACTGCGAATGCGGCCTATTCATTCCCCCCGTCTCCCTCCCTCTGGAGGCACGCCTACGATCCGGAGGAGCACGAAGCCGCCATGACCATAAGACCAGGGAATAAGGGGGTTGCGGGCGGCTCGAAAGGCGCCCCCATCACCGATGTGGTTAAATCAATCAAATGCGATACTTGTGAGAAATGTTTTCGTGGGCCCAAAGACCTCCGCAAGCACATGGGCGATGCTCACGATAAGCCCCCCGTGCAGGTGATGAGGGCGTATGGCCTGGGAATGTAGGCTTGAACAAAGTATGAAAACAACTGTTACTTATCGGATATTTTCACCTTCATCCAGGCGGAGGGCCTACCGTGCGAGGCCTGCGGACGGGATTTCAGAGATGAGGCCGCCTTGGGCCAGCACCAGCGCGCAAAACACTCGGGCAGGTTCCAAGATCTGAAGCCAGATTGGTCCACTGCTGCATTAAATGTCTCCGAAACAGACGAGTCAAATGCTCAACCTTCTTTGCACTTCCAAGGAGTGGAAAAAGAGGCATACGAGGCAAGTCGGGCAGACAGAGAGGAGGATATGGTACTTTGTACTGTGTGCGACTATTACGTCGCCTCCCGTACCGCGGAGCACTTAGCCGATCTCAGGCCCCCAGAACGCCCCATTTATAATTGTCGCAGCTGTGACCGCACATTTCGAGAATTACGGGCCCTCAAGCAGCACGCCAATGCATGCTGGCCGTTCAAGAATGGGCATGGGATAGAGCGTGGTAACAAAGAAAAATAGCATGATGATGCGTCGACATGCTGGTAGAAAGCTTCAATTTAATACAGACGCGCGAATATATAGTCTTTGTATGGCGCAGTGCACTCGTTTATATATGCCCGTCGTGTAAACCACGACTTGCGGCCACCATCCCCTCCGGGGACATGAACAACATCAGCTTCAACTCCATCGTTACAAAGGATGGAAGATCGAGGGGAAAAACAGACCTTTGTGTCAGTGATGGACATATCGTATTTAGATTGACAATCAAGTAGATGACATATTTCATAAATGGTGGCTTTAGCGAAAATGTGCTCCAGTTTTATATCGCAATCAGGGCTCGATTCTGACAGTGCAAGAATGAACATCAGATAATCAATGATAACGTTGCTTTTTTGCAGAAAAATGCTCAAGGATTGAGTCGCAATCCAGGATCGATTCTGACAAAGAAAGGTCGAAGCTTCGTTGTATTTAATCCACTGATATCGTAAAATTGCGTCAATATGCGCCCGCATTGTGCTACGAAAGGCTCCCGGGACGAACTCCTACCAACGTCGTCCTTTTGGTTCAAGTTGTTGCCGGCGGGTCGATCTCAGCCTCCATAGATTCAGCATCCATTCTCATGCTTCCAGGGTCGACCCTAATGTTTCCTGTATCCATCTCATCATCGCGGGAGAAGTCGTGGCTGGGGACGAGCAGGGCAGGCTTCAGAGGGGGCAGGCAAACTTCAGACTCTGTGACGTCGCAATGGGTGATTTTGACGCATTACCTACATCTATCTTAAAAGCTTCCGACTCCACCAAAAGAAGTCCGCATAAGACATCACTCAGCTATCAACCAACTCACAGGAAGTTGATAATGCGAACATCGCGGCGGCTGGCGTCCTCTGTACTTGATTCATTGCCTTCAAATGGCAAGTTACCTCTAGGTGCAATCGAACTTTTCAAGACGCGGCCATCAAGCTGGCGGACAGTCCCGATGGGTGAGAATAGTTTGAAAGGGTGCTTTGCACAAGAGAAAGATTGCTTGCTTTCTAGCATGGCACCTATGTCGAGTTTCTCCTGCTGTCTGGCGTGGGACGACGCTATCGATGTCCTGTTGCACTCCTGAGGCGGTCACAATTTGTGGGTATTTGTTTGCAAAGCCTTTTCACTCGTAAATGCACACATACTGATCGCATGACAGTTGTATGCGGCTCTTTGATGGTGGTGGGCTCATTTGTTTGGGTACCTTTGGTTATTTGGCTGGGCTGGAGGTAAGTAGTCATACGGCTATATGGAGGCTTCGTATGTTTTAATACTTTCGTTCTACCCCTCATCATTGGGCACGTCTTGCATGTAACGTGTAGGAAATGTAAAACTCGGAATCGACGCATTATTTACGTCCTGGTCCTTTGCATCATATTGACGTTACCGACACGGCGGTGGGACGCCGTCATCATGAATGGATTGTGGAGCCGCTTTGTCGAGTACTTCTCAGTCGAAGTCGTTGGGGACGACCCTCTGCCCACGAACCGCTCCGCATTATATGCCGTCATACCGCATGGTACATTCCCCTTCGGCGTGGGTGTGGTAAGTTTCTACAGCAATAAGTATCACCAGAGGCCGGGAAGCATCCTGTATGCTGCCATTGCCAAATAACTGTTCTTTTGCTCTCCTAGATCTCCCTAGGACCTCTGAACAAGCTCTTCAGTAAGGTACGACCTGTCGTGGCATCTGCTGTCCTCCGTTTTCCGGTAAGTGGCTTCGCATAGCATCGTCGTCGAAGGCCTCCTGGGGAATGGGCGTCGACCTCTGGATGCACGGCAAGGGGGGCTAGGAACGGATGGCTCGGAGGGCCCAATGTCGAGGTGGGCAAAAAAATGGATGATTCACTGCACCCCTTTCCATCCGAATTGAACAGGGCTTTGGGCAGTTGATTAGCTTTGCTGGCGGTATAGACGCAAAGGAAGAAAGCGTGAGCAAGGCTATCAAGGACGGGTGCTCGGTGAGCATTTGTCCTGGCGGCATCGCAGAGATGTTCTGGGGCTACCCCAAGGAAGGGTGTCTCCCGCGGGAGGAGTACGCTTTTTTGCAGTCTCGGAAAGGCTTTATTCGCATGGCCATGAAGCATGGAGTGCCTGTGGTGCCCGTGTATTGCTTCGGAAATACCCACGCCATGCACAAGGCCAGAATGCCAAGAGCTCTGGAGGCTCTCTCTCGGTGAGTGGGTTTGCGAGTATGAAGATTCCCCTAATGTTCCACTGCCTAGGATTCTAGGGCCTTTTCAGGTTCCGTCTCACGTTCGAATGCTTGGCACACATGTTTTGATGTTTAGACTCCTCAAGGCCTCGCTCATTGTTACCTGGGGCCGCTGGGGCTTGCCCATCCCCTACCGCATCCCCCTGCTCTACGCCGTCGGCAAACCTCTTCATTTGCTGCACGTGGAGAATCCTACTCCCCACCAGATCGAGGCTGCCCACTCGGAGTTTTGCCGCGCGCTCTCCGATCTCTTCGACAGGTACAAGTTTTACTACGGCTGGGGCCACAAGACCTTGCGCATAGTCTAAATACACCGGGGACGGCCCAGAGGCTCTCGAAAAGCGGCCGTGGTGGTAGTCATGATGGAGAGTCAACGGCAAGCTCGTCGTGACAGAGAATTATGTCATGTAAAATAGACAAAGCAACCAGCTTGAAAGCACAGGGCCAAAACTGAAATAATAAGCAACATCTCGCAGCCTTGCACCTTCGCACATGGCTTGTCTCCGTGAATATCGCCCAAAAATGTTCAACCATATACTTTTCTTTTTCGTTCAATCCTGGTGCGGGTGTGGCTCCCTCCCGGGTGCCACTGCTGGTAGTCGCGCTGCGGCGTCGGCAAGTTGATGAGCAGGCGCGAAATCGACTTGCACGGCATCCTCATGATGATATGTGCCGCACAAGTAGTGCAGGAGCGCAGGGGTGTGAAGAAGGCGGCGCAAGGGCCAGCCCCTGGCCTCGGCGACGACCGGGAAGACGAACTCCAGGAAATAGTAGGTGTGCCCGACCACGATGCCGATGACGTCGATGGTGGCGGGGTTGCCGAGGACCATCGAGAAGGTGAGAAGTACCCAGGGCAGGTACGGCGCCGTGAAAGGAAAGAGATTCAAAAAGGTCAGGCGCACGTGCTCGTTACGGCGGCCCCAAACATAGACCATCATGAAGGTGAGCGAGGAGCCCAGGAAGGGGATAGAGGGTCGGACGAATGGGGCAATGCAGGTGATCATGCTCGCGCCGAGGAAAATCATGAATAGGAAGTCGGCCGTGCGTCCTCGAAACGTGCCCTCTTCTAGAAGACGGCAGTAGCGGACCAAGAAGTACATGTGGAACAAGAAATCCAACGAGAGATTGCCGAAATACAGGAAGTTGGTGAAGAGACGCCACACCTGTCCTTCGCGCACAAGGCTCAAGTTAAAGTAGAGATGGAACGGTGAAATAAGATCTAGTGCGCAAGCTGCAGTTGTCAGCACCGAGGCTGTCAAGTACATGCGCGAGACCACTGGCATCTCCATGTACCACACCTGAAATAACGGGAAAAGAACCGGGTGAGTCGCCTGGGTCTTCCATTTATTGGCCTCGCCCACCCTAGCGCCCCGGACATTCACAGTGAGCTGTTCAAATAATATATCACTGTTTTTTGCTCTTCACCACTTTTCATCATCGCGACCTACCCAAGGGCCCATTTCAGCGGCTGGCGGAGGCGGTGGCGGGGCATGATGCTGCTGTTGCTCTAAATTATTTGGCTGCTGTGGAGGACCTGGTGGTTGTTCAGGCTGTCCCTCATCGTCTTGTTGCTGGAACATTCCTACTGTGGGCAAATTTCTGAAGGCGAAACCTGCAAGAAAGTGAGCAATGAGGGGTTGCTTTTGGTGAGACTCTGAGACTCCAAACCTGGCAGGCCGTCGCTGCGGGCGCATCGCACTGTCGGTTTTCACATATATAAAACTGTATCCCATCATCTGCTCATCGCATCACCAATTGTATTTGCTACTTCATCAAGTATAGTGATTTTATTGTCGAGAGATACTAAAGTATGTACGCCCGGAAAGGTTGGAGTGAAGTGGGTGTCGAATACAGAACAAGCGGATCAGCGAGGCCTCCGAGTCAGAAAAAATACGTTCCCGCTTTCTTGCGACATACGATTTCTCCCGAGCAAAGGTCACGGGTTTCCCGCGACTACAGGGCTTGGGTGGGTGGCGATGCCCTGGCTGTCTCCTACAGCAGCAGAGACAACGCGCTTCTCGTACCGCCGTCGCAATTTTCGGCAAACATTAAAGCGCAGGCAGGCCGCGACTCGATCCACGACTAGGCTACAAGCATATGTAACGATAAATGAAAGGCGAGAGGTGGCAGAGACATGTGATAGATGGATGGTCCTGCATACCTACGTAGGAGGCCGCACAAAAAAATGGAGTCTGTTGTTAGATGCGTCAGGCACACATCGCGGGCTTCTGTATGTTATCTTTAGCCTTCTGTGTCATCCCTTTTTCGTTGGCTCTAAACCCGAGTGCCTCACTCACGTGCAACATTCCGTACTATTAAGAAGCTTGTTTCGGTAAAGAAGTGCACGATTGTGTGCTCACATATCCAGGCTGAGACAAAGAAACCTATCAATGCTCTTCACACTCGCTCTACTAGGCCTCTCTCGGTCAAAGATGTTGAGCTAGTTTTCCCATCCCCGATCAAATTCCCCCCCATAGTCCGAAGTTGAGACATATCAAAACGTAGGAATGACAGAAAAGTCGATTACATGATTTTCTCCGGCTGTCAGTAGTCCGTCTTCGATTTGTACATTTATATATATGTTAATAATCTACAAAGTCCAGTCGTACGGTCCGTACCACTGTCCTCGCAAAGTTCCACTCTGTTGTCAACATAAGAATTTCTTCGCCGAGATGATGACTATTTTCAAAAGTGTTGGTGGTTCGACAAGGAATCCTCTGAGGACAGAAAATCAATAACTTGGACGAGGAAATATATCGAGGCCCTTGAAACGTTGTTCGATGGGGGGGAGAAGTGAGACAGAGGAAGCAGTGAAACTCTGAATCAGATTCAAGCATTGTGACAGAATGACCCGTAGCTCGTCCTCTTTCCTCTTAGATTCGTAAGCGAGAGCCCTTTGCAAAGCTGGAAGCACTACGGGCAAGTCGTCGACTAAGGAATCTTCGTAGAAAGTTATGAGCAGCAGTAAGAGTTTCGCACTTAAAAGACGCGTGTTCAATGTCCAGTTGGTCAACTCGTTCATTAAGGCTGGCAGACTCCGTCGGGTATTTCTGCGAATGTAAAGACGGGTGGCCAGGTCTGGACGTCTCTGAAAAGGAAAAGGTAGCGCGTGGTAATTATTTGCGTGGTCTTTAAAAGACTGAAAAGTTTCCACGTATTCGTGGATTTCCTCTTTACTGTCTTCCGCATAATGTTGCGCGCAAATTGACAAGGATTCCCAAGCTGTGACTTGAATTTCCTGTTTGATGCAGTAGAACAAGTAATGGGGGGGTTTGATGAGTTTTATCTCTGGCTATCTCGAACCAAAGTATCCGACAAAAGTACTTAGGTATGCATATACCAGGATATCGTCATTGAGGCCGTGGAGCAGATAAGGGAGGAGGCGCGTCTCGAAGTCATGTCGGTCGGGTAGCTTTGTCAGCCACTCGGTGAGCATGTTCATCAAGTGTTTGCGAACCAAAGGATTGGCGTCCTGGGCAATCTGTCGTCAAAATAATAGAAGAGCAGCCCCAGCGACAGATGAAAACTTTCTGACATCTACGTTCTTTAACGGCAGATTTTCTCAAATATGCCTCGGGTACCAGGATAATGAATGCGTTACAGGTGGGAACAAGCTCAGAAATGATGGGATAATCAAGACTTAATGTGAATCTTCCGGTGTTTGAGGGCTCTCGGAACCTACCTGAGCTATGTAGTTGATTGACACGTCGGTGCCAAAAAACATCGATACAGGGACAACGTTATCGGCGCGAAATCCTGTTAATTCAGGAATGGTACTCGTTGCGGCACCTTTCCCCTTGTCACGATCTGGCACTTTCACTAGGTCTCGTATCGCATCAATAGCAGCAATGCGAACTTTTGCGAGACGATGTCGAAGGCGCGGCATTACTGCGCGCACAAGGGCAACCGCGTACTCCTTCATGCCGACCTGTTCACAAAGGATCAGAATGAGCACAATCTACTAATTCATAAGTAAAAGGACAGGACGTATGCTGTACATGTTGTAAATCACAATCCATACCTCGAATGCACGAGACTGGGCTATTGTGCCTATAGCTGAGCACGCCTCAACTTGCAATGCCTGTGTGTAAATACCTACGTTAAGTTTCAATGCAATCTCGCATATTTATTGTGAAAACGTACCGGAAACGGGTCATGTGTAACTCCTTCAACGATGTGAATCATGTCATGAAAGTAAGGGTACAAGCCAGAAGCAAATTTCGGCTGCGAGTTCACGCGGCCAAAGTCGTGAAGCAAGCGGACCAGTTGGAGACGAATTTCCTCAGAAGGTTCCACCTGTTCCTGGCACATGTCTTCTTCCTGTCAATTTTGTTGATGGTTCATCAAAATGTAAGCTCGGATCAAAGTAAATCTTCTTTTCATTCGGGGAGGCTATCGTGCCGACCTTGTGTGAACAGATCACTTTCCCTCTTTTTCTAGCTTCGTAAGCTTTGACATTATACACGAAGACTTGAAAAGCAGGTTCATAGTAAGCGAGAGGCTTCAGCCGAGCAAGAATTGCCTATCGTTGAGAATTTTGTGGATTCTTTGAGTGTACGGGTGTGTGCTACGTCACACGGCATTGAAAATATGTTTGCAGATGAAGCACAAACCTACCGAGAAAAACCGATCCATCAATGTGCTCTTTATGTTTTGCGCACTTACAAACAGAATGGAAGCAATTTGGATTGCCAGCGCGCGGATCGCCTCCGAGATATCCGCGAACATATTGAAAAGGGGCATGTGACATTTATCCAAGAGTCTTTGATGGTAAAAGGTCAATTCCTGCAGTACAGATGGACGTGGTTGTGCAAATATACAACATGAATCCACAAACTTAGTTTAAAATGTATATTCCATTGTTAATTGCGGTATTCCCTTTCATGTATACCTCTTCAGAGCTTGATTCAGTTGAGATAATCACTTCATGCAACTCAGATAGCGCGGCTTTGCGTACTGACAGCAGTTCGCTATCCATGCGAGACAAGGTCCTAGGTAGGGAGATTTTTTTCATTTGTTGTGAAAGTTTTCCGCTGTGATAGCTATCCTGCGACTTCTTGGCCGGATCTGCCGCTATCCATGAAAGTGGATGGCTTTTCAGAGGCGGAAACAATATGCTTGAATCTAGGGATCTGGATGATTTGGCTTCATTCATCCGGGCTCGCATAAAATGCCGGTCCTCGATTTTCATTTCTCTCAATAAAGCCTCCATATCTTGTGGCATTAAAATTCCACTAAAGTAAAATGAAACGTTGAAAAAAAGTTGGGTGTATTTGTGGCCGAGAGGAGGTCCTTTATTGACAAATAAAATTGAGTCGCAACAAACAATTAACCGCGTTTCATCTGCTTGACTGTATACCTCTTGCATGTAAAACCACTATACAAGACAATGTCGGAGGCTTTCCAGTTAACAGGGTGGAAGAAAAGCCGCGGCCCATCTTGGGCTTCTCTAATTTTCGCCTCCCAACTGCCCTCCAAGTCGTCGCCGTTCGCGAGAGGGGATGGTGCCGAGTGGGCTGACACGGAGGCCGCAGAGACCCGCTGGGTCAAGTTTCGCGGCCATGTTCGCTGCTTCTGGTTTTTAGCTCCATGCAGTTACCACGTTCGCCCAGCACTTTTTTTTTTTTGGCCTGTCTCCGCCTAGCAAAGTCTCGTTTCGAGTGGTGCCCTACGATTGCTCATAATCGCTGTCGGCTCTCGTCACCACCTCACACTCGTATGTCTCACAACTCAGGAACACTAGAACATAACGTGCCTAGGGGAAGGCACACATAAACTTCCGTCGATCAGTTTCATTGCATAGCTGGCAGGATTCATGCCTGCCCCAAGGAAAGTGGGTTTACGGAGACTGCGGGGACTTGTCCAGTCTTGTTCCACCGGCTTCAGGGGGGGGGTCCAGCCGAGCTTGATCTCTTCGAGGACAGCAATTTCATATGTCAACCGTGCTGTGGATCACATCTACTACTCCCATGCAAGCATAGGCAGTACAACAAATATTGGTGAGTTTCAAAAACGATTGTCCACCTTTGATAGGCGCCCTCTTTCGACCCTGAGCCCTCGCGACGCAAATGATGAGAGATTGAATGAGGACCCGGATTGAATCATCTCAAGGATGTTGTGCGCCTTGGGCATGACATACGCAATTCTCGCGTCAATACTGTCAAAATCTTCATCACCGTTCCTTACTTATTTGAGCAGTTCATCGAAGTATTCGATCTGGCTGGGCAAAGACGGCTGCAGACGCCTCAATTGACGTAATAGTAAATGCGGTGACTCGACCAGAAATTGATGAGCCTACCGTCAAAGTCGCAGAGCCTCGGCGTGCAATTATTAAGGCGGACCAAGCAGGCGAGCTCGAGGAAGATTTGGCCTTGGACTTGCAGCGGAAGCCGCGGCTGGACCTTCTCGCTGGCTGGGCGGGGGCAGCACGCGGTGTCGATCCGTTCAAGGTAGGTGCCTGCACTCAGGGCCTGCCCCACTATTTCCGCATGCGTTGGTTACGATTTCCCTCGCGATTCGATATCATGCATTCAGATCGTTGAAAGCGATATGAGGAGTCTGTCAGCAGGTATCAAGGTAAGTTTTGGGAGTCTGCGTGGTCTTTGTGATGCTTTCGTTTCATTCGCCAGTTTCAGTTTCTTATCCATGTATGCTATGCATTCTACAGTCTTTGCTGGGATCTGATCATCCTGTTTTGGAGGCCTGTGCGAAGTATTTTTTTGAGCTAGACGGAGGCAAAAAGATTCGCCCTACCATGGTCTTGCTGATCTCGCGGGCTGTCGCCGCCCACGCGCCCGCCCAGGGTGTTAATGGAAGTCGCGCGTTTACTAGCACGTCAGAATGTTCAACACCACTGCCGTCGCAAAAACGACTCGCAGAGATCACCGAGATGATCCACACGGCCAGCCTCTTCCACGACGACGTCATAGACGAGGCCGACGAACGGCGCGGGGTGCCGTCCATCAACAAGATCTACGGAAATAAGATGGCAATATTGGCTGGCGATTTCCTTTTGGCGCGTGCATCGGTGAGTTTGGCCCGTTTGCGGAATATTGAGGTTGTAGAGCTGCTTTCAACGGTGATCGAGCATCTCGTAAAGGGCGAGGTAATGCAGTCTCGACCTCAAGCGTTGGTGGATGGAAGTGGAACGGGCGAGAACGGACAGGCGGCGCTGGAGTATTATCTTCATAAAAACTTTTACAAGACTGGCTCGCTTATGGCGAACTCCTGTCGTGCTGCCGTCCTCCTTGCGGGTGGTGGGGACGCCCTCCAAAATCAAGCGTTCGCGTACGGCAGGCACGTGGGCTTGGCTTTCCAATTGGTCGACGACGTGCTAGATTTCGAGCAGACCTCAGAGACTTTGGGGAAACCCGCACTAAACGACTTGAGGCAAGGACTGGCGACCGCGCCTGTGCTCTTGGCGGCACGAACCTTTCCTGATGAGGTGGGCGATATGGTGAAACGCAAGTTTGCTTCGGAAGGAGACGTTGAACGGGTAAGGGAGATGGCGTTTTTTTCGATTGCTATGACTTCACCTCGGCCTCGTTATAACTCAAGCTATCTGGGCACATTACTATAGGCGCTGGACCTGGTTCAACGGAGTGACGGATTGAAGAAGGCGAAAGACTTAGCCTTAGTGCAGGCAGAGCAGGCCATGGGAGCCGCCCTAACAATGTACCCTTCACCAGCTCGAGACGGGCTTATCAAGCTGGCATCGCTGGTTGTGAATCGCACGAGCTAAAAGTTATTGAAATGGTGCAAGTTCACGGAAGCCATTGTACATGTTCGTTTATTTGGTGACTGCATATTAGCTATCAAGAAAGACACACCCTGTATATGAACGCTTACAATTGAGCGGTGTTGCAAATCGACGGTCGTACCACCTTTTTACTCTGCATTTTTTTCGTATGTCCTCATATTTGCTAAGTAGCTTTTTTTGGTTATGTACTTCCTTCGGTGAGGGATGTTGAAATGGACATTCCTTCGCATCACTGTACGCGTTCCAATTGAGCAAGTTGTCACAGAGCTCTGTGGATGAGCATGCCTGTAAAGCTTTCTGGACATGACGTGGGCGCTGAGAGGCGCTGATTCGAGCTTCCACGCTATTTTAGGGCAAACCTTTGGCTGATTTCCCCTTTGACTCCGGGTCGAATACCTCGCCGTGCAAGTAGCCGGCGTAGCCTACCTCCCTGAAATCCCTTTGGCCTTCTGCTCTCTCTACACTCGAACGTCCAATTTTCTCCCTAAACTCTGCTGACACGAGGTTAAGAGGGTGCCCCGGGAACTCGAACTGGCATGGAGGACAATCGGCACCGTCAGCCATTTTCCACCGCTCGTTCTCTTCAATGGTGCCTCCCGCCGCAACAACCACTGCCCTGGAGCCTTTCGATCCAAGGGCAGCAATGCAGCCCTGCGTCGTGTCTAAATCATTTTTCTCGGACAAAAGACGGTGTGGTCTTTTCCGACATGCAAGGACGCTAGACTTTCTAAGGTGCCCCAATCGCTCTCTTGACGTTTCAATTCGAAGGCTGGTCTCCAAAAAAATGCGCCTCCTTTCCAACCTTTCCAGTTTTAGCATGTTGGACTCCTCCCTTTGGGCCTTGACTCGAACTTCTCTTTCCCTGATGCGTTTTTCTAATATTTTCTCTTCCGCAAGCCGCAGGCGTACCTCCTTTTGCATGCGTTCCTTTTTTCTTTGGTCGCAAATCGCTCGACCTGCCTCCCTCTCTGTTTGCTTGAGACGAAGCAGCAAATCCTCGAGCTCCTCTTTAGCAGTCTCACTCGTCTCCGTAAAGCTTTGCAGCTTTGCACATGCCGCATGCATAGCTTCCTTTGTGGCCGCACGTGCGTGCGCAAGTGCCGCGGGAAGCTCCACATTCACACCACTGCATTCTTCCTTCTGCTTCAAATTGGCTGAACTCCAAAGCCTATTAAAATTCAATTCAAACTTGCGCAAAATGACATAAAATTCCCACGCCGGGCGCAAAAGTTTTCGATAAGTATCAGCCAGCTGTCGGGACGCGACTCGGAAGCTCTCCACACGTTTATTTCCTGCGTCAAGGTCTTTTGATTGCCGAAGTGTATTCAGAAGCGATGCAGCAGACAAAGCTTGCTGGTAAGCCGCCTTGGGAGCGGGGCAGTCCAAAAAGCGTGGAAGGACTCCGACCAGTCCCATCCTGCTTCCCGTGCTGCACTTGTTTCCATATTTGGTCCCATCGTACACCGCGTCTTCACCACTTTTCTCAAAATCTCTACATAAGCCTGTGATGCCTGCTTCCAACACTCGTGCATCTTCATCGAGTTGTAGTAGTTGAAAGGCTTCGATCATCATCGCGTCCACATTCTGGAGAGAGACCTGCAAACGCTTGAAGTACTCCTCCAGATTGATGATCTTGTGGGCCTCCTTCAAAACAAGGTCCCGGGCTCGGGTCAGAGCCTCCTCAACGTCATCAATAAAAGGCCGACAAAGCTCGTTCATATCCCTCCCTGGGAGGCCCAAGTCCTTCAATCTCTCCCGCCAGCGACGGGCCAAAGCTTTCAGGGTTTTGGCCTGAGCAACTCGCACGTCTCGTATCCTCTCCAACCGCTGCTGTTCTTTGGCTTCCTCTCGCAGGAACTTCATCTCTCCCTGGATGTTTGCCAGGCTCGTACGACACTCGCCAAGCACAAGGCTGCTCTTCTTCAGCTTTTCGGATATTACCGACGTCCTTCTTTGGCCCTCCGCCAACTTTCGTTCTTTCTCTGCTTCGACTAATCTGGTCCCAATTCCTTCCAACTCTTTGTGAAGGGACCTTGTGACCCTGCCTTCTACCGCCTCTCCGCCACTCTCCAAGAGCAGAGTCTGAAGGAGGGCCAGAAGCTCCTGCCGCTCCCGCGACTGCTCCTGATACTGTTTTCTCAGCTCCTGTCGTTCCTTGAGCTTTCGCTCGTGTGCAGCGCGTCGATTTCTCTTTTGAGCCTCAGTGAAGAAGCCTGAGCGGTCTACGTCAACCAGAAGGGGCAATATTATAGTCGAGTGCTCACAACTGAGTGCTTTGCTCTGCAGTTTTGCGATAACGCCCTCCATCTCGGCCTGCTTGCCCTCGTATTGAACGTAGATATCCATAGAGAGACCGTCAGACAGTAGCAGTGCTTCTACTTGTGTAGGATCAGTTTTTATAAGCTGCTCTACCTGCTTGCGGAGCGAAGCGGTTTGACTAAATGATAATGGTATTTGTTCATCCGAGACCGTGATCCTGAACCATTTACAAGGTAGCCTGCGCAAGACCAAGGTATCAGGGATTTTTCCAATACATCTATTTCCTTGTCGCGCTTCCTGCAAGCCCACATCCACCTCGCCTTCCTCTAAAAAATCTTCCTCTCCTCCTTTCCACGACGACAAAAGTCTCCTTGTTCTTCTTCTTTGGGCTTTAACTCTGACTTTCACAGATTGACCCAAAATCACCTGTCGCTGATCCAGTGCGCGCAGTAAAGCATCAGCGGGCGGTTCATTTGCATACGCAACTTGCGCCGTAGAGATATCGATGCCGAGATGCACATCGATGTATAATGGCTTCCCGAGTGCTATATCAACGGCCTTCATGACGCATTCTCTGACATCAAAGGAGCTTAAGGCCTTTCCGCCAGGTGAGATGACCTTGAACTCCAATTTACATGCGACAATGTGCAGTAATGCAAGCTGTCGCTTCATTCCCTGCATCATCTTCACCATGTCTGTCCTCCCGGCTAAAAAAGACCTACGCTTGTGACGTGACCATGGAGAGCTGATGGAAACTGTCGGGAAAATGACTTCACTGAGCCTCAAGGCACCTCATTCTCGCAAATGCTCATTGACATACAATGGAGAAGGGCAAGCGGCTCGCAGGGCTCATTTTTGAAGGGAAAAGCAGGTGCACAGGGCGCAGTGGAGAGGAAGTTCATCTTAGCGATTGTTCTCCCTGCTTGTAGCACCGACACGGTGAAAAGCAAAGGCACGCAGCGAATACACAGACAACACTCGCGCCTCGATCGAGAGGGACAACAGTTTTTGACAATTCGGTTATTTGATTTACGTTACATGTAAATGGTACAAGTTGCAATATGGGCCAAGCTTAGGCCGCAGGGCGGTAGGCGGCTTTCTGGGTCGAAGACGAATCCTCTTTCTGCTGCTGTCTCTTAGCGAGGGCACGCATCCTTGTCTTGTTCATGGACTTGAAAAGAGCGGCTGGGGTGGCCCAGTATTTGTCCATAAGGGTACCGAGGATGGCGTGCGCGATGTAAGGGTAAACCGAGTCATACCGGCCGAGGACGTTTAAGGTGTCTTGGACAAATCGATGCGACGAGCAGTTTAGCAAGCCGGGTGGTTTGTTGTACATGCCTGGGGTCGATACATAATACGGAGTAGCGACCAGGACGTCAATGCCAACGTGCTTCGCCTCGTAATGGAGAGACCGAGAGAACTCGTTGATGAAAGCCTTGGTGGCTGCGTAGGTCGACAGGAGGGGGGTAGGGTGGTTCCCCGAACCCGATGAAACGTTGATGATGGCCCCGGCGCGACTGTGTCATTCGCGGTGTGTTGACGGACGTGTTATCACGAAGCAGAGAAAATCCCGTCACAGAATTGGAATGACGACACATGTGCAAACATATCGAGGACGGCTTTCTCGGGATCTCAAACGCATGCAAGAAACATAGAAATGCCCAGCCTTATCGACTAAACGTACCGATCGGCCATGAAAGGAAGGACCGTCCTTGTCATGCGCACTGTACCCTCCACGTTCACGCGGACGATGTCCAGGACTTCGCTTTCTGGCAGAGCGTGCAAGAACTCCGGCACCTCAACGTTCGTGCCTACGTTATTGATCAGCATACCAATCCCACCTCGCTTGTGGAGCGATGCTGCCACCTCTCTCAAGCGCAGGTAAAAAGCATCGGCTTTCGGCATGCAGGTGAAGTCGAATGCCAGCACCTCCACCTCCACTCCTTCAGGAGCATTGCGCAAAATGTCCGCTTTGGTCTTCTCTAGCTTGGCCGGCGTGCGACTAATAATAAGAACACTCATGCCACGCTGAGCCAGCTCATGTGCAAAAGCCTCCCCGATACCCGATGTGGCGCCGGTCACGATGGCCCACTTCCCATATTCTCTGGGCAGATCCTTCCGCCTGCGCGTGAGGCGTTCGAGCAAGTAGTACAGTGCTTTCGTTGTTAAGACAGCGAAGGTTACAAGCCCCAAGAACCAGAAGGGGTGTTCCCAAATACGAGTGTATGCAATAAAAGGCCCCATAACGACGACAAGCGGAAAAGTCACCTTGGCAATGAAGGTGAGGAGCGCTTTCTCCTTCACGTCGAGTCCCATGGTAGAAGAAATGCCAGGCCGTTGAGCCACAACCCGCTTCTCCTGCAGGATGGACACAAGTGTGGAACACGCTCTTGTTAGGACAAGGCACCCCAAAAAGGGGGGGGGGCAAAAGGGGCATGCGGCGCGTTGGTGCGTCGTGGGCCAGGGACGCGGTGGCTCGAATTCAAAATTTCGGCGAGGCGGGGACGAGGCAGGAGGTCGCCCGCCACTACCCTGCCGCGACCACGGACACGACGACACAAGCACAAGGGCCACACCGGCCGACGGATGGTTCATCAATGATTCTGTTTGAGAGTTGGCAGACGGGCGGCTTTATCGGGTCAGCGCACTATATTATGCGCGAAGGCGAAAATCCGCTCGAGTTGCTGGCGGGGAGCCCTTTGCGCTTCACATCGTAGACTACCCATATCTGATGACACAGTTATATGAAATTGAGCCATCTCTTTTGACATCTAACATAGGTTGCACAATCAGTGTCACGAAAGCGATGGGTCAGCTAGCCATCACATATCTTTTCGCGCTGCTTGTCGCCAAACAAAGTGTGCAGGCATTCGTGCCTCGCTTCAAGGGTTCAGGGCCTGCAATAGTAACTCAACCCAGCGCAAGGTTTTTGGGCCCGAAGGCAATGCCTGTCACGAGAAGCAGACGTGAAGGACTGGACCTGGTGATGTCGCTGTCGGAAGCAAGTGCCAAAAGTACCAAGGTGAAATCAGGCAGGGCCTGTGTTAGGGGAAGTGGTTTGGTAGGGGAGGTTCGAGATTGACCTGGCAGCCGTCGCATTACGCGTACCTGCTGAAGTCCTGGCCGCTGGATTCCTGCCACTCGGCTACTTTGGTGCGGTCTTGTCACTGTCGTGGTCTCTGTACGGGAACTGATTATGATTTTCGCCCTCGCGCATCTAGGTTGGAGAGGCCGAAACAGAAGTGGAATCGGCTGATCACCGACAGTCTAATCAAAAAGCGATTCGGGTCATCATGAAGTTTGGCGGTAGCTCTTTGGCCAATGCAGAACGCGTTGACTACGTGGCTTCGTTGATTAAATCTCAAATAGAGCAGGGGTATAGGCCGACTGTCGTTTGCTCAGCGATGGGCAAAACGACAAACAACTTACTGAATGCAGGCCATTTTGCGCTCGAAGGGAGTGTCTACATTGATTCCCTGAGGACTTTGCATCTGAGCACAGCGCAAGAGCTGGGCATGGGCGACGAAGTTCTGGCGGCCTTGGAGGAGCTGCTGGACGAGTTGAAAAATTTGCTCAGTGGCGTGTCGTGCCTGCGTGAACTAACGCCGCGCACACTCGACTACCTGGTGAGTCGCACGTACTCGATCCTCGGCTTTGTATCATTCCATTTGTTGTATTGCTTTGTCGCAAGTCTTTCTACGCGGTGCCTCTGTAGAGCCTATTTTGTTGTATTTTCCTTGACATAAAGTCTGGGTGTGTGCCCCATCATCCACCCATCCCTCCCCCTCTCCACCTTTCAATGCAGGTATCCTTCGGAGAGCGCCTTTCTGTGCGAATTGTTGCGGCTCGACTCAACCAGCTTGGCGTGCCAGCACAGCACTTTGAGTCTTGGAGCTTGGGGCTCCGAACCAACAGCGATTTCGGAAAAGCAGAGATCTTGCCAGAAAGCTACAGCGCCATCAAAGAGGCCATGAAAAAGCTTGACGACTCCATGGTGGCCGTAGTGACGGGCTTCATTGGCCATGATAGCGAAGGCCGCATTACCACACTCGGGCGCGGGGGTTCAGATCTGACTGCTTCGACGATCGGCGCAGCCGTACCTGTGGACGAGATCCAGGTCTGGAAGGATGTGAATGGAATCATGACAGCTAACCCAAAGGTTGTCTCGAACGCTGTGCCTGTGCCCTTCGTTTCTTTTGAGGAAGCATCGGAACTAGCCTATTTCGGTGCCGAGATCTTGCATCCTATCAGCATGGTGCCGGCAATGCGCTACAACATCCAGGTGCGAGTCAAGAACTCGTACAACCCCGACCACCCGGGAACAGTCATTCTGGCGGACAAGGATTACACCCAGTTGGTCACGGCCATCACAAGCAAACGAAATGTTGAACTGCTTGATATTGTCAGCACCTGGATGCTGGGCCAATATGGCTTCCTCAGTCGAGTCTTTTCTATCTTTGAGGAGCAAAAGGTTTCGGTGGACTGTGTTGCCACAAGTGAGGTTTCTATATCTTTGACTCTTGATACTAAAAAGCAAGACGATCACGCAGAGGATCGCCTTGTGAAGGCACTAAGTGAAATTGCCGCCGTCACTGTGCATCGTGATCGCGCTATAATTTCTCTCATAGCGAATGTGGCGCGGTCCTCGGAGGTATTGTCCATCGTCTTTAATGCACTTAAAGAAGCTGGCATTCAAGTCGAAATGCTTTCGCAGGGTGCCAGTAAAGTAAATATAAGCCTTATTGTCAAAGATGAGGACGCTGAGCGCTGCACACAAATTTTGCATGATCGATTTTTCGGTGAATCATCAGCCGTTGGAGGGGTATAGGAAGGTTATAGGTTTTACCGGATTTTTGCGAAAATGGAAGTTCGGAACATATAAAATTTGCCATTGCATGTAAGAAAACTGACGCACACGCATAGCACAAACACGGCGTCAATACGTGGGTGTGGTTGCACATAACGATGAGGCTTAACCGGCATCATGAATGAAAATACCTCCGCAACGTCTGAGAATTGTTATCTCCTTTGGTTGGTTACATGCCTGTCATCCTCGGGTCTATAATTTCCCTCAATGGCGACAGACTTAATGCCGTCAGGTCTTGCTCTCTCATCAAGCTCTGTCCTTCACCTCTAATTTCACCCGGACCTCCATTTCAGGTTTCACAATCGGCTCACTTGTCTCCTCAACAGCAGACTCTTGAAGCTTAGCAACGACCTTTTTCAAAATGCTCTCTTTTGACAGTCGCCAGTTCTCGACGCTCTTACTGACAGCTGTCCAAATTTCGCCGTGCGTGGGATCTGCCTCCAGGCAGTTCTTAAGCACTTCAGACTTATCGGTCTCTGAGCCATGGCGGAGCTCGAAAGCGTAGTAGTATGCCCATGAATCACCAAGGTCCGGATTCAGCTCCACGCTCTGATTGAACCACTTTCTTGCTTTGGCATATTTTCGGGTGGCCTCAAAAAGCCGGGCCACCGCGACGAACACAAAAGGATCGTTCGGGCACTTGCTCAGTGCTTCCTGCGACTTGCTTTTTTGCTGCGGTCGGGGAGAATGAATGATCTCTTCCGCCCACAACAAGCCAGAGTCAGGACATTCTTGCAGGCCTTTGGCCATAAGAGAGGCTGCTAATTTTTCATTTCCCGCCCGTCGCTCCAGACGCACTGCCTCCAACCACAATTCCGGATTGCGTGGATTTCTTAGGCGGGCCAGCTCAAACATAGAGCGAGCCTTCGTAAATCCATGCACCCGCTCCTCAAACAACCCGGCGAGACGCCAAAGCGGAATGCTGTGAGGGCATCGACTTAGCCCTTTCTGGTAATATTCTCTCGCCCGCTCGGGCTCGTGCAAAGCCTCGTCGCAGGCTTGACCAGCCATCATGTAGAATTTGGCGTGGTCCGGGAAACTCTTCACTGCTTCCTCTAGCAGCACCAGCTCTGTGGTGATCTGTCCCAGCTCCCGCTCTAGCTTGGCCGACTTCAACCAGACACGTTGAGTAGGAACTCGCTGTCGCGCTTTGCTCAGTAGGATACGCGCCCGCTCAAACTCATTATTTTCCCACTCAAGCTTGACGGCGGCAAGCCAGATTGCCTCGGAGTCGGGGTTCGCCTTAAACGCCTCAGTCAGTAAGGCGCGGGCGGCAGGAACATCTCCCAACAACCACTTCTCCTTCGCGGCGCGTAACCACAAACTCTCCGCCTGAGGACAATAAGTGACAGCTTTCTTCAACATCTGCTCCAGCGCCTCGGGCGTGCCGTAAGCCTTTTCCAAGTCGCAGGCTTTGGACCACAAGGCCTTTTTGCCCGGAAACGTCTGCAGAGCATAGGCCAGGATGGCGCGGGCGGTCTCAACGGCACCGCGCTGCAAAGCGCTGTCTGCATCGTCTGTCCAAGTCCGGTACCGGTCCTCGTCCTCCACGCCCATGTAGATTGTGGCGCGGACGATGGCCTGGCCGGTGAGGGGAGAACCGGCTCGCTCGGCTCCCTCGGCCTCGCGTAGCCAGTGCTCTCTATCCAATACCACTGACTGCTGGCGTAGGATGCTAATGGCCATGTTGATGATCTTCTCCACGTTGTCGCCCTTCTGGTGTGCCTCCTCTAACTTTGCGGCCGTGATCCAGATGGCTCCTTCAGTGGGAAGCTCTTTCAGGGCTCTATTTAGTACATTTTTGGCATTTTCATACGTCTCCAGCCGCGCCAGGGCCAACCACATGTCCACCGAGTGCGGGACACACTCAACGGCTCGCTCCAGCATTATGCGCGCGTCCTCTTCCTCCTCCGCAGAGATGGCAGTCTTCCAGAGCTTGACCGACTTGGGCAAATACTCGAGGGCTCGGCGCAAAACAATCTTCTTCCCCGCCTCCGTCGGCTCAAGGTCAGCAGCCCGAAGCCACACCTTAACGGACTGCGGCAGATGTCGTACCGCATCCGCAAGAATGGTTCTCGCATTCTCTGCGCTGTACAAACGCGCCGCTTCGAGCCAGACGTCTTCGCTCTCGGGGCAGGCCTCGCAGCCCTCCTTAATGATCTTTCGGGCCGCAACAATCTTCCCAGCTTGCTCCTCAACGCGGGCACGCGCGACCCAACCAGGGGCATGTTTGGGATTGGTATCCGTGAGCGATACCAGCAGGAGGCGGGCTCGCTTGATGTCCCCAACCTCCGTGTCCGTGTTAATCTTGATGCTGTTCAGATCCGTCAGGTAGCCCTTGGGGTCCACCACGGTCTGGCCCGACACCGAGTCAGACATTTTGTCCAGCTTAATGGACAGCACAGTCTCGCGCGCCTGCGACAGGCCGGCGATACTCGAGGATCCGCCCGCGGACATGGGAGTCTGTAGTCCAGTGCGGGGGTCGATGGGAGCCGCGGCATCCACCAAAGCAGCTCGCTGCGACTCGATCAGGTGGTCGGGCGCGGGTGTGAACACCTCCTGGCGCTTCCTTTGCTTGAATTTGAGGCTCTGGTCTCCCACGTCTGGAATGCCCATCCACTCCTCCATCGACACATTCTTCAAGTCCGCTTTCAGGTCTGTGAATTGGTCGCCCGCCTTGGGTCGCTCGGCCCGGGCCTTTTTCAGGGTCTCCAGGAGTTGCTCCTCGCGCCTGCGCCAAGGATAGCGGAGAAAGGACGGAAATCGCAAGAAAGGAGCGGAGTGAGACGAGGTTGCGTCCCTCCTGGGTGACCACCGAGTCGTCCCGGAGAGGCAATCGGAGAGGTTCCGAGGGGGGTATCACAGGGGCCATACCGTCTCTTGCGCCTGGAATCCATGCGGTCGTCGATCGCTTGGTATATCTTGTCAGCTTCCCGATCGTCATCTTCGTATGGAGAGTCGCCCCCAAAGAGCTGTGCGTACGCGTAAATATCGAGAACCATGCAGGGAGCGCACAAGATAACATTAGCTCTCTTGAGGTATCACAGGCCACTCGAAGCAATACGTACCGCTCCTCCATAGCCAGAAAAATCGTCGTAGTTCGACTCGCTGTAGTCCCCCTTGTCGCGATCACCCTCTTCTCGCGGCAGGCCTCCCTCCGCCTGCGAGCGCGCCAAGTCCCCCATGCCGCGGCCCCTCCCTGCGACATAGCCTGGAGATGTAGAGGCCAGGGGGTTCAGAGCGAGGCACAAAATCGTGAGTATATTGCCGAACGCACGTGGCGCGGAAGAAAAGCTCAGAGTGGGGTTGAGGCGAGGGGGAGGCAGCGGGGGTGGCCATATTTGCCTGCCTTGAGGATAGACGTACCTGGTGGCGGCTGTCCGAAGTTAACCTCAGGGACACTGCTCCTAGCCGGCCCTATGTCTGATCGCGTTGTGAATCCTATCGCCCCGCGGCCAAAGCCAGCCTGATAGCCTTGTGGCGCACCCTGTGGACGGTGTGGGAGCGACTTGGGAGACCCGCTAGGAACGTGCTTCATCGTGTGTTCCTACCTTGTCGTAGGTCTTGAGACGTTGCACCCCGCGGCCACTCATGCTGCCAATCGTTCGTCCGCCTGCAGGGCCGCACGCCAAGAGTCCTGCGGTTTCTGTTGCTTTAAGTGATAAAGTAAGAGCGTTACCATGCTTCCTCGCCTCGTTGCCCTCTCGCCGAACCCCTGATAGGGGTCTGAGCGGGCAGCCGGGAGGGAGCGAGTGCCGGCATGCCTGCGAGGAGGGAGGTCAGCGCGCTTTACCGCCCTCGCACCGCGTGAAAATTAGCCAGAGATGCCCGCATGTATTTTCGTAGCAAATTAGACTCAGCTCTAGTACTTTGCAAGGTGTGACAACTGTTGTAACCACTTCTCTTCATTAAGTATAGCAATGCAAGCTCCTGCTCCCTTTCCCCTCGAGCAGCCTCGTTACTCGTCTTACCGTTTGTCATATACCTCCGAGGTGTTACCAACTCCCTATGAAGAAAGATCGTTTGGCTTTATCTGGTCAACAACCGTAAGGTGGGCAACATCCAGCCGCCGACCGCTCGTTTCCTAGCTTTACGCTCCTCACGCGCTGATGTTCAGGCACACGACTCCACGCAACAAACATTAAAATTTCACACAAACACAGCACGGTCTTGGTTGCCAACAAATGGCAGATATTCTAGAGACCCATGAAAGCAGGTCAGGTGGGAGCATGAAAAGGCCTTGGGTGCCGCCGAAGTTTGTTCAAGAAGCGCTCGGTCATCTTCCTCTGGTCGAGGACGGCCAGCACCCTCAGAAACGATTTTACAGGTCCGTGACACGCCATTCATCGTGCACGTAAAAGCCTTCCCTGTCAGGGATGACATTTTTTTGGACTCGCTTCCTCTGATTTCCTTCACAGGTCTAGAGCGCATTGCAACCCCCTGTCACACAATGACGCGTGCGAGTACCCTCCCCATCCGGGGAAAATGAATTGGTCCGTGCTGTATCCCGGTCTCACAGATCCTGTCGTAAGATTCTTGGACGTGGGTTGCGGATTTGGGGGGCTGACAGTCGCGCTTTCGGCCCTTTTTCCGGACAAAATAATCTTGGCTTTGGAAATCCGGGCAAAGGTCTGCGAATTCGTACGTCTGCGCATCGAGGAGATGCGGAAAGAGGCCTCTCCTCGGGCTCGAAATGCAGCGGTTTTGAAAACAAATGCTATGAAGTATTTGCCACATTTTTTCCGCAAGGGGCAGCTTCAAAAAATATTTTTTTGTTTCCCAGACCCGCATTTCAAAACGAAAAACCACCGGCGCCGTATTGTCAGTGAGCGTTTGCTTACTGAGTACGCCTATCTCCTGCAGGAGGGTGGAATCCTCTATGCTATCACAGATGTCGAGGAACTCCATCAATGGCATGTCGCAAAACTCTCGGAGCATCTAAGTTTTGAGCGTGTCCCCGAGGAGACGTTGGCTGGGGATGTAACCGTCACTGCTATCACACGCGAGACTGAGGAGAGCAAAAAGGTAGAAAGAGCCGGAGGACGCAAATATTGGTGTGTGTTTCGCCGACGCCCAGATGCTGTGGTGATCAATGCGAGCAGGCGCCGGTGGCCTGTGTGGTCAAGTGATGAGGAAAAGCATGAAGAGGAGTAGGCGGGCAACTCCGGCATGGGTGGTGGGAGGGTCCGAATGACTTATGATAGGGGCGACGTGACTGGTGGAAATAAAAAAAATGCGCTTGTAAGAAGATAGATATTTCGTAGTTGAATGCAAGTCGCGGCGTATGTACGTCCCCTCTCCTTATTTCCCTGGTGTCTCAGAATCTTGAGCAGAGGTCGTAGAAATCAGGTTGCGCGTTTGACGCTGAGAAGTTGTGGCAAATTAATGACATTAAGGAAAAATGACGAGAGAGAGAGAGCACGCGATCAAGGACGAAAATGATGCCAGAAGGGATCTCGTGTAGAAAATTAGCGTTCGATGGGCGACCTCCCCATGTGCATGTCGCATCTTCATGCCAGGTTTTCACATAGGTGGAACTACGTCCACATTTGTAAAGCGCTTGAGTCTATCGCATATTTGATTCATCTTCGAAATCAGTAAAAGCATTTATTCTTGCGTACCACCTATCGGCTGCAAAACCTCGCTCCCCTTACTCTCGACCTTCGTCCCTCTTGTACCCGAGGCTGCCCAACTCCGGTGAAAGACGTCGCCAAGCAATCTACAGGCGATTGCGTCGTCCTAAATAAAAGTCATCACTGTCCACAGCGGTTCCATTTTTAAGCGCCTGCCATCGAGCATGACAGGCTTCGATGACTTGAACTGCTTCTGCAGCAGAAGATGGAATTTCAGACACCAGAGAGTTCACGCCTTTCCCTTCAGCTGTTTTGTAGTACTTCAACCATTGTACAAGCTGCGTGGCAGTGCCTAGAAATGGATCGAATGACATGGAGTAGAAAGAAAAAAACAATGACTTTTCTCTTGGAGAAAAAAGGACCCAGGATATCACAAAAGGTATGCGAGGCGCCACAATATTTCTGTCGAGAGACTCAACAGAGATCTGACGTACCTGGCTTCGCGTTTTCCAATGAAAGCATGTCGTAGATCGTATCTGCCTCGTCCTCGCGTATCACGATTATTTTAGTGTCCGACTCACCACTATCAATTAAACGTAGGGCACCCAGGACCTAGGATACGGCGGGGGAAGGCGAACTGTTTTCAGAAGATAAGTGCGGGCATACACGGGAAACCCCGAGAAATCGTACCTTCACTTTGACGGTTGTGCCAATCGGCAAGGGGCCAGACCCCACCTCAATCATGTCCAAGGGATCATTGTCACCTCCATGTCCTCCCTCCACTGCGGACGGATCTTCCCATGTTTGGGGGAGCAAGCCATAATTGAAAGGGGGGCTCCCGTACTTATAAAAGCGAACTGTGCCATCGTCATGCACGTCTTGTTTGATCGGATTACCTGGTAGGGGAAAGAATACTTGAGCAAGTCATAGCAACGTTCCTCTCTAAGTTTGAGGCAGTCCTCGTTTTCCGTACACAGCTTCATCACGTACCCGCCAATTGCTTTTGTACTTCCAGCTTCGCTGTCGTGTACATCGGGATTTCAATAATTGCCGTGTAAATATTCTCGGCCACCTTCAATGGGAGATCATGCCAAGGAGAAATCTTTTTCCCTTGCTGCGTCAGATAGAGGGCAAAATCGCCTGTACCATACTGGCCTTCCACCTCAGTGCTTACAGCCGAATCAGGTTTGACGATGGGCCGACTCCATGATACCCAACGCTTAGAGTCAGCATTCTGGTAGTAGTCCACGACGATCGCCCAGCCCGTGGGCACCATGAATCCGGGGGGCACACAATTCGCCGCGACCACGTCTGAAGGCATGGGTAGAGGGCATGCCACTGCGCCATTACGGGCAAGCAAGCGCATTTTACTTCCTGAAATAGATATGAAGTCATCCTACTCATATATGGGAAAAGATAAAAAGGAAGTAAATTATCTGTCATAATGAAATCAAGCAACATCTCGACCCCTCGAGACACATACCGGGCGCTTTGGGTCGGGAGTCTTCATTGTGTGATCTCGTTTGTCATATTTGACCTGTTGAAACGCCACCAGTTCCATTCCTCCCAGCCCTGGAGACGTTTGAAGCACGTAGCGGCCATGGTCAGGGTGGTAAAGATCATCCTCCTTGAAAGTGGCCGCCTCGACAGAGCCCTTCATCCCTGCAGGGTCTCGTCCAACCACGAAAAATCCTGCACCAGCGTTGCGTCGCGATTTGGCGTGGAAAATAACCTCAGTTGGCCCGGCATAGATCATCGGCGCGGGCCAGATGGCCATCACAGTGGTATTGGGATCCAGCATGCCTTCATTCAAGACTGCCACGTGCTGCTTCACCCGGACATCCAGAGGCACGTCGTCCTCTTTTGTCCAGCCACCAAGTGGAGACAGCCATAGGATGGGATTCTTAAAACCTAAAAATGGTGAGTGCAGCGCAAAATATGATCAGGAACAGCCCGTGGATCGTAAGAGGTCAGGTTGCTCATACCTTTAGCGATCAATTTTTCGCGGGCAGTTTTCATCAAATAAGCATGGCCCGCATGCGTGGGGTTTCGTGTCTGGAAAGCGAAAACTGCGTCAGCTCCTCGCCGCACGAACTCTTCAACCAACTCTTTGGCAGTCAGACGATATTGATCCAAGCCGTCGTCGTATTTGATGCGCCCTAGAAGCTCCACTTCCCCACCTAGTAGCCAGTCCCCGCCTGAATTAATGTGCTTGATGTAAGGATGCCCAGGATCGATTACCCCGAATGTCCTGGCGATAATCTCTTCTTTGCGATTTTTGTATATCTCTGGATTGCGTAAAATAGCAACAATCACGCCGTCCTTGGTACTCAATGCTACAGCGGACTTCCCTGACCTTTCCACGCCGAACTTCGTGAAATCGGTGATCGGAAGGACGATAGGGATGGACATCGAGATGCGGTCCCGAGTTGTATACCCTGTAGGTGAGTTGAACGGCATGACTTAAATGTGTCGAATAACAAGGGCGGATGATGTGACTGCACCCTCACCATTCCAATCCGTGGGCATTTCCAGAATCCCGCTATGTCCAGTCACGTTCTGGGGATCTACCAGCAAACTGTTATGGTGCAACGCCTGAACCAGCGCCCCCTCTCGCATGAAGCCTTTGAGGGGGGCTGCCCAGCCTTCCCCGACCGTTTGGAGCCAATTCAGGTCGATGTCGGTGAGAAGGACGCGCGGAAGATTTGCTGCCTCTGCTTTCTTGTCGCTCAACTATTGATTGGTCGATTATATTTCGGGGCTTGTCAAACCAAGGTCTCAATAAGATGTGCAAGGCGAGTGTTTCTTACCTGAGAAGGGGGCACATGCAGGTCTACAACATGTCCGCCATCAGGAAGCGGCAAGCCGTTCGGGTAGACCTCGCCGCCCTCGAGCACTCCTTCGGCGCGAAGCCTTTGCAGGAAGACAGCCACGCATTCGTCGATCGTCATTTTGTAATTGGGAAGTAATATCTCTGGCTCCAGGGGGGGTTCGTAGGGCGCATCTACTCCAGTGAACCCCTTTATTTCGCCAGCAGCGACCTGGAAAATATCATGGGGGGAGGGAAGACTTAATGTGCGCTCACGTCGGAGGATCGTCAACGCCTGGACGGACATTACCTTCTTGTAGAGCCCTTTTGGGTCTCGGTCCTGCACCACATCCAAGGGCACGTCCATGAATACCTCCATGAACTTCAAACCTTGTTCCTCGTGGCGCCTGCGGGCGATGTCGCGGTCCTCTCGGTACGGAGAGACGAGGCTGACGATGGTGATCGTGCCTGCGTCATTCATTAGACATGCCAGCTCCCCAACGCGACGGACGCTCTCTGCCCGATCCGAGGCACTGAAACCCAGGTCCTGTTTGGGAGGACACAAGAGGACGTGAGTCGCATGGAGACAGGGCGGGTTCGAGGAGGGCGATATGTGATGAGGAGCATGACGAAAGGAGTGCCATGAGATATCGACAGGCTGCACGTACCCTGTTAAGACCCGTGCGGATATTATCCCCATCCAGACGGTATACATGCTTTCCGTGCTTCAAAACCAGCTCTTCCTCCAGGGCTTTTGCGATCGTACTCTTGCCGCTACCCGACAGGCCTGTCATCCATAGCGTGATGCCCTTTTGGCCCACGGATGCGTACCGCTTTTTCCGAGGCAGGTGACACGCTTTTTGAGATCCTCCCTCTCCAGCAGCAGCGCACTCAATGATGTGAGGCGGCGTCAAGGACAGTCGTTGCGCGCGGACATCTCCCAGATCGATGTTGGACAGGTCCATCGGGGGGCACTGCATGTTCTCAGTCCGCGAAAGGACGTAGATAATTGCCAGCAATACCGTCCTATGCGTAGCATGCATGTGACATATCGTATAAGGGAGAACAATCCTTTTCCATTGCAGGCTGAAAATCGTTCAAACACACGTCAGAAACAATATGTTTGCCCCCTCCCTACTTACAGTCCGATGCAGAAAGGCATGCGCCGTTTCAAAGCTACGTCGTCTTCGGCATATGAAGCAGAGCCACTACCCCCGGCTGGCACAGTTTCAGGCAAGCTTGCCGCGCCTTGTGCGCCTTCTTCTTGTGATAGCGCCGCATATTTCCACACGGCCATGATTCCTCACTTTGAATGAGGGAGTGTTCTAACAATCGTAGCGCCTTTTGTGAGGATGAAGTGCGCGAAAGAGAGCTGCTGAAAATCGAAATTCTTACATCATGACGATCACACGAATATAACTTCGAAATTTATTGAGAAGTCCTGGCTCGGCGTGGACCAAAGTGAAGGGCAGCACGAGGAAATAGCCCGCAGAAAGTCGCTCGCCGGCGGAGCTTCCTCGTCGCCGTCTCCGCGCCCCTCGCCGTTCCCCCCGACGTGCCTCACAACCCCACAGATTAAAGCCTGCTCCCTTTCCCACCTCCTCCCCCTCCGCGAGAGCCCCGAAAAAATTTTGCGACGGTACCGTACACTCTTTTCTCTACAGAGCTCAGACTGGTCTGACGCGTGGTGTGTAGGAAGGATGCTCGAGCAACAGCCTGGGTGAGAGGGAAGAGGAGGTTGGCAAAACAAGTTTTCCCCAACGCCCTTAGATAAGCCAATATTGTCTTGTATCCTGCTTCCGTATGATGCATATCTAGAGTCATATTTTGTTTCGCGGTTTGTCTATGTAATCGAGGAATCACCTTTTACTGACTCCCAACCGCTGCGGAGCTATGTCCTGGAAGACAGCCATCTGCGGGTCGTGTGCTCTGGTTAAGGTCCCAGAAAACGACCGCTCAGTCCATGTTTGATTCTGGAGTTTACCGCGTAGGTTACTAAAAAATTGTCACGCGAGTCTTTCGTGTTTTTCTGAAATGCATTGTTGATTCAAAATTGAAGTATGGAGCATCATATCCATGATGGACCTCAGAGCCGAGAACCTGCCTTCCCTGGAGGATTCAATCAAATAAAATCGAAACTTTTCCAGATTAAGTATTACTCAGTTCTTTGTTTTCGGTAATACGGAGCTTTCTCCCTCTCTTCCATTTCGCACCCCCCCCCCCCCCCCCCCCCCCTTCCCCTTTTCGCCCGGGAATAGGGCACCGGGGGGGGGGAGGGGGCGGGAGGGGTTCGAATTTTAAG
>Ga0102934_1000332_pt1 | contig 30425 bp, 25 predicted proteins | sample SalPonR2_A_D1_MG_FD_78175 | JGI IMG/M metagenome (GOLD analysis project Ga0102934, IMG submission 78175) | Salt pond soil microbial communities from South San Francisco under conditions of wetland restoration - Salt Pond MetaG R2_A_D1_MG | ecosystem: Environmental > Aquatic > Marine > Intertidal... | reverse complement strand
GGGGCAGAGATCACCAAAATCGTGCCCGGGTATGTAAGCACAGAGGTAGACGCCCGCCTTAGTTACGACAAGGATGAAACGTTGAAGCGAGCGCGGCGCATCATCGGCATGTACAAAGAGCTGGGCATCTCCAAGGAGAGGATCCTGATCAAGATCGCCTCCACTTGGGAAGGGATCAAGGCCGCGGAGGCCCTGGAACAAGAGGGCGTCAAGACGAACCTCACCCTCCTCTTCAGCCTCGCGCAAGCTGTGGCAGCGGCGGAAGCGGGCGCGACGTTGGTCTCCCCCTTTGTAGGCCGTATCTTAGACTGGTGGAAGAAGGAAACGGGGAAGACGTTCGCGGACGCGGAGGAGGACCCGGGCGTGCAGTCCGTGCGTCAGATCTACGGGTACTACAAGAAGTACGGCTACGAGACTATCGTGATGGGGGCGTCTTTCCGCAACAAGGGGGAGATCACGGCGTTGGCAGGCTGTGACCGGCTGACCATCAGTCCGGGCCTCTTGGACGAGCTGAAGGATTGCCACGACCCACTGCCGCGGGTGCTGGAGGCTAGCAAGGCCGCCGCTGTTTACGGAGGTCCAAAGCTGCACATGAACGAAAAAGCTTTTAGGTTTGCCATGAATGCCGATGCAATGGCCACAGATAAGCTTGCGGAAGGAATAAGGGGCTTCGCGGCTGATATTGAGAAGCTGGAAGCTATGATCGCAAAGAGGCTGGGAGAGCATTGAATGTTGAGTGGAGCAATAGCATACAAGGGAAAAAGACGGGTTTGATGAACTCAGTGTGACAACAATAGAACTTCGAATGGTATGTGCAACATTTTGTAGATGAAAGGCGGGGAAAACAAGGAGCAATACACCAGACGGTCAGCTTGGAATTTATTTGCGCTGAGATATGGGGTCCCACGTAATGCACAGCGCCCATTACAGGGATCGATCGCCTTGCTGGCTCTTAAGCCACAGGAATACTTATATGCTAGGATATGCTTAGGCGCTCACTACATGCACACGGTCGATGTGATAGAGGCACGTCATGAGAAAGCCGTCAAACAGTAGTAGTGATGGGGCGGGGAGGTTAAATTGTAACCAGGAAATCTACAGGAGCAAAATGTTGATTTCAGGTCGATTCTTCTCAGGAGAATACAAGCTTAGCAGAGAATGCTGAGTGGGGATGTAGTTGATGTAGGAAAAGCAGAGAAAACAGCACTGAGCCTTACGAAGCAAAGTGACGCCATCTACGTTCCTCTTCCTTCCTCTTCGCTTGTTGTTATGAGGAAGCACGCTTTATTTTCACCGGTGCAGGCTCGATTTTTTTTTGCTGAGTTCGTTTTGCAAACAATACTTCACGTATGCGCGTCCATCACCGTGACAGGCAAAATGACAGGGCCCCTGCGAGCCGCACCGATGCCTGTCCGAGGGAGGAAACGGTACCGATTTCATGCTTCAGTGACCTTCGGGTTCCTCGGCTTCTGCTGCCTTGTGCAACGTGCCCAGTCATCTATGGGTCAGGAAGAAGCTCGTCTATATGACCGAAATCTGCAGCACTTTTCACCGGAGGGCCGTATCTATCAGGTAAAAGGTTTTTCATTTTATGTCGTAAGCCTCAACACAGGATTATGACTGCATGCTCAAGCAAGTGCCCATACGCTCCTTATTATTTATTACCTTTTACTATTATTACCTTGACTTGGGATCCTTTGGTCACGCAACTCATTACTAGGTGCAATATGCAGAACTTGCTGCTCGGCGTGGGAACCCAGTGGTGGCCGTGAGCAATAATCAGGACGCCCTAGCCTTGTGTGTGGAGCGACGGCGGGCCTCCGCCTTGGAGGAACCCGGTATTGCCTGGGAAAAAGTGGGCGAAATTCAACAAGGTACATACATGGGATTTGCTGGGCTTGCGGCGGATGGACGACGGCTGTTGGACAGGACAAGGTTGTTTGCGGAAAACTATCGCTTGAAATACGCGGAGCTGCCTGGCGTGAAGGACATTGCGTATTTCATCGGAGGTACGAGGGAGTGACGACGGTACAGGGTAACGACTAGAGTAGCCGAATGTTTTCCTTTGTGATGCTTATGTCCCAGGTTTCCGCCTCCAGATTTACAGCACCGGAACACTTTTGTACGCGCTCAACGGCCTTACGGCGTGTCCTGCGTGGTTGGGGGTGTTGACACAGCATCGAGCTCCCGCTTCGGCAAATTACAGGCCCGACCCTGCATCTTTGCGACGGAGCCCTCGGGAGTGGTGCAGGAGTATCGGGCTGTGTGCGTGGGGGAGCACGCGGAGATTATCACCGGCAGGCTGGAGGCACGCGCGGGCGAGTTGGCCAAAATGCGGGCCGGACAACTGGCTCGATTTGGTGCACGCGTTTTGTGGGATGTGCGAGAAGGGGAGGATAAGCAGGGGGCTCCGGCAAAGGTGCAAGGAAGGACGGACGCGGAGGGCGGACTGAAGTGTCTGGAGGTGTTGGTATTGCGCCGCATGAAGAGGGAAGACGCAGCGGAAGGGGAGGAGGGATGGTGTTGGAAAAGATTGTTGGTTAAGGATGTGGGGGAGATAGAGGCATTGGAAAGAATTTTGGATGAATGAAAGAAAATAATTACAAAACGAGCGAAGAGCCAGACGCAGGCAAGAAAAAGGCAAGGTGCTGAGTGGGCGGTCTTTTCCCGATTGATCCTTTCTCTGAACGTCGTATGAAGCATCCCACAAAACATGACAGATGTTGATATCGCGCTGGTGCATCGCCGCATGGCTTTTTTGGCGCTCCCGCTTTGCGCTTCTCATCTCTTATTCAGCATGCCCATCATGAAATGAAGGGGATCCCTACCACCGTCTGCCGACAGTAGCTTGGATACTCTTGAGGGTAAAAAGTTTTCAACGTCCCCTCTTCGTACTTTATTCTTGCTGCGAAGAAGCGCCAGCTCACCAAAGCATAAATAAGTGCGCAAAGAGGGTTGCACAGAAGAATTTGAGTGCCGACCACCCACCAGAACCATCCACAATAGGAAGGATGTCGGAGAAAGCGATAAATGCCATGCGTCACAAGTTGATGGTCCTTTTGTCGCGTTTCCATGATTGTGTGCGAAAAGTGACCCCGGGCCGTGTGCATGGCAACGATCCGACAGGCTTGTCCTCCAACAAGAAAGAGCAGACCAAGAAGGCAGGTAAAAGAGCCAGAAATCTTGAGGTCCGGGAAAAACCAAAGCTCCAGCCAGAATTCGGCCCATGCGGCCAATGCTGCAACAGTATATTCCTTGGAGTGATTTATCATGTAGGCTGTCGAGTGTAAGGATGTTGGGACTGATAAGTTATACCTTAAGCACGAATGACAAAGCACGGAGGCCACAACGCATTTTCGGTTTTAAGGTATCTAAAGGATGCCAAAAATCAAGAATGTCTTGTTCAGCATGCATGGTGACGCAAAATCTTATAATACTCACAATCATATGTAACAGACTCAGGTTTGTAAAGTGCTGTACTCAAAAACTCCATGAAATGGAAGCAAAACAGGGAGACCATGTATGCGCTCCACCGCACCAGCCATAGCTTGTTGTCATTGCCGAGTAAAGCAGCAAAGAAGAGGACCAAATGCGCTCCCCAAAGCCCTCCGAGAAGAAATCCAGCCAGGCCTATGCGACCCACACCCCTATTGGTATGGAAAGCAGGATTGGCGGCTGCAGCGGGAAAATTAAAATCCAAGCATTTTTGCAGTCGGTCGATGGACAACATCCGGAACCTTTAGAATATGAGTCATATGTGTAACGTGTCGAATTAGCTGCTCGCGCTTGCATACATCGCCCTTCGTCCAGGGCGGCACCAGATCGAGGCCACATTGCGCACAGAGTTCTGCTCGGGGCTTGCGTCGCCGAAAAAAGTTCAACAAGGCGAGCATCCACTCCGGACACAATGCCTTGCTGCACTTAGAACCACAAACTCCAGAGGACACAGGTTATAAGCATTGCATGACGAAGAGGATCGTGATCTTCTAGGTGAAAAACGAATAATACTATCTTCGGCCTTCAGTGTGAACGCAAGTATAACCTTCCTTGCAACCGTTCCTCCACCAGGCCGAGAGGTTCAGTGGGGTTGCGCCAGAGCACCATCATCATCAGCGGAAATTCTTGTCAGAATTTCTTGTTATTTTGATAAAAAAGATTCGTGTGTGAGCTCATTTTTGATGCGCTGCAAGTGAATTTAATGGCCCACCCCAGTTTTCATGTCGCTCCTGCTCACACGACGAAGACCAACAAGACCAACCCAGCGTCACGATCACGAGTAAGACGAATCGACTACGTTCCCGCAAATCCCTTCGCGATAGACAAGGAAACTTCGTCGTCTTGCCAGATTCTGTGAATTTCTTCTTTTCCGACTTCGCGATTATTACCAATCTCTTCACCGGTAAGTTGGGCATTTTTTTTCGGTACGAAACGCGAAACGTTGCTTCAAAATTATGGCATAAGGCGTACGATGGAGGTTCTCCGAGATAGAGAGCACATTAAAATAAAGAGGAGGCTATTGTTGGGGGGAGAGATTCGGGAAGGATTCCCGGGCGCCAGACGCATGTTTCAACCGTCACGCAGCTTTTGAATTACCCGGTTCAGTCGATGCTGCAACCCGTTAGCGATCTGTAAGTTGCAAGTGAAGGCGAACATGAGAAAAAAAGAAGATAGCGACCGTCGTGAGGGAATGGACACGATGACGTTACGGCACGACCGACTGAAACAGCCGAATCGTTGCACAGGCACCACTAGGGTCATGGCCCGAAAAACAGGCGCGTAGCCGTCCTTGTAGATTCCCCTCCATCCTTTGAAAGCACCCACCGAAGTGTTCGAAGGGCCCACCACATCGGCCGGCAGTGCCAAAAGCGTTCGCACGTCCTGCAGCGCCATCTTGTACCGTTCCACTGCCTCGAAGGCCTGTGCCCGCCGCAAGAGAGACTTCACGTCATCCGGGCGCACCTCCAGCACGGACGTGCAGTCCGATATGACTCCGTCAAAGTTGGAGAGCTGCTTGTGGCAGGCTGCCCGATTCGACAGGACTTTCATGGCGAAATCGGAGGTCTGGTCGTCCATCTTGTCCAGGGTCTTGCTATACTGCGCGATGGCCGCCTCGAAGTTGGCGTCCTTGTAAAGGGCATCTCCCTCTTCTTTCATTTTCTCGACGGGACTCAAACCCGCCTTTCGCGCCCTCTCCTTCTGTTCCCACAGGGGCTGAACCTTTCCCTTCAAAGCCACCAAAGCAGCGTTCCCGGCGTCGATGCGCAGCCCGCTTTCGATGGTGCTCAGGCAGGCACCGTAGTCTCTGCTTGCGAACTGCTGCTTGGCCGTCTCCACATACGAGGCGACTTTCTGTAGTCGCACCGCATCCTCTATCTCTTTCTTCATGCTTTTCAAGTCGCTGTTTCCAAAATCAATGCCCAAGCCCTTCATGATCGTGTCCAATGCTTGGTCGTACCGTTGCAGATTTTTCTGCGCCAAAGCCAAGCGGAAATAGCCCTTGACAAATTTTTTATTGGCTTTCACACACTCTGCGGCATCGTTTGCAGCGTTCTCCCAGTCTCCAAGGCCCGCGTAGGAAGCACTTCGATTCGACCAGTACGTGTGTGCGGTCGCGTCGAGTTTCAAGGCCTCCGAGTAATGTTCGATGGCTTTCGCGTAATTGCCAGCTTTAAAAGCTTGATTGCCCAAGCTGGGGAGAAGATAGAGGGGTGATAAATGATTTTCGTCAGACAATCGTTGCATGCTTGGTGAGATACGGATGGTTACAACATTGCTATGGGCAAAAGCTGAATGGTTCTGAGAAAGGAGGTAAGACTTCTGACTCTTCTCATTCGGGGAATCCGTCAGGCGCACAAAAAAGGGGGAAAAGGGTGCTCAATCTGACGTAAGCTGCTTCGTAGTGTATTTCTCACCTTTTCTTTTCCTCGGCCGCAGGAACAGGCATTATTTGACTTGTGGTTTGTGGACGACGAGCAAAAAGTGACGAACTGGGTGGAAGTGGGTAAGAGGCAAAAAAAAAAAAAAGGACCGACGTGAAGAAGAAAAGTGCGGCCATAACTCGCGACAAAGGCACCAATCGCGTCCTTAAGACGCCCAAGTGTCAACAACAGTCGGGCATATTCCTGCTTTTCCGGCCCAGGCGGCGGGCCTTCTGGAACACGGAAGCAAAGAAGGCTGTGGTGGGAGGCGGTGCTCGCTCGCCAGGAAGAAAGCAACGTCCGACGGACGGCCCATATGAGCATGTGGTAATCGGGAGAAAGGCTCTTTGGGGGGAATGGACGGACTGAATGACTCACGCGCTTTGAATTTTGGGGCATTATCAATAGGGATTTGGAAAGAGTATCGCAGCCTGGTGTTTCCGGCGTCATGGCGCGCTATTGTCTTGCCCTCGCCTTCCTCCTCCTTGGAGTACTTGGACGTTCTCCATGTTCCAGTGCGACGTCTGTGGCATGTCCTGGGTCTCCCTTCACATTCCACTTTCGCATCCAGTTTGACAAGACATTATCGCGCAGCAGTTCTTTACAGGCGGCCGATGCCGTTCTTGACTTTTTTCTGGATGGGCAACTCCCCGCCGATCTTTTTGTCACTAAAACTACAACTTTGCAGGATGTGTGCGAGAGCTCCGTTGAGACCTTGTCCGTCAGTTTTAAGAGTGCCCGCAATGCGGTCTTGCAGTATATGCGTAGTGTTAAGAGAGCAAGCACTCATACATCAAGGAAAGGAAGGAGGAGAATGTTAGGGGGGGGAATTCGGCGGATGTTTGCCGTCGTGTCCATGAGAGGAACTGCTGGAATGAGAGCCATCAAGACTCATCAAGTATCTGGCAGGTTACAAACGCTGCTTGCCCAAAACGGAACTTCAGTCAGTGTTATATCCAGTGTTCAAAAAGGGCCTGCCCGGCTACCGAATCTCAAGGCGGGGGCGAAAGCTGTCAGTGTCTCGCAAGTCAACCTCCCCGCGCCCACGCACACCTTTCAAGCCTACGCCGCCTCTCCGACATTCAAATTCTTCATTCCCATCATTTTGGCTGATAGCGACTTTACCGGAGATTTGATCCCGGATGTGGTGGCATCAGAGGATAATGCAGTCCTTCAGCCAACGCAGTACCGTGTGACAGCAGTGTACAGAAGTTCTCGGAAAGAGGGCGATTGGACTCAGCTGACGGGGCGCGAAAAGCGTATGTTTGCCTTCAAGACCTTGCGAAGGGATAAACAGGTCCGTCTGAGGCTTAACATGAAGGTATCTCCCTTCTATTGGCGCCTGCGAGGTCAGAAGGACAGAAGTAAGTCGCCAAAGACACTCCAAGCCATGCGGGAATTTCTGAGCCATCAGGGCCTCAAGTTGAGTGCAGGCAACGACTACAGTAGCACCGGCGGTGAGAGAGGCCCAAGGTTTCTAAAATGGGTCCAAGGGAATGTAAATCAGAGTGCGGCTCTTTTGGATGATGAGACAGCCTTCCACACGGACAATTACGCTGCAGCTGATTACGCTCAGGATTACGCCATCATCTTTCGGTCTCGCTCCTCCTCAGCGCCGCTGCGAATGGATGTCACTGTTATACCTCTTGTCACGCGCAACAGACAACCATCAGGCAGTCTAAGTCCAGCAAAGAGTAGGGTCTGCCTTCCTGGCGACGCCGCGCAAGGGCTCTCGAATGTGGGATCTGGAATTCCTGAGAGGCTTTCTGAACAGAGTGCCTGCCCGATGTTCCGCGAGCGAACGACCTCACCATCTAATGTTCTCGACGATGGCTCATTCGAGGGTCTTCATCCCGAAGAGAGCGAATGGGTAAAACAACGCAGTCTAAAAACAGGGCCAAAACTTGCTGCATTTATAGACGAACATCTATTTCCGATGAATTATTCGACACCTCCCAATCTCAAATTGGCCATCGCGGTTTCAGGCGGAGGGAAGCGCTCGTTATATAATGCTGCTGGAGTCACTTCCGGTCTCGCTCAAGCGGGTGTGTTGGATTTAGCAACGTGGATGGCAGGGTCTTCGGGAGGAAGTTGGCTTGTGGGCGGTGTGTATGGGGCGAGTCTGGAGGAGGAGGCTTTGGTGGACCCCGGATCCTATATTGAAGAGCGCCTGACAGATGTAAGCAAAAGCATTTTTGACGGCACATTTTGCGCGAACGATGTTTTGACCAATTTCGGAGTCAACGGGGTCGCTTCCTTGCCGGTCGCACCGTTCGCCTCCCAGCCCTCAGCGGCTGCGACCTCGGCCAGCATTCTGTGTCAGAGCGAACTCAAATTTCAAAGCCCAGGAATCAAACCCACGCAGTTGGGGAGTTCAGCATTGGCCGAGTATTGGGGCCGGGCCCTGGGTTACCAGTTGCTGGGCACCTCATCCCTAGACGGGGGCGTCGGGGTTACCATGTCGGGTCTGCTCGAGCACGGTCTGCTTGCTGAGCACCAAGCCCCTTTACCCTTGATCATTTTGCAAAAAGGCCAGGGAGCTAAACCTTTTCTATGGGAGGTTTCGCCTTTCGACGTGGGTGTGCACAAGGGTGACGTGCACGTATCTTATCCTACTGCCCTGTTGGGGACAGATTTATCGGATGCGAGCAAACGCTGCACCACCAAATTGGATCAATTATCCTGGCTCATGGGCGTGTCTGGATGGATTTTCCCCTTAGCCCTAGAGTACGCAGGAGGCACATTACAGTCGCTGGTTTGCGGAGAGGCGGGGAGCGCATGCCAACCCGTGTCGATAAGTAATCCTTTTTTCGGACACACGGGACCGAGTCAGGCGGCTGTCGAAGGGGGTTCCCCGGGCTTGTTCAGCAGCATTGAAGCGCCGATGTGGGATGGCTCCGCCACCTTCAACAATCCTGCGTGGCCTTTTGTCACGCCTACACGGATGGCAGACGTGATGATCGTCATTGATTCAGGCGGGGCAGAGGGAGCAGAGGAGACAGACCCTCCTCTGTCGAGAGCGCCCTTAGCCAACTGTGCATCTGACGCAGCCACGAGATGCACATCTAACACATTCTACGAGCTCAGTGGCCCTTTGAACGGGAGGTGTTGCAGTGCCTGCTCGCCCCTCTTGGACTTCTCGTGCTGGCCGACCCCGAACCCCAGCATGAATGACTTGTTCCGCCTTTCTGCCTACAGCGATGAACACACTTTGCCAGCAGATATACCCCAACCCGGCTTTGAAGATCCCAAGCATGCAACGCAAGTGAGTTTTTTTGGATGCCGCCAGCCCAATGTCACGGCGATAGTGTACATTCCCAATCGGGTCGTTTCGAGCGGAAAAAGTGGATTTACAGGGCTGCGCGGCGCCCTGGAATTCAATGAGCTATTTGGGATCCCCGCAGATCCACTGACAGCACCAGAGATACGTGATATACTTCGAAATGGAGAAGATCAGGTGGGGCAGATGGATTTCAAGAAATGCCTTGCCTGCCTGTTTGCAGCCTCCCTTCCGGAACAGGACAGAGAAAACTTTTGGACGGTCACACGGGAATGTACTGCATGCCTGGAGACCTATTGTCAAGCTTGACTGTAACTGTAAATACACGGACTGCGAAACAAATCTCAGTCAAACTTTCTTTTGAAGCTCGTAAGTGTCCGAAAGTGCAAGTTTTTTCCTTATAAAGTCTTAAACATTTCGTACACAATCAGAGTCTGCTTTGCCCATTCTCTTTCGCAAATTCTCCCCCGCTGCGATACCAGGCATCTGCAGCTGGCCCTGTTGCTCCCTCCATCGCCTTTTTCAACTCATAACGCGCCACCGTTCTCATGTGGACGTCATCAGGACCGTCCGCGATCCGCAACGAGCGCATGTAGGCGAACGCCCTCGCCAAGATTGTATCCTGGCACACCCCCATTCCCCCGTGGATCTGGATTGCTGTGTCTACCACCTGCTGCCCTGCCGACGGGGCCACCACCTTGATCATCGCGATCTCCTGCTGGGCGCCTTTCGCCCCCTTGTTCGTATCCATCCGCCAGGCGGCATGGAGGACCAGCAAGCGGGCCTGGTCCACGCTGATCCGGCATTGAGCCAAATCTCGTTGCACGGCACCTTGTCGCGCTATCTCTTTCCCGAAAGCCCTTCGCGTCAGAGCGCGCTTGGTCGCCAAGGCAAGGACCCGCTCCGACAGTCCGATGGCACGCATGCAGTGATGAATGCGCCCGGGTCCCAACCGCCCCTGCGCAATCTTGAATCCATCGCCTTCTCCCAAGATCAGGTTACTGACAGGGACGCGTACCTCTGCGAGCTCGACCTCGGCGTGCCCGTGAGGGGCGTCATCGAAGCCGAAAACGGACAAAGCTCGCAATACTTTCACTCCTGGCGTTGCCATGGGCACTATCAAGATGGAATGTTGCCGGTGCCGCGGTGCAGCTGCGGTGACTGGCGAATCTACCTTCCCCAAGACCAGCGCCACTTGACAGCGAGGGTCCATGGCGCCCGAGCTCCACCACTTGCGGCCATTCACCACGTACTCATCGCCCTCACGCCGGAAGCTTGTGGCAATATTCGTGGCGTCTGAGGAAGCCACGCCAGGTTCCGTCATAAGGAAAGTCGAGCGAATGCTTCCCTCCATCAAAGGATTGAGCCACTGGGCTTGCTGTCGGGCATTGCCATACTTGGCAAGGACTTCCATATTCCCCGTATCGGGGGCGTTGCAATTGCACGCCTCTGGAGCCAAAAAAGATCTACCCATAACTTCGCTCAGCACCGCATACTCTACCATATTCAAGCCCGAATGATAGACATCACGTTCCATCATGAAAAGGTTCCAAAGCCCCAATTTTCGAGCCTTCCCCTTCAGCGTCTCTATTATTTCAGGAATCATCCAGCGAGAAGATAGTTCAGCATGCTGCCTCTCGTACACCACCTCCGCAGGAAGGCATTCCTCGTCAACGAATGCCGTCAACTTTGCGTATAGTGTCTTGGCATGGGGAGACAACTGCGGATACATCCCTCGAGGGAGAGCGCAATTGGAGATGATCGCTCTGGTCGCCCTTGTGTAGTTTGGCTGTTTCTCTATTGGGAAAGAGATTGATGATTTTTTTAAGCAACGTCTCTGAAGGAGATCATTTTCTTACGGAAAATGACATGCGTCTTCAGCTTTTCATATTTTAGCATCAAGGTCCTAAAAAGGCTGACCAACTGGCAACACGCTACTGGTGGGGAGGTTGGCGTTGGGGCTTCCTTGCTGCCTTTTCAGCTACTATCCGCACCACACGAGACGACTCGACCTTTATTAATGTTTCTCCTTGCTTTCAACATGTGATAGGAGCTGGAGCAGGAGCTTCCGTGGACTGGATTGGACAGTAATAATGGTGCGAGCGGACACGCCCTTACGCATCGGACGCGTCTTCGTTGAAGGTACGGGGAGGGAGGCAACGAGAAGCGAGAGTTGACACACGTGATGCATTATCAAATCAGCTTGTTGTGTAAGACTGCTTGAGACGAAATTTAACTTTCCATTATACCGTGTAGGAAATAAGCGCACGGAGCCTTCCGTGATCGAGGACGAGCTACAAGATGCCTATCGGGCCTCCACCGTCCAAGGCGTGCATCGGGGTCTCCAAAAGTACGTTGATGCGGATGAAAGCTACATTTGATGATAGTTTTGATATTCAACATAATTTCTCACAGCAAGTTGTTTGAAGATATTTCATGCCTGGGTCATGTGACTCAAGGCTTTGCTGTAGGGGTACGCGTGCTTGTACAGGTTTATCATTGGTCTCGTCCCGGTGTATTTCTCCCCACGAGACATACATGGATTAAAACCAGCAATAAACTTTATGATTTTCGCACAGAGCAAATTACAACCTCCAGAATCTTGGGATTTTCAAAGGGGTCGACATCCAGATGCAAGAGGCGGCCAGCAAGGCGCCAGGGGAGACGGACCTGCACATCAAAGTGATCGAAAAAGGTGTTTTCTCCGCCTACACGGGAACGAGTTTTACCCGCGACGATATCAACTTTGAAGCCTCAGGCTCGCTGCGCAATCCGACTGGCCATGCAGAGACATTGGAAGGCACGTACTCTCGCTCTCGCCAGGGTAATCGGTCTCTTAAGGTCAATCTCGGCAAGCCTCGCGTGCGGGGTTTGAATACGCGCTTTGACTGCCAAATTCATGAGGATACGCTCAACCATGAGCGCACCTCTTCTTTAAGCGAGAAAGTTCAAGCTGTGGCATTTCATCTCACGACGCACAACCGTCGGCACCGCCTCTCGTATGAGCTGGCCTTGAGAGATATACTGCCTCGCCGTCACCTCTCTACCCCTTTCGCCTACGATGCCTCTCTCAGCATCATGCGCGAAGCTACTCCCTCCTTAAAATCTGTTTTCCGTTATAAATTTACGGACGATCGACAGGACGATAGCGTGCTCCCATCGAGCGGAACATTCTTCTCTGGGCTTCTGGAGATAGCCGGAGTAGGGGTCGGAGACGTCGCTTATGTGAAAGCCGAGGTGGCAGGCGCGGCGCACAAACCTCTGGGAGCCACAGGTTTTAGTGCACATCTGTCGGGGTCCGTGGGGGTAGTGCGTCCGACCGGTTGGCGCGCGCGGGAGGGCGGAGTAGAAGAGGCGCCCAGGACACGCTTCAGTGACAGGTACATGCTGGGGGGCCTTCAGACGCTCAGGGGCTTCGGATACTCGGGAGTTGGGCCGCGGGCACCTCAGAGGGAGGGAGGGGCTTTAAAGGGAGACTCTTTGGGCGGCGATTTCAAGTACGTGGCGACAGTGGCGTTGACGGCCCCTTTGCCGCTACCCCTGTTGGACAAGTTTGGGTTGCGCTGGCACGTGTTTGCCGATGCAGGCAGCCTGCTGCCCTGGTCGGCGCCTTTGACCAGCATGCTTTCAGATATGCGAGTGGCTTGTGGGACGGGTTTGGCGATTAGCTTGGGGATGGCACGCGTGGAGATGAATTATTCAGTGCCCGTCAAGAAGGAGATGAAAGATTTTGAGCAACGGTGGCAATTTGGGCTAGCCGCTCATATTGGCTAGTATTATGAATAGGACTTGCGTAAGTACATAGGTGCGTTGGTAGGACAATGACCGTTCAAAGTATATTACAATTCATAGAGCTGCGGATTAGCGTACGAAATCTTGGCCTCAAATTTTTGTTGCATGTCACCCTTTTCGACGGAACCGAGCACCGTGTGGGAAAAAATGTCGACCCCGTGCGATTATCAGAATAAATCGAAGCGCTAAATGTTTTGTGTCACACGAATAACTTGTGGTACTTCAATCAATTGATGCAATTTGGTCTAACAAGTACACCCAAGGGATGGGAAAGGCAGGAGGTTAGACACTGCATGGGCCATCGCCCGGACGACAGACGAAACAAGGGCCTTGTGGCTGTCATACAAATGCTTCTCGTTTAGCATCATGACAGAAAGTAGAAAAAACCTCAAGCATTTTAATGCTGCTAATGCTGGTCCATCTTTGTCACAGGCCGAAAGACAATCTCTAAAGGATACTTTGATGCGCATGGTGATACTACGGGCATCCCGGTCTGGTCGCCGGTTCATCTCAACGCCTTCCCTTACGAAGATGTTGTTGCGGTGGTTTTTGGCTGTACTTCCTCTCTTTTTATCATCATTGAGTACCCATAGCTTTGTCCATAACCCAAAAGTACTCATGAAGCGAGGAATGAGGAATTTATCAGGTGATCTTGCTGCGGCCCGCGACAGCGGAAGCACCGGAAACGAGGGCATGCTGAACCCTCTCTTAAGCACGGTAGAAGTAAGCAAGACGATTGAGATACATGCGATGACCAAAAGTATGGAGGCAAGGGGTGAAGCAGTCGTCTCCTTGTGTGTGGGAGAGCCAGATTTCCCCCCGCCTGCGGGTACGTTTATCTTTTTCCGCATGACGACACGTGCCTTCTCTTCAATACGGTCTGATCCTCTCAACTTTAACGGGGTGGGAAATTTCGAAAATTCTATGGCTTTGGTATTTAACAATTGTGGTGATATCCAGAAAGTAGCTCCTTGAGGGCTGAATTATGCGTACTTTATCTTTCTTTTGGTAAAACGATGTGAATCGAATAACGTGTTCGAAATGGGCTCTTTCAATTTTATCAATAGAGGTAGTTGAGGCGACAGTGCAAGCTCTTCGAGAGGGCCACACTCGATATACTGCTGTGACCGGAGATGCCGCACTCAGGCAAGCTATTTGCAAAGACCTGGAGAAACGCAAAGGTGTAAGATACGCGGCGGAGGAAATCATCGTGGGAAATGGGGCCAAGCAAGAGGTGTATCAGGCGGTCCTCGCCTTGTGTCGCCCTGGAGATGAGGTTATCATCCCTGCGCCATACTGGCCAAGCTATCCGGAGATTGTCAAGCTGGCAGGCGCGACGCCGATCATCCTCGAGACGACGGCCTCGAGCGGATTTTTGTTGGACCCTGAGGCCCTCTCGCAGGCAGTGACTCCCCAAACACGCATGGTAAGGGGGAACAGCCCGTTTTTGTTGAACAGAGAGCTTTCTGAACTATTCAAGAGTGGTATAGAATCGTAGAAAGTGTCGTGTGCTCTGCTACTTCCGTCTCGTCTGCGATAGCTCTCGATAGCGGGAATACTCCTGCTAATTGCGTGTACGCGCCTCCTCACTTCAAGTGGTTCCTTTCCGCCGGTACACTCATTGGCCAAACAGCAGCTGCTGAATGTCTCTCCCCCTCCCCCTCTTTCTTGATCCATGTAGTTTATCTTCTGCAACCCCAGCAACCCCACGGGTGCCGTCCATCCCCCGGAACTAGTTGACGCGCTGGGAGATGTTTTGAAACGTCGTCATGCCAAGCACGTCTGGGCCCTGTCGGACGAAATTTACGAGCGCATTATTTATGATACTCCTCATAAGAGCTTGGCAGCCGTCCCGGGGCTACGAGATCGGGTTTTGTTGATTAATGGCTTTTCAAAGGCCTACGCCATGACGGGTTACAGGCTGGGTTACTTGGCAGGTCCCTCACCTGTCATAAAAGGGTGCACCACCTTGCAATCTCAGATAACTTCCTGCGCCAGCAGCATCGCCCAAAAGGCGGGCATTGCGGCGTTGCAGTTACCGGCCACAACGATGGCACCCTCCGTCGAGATAATGCGCAAGAAGCGGGATCGAGTCATGTCCGCTCTCGGACAAATTCCACGTGTCGCTTGCTCGGTTCCTCAGGGTGCATTTTACGTGCTGCCTGACGTATCGTGGTACTACCACAAAAAAACTCCGGAGGGGCAGATCATTCGGGACGGGCATGAACTTTGTATGTATCTGCTTAAGGAATACAAGGTGGCGCTTGTTCCCGGCGAGTCCTTTGGCGCTCCTACCACTATTCGAATTTCTTACGCCACATCGGAAGCCGACCTTGATATAGCGCTAACACGACTGGCCGAGTGCCTTGCTTCTCTTACTTAAGTTATAATCTAAGAAAGAACAAAAAATGTCTATATTACTGATGCCGTACTTTGCGAACGGGCTTGTTTTCAGCATTATTTAATGTTTTTTTATTTTCCTCATGTTGGACATTTTTCGGCCGCGAGAATTGTTTAAAGGCTACGCAATACTTCACTGTGATCATAACTAGAGATGTTTCGTCATCATCATGCGAGTGCGCTGGATACAACATGTGCGCCCTGCGACGTCTCTACTAGACGTGAGGGAGCAGCACGTATGGTATTATTCCAAGATTGCGGCTGCATCCTTTCCCATGGTCAAGCACTGTGATGCGCATTTAAATCTTTTAATTTGAGTCGGAAACTTGGCGCGCCACTTTTCCTGAAGTCTCTAAAGTGCTAGATCTTAGCAGTCCTCAATCCACGCTCCAGGCTTCCTGAAGGCGTGAGAGACGTCATCGAACCAAGTAGTTCAAACTCCCTCTAACAAGCGCCCCCATTGCATGACAGGGCGCGTCTTTCATGACCATACCTGCCGCAGGAACAACCTTAGTACTGCCAGAAGTTGGTACATCACTTGAAGAAACAGGCGTGTCAGAAATTGTGGTGCACAGATCGGACTTGACTTGTTGTGAAGAAAGCAAGACGCCAGCAGAGTGGGCGGCAGAGGGGAACAGGCACGCTGACAGTGGCAGGGAAAATCTCCCGTGCAAAGACGCCGGCAATCACGCAAGCGGGGACACTCCTTGTGATAAGGCTCATAGCCTTGACCAAGAAAGCCATCGCATGTCAGAGGTGGACGATCTTTTAAATTCAGGTGTAAAGCCCAGCACTTTAAACCTCATCACCTTCGTTCTGGCCTGCGCCAATGCTGCAGATGCTGTTGAGGTCCTGGCAGTGGGCTTTTTCCTGACCGTGTACAGAAACGCGGACGGTTCAGAACTTTCGAGTGCCGATAAAAGCTTTCTGACCGGGTCGATATACATGGGCATGCTACTGGGTGGGGTCGTGGGAGGTTGGCTCTCCGACGTGGCGGGCCGGAAGGGGACCTTGACTTTTTCTTTGGCTTTGAATGGTCTGGCCGGCGTTATCTCGGCCTCGTCCTCTAATCTGGAGTGGCTTATCACCTTTCGTGTGCTCGCAGGTATTGGCGTAGGAGCATCTGTACCGTGCCTTTTCACACTGGGAGCCGAACTTTTCCCGGTGCAGACGAGGGGGGTGTATTTGTCCTACGTAGCGAGCTTCTGGATGGTCGGCTCGATCTATGCGGCGGGCGCGGCTTGGATCATCCTGGGGCTGGACTTCGATGGTGAGAGGATCCTGCCAGGGTGGACCTGGCGCCCCTTCGTGGTTGCGGCGGCCTTGCCGGTCTTCCTGACCCTGATCTCGGCATGCTTCCTCCTACCCGAGTCCCCGCGCTACTTGATCCAGAGAGGCCAGTACACAGAAGCAGCCAAAAACCTACGTAGACTCACGGGCCGCCACGTCAGCCCGGAATCTCTCGTGGGTGGCGGCGAAGATGACACCCTGACGGACGATGAGGCCAACCCCTTGACCACGGACGGCATGCTGCTTCCTACGGCGGCCAAAGACGAAGAGAATGGCACCTCCCTGTCCTCCGCTCCGTCAAGAAGCGCTGCAACTCCGACGGTTTCCCCCCGCCAGCGAGGCAAGGCTTGGCTCAAGGTGCTCGAGAGTGTGGCTGGAGTTTTTCGGGGGTCCCTGCGGCTGACCACTCTGCGTTTGATGGTCGTATGGTTCACGCTTTGTTTTGGAACCTACGGTTTGAGCACCTGGATCAGCACCATCTTTAAAGTGATCGGCATCAAAAATGAGTTCCTGCCTACTTTCCTTTTTGCCCTGGCTAACCTTCCTGGAAATATCGCCTCCTTCGTCTTGATCGAGCGCCTGGGCCGAAAAAGGCTGCTTGCATTCTCCATGCTCTTGGCCGCCGGTTCGGCCTTCGTTTTTGCATTTACCAGCACTCGAGCCACGTGGCTGGCGGTGGTGGCGGCGTGTTGTTTCCAGGCCTTCTCGGTGGCCGGGTGGAACGCCTTGGACGCTTTGTCGACCGAATCTTTCCCAACAGCGATGAGGACGACGGGCATGGGGCTGCTGTCAGGGACGGGACGATTTTCTTCCTTGATTGCCATGTTTGTCGACGGCTCTCTCGAGCATAGCGTTGCCTTGCTCTTTACAGTGACGGGAACCACCACAGTCTTGGGCGCGCTGACGGCTTTTTGGCTGCCGTACGAGCCCACAGGTCAATCATTGGACGGACTGGTGGGAAGGGGGGGGAAACAAGGTAAGGAAAGGCGAAGAGGCAGTAAAGTGTGGCGAAGCTTTGAGCCCGTAAATGTGGGTGACGAGGGACTTTGAAGCTAGCACACGTTCAGAAATGAGAGAAAGGAGCGGACGTGAAGAGGCTGCAGGCGATGACACACACAATACGGTATAGGATGGGAGCTTGCGTCCAGCGGGAGTAGTTTATGTATGATACTTAGAAAGCAGTCTCGTCGCAAGATCTGCGATGATGCTTGGTGAACGGCTGAGGACTTTGTCAATGCGATGTAAAATGCTACTGCAAATGTAAGTTGCTCTAGATGACTGCCCCACCCAGGCAAGTGTGAAAGGGGATAAAGAAAAAGTTACACGTCAATTGTTGACATTTTGATTCACAAGACAAGGTGAGTCTTCGATTCAGTCTGTACGTTTTCTTCGCCAAGGCCACCACTTCCATGCGGCGGCGGTTTCCTTGTCCTCCTCTTGGGCTCTTGAGGACGACATGGAAGCCGTGACATCCACCACGGGTACGCCCCGGAGACCACGGTCCATCTCCACCAATACTCTCTCTTCTATCGGAAGCTCATCGTAAGGGTCCTGTCCCTCTATGTATGGGCCGGGAATCTCCTCACCTACGACAGCCCCCTTTTCAAAGACATGTCGAGTAGGTTGCGGCACCTCCCCCTTCAGCAGCTCCATGGACGGGGTTTCCTCGGCTGACAAAGAATCGCCTAGTGCTCTGTGAAGTTCTTGTAAGCGCTTACGACGCAAAGACATCTCCAAGGCCCGGGATGCAGCGCCTTTTTCCAGCCGAATCAACTCCAACTGGAGGTTTATGAAATCTTCGTCTGTTAGTTCAGATGCCCGCGCTCTTAGCGCACCACGACCACGGTAAAGTTCTGCCCATTCTGCAGACAGCGCCTGGCGATGGTATTGCAATAGACTAGCTTCTTGGACAAAATGACGCGCATCGGCCCTCACGTTCATGCGCTTAATCAGAGCGGGGTCCATCTCCAGATTCTTCCAGGCCAGAGCAACGGTGGCTGGGGTTGTCAACCAGCGTGGAAGAGGAACAGAATCCAAACCCTTGTCATCGTCATCGGTGTCACTACCGTGCAGGTTTTCAAAGGAGCCCTGGCACACTAGCAAGGGATTCTGGTCGTTCAGGCTCCCCAAGGCTACCTCTGTCGACCGTAGTTGCGATCGAACTGCAGTGCCATTTACTACTTCCGCCCCTCCCTCCTCACCCTCCGAATGAAAAGCCCTTAGAATTTCTCCCGAACTCTCTCCCATTCTTTCGCTACCTTTCCTCATCACAAGCGGATCTGACCATGCTGACAAGGCTCCATCAGCAGTGAGTGTCTCCCGGGCGGTGGGATTTTTTTCTATGTGTGCGTGCCGATAACTTTTTCCTCTCCCCTTTTCATTTTCCCCCTCCGCTGAAGAACCATTTTGGAGAGTCTGATCTATTTCTGGATGGTAAAATTCCAACCATCCTTCCGCAAGCAAAGCCTCCAGCTGGCCAAAGTTGTTATCGCACAGCTGCAAAACCTTCTCGAGGGACACGATGCCGCGTTGTGCCGCTGATTGCACATTGCCGCAAGTGATGATATCGATACTTTCTCCATGGATTGCCTGCAGCACATCCCAAAGGAGGACTGCCTTCATACATGGCTGGTCTGTGTGGCTCTTCCCGCCACCGCCTTCGAGGAGCACCCGCAGACGTGCTGTCTCCGTAGCGACGAGGTCTTTGACCCTCTTTGCGCCCTCCTTTGCGTCCTTGGCGCCTGATAATGAAGAGAGTACTCCCAGGCTCGGTCGGAATGAGAGAAATTCGTTGAGAATTAACTCGTCTGATGCCTCGTTGTCCACCTCGGCTGCTACATGATTAGGGGAAGGGCTTACTCCGGACGACTCCTCCGGCTTTGAATCAGGAGGTGGTTTGGACATTCCTTCTTTGCTCGGAGAATCAGCCCTTGTCAAGGTGAGCTCCACAGGCGTCGAATCAGGAGACAAGCATGTGCTCTTCAGCAACCAATCGACCTGCCGCACAAGAAGATCATGGTTCGGACCCAGGATCTGGAGGTGGAAAATGGGAGTATCCCCCCTGTCATGGGTGGCTGAGACGTTCGATTCTGATTCATCTTCACCTCTCTTTGCATCGGTTTTTTGCGTTTGCTCCTGGTATTGCTCCCTCGCGACATTCTGCAAACGCCATAGTGCCAGAGGTGTTGTGGCTGTAAGGATAAATTGGAGGCTCTCCCCTCGCTGCCTGTTCTCACCCTCTACATGCCGAGGAGAGACCTGCTGCCGTTCAATCCATGCCAGCACACGTCTCAACATCTTTATTGAAGAGGAAGATGAGTTTGGCAGCGACAGCAGGGAGCTCAAATCCAATACAACAGTCCCAGCCTTGAGAGAGACATCGGCGCCGTGAGTTTCACCATTCTCCGTCAAAGATAGTAAAGCTGTTTCCTGATAGTGTGGTCGAACTTGCGAGCAAAGTTGGAGGTCAACATCCTCCTCTCCTTTATCTTTTTTGCTTTGAAAATGGATTCTTATATGCGGGAGGTTATTTGACCTGGTATAAAAGAGATGTATGATTTTAAGAATAGCTGTAAATTATAGACCACATACAGCTCCCGCAAACTCCACCCTTCCCTGTGGACGACGTGTTTATTCTTTTCATAGTTGACATGATTTTACGTACCGTTTCTCGAATGCGTCTGACACAAGATTTTCGATGACAAATGGGTCTGCGCAAGCTACGAAAATAAGCGGCGGACGCGGGGGTGGACCTCTGATATCACTGACTTTCCGCTCTCCTTCACGCAGCTGGGATAGGAAAGATTTCCCAAGCCACTTTGGTATTAGATGGGAAAATGCTGAAGACGTCGGCGTTTCGACGTGAAGATAATCTACCAAGCGTTGCCGTGGCCAGGGAGTTTCGCTGGCTTCATGTGTTGCTTTGCTTATGCCGCTACCTGATTTCTTTTCTTCATCTCTCCACATATACCAAGTAATGATACTTGCACTACCTATAATGGTTCCCCACTGGACTATTTTCTGTGCAGATCGTTTGAAGGCCATATCTGTGGTGATGAGAGCGGTAACGTATCTGAGTAAGATTGTCTCCTACGGGTACTTAAGTTACAATCTCGTATTCATAGTTATATCTTGACAAGAAAGATCGCGCCCACCAGGTTATTGCATATACTTGAAATAGTGCGACGAGTTTAACAGCCGACTATGCTCGTCGTCTCCATCCAGGAGTCACATGGTCGTCCGAGGCGTTTACTTTCCACCAAGAAGACCGCCCTGGTCTTCAAGAAGTCATTTTCAGACCACGATACGTATAAATTGCTCATTAAACAAATAATGCACCAAAGAGGTGCTTCGTGTTCCCTCGTTGTCAATTAAGGCTTGGCCGGGGAGCGGAAGACGACCACGTACTACGTAGTACTTCGGCGTTTCTCGGACCGCGGCAACCGATTTTCAAACCTTTTTCCCCATGCCCGATTATGATACCGCTTTATCCAATTTTTACAACCACTTGGTGCAGCGAAGGTGAATGCGGCAGAAGTGGGATAGATAGCTGTGTACTGTTACACTTGCTAAAATACGTAAAAATGCCTCAACCAAAAAAGAATAAAGACCACAGAAGTGATAATTGGCAATTCTTCGAAGATGTTTGTGCCCACAGTGGATGGTGGCGACCTTACGTCCGTCTGGAAAGTATGATAGTATCGCTGAATCTTTCGCGTCTTTTTGCTTCTGTAGAGAACGTGAGACATTTACGAGCAGGAAAATCACGTATTAATAGAAAACATTAATGCAAGCGAACTGGTGTTATGAATGATGAGAAAGAGAGTAAGAATTATCTGAAGGATATTTATGTAAGCGTGGATTTAGATATGTGACCTTGGAATGAAATTCTACTGATTTGTGTGACTGAGTACTCCTTAATCTTGCGCAGTATCGATAATAATATGGAGACCAACGTTGTATGATTGACAAATTTGAGAATGCGAATCGACGTCCAAAACGATTAAAACGTCATTGTGCACATCACGATTGAAGCAACAGGTTTGGTGCACTTTATTTGATTTCATACAGAGTACATGTACGGTCTCTCCCATTACTTCCCTTCAGGTTCCTGACTGCGTCTCTCGACACATAAGTTGGTACCTGACAACATACCAGATGCTTTCCAGTGCGAACATCGCCTGAAGCACGAGCACACAATTGTACATCCTGTGGCTTCCAAAGCTTTGTACATCCCAACTGTCAGAGCGCGCTCAATATTTTTCAATCCTTTGTAGTACCAACCCTAAAACCTCACTGTCACCGCCGGAACCGCTCACTTCTTGTTAGGGTCAAATAGAATGAACCCAGGCAAATCTGTGGCTCCCGGTCCGGTGAGATCTCTGAAAATGACGGAAGAAACATAGGCGACTACCTCTTTCTCCAAGGGCTTGAGGAAAAAGTGTCCCCCGGGAAAGATACGAGACTCGAACTCCTTCGTCGTGAAACGCGCCCATTCCTCCGTCTCGTGCTGTGGAACTCGCAAGTCCTGGTCACTGCCCAGCGCCAAGATAGGACAGTCCAGGGGTGGCGCCTCGTGGTAGACGTACTTGTCTACCGCCAGGTAGTCCCCTTTCAAGGCAGGCAGGAACTGAGTCACGACATCCCGGTTCCTAGCCATCTCCTTTGTGATGCCCCCCATGTCCAACAACGACGACACCAGTTCGTCGTCGTTCGCCACGGAGAACTTTGGACGGCCTGCTCGTAAGTGAAGAGGCACGCAGCCTGACACCACTAAGTGCTTGGGTGTGTAGTTGTACTGATTGCGCAAGATCTGGGCCACAAGCGTCGAGACAATCGCCCCAAAGCTGTGTCCAAAGAAGACCAACGGAATCTTGGATTCAATGTACCCGAGTCCAGCAAGCGCCGCTGCAATCTTCTTTGCAATTAGATAAATGTCCGTGATGACTTTCTCATTGTAGCGGGCATTGCGGCCGGGCAGTTCGACCGTTACCATCTCTGCCTCCTTTACATCCCACGTCTTGTAAAAGTTTGAGTTCCCACCTGCGTAGGGAAAGCAAACCAACCGCACCCTCGCGAAATCCTTCCGCTTGACAGATAGCCACTTTCTGGCTTCTTCTTCACGCATCTTCGCGGGGGCTCGTTGATGATCGTGGCGATGTCCTGGAAGATGGTCATGAATGCACCGAACTGCACAGGCAGAAATACAGCGGGTGCGGGTTTGGATGGCCTCTCCAAGCCCCTGGGGGTGCGTAGGTGTATGTGCGCCATGTCCTGGCGGCGCAGGATACCCGTTTGTTATTTCTTTCGCTATGGGCACGGCGGGGCCGCACGATTTCAGGGCTGCATCTGGAACACAGCACAAACAACAGCCCTTCGAGCTAGTGCATCCTGCGTAATTTTAAGAACAGGGTATAAACACGAGAAAGGAAAACTTAAAATTTCAAATCGTGATCAACTCCAGGGAGAAATTGCCCAATCAGGCGACACTGTGTGCTGTGTACTGCGGCAAGTCTCGGTGTTATGGAAGCCAATTCGTGCTCCGCTCAATGGTATACGATTGATATTGTGAAGGAACTTCTTGTCCGCTATGCGCCACAACGCTACAAGCGTTTCATTTAACTGCGTTTCGAAGCTCATTAAAGTCCAATCGCGCTTGTATTTTATCCCTTTTCTATTGTTCCCCCTCTTCCGTCAACCTGACCTCTGACTTACCCATGACTTCGACGAGAATGGCGTGGTAGGATACAACAGAAAAAACAACGACTGACCACTTCAGGCTTCCCTTTGTTCCTGCACCTGTTGTTTTAAGGGAGTACAGAGCAAAGGGTGTAAGCATTTGTGAATAGTCCGCCGGCCGACGGGTATGGACCTCCCACTCAGCAAAGTAAACAGGCTCGCAACCCGTTGGCCACAATACAATGGACAATTAAAAGGCTTGTTTGCCTTTCTTTGTATTCCTGTACCCCATCGCTTTGTGAGTGCTCGAGAAAATAGTACAAATCTCCATGTTTGATGGCACGTGAAAGAGATCGGCTTTCTCCTTTTTTCAGGCACAGCGAAAGATCATCAGCTACGTACTCGTGGGAAAAGTTCTGATAGAACAAATCGCGCTTCCGAAGAATAACCAAGAACACCAGCCGCTACAGACTTACACGCTCTGTCAATGGACACCACGTTCACATACACCGTGCAATGTCTCTGCATCAAATAAAATGAAATGGAGAGGGAATCCATTCAGGGACGCGTTCGCCCAGACCGTTACTGGCATGCCAAGACAAGTTTTCGAGGAAAATCTGCAGTACAATTGAATTGGGTAGAATGTCCCACAAGCAGACAACGTATTCCTTCTGTTTATGTTAGTTGTTGCAAAAGTAGCGACGATATAAATGAGAAGACGGGTACTAAGAAAACCAGGCATCCACCCTTTCACATACGTGGAAAGTAATGTCTCGTGCAGGCTGAGCATGGGGCTATGAATCATTTTTCTTTCTTCTATTCCATTTTACTTTTTCTTGGGCTTAATTTCATCTTCCTTGACAACGTGGATGAAAACGTCATTTGGTTGCTGTTTGTTGTAATGCTCAGAGCCTTTGCTCCAATCATAGCTTACAGCATAGCCGTAGAGATCTCCGCGATGATTGAAAGAGGCACAGGAAATGGGAGCGTTGAAGCGCGTGGGTGCTTTCAGCCTTTGTCGCTTGTCCTTGTCCCAGAAAGCGTACGACCCATCTGCACCTGCCGTAGCAAACGTGCCATACCGGTTGTGAAATGAGATAGAATTGACGGCGTAAATTTCCGCTGTCTTGTTTGGAGTATCTTTTGCATCGATTCGATGGCACTTGTAGGCAAATTCTACCGTTTTATCACCCTGACGGTGGTCGATGTAGTGGATCGCGACCCGTCCTTCAATGTTTCCAATGGCAAACCCAGAGCAGTCCGGGAACATGCTCAAGCACCTTGTTTGAAACGCCTTGATCTGAGATTGAATGGGGGCACCCCCTGGCTTGAGTGGTCGGATGCCTCCTGCCAGATTGTACACGTACACCTCCTTGTTGGACGTCGCCACACACAGGTAAGGGTATCGGCAGTCCATGGCCGTGATTTTATGCGGAAGCTGGAACTGGTGAGCAGGGGACGATTGACGCATGTCCCAGAATTTGACCGTCTGGTCCCACGAGCCAGTCACTATGCACGGTAGCTGTGGCACGTGTGCGATGCATTTAATGGGAGCCGAATGCTCGGCTATCTGCTGGGTTTGAGGGGCACCGCCCGCAGGATTAGGGGTCCACATCATAGCCTTGTTGTCACAGCCCGCCGAGAAAACGTTTCCTTCTGGTGACATGCATACATCCAGCACAGGACCTTGGTGCTTGATTTCTCCGACGGGAGTGGCCATAATCCCTGGACCTTGCGAAGCCATCCCTAGTCCCTGTGACGCTTGCTCCTGGAGGTTCCAGAGCCTCACAGAATTGTCCCAAGACCCTGCCGCTACAAGATTTAGCGTCTCCGATGGCGCAAATGCCAGCGATGAAATCCCATCAGCTTGTGTGTCTGGGAGCTTTAGGTCGGGCGAAGCCACTGGTTGCGTGCTGCCGACGGTCTGGCTGCTCAATCCCCCCCAGGACATGGCCTTTTTCGGTTGCCTAGAAGGAAAGGATGCCAGTGAGAATCTAAGAGGGTCACGCGCGCCCTGCATGATAATACAGTTGGCATTGTAGGGATTAAGCATTATCAAACCAAGGGCAGTCTGCATGTTCATAGGGCATCAAAGAAGGAATACTCGAGACGAGGCCATCGCCTAACCCTAGACCTCACAAAGATGAGGTTGGCGAGGCACTCGAGACGTTCTCTTTTTTTCCTCCGAAACAATCATTTCCCTGACTTTTGCTCATTTGCAAACGTATGAACTTAGTTCGAGGGGTCTCACGCTGATGATAATGACATTCAGTGCAGCTTCTCGGCAAGTGGTACGAGAAATCTACCACTGGGATCAATAGGAGGGTGGAGGAGCAGCCTATCAGGAAAAATAAACTCAGCTATCAGACAAATTTGTCGGTCTTTTTATGTGAGAAATAATTGTGTCCAATACTCTGGAAGCATGAAACACTTTAAGAGAGCTGGCACGGCATTCTTTGACCACACGAACTGCGCGCGCCCTCAGGACGATGTTGATGACTCGAAATTCTTTCCGTCTTTCACTCGCTCTTTGGAGGGGCTGAGGGAGGGACCTAGGCACCCAAGCGGCCTTCATGCAAGCCATATGCGCGTAATCCGCCTCAGATACATTTTCTATACCTATGATCTACATTTTCTTAGGACTCACGGGGGCGAGCTGGCAAGGCCAGGACGTCTAATTTGACCATGACAGACGCAGCTGCAGAGCAAAAGTCACGCGATGACATGATACGTGCTCTAGAAGATGCTCTCAAGGAGAAAGACACCAATTTGAGCCAACTGAAGTTGAAAACGAAATATTTCGTCCAAGAAATGCGCGCCGAGCTCCAGGAGGCGAAGGAAGGGAGGAAAGCCGCGGAGCAAGAGAGCGTGGGATTGCGGGCGGAACTCGAGCGCGCCCGGGCCCCACATTCTGCATCACCGTCTACCTCCGGACAAATTCCGGGAGACGACGGTTCGGAATCAATCGCATGCAGCCACAGCAATCGCGATCGACTGGAGGACACCGTTCAGGCTTTGCAAGCTGAGCTTGGACAGGTGCGAATGGCCGCGCGACGAGCTCAGGAGGAACTGGCGGTGGCCAAAGAGGAAGCTCAGGGGCTCATGGACCAGCTCTCAGAGGTTCGAGACAAAGAAAGTAAGATGGACGCTTTGAGACGACGGATAAAAAACTTGCAAGAAGAAGTAGAAGTGGCGAAGGAGGAGCATGGAACGGCACTTAACGAGCTTGCGCAGAGGGAGACGGAAGCGGAAAATCTTCGCGAGGAAGTGGAGGCGTCGAAGCGAGAAATCTCTCAAATGGCACTGATGTACAAACAGGAAAGAAATGAGCTGACGCAGCAGAGCCATGAGGTTGAAAAACAGCTCCAAGAGATGCTAAATCAGCGAAAATATCTGGGAAACGCCGCCCCCCCACAAAATATCAGTCTGCCCCAAGGGTCCCCCATCCACGCGTCCGGCCCCGACCACGATCCTGCAGCGGAAGCCGATGCCGCAAGAGAATCGCTCGATTCCAGGGCCATCGGACCAACCGCTTCGTCGCCCGCGGCGGCTGCGAGCACGACATGCCCGCCGACAACTCCGGCTCTTCGCTCTGAGGCCGAGCCGGCGACTTCCACGACCACATCCTCCTCCTGTGCGGCTCCTGTTGTTCTCGCTAGCCTCATTTCAGTGCCAAGGCCAAGCCTCTCCTCCTGGCGCACGGCGGGGACGGCAACGCAAGCGGAGGAAGGGTCTTCCGACCTTGATGCCTCCCTTTCTGCGGAGGAAACAACGCCGGAGGCAGCCTCCTCTTTATCCATGGAGGGAAGACACGTAGGCGACAAGGGGAGGTTGGACCAAGTGGACCCCTCCCGCCTGGACGGGTCGACCCAGCACTTGGTGGCCCAGCTCCGTGAGCGTGAGGCGACGGTAGCGGAGATGACAGTCTCTTTGGAGCGGGCCCTGGCGTCTGTAGCCGCCTTGACGGAGGAGCGAGATTTCCTGCAGAAGCAGCTGGACGACTTGGGCGCAGAAAAGGAGGCGCTGCAGAGCGGGATGGAGCAGCTCAGGTCGGCGAAGGAGGCACTGGAGGGTAGCAAGGAAAGTGGAGACAAGGAAAGTGACCGGCTCCGGGGAGAATGCGTGAGGCTGGAAAGCCTTGTCCAAAGATTGGAGAGTGCTCAGCGGGCGCACGAGGACCAAATCAAGAGCGTGCAGGGGGAGGCGAAGGAGACAGTGGAGCGTGTCAGGATGGACGCTGCGACCGAGGTCGGCGGGGCGAGATCTCAGGTGGAGGAGGCGGAGCGGGCGCGGAGACACGCGGAAAATGCGGCGACGAACCTTCGCGTGGAGCTGGAGACGGTGCGGCGGTCGGTAACGCAGGGCGTGGAGGAGCGGGCGCGGGCATTGATCGCCTTGGGGAAGGAGCGCGAGAGCCTGGCGGCAGAGCTGGAACAGGAGAGAGAGAACGGCCAAGAACGACGGAGGCAGATGAAACAATATTTGGAGACCTTAACGGGCGAAAAGGAAGAGCGGGAGGCAGAGCTGTCGAGGACCCGAGCTGCCTTGGAGACGGCGAAGCAAGAGCAGGGTGTGTGGGAGGAGTCGGCTCTGGCCGCGAGAGAGCAGTTGAGAACTCAAGCCAAGGCGCACGAAAGCGAGATCCAACACATGGAGCAGCGCCTCAGGGAACTGGATAGATGTACTTCCGAGCAGATCATGGAGAAGGATGCGGAGTTGGCGAGGCTGATAGAGGAGCAAGCTGTGCGGCTATCAAGCACGGCGCGTCAGTCGGAGGAGATGGAAATACACTTGAAAGCAGTGGAAGCGGAAACTGCCGCCCACAAACAAAAGCGCTTGGCCGCAAAGAATGAGATGATTTCTTTGGCCCAGGCATTGGAGGCCGCGACCACCACGTCTCGCATGGTGGACGAGAGCATTGAGCACACCTTGGTCCCCCGGTGTTTGGAGCACTTGTCCTCGCTGGCCAAGGCCACGGAGCTCGTGGACATGGCCTTGTGGCAGCTCAAACGACATGATCGAGTTGCGGGTTCCTCGACTTCTACATCGTCATGGGTAGCTAGGAGGAGGGGCCAAAGCAGCGATCAGTTGCCATCGGTTGAGATGGGCCGTCTCCCAGCACCCGGTGTGAGACATCAGGACATGGCTGGCGGAGCTGCAGGGCGAGAAGAGCGGAACCAAAGCATGGACGGCTCAGGCAGCCCGTCGGTCCATCACTTGCTGGCTGACGAAGGGGAAGACGAAAGCGCCCACGCTCTAGACAGCGATTTTCAACACAAAGCATCACAGGCACAATGGGAGAGCGACCATCGGGCCCATTCCCGATCCACGGCTGCAATGGAGCGTTTGCAGCGTCTGGATGTGGAAAGTGCGCAAGTATCAGCAGAATTTAAAGTGCTGACGCAGTCCTTAGAAAGGTTGCTGTGGGAACTCGACCATTCCACGGAAGACGGATCGGACGACTCTCGTTCGAATAACTACATCTCTCTGTGCAGCAAAATTCTGCGAGAGTGCTTCTCATACGTGCGGCATACATCTGCTGGTCTTGCTGTTTCCAATACCGCTTCAAATCGCAGGACAGGGACAACGATCGCTGCGTCAAGGGCATTGAGGCCTGCTCGGCAACCATACGCTGTCTTGGGTAGTGAGGAGGGACTTGACGACCGCGTCATAGATTCTGTGTGATGAGACAAGGTGTACAAAAGGTAACTCAAGTAACCACGACATGTGAATAGGGAAAATGTTCCTGCAGCTGTTTTGTCTCGACACAAAAAGCGGCCCATGTCATGCCCTTTGTTCTCTTCGTTCCGATCTGTTCACAGCGGCCACCGAAGCCTCAGCGGGTGGTCGATGGTCTCGCGCCATGGCATGCTTGCACTGCGGCATCGAACTTCCTTCTTTCGCGTGCATCGGGACGGTATCGTGCATTAAAAACCTGCGTGAATTTGTTCTTGTCATTGATGTCTGCTGCAACTTGCTCAAGAGGATTCGTTGACAACGTGCGCTAACATGACTAACACAGAAGCCGCCGAGTACCAAGAGAGGCGAAGGCAAGGACATACGCCCCCCTTTTTAGCTCAGAGGCATTGACTTGCCAAAAGGAAACGAAAATGTCCCGATTCGATGTGGATGATAACGACCATGACCTCGACGAGTCTTCCGGGGGTTTGAGTAGCCAATTGCCCACTGAACCCCCTTTCCTCGCCTACATCACCGATACGGAGGCCTCGGAGGATGACATCCGCGCCTTTTTCGGGGCAGAATGTGAGGTGGTGGAGGTGAACGTGGCCAACAATGTCGCTAAGGTAGAATTCAAGGAACGTGATACATTGGCGCGGGCTTTATTTTACTCAGGACGGTTGCTGATGCGCAAGGAGGCGAAAATCAGCCTAACCCTGGCGACTGCTTCTACCCCGGCGCAGGCCACTGCTTTCAAGAGTACGTCGTCACAACATTCATCTTCCTCGGCAGCTGCCTCTGTCTCCTCCAACACCAAGAACGGCGGTGGAAGTGGAAGGGAAAGAGGGGGAGGGAAGGGCTACCAAGGCCAGTCTCGAGGCAGCCCAAGCAGGGACCGGGGAAGGGGAGGCCCACGAGGAGGGGAAGGAGGTCGACGGGGCCCTCGTCCCAACATATTCGGAGGGGAGAATGGACCTCGGCGAGCCGCCCTCTCCTCTGTAGGCGGAGGAGGTGGGGATGGGGCGAGGGAGGAGCCGGCGAAGGAAGAGGGCGGGGTAGCTCGTCCCCAGCGACCGAGGTTGCAGTTGAAACCTCGCAGCAAGCCCTTGGTGGATGAGGAGGGTGACAGAAAGGGGATGGATCGAAAGCAGAGCATATTTGGAGGGGGTCGGCCCCACGACGAGGTGGCTTTCGAGAAACAGTGGCAGGAGAAGCACAAGGAGGACGGGAGGGCTGAGGAGGCGCTGGCAGGGACAGGAGGTAAATACAGCATGAGGGGAGATCGAACGCTAAAACCGGCAGCTGGAGGGGCCGTAGAGGATGGGGGAGGTGGGTTCTCGGGCCGAGGGAGAGGTGGGCATTGGGGAGCAGGGAGGCGGGAGGGGCCG
>Ga0102934_1000331_pt1 | contig 30475 bp, 36 predicted proteins | sample SalPonR2_A_D1_MG_FD_78175 | JGI IMG/M metagenome (GOLD analysis project Ga0102934, IMG submission 78175) | Salt pond soil microbial communities from South San Francisco under conditions of wetland restoration - Salt Pond MetaG R2_A_D1_MG | ecosystem: Environmental > Aquatic > Marine > Intertidal... | reverse complement strand
GGGGGGGGGGGGGGCCGGGAGGGGGGGGGGGGGGGGGGGGGGCGCGTTGGATTTGGCCAAAGGTATGGCTGTCCTGGCTTGTACAGGCGAGGGACGTGCGCGAGACTATCTCCGAGTGTTCCATAAGGAAAAAGAGCTTTCCGACCAGCGTTTGCCTGTTGTGACGGTGCCAACCACGGCCAGCGCAGGGGGAGGGGGCATCGGGCCCCAATGCCTGGCTCTGTACGAAGCCGAAGAGGCCTTGGTGCCCTTGCACGCCCGCGACCTGGCACCCGACCTCGCCATCGTCGACCCCACCTTGACGGTCACCCTGCCGCTCCAAGCGGAACGCTCCATGGCCCTGGGAGCCTGGTCGGTATGTTTTGACGCCCTGCTGTGCGGATCCGTGCGGGGAGTGCTGGCTAACCACGCCATGGCGGACTTGATCCTCGGGGGCGCCTCGGAACTGGGTCGCGGCCTGGGAATGGCTGCAGGGAACGACAAAGGGGAGACAAAGAGGCGGCATTTGGCCCAAGGCAGCGTCGCGGCAGGTCGTTTGTTGCGCTTGGTGAAGGCCCCCCCCATACAGAGCCTGGCGCGTTGCCTCGCCCCTCTCTTCCCCCTTGCCACGTACTCGCAACTGACTGCCGTCCTCCTGCGTTCGTACCTGGCTGTCCTGGCTGATAGGAGGCAGCAGGGCGAGCTGGGTGGGGAGGCGTGGAACGAAGCATTGCTGCTTCGAATGGGTGCAGCCACGTGCTCTGCTCGGGACGGTCCAGGTGCCAATGGAGGAGGACTTCTGGAGATGGCGGAGTGGGCATGGGAGGAGAGCCAAAAGGCGGGCCTGCGCAGCTTGTTGGACTACCGGGCGTTGGACAAGGAAACCAAGGACGCCGAGACCTTGGCGGGGCAGGTGATGAGCGTGTTGGCTCTGTTTGAAGTGGAAGGGGGGCCTGCCTTGGAGGCCGACGTGGTCCGGGACGTGCTCGAAGTGTCGTTAGGAACGTGACTTCTTGGGTGTCGAGATGAAAGAAATGTACAATCTGTGAACGGACGAGGAAGAGTCCGTGAAGGATGGCTTCCTCTGGCGTAGGCAGATTTTTATGCGCCTTCTCGAGGCACCTTCATCTTGCACCGTGGGACACACACACACAGCCGAGCAATTTCTTTCCCGCCTCCCAGCAGTGGCAGCCAACACCTTCCGGCGCACGTCTCTTCAGAGCACTGGCATGCCAGTCTCAGCCTCGGTCTGTTTAGCGGCCTCCCTTCGCTCTCCCACGGTGCCTAGGTTCTCGGCGTCCTCGTTCCCTCAGCTGCGTGGGTAGTGTCGCTCCCTCCGGCCTCCGCTGTCCGGGCCAGGGCAACGTGATCTGTCATGCAATCGCTGGGGTCCTCCGTCTTGGGGGCTCCCAGACCAGTTCCTTCCGATCCTCTGGCACCTTTCAATGCTATGGCGGCCGAAGTAGACGATGACGGGGCTCGCTCCTGCAAAAAGCTGCCCGGACCCCGCGGCGCGGCGCCCGGCCTCTCTTTTGTCGCTGCCTGTGCCCTGTTTGGCTGAGAAGGACCCTCCTGGCCTTTGTTCTCCATGCTCAACACCGGCAGTGCGAATGCGGGGACGAGGGGTAGGAGCAGCCTGCCCCCCACTTCGTTCGCCTCATCCACCACCTCCTCCGAATCTCCAGCCCAGGCGCGCCAAAAGCTGTGTGTACGGGCTAAGGACGCGGCGGCGGCCGAAGTTTGGAGAGCGACCAGATTGGCCACCGCTCGGTTCAGGTTTTGGGTCCGTTCGCGGGCCGTGTGCGGGACTGTGTAGCAGAGGAAGGCCTTGGTAAACTTGTACAGAGCTACCTCCTCGGTCGCCAACCGCCCTTCGTAGACTTCCCGGTCCGCAGGGCTGGCGGAGCCGTGTCGGAGGCGATGGACCTTCTTTTGGAGCTTGAGGATGGAGGCAAGGAGCGCCTCACGTCCGGCCACCAGGCCTTTGAGAGCCTGCAGTCGAACGAGCTCGTACTCCAGCCGGGCCAGGAAGAGGTAGGCCGCTTGCTCGGGGACCCCCTGGTAGCCCGGAACCGTGTCCGCAAACATATTTGCGGCCTGAGATGCAAGTGCTGGAATCGGCGTCCACCTGGGAAAAGGCGCGAAAGCGACTACATGGGGCTCTTCCGCATGAAAGCTGCCTCTTGTGCCTTGATCTCCCTCGGAGGTATCCTTGTGGGACGTATCGACGGCGTTCAAGCTCTCGATCTTTCCTTCCCCCTCCGCGAGGACATGCATGCTCTGACTAAAGATTTGTATGCCCTTTGCGTATTGGCGGATGCCCTCACCGAGAGCCTGGTATGCTTCCAGAGTCGCCCTCACAGCGCTTTCCGCCGTGTCGATTTCACCGCGCACTTTTTCGATCACGACTTCCGGCTCCAGCGGCAGTACAAAAGAGGAGAGGTATTCCGTCCACTGGACATAGCCACGGTTGTGAGTAGGAGTGAGGGAGGTGGAAGGAGGAGCGGGCGGTGACTCCTCAGAGGAAAGCGGGGGACATGACGCATGAGGCAAGGTTTCCCCTAACCCTTCGTCGAAGAGAGCTACAATGGAGTCATTCCCACCCGTGGTGGTGCGCGTTAAGAATTTCTGGGTGAGCAAGTCGTTGAAGAGAAAAGGAGACGCCGCGATACCGTCCATGAAGTACTGCAGCCAATTCATGCGACTCTTGATAAAGTCCATGTCCTTGTTATTTCTGATGCTTTTTGGAGGCAACGGCGGAATCAACATTCCCTCAGCCCCAAACCGGCGTTGCAACCGCAAAGACAAGGCTTCAAAGTCCGAGTAGCGATGCCGGACACCATACTTTGGGAACTTAGAGGGACTCTGCGTTGAATTTCCACACTGCACGCAGACTGCATAAGTCATAACTTGTCGCGCGGTGAGGAGCCCTCCGCTTATTTTGCGAAGCTCAGGAAGCTCGACCACGATACGCAGTTGATGCCTCTCATAGTCTTGCAAAATGTGGCTCATGATATTTGACGGTGTCAGGGGAGTCGTTTCTTATTCCTAGAGGGGCGTACGGCTTTGTGAGAACACAGTGTAGGCAGCTGAAAAAATAGTCACACTGACGATACGGTGTAACTCGTCCTTACAAAGCGCTGTGACTGAAGCCTATGAATCTGCATCCCGTTCATAAGAGAAAAGTGTGGCAATTATCTGCGCTTCCTCGAATGCAGAATTAAAATAACAAAACAGATTACGCGTTAGATGGATCAGCATTATCGTCTTTCGTTGCTTCTTGAAGTATCGGCCCATCCAGAAAGAAACTTTTCACGGAGATGTACAATCGCTACGTTATTATGTCCTTCTTTCCTGTGTACAGATTACTTTCATGTCTCTACATGCGAGGCACGTACCCGGGGGAGGGTGGATTTTGCCGATCCTTTGCCACCGTGCCATAGGACCATGGCGTTCCCTTACCACCATAACCTCCCTGGCCCCCTTTGGCATGCCCACCTCGCCGGCGCCCCAGCGTTTCGATACGCAAATTAGCCTGAATTTTGTCTGCGGAAGACATATGGATGACAGGCCGGCCATCTCCAGGGGCCAACAACACGAGGCGCCCTGCCGCGGCCTCACCCATCAAACAGTCTTCCACGGAATCATATTCTTGCCAGACCCTGCTTAGTTTCGCCGCACCGGTATGCGTCAAAATGTAACCCCTACGAGACATATATGCTTCCTTCGGCAAGGAAGACGCGTGTGTGCCAATCTTAAACCTGTGCCGTGTTTTGACCTCGGGCCCCGGGAGGCTGAAAGACAAGGCTAGCACGTCCCACGGGTACGGCCGGTATCGCAGCTCTGTCAGGTAGGACCGAAGCTCGGCTCCCATCAAAGGAGAACCCACCACGTCGCCTTCCAAAATCACTATTTCCGAGGGCTTCTTGTTCGGATAGTCAAGCTCGTCCATGCGACTGTTCGCATACATGTGCCAAATTGCCACATGTTCCCATCCTCCGTCCGCAACCCAAGTGGCACGCTTCAAGTCACTCTCCTCCTCCCCTTCCCCCCCGCCCTCCGCCCCGTCCTTCCTGCCGTCCATGTTTCTCCGTGCCTTTTTCCCTCTCGATACCTTGAGCGTGTGGCGCGTCATTTCATTTAGCACCGCCATGCTCGCCACCCGCAAAGAGAGGTCGTGGAGGACACCTTGAACCTCCAAATCTGCCAACTGCTCCGAGGACGTCGGCGCCAAGACCGGGGCCAGGGGCCTGCCACTTCCTCTCCCTGTTCCCCCTGCAAAGGGTCGGACGATCGCGCAACAGTGGGGCCGTTGCCGGTTGTATTGCACCGTTCGCAAGAGGTGCTTGGGAACGCACGCGTTCCGATCTTCCCAGGGCAGGGTAGCGATCCAGGATATGACAGGCTTGAGCTCTGCCACATTGACGCCGGGGATGTCCGCTAGACCTTTGCTCGCCCACAGCTTCACGCTTTGGAGGCGGCGCCGTGCCTGTGCCTCCCGTCTTTCGTGCCCGGCGTTTTCCTCCACGCCCTCCGCCCTCTCTTCTCCCCCTCCCTCCCCCTCTCCCTCCCCCTCCTCCAGCGTCGTGTCCTCCGCGGTCAGCATTTCCGAGAAACAGAGCAGCAACCTCCGGCCCATGTCGCCTGTCTTCCTTTCCACCGCCCCCCGAAACGTAACCTCTCTGGCCAAGGAAGCAATCAAGCGCATCATACCCGGAGGTACGTCCAGCTCTCCTGTTGCAAACTCCTGTAAGATCCGCCGCTCCGTCCACTCCAAGGGAAGGACGCTGGCCAAGAGAACGAGGGCCCGCACTGACTCTTCCGTCTGGGCCTCCATTCTCTCGGCATCCACGGGCCTCGACCCGTCAACCTCCGCCCCCTCCTCTACCCTCCTCACCGCCAACTTCTGCAGCAGCTCCTCCGCCAGCACCTCCGGTGCTTCCACCCCTTCCTCGTCCGCGCCTTTCTCCTTCCTCTTCCTTCCCATCACATACCGGGAGAAACCGTCGTAGGCCATCTCCGCCACCCACGCCAGCGCCTCCATGCTCCCTTCCATTGCCCGGATCGACCCTTCCTTCGTGCCTGGTCCTTCGGCCTGCCCCCCCCACCCCGCCAGGGTCATGGGGACTTCCGCGGCGGGTTTGGAAGGCGCCGGGCCTTTCTTCCCTTCCCCTCTCGCGAGCGCGCAGGCCTTGAGGGCGTCCCGCTGGTGTTTGTAAGCCTCGTGGAAACACACCAGCAGGGTCCGCGCCATGACCCCGTCCGGATCGCCCAAGACAGCCGGCCACGAATGGAAGAATGCGGACAAAGGGCCCAGGGGGGCCAGACGGCCGTTCAAGAGGCACACGTCGTAAACCACCGCCCGCGCCCGGCCCAAGCCCCCCGTTTCCTTGCAGAGATTGACCAAGAGGGCGGCGGCCGCAAACCCGTCGCGTTGGCGCCGGAGGGCCAGCTCCCTCTCGCGCTCCTTCTCATGATCCGTCTCCGCCCGTGTGCTGCCCTTTTCGCCGGGAGGGATTTCCCCACTTTTCGATCTTTCCTTCAACTCCCCTATTCCTGACTTTCCGTCCTCCTCCTCCTCTTCTTCCTCCTCCTCCTCCTCCTCCTCCTCCTCCTCTTCCTCATCCTCGTCCTTCTCCCGTGCCTCTTTCCCCCCTGGTTCCCCTCCCCCCGCGTAGCGCCCCTGGGAGCCCATATCCTTCACCACTTTGTACAACTGCTGCAGCAGCTCGTCCAGAACCAGCTCCATGAAGTAGGCGCCGTAGTCACGTTCGTCGCACAGACGCAACACCACCGCGGCCGCCACGCCCAGCAACCGTCCCGCCTCGGCATTCCTGTACACAGGGTCCTGCAACCAGTACCCGTGCCGGTCCTTTCGCAGCGCTTGCGCCATCCTCCGTTTGTAGGTGACAAGAATCCGGTGGCAGGCCATCTGGGGGGGCACAAGGGATGCCTCTCGGAGCAACAGCACCATGCGCTCGACGCCTGCGTCCATCTTGCTCTCAGTCAGTGAGGGCATCTCCCGGCAAAAGACGTAACGGTCCAGGGCAAGCTGGGTGAACTTGGATTCCGCAAAGGGCCGGTCCTTGACCATGCCCCACAGGAGTCCCACCTCCTCAAGCAGGGTCGTCGCCCCTCCCTCCTCCTCGACCTCCTTACCGGCCGGCGGCCCGTCGTCCTTTGCTCTTCCTGCTTCTGGGAGCCGCTCGCTCGGGTTCGGACTCTTCCCTTTGCCCTTTTCCGATCCTCCCAGCTCTGTCCCCCCCTTCTCATCACTTGCTGGCCTCTCGAAAGTGGCACTTTGCGTGCCACTTTCATCAGCGTTTCTTTGGGTGGGGAGGGTTCTCTTTCCCACCTTCAAGATATCCTTGGCTGTGAAGTGCTTGGAAGACTCATGCTCCTGGGGATTCTGTGATTTGTGTTGGAGTTAGGAGTCAGTGCAAGGTGTGCTGCACACAAAGGGCAACAGACCAGAAAAGCATGAAGCGCTTTTTCATATAGCACGCTCCATTCTCTTTTTTCACAACCCTTGGCGTCCACGACTTGTCAGACTCATGAACACTGTACGTCGCCATGCCCGCTATTTTGTCTATCACGACCCAATGCACTAATAACGACCAAGAGGGAAACAAGAAAGGACGTGCGCAACAAACTCAAACTGACATACGGTGGGGAGCTTCTTCGACGCCTTGGCCTTCTTGCCGCCGCCATTGCCGGCCCCATCCACGTCCATTTTCCCATTTGCTTCGTCTTCGTAGTCATCGCGCTTCCTCTTTCCTGGCACCGGCAGACCGTGCTCCTCCAATGCCCCTTCCAACTCCTCGATCCGGTCCTCCGTGGCCGCTAGCTTGGCCTCTAAATCTGCGATGTGTTCCTTTTGTGATTTTATGGTTTTCACCGCGTTGGCCATGGCGGCCTTGTACCGTTCTTCATTCGCGGAGGACATTTCGTTGCTGTGTACAGTATAAGGGAAGTAAATCGCGTACAAAATGAAAAAACAGAGCGGAGAACCAAGAGTAGCCTGCCGGCTTGGCGGGGCAGCACAGTGGAAGACAATCAGACACTTGCACAAAGCCAGAAAATTTGACAAAGACCGGGAAACGTGTATATGGTGGCATCGTCCAATGTGCATGAGTCTGATTCCAAACCAAGGTTAGGCAGGGAATGGCGTGAAGATGTGGTCAAGGGCCGGGCGAGGCGTCGTCAGGATGGAAGCGGCGAGCTCCAGCGGCCGAAGCGAAAAAACACTCCACCTTTGGGGAAGAACTACAAGCGTTCTCGCCGCTCGGGGCCGTCCTGCATGGATGATGTGAGCAGTTGCACTAGCCACAGCATGGTCATGCTCGGGATGACGTTGTCTTCGTGAGGATAAGGGGAAGGAATAAGGACGGTGAATATCACACGCAGGGCAGCTACTTGATGCGCAGACTGCCTCCTAGAAGAAACCTCTGGATGCATTGATATCCGCCCCGCTTACACTCCAGCACGGCCTTAACTCGGCCCTTGATACCGACAGGTGAGGCACGGATATCAGACGTTGCGCATGGATGAGGCGGGAGCCAACGAGGCAGGGGGTCGTGTTGGTGGCGCCGGCGTGGAGGAGGTCCGGGAACAAGACAGATATTTGCCCATTGCCAACATCAGTCGGATAATGAAGAAGTCTTTGGTAAGTGTCGTGACGCATCCTAATAGTGCGCTCCTTCTAGATGTCCCAACATCTGTCGCCGATAGACCTTGTTTTGTCCCACAAGTCTCCTGTTCCCATCCTCTTCTACCATGTTCTCTTTCCTCACTCATGTGCTCCCTCTCTCGCCACTAATCCGGGCAGCCGGCGAATGCCAAAATAGCCAAGGACGCCAAAGAAACCGTCCAAGAATGTGTTTCAGAGTTCATTTCTTTCATCACCTCCGAAGCCAGCGACAAATGCCAACAGGAGAAGCGAAAGACGATCAACGGGGACGATCTCCTCTGGGCCATGAGCACCCTGGGCTTCGACAAATACGTCGAGCCTCTGAAACATTATTTGGTCAAGTACCGTGAGTCAGTGAAGGGGGGTGAGAAGGCGGACGGAGGGAAGAAAGGGAAGTCTGAGGGCACCCAAGTGACAGGAAGTAGCGCGGCGGGTCCTGTCACGGCGACCGCGCTAGCTGAGCCTCAGGGTGACAGTCGGGTGGAATCGACCGAAAGCAGTAGTCTCCCCGAGCAGCAACATCACAGTTATGCAGCCCGTGCTGTGTCAAGGCAGCCGCCTTCCTGAGTCCGGCGGTGTGTGCTTGTCAGTTTCATGGGGGGGGGATCGAAGCGCTGTGCCCCAGTGAGAGAGAGGGAAAAAAAGAGAGAGGAAGAGAGGAAAGAGATATGGAGATGGATAGAGGAAGGGACAGTGGGGGAAAAGGAAAGGGTGCATGCGCTCACACAATGGGAGGCACGTGGCAAAACCTGTGTAATGTCATCTGCGTTACCCCGGATTATAAATATGGCTCGTGCGTTGGGTAGACAAAGTAAGGCTTCGTCGGGCCCACGATTTGTGGAAAGACTGTTAATACGTGTCGAGGATGAGATCATTCATGGTGAATGCGACCGCCTGATGGGCTGTGTCGTATCGTTCATGCAGGGTGGCATTCAGGAACGGAGCATCTTATCGTTGAGGGGAACGCCGGCAAGAGTAAAAAGATAGGTCGACGTCATGACGGGAACGGTTTGACCAGTGTCACAGCATCACGCGATTATTTTCTCGCAGATAAAAAAATCACTCTCAAGAATTTGTATGTCCTTTCCTGACGTTACCCTATGTAAGTTTTTTTGGTTCTCCCGGCGGGCGACACGATCATTTCCAAATATAAGAAAAAGGCGGGTCTTCAAGCCAAGAGAGAACCCAGCTGGCGAAACATGCCCGTGTCCTCACATACAGCCACGCCTACAATAAACCCGTTTAAGTCCCCGTGTACGGGACAGGATCAGTATTGGTGTCACCGCCGCCGGTTCCCCATATGTGTGAGTTTCGATTCCCGTGTATATCTACTAGGTTTACAGCCTTTGTCATGTACCCCTGTCAGCGCAAAAGAATGCAAAGTCCCACCGGTCATGTAATCAAAAGACGCCGGGGGGTCACGTGACAACGAACCCCCCTGTCCGACTTTTTTACCCGTTGGATCTTATCGTTTTTCTCTCTGTGCTCGTATGCTCACTCTGTCATCCTGCGCTACGCAGCCCATCGGTGACTGCTGCCTGAGGGTGACTCCAATTATTTTTCTGACTCCCTATATGATTTACCCCCGGTTGCACTCTTCTCCTTACCACTTCTGCTCTCATAATCGAGTTGTCACTCAATTCTCCTCAGCTTCATTCAGAGAGCCCGAAATTGATGGGCTGGTTAGGGATATAAGTGCCTCGACAGGCATTATCCTCTCTTGCTCTCTAAAGGGGTGATTTTTATTATCCAAGGCAAGTGGTGTAGTCTAGGACTCAAAAATGCGGAGGCCAAGGCATACGCTTACACCACAAGTGGAACAAGTTACAAGCACAGCTATTTTCCACACTATTCGCTCTCTTCTCGTCGTCTCGCTCCTCTCATGTCTCTTTCCACCAGTCTTCTCAGTACCATCCGTCATGCTTTGTCATTGAATTTTTACTGTCAGCTTCGTACTCCCCTACGTCTGACACGCTTGTTATTACACCCAAGGACCGCTTCCTGTGTTGAGGTCTCACTTTCGTGGGGCCCGTCCGAGTGTGGAAATATACCCACAACCAGGCGCCCGTTTGATTTGCTCCACCCCATCCGTCCTCCAATCTTTCTAAGGATTTGCCGCCGCTACAACCGCTGTCGGTTGCTTAGGTGTCTCGTCTCCGGGCTCCCTCCTTGGCCCTGCCAGCGCGCCTGGCTGCGTCGGTTGCAAGGGGCTATTGGGAGTCGTCCCCGTAGGGACAGGGATGGTTGTGGTCGCCGCCACTGGGGTGGCGTCCGGCACGGCGATCCCCACGATTCCGCCAGCGGAGGTGTCTTCGACCAGGGCAGAGGTGTAGTCCTTCGCGTCTTGAATGAGGAGGGCGTCGATGAAATATTCTGCCTTGTGAGTCACCTGGGGGAGACAAAGTAGGGAGTAAATTGAGCGTAAAGGAAGCGGATCGGCCGCGTCAAGGAGACAGTCGGGCGGCACAGTCAAACCTACCTCTGTGTCGATGGTAAAGTCCACGACGACAATCCTCTCCGTTTTCGCAGGAATGTTCACGACCTTCCCCGCGAGCCAGGAGTAATCGTTCTTGTCCAGGATGTTGACCATCAATTGGGAAGCCGTCGCCGAGACCACGTCGAAGGTCAAGCGTACCTGTTGGCCCTGCGCGAGCGTGGTGGGATAGGTCCCCAAGAGCGCGATCTGATACTGGTCGCCCAGGCCGGCAATCGGTGAGCTCTTCAGTTCCTCTGCAAATTGGGTCCCGGCAAGGCATGCGAGTTTCCCCGTCGTGAGTTCGGCCTTACTGGAGAAGGCGACGGGCAACGTGCGGATGCCACGAGCATTGCGGGAGGACGAGACCCAGGACATGTCGACCGTGTAGTCGGCAGGCGCGGAAGGGAGAGGGAGAACGACGGCCCCCTTGGCCGCCGTAGTCATGTGTTCTTTCACCAGCTCGTGTGTCGTCGCGTCTCTGATACTGATCGTGATGAAGTCAGGCGCGTTCGGCCCCGGGGCATGGGGTTCCCAAGTCACGGAAACACGCTCGAATTCCCCATCCGCTTGCACGTTGGCAGGGACCCCCAGCGTGGGGTCGTCAATGGCGGCCATCTTCGTCTTGACATAACGGGCTTCCACGGCGTAGTCCCCGTCGGCAGTCTCCTCGTAGATGGTGCGGGCAACCACCTTCGCTCTGCCCGTGCTCACACTGGTGGCTACCCAGTGGTCAAATTTGTAAATTTCATCTTGAAACCTGCTCAAGGGGAGAGGAGAGGGGTGCACAGAGGTCCGAGTCAGAGTTTCGTATTTTTGCATTATTTGCCGTATCCAGAACAGGAATGACAGAGCGCATTTCTTAGTGGGATGCACGTGACAAAAGGACAAGTAGCTTGACCGCACTGAAGAAGGCGACGCCGTCAAAGCCTCTCCCCTCTTCTCTGCTCTCTAACACGTACACTTGCACATTCTGCGCTGCAAACCCGGGGTTCGTTTTCGCCATTTGGCTCGTGATGCAGGGTGAGACCAAGCATGTGAACTCGTCGATAATGATAGGCAAGCCTGGGGGATCGGAGGTCAGCTTGTAATTGTACGCGAGAGCGTGTGTCGTGAATTCCACCTTCTCCGTAGAACCATCCGGCATCTCCACAGTCCCAAGAATCTTGATGAAACTCTCCATGGGGTGCGGGGAGGGCCGGAACGAGCCTTTCATCCCCGTCAGACTGTCCTTCGTCAAGGAGACTTCGTGGAAATGGCAGTCATTCGACCCCGTGCACGGGTTCTTGACGCAGTGCCCGTTCGTGACTCGCCACTTCACCTTGTCCGGGTCGATGGCCGGGAAGCCAGGGGGAGTCATGAGCTGGTAGGTGACCAAATCCCCGTACTGCCAATTGTAGGTGGAAGGCGCCGTTTCTATCCACATCTTCGTGTCGCCCACCACCGCCTCGGGCCCTCCCCCGTTCATGAGTGCGTCCATTCGCGTGTCGTCCGTAGCGCCGAACCGATAGAGTTTTCCGCCCGCGTAGTCGACGACGTAAAGGTACCCATCCGTGCCCGTTTTGATGTCCGTGACCCCACCTGCTTGGGCCCCTGTCGTGGTCATGAAGGCGTGGGCGTGCGAGAAATCAGGCGTCCCGTCCGCGGTTTGGTCGAACCAAAAGCCGCATTTTTTGCTGTAGTCAACCCAGAAGAGCTTGTTCTGGAACCTGTATGGCAGCTTGTCGCCTGTTGCAGAAGAGGATTAAGCGGTTGCGTCATGATTACGCGGGATGTGGGGTGCATGACACTTCCATGGACCGACACGTTCTACATCGGAAGAAAGTGAAGGCAGCATGCAGCACGGGAGAGAGAAAAGGGAAGACAGCAGCACCTACCCGTGTAGAAGGTGATCCCACTGATGGAGGCGTCGGCCTCCTTGCATTCGTCAGGAAAGTCCGGGTCCACGGCACCGTACCTAATCAGCAAGAGAACAGGGCGAGCGACCGGATTAGGAACGAAGGAATTCGATTACAGAATGGGATGGAAATTTCATTGGTGGTGGCTGCCAGAAAGAAGAACGCACCGGTAGGAAAAGACTGGCTTGGTGAAGTTCCCGTCGTACACGTCCTGGCACGTGGCCAAAAGGCCTTCTGCGCGCAACCATGTCTGGTAGATGTCGCTGACTGCATCAACGCCTTCCACACAGGGCCAGCCTGAGGGACAGGGGCACAGCACATCGTGACAAGAGAAACCCGGTGGTAAGCGCGTGGGTGGGCCAAAGATGCATCACCGATACCTGCACGTCCCGTCCGCCTTCTTCTTCCCTCCCCTTACTCACCGAAATTTGGTTTCCTGTAATCCGGGCTCAACGGATTGGGGATTCGGTTGATCTCCTCCCACACGCTCGAGCCGACATCCCCGATGTATATGTCCCCTGTCTTGGGGTCGACCGTGGTCCGGAAGGGGTTCCGAGAGCCCTTGCTGATCTGGGTGTAGTCTTGGTCCCCCTGCAGGTATCCGTTCTTGAGGACAGCCGCGGGAGAGATATGCAGGAATTTTCCGCGCAGGTAAGCGTCCTTCTGGGCGGTGAAGACACCCTGGTCCTTGGGGCCCTTGGGGTCCGTGCACTCGTCTTGAGGCTGGCCATGATCCAGCCCCTAGGGAGGGAAGAAGGGAGAGCGAGAGATATATTCACTGGTAAGATCGATGGCCGAGACCAGTCGCCTGAACCGGCCCGTCCTGCCCTGCCTCACCCTGACTGGCTTACCTGGAAATGCGATCCGTCGCCGGCCCCGTAAATCATGCTCCCATCCTCCAGCCAGTTGATCGTCCCCACGTGGTGCGTGTACGTGCTGGAGCACCAGTCTTGGAAGAGCTCTTGGTCAAATTTCGCGCTGGTGAGGTCAGGATCGACCTGAGGATGGAAGGAGGGAAAGAGGGACGACAAAGTAGGACGGAGACGAAGTGATGAGCAAGGGGCTGCTGTGATCTTAGTCTTAAGCGTAAGTTTCAGGGTAAAAAAACATAATTGGGATTGGAAAGAAGGTGTATCAGTCACTCATTGTGAGCCTGCGCCCGAGTAAGAGAGGAGGCGAACGCACCTTGAGACGGACAAGTTTGGCCATGGTCTTGCAATAGGGACGCGTGTCTGGGGGGTTAGTCATGGCCACTTTCCTAGGATCTGGCACGCACTGATCTTGCCAGGGGTTTCCAGGAGACTCGGAGGAGTACTAAAGGAGGGATCAGGGGTGAGGGGAACGATGCCGGGAAGTGTAAGATCCCATTGTGTACCGACTCCGACACTCGTGGACACAGGATGCTCCAGCGGGATCTATTGGGGGCTCAGAGCTCTCACAGCACTCCTCTCTTTGCTTCTACTTACTGCAATGTAAAGATAGGGTTGTTGTGGGAACTGGGGGTGGAAAGAGGCAGAGAGGAGGCCGTGGTCCCACCAGGAGTAGACTTGGTCCTTGATATCGAGGAGCGTCACGTAGTCCTGGGGTGGTGTTGTGGAATGCATCAGACGAGAAAGGGAGCGTGTTTATGTTGTCTCATTCCTGGCGACGATGATTGTGCTATCGCCGACACAAACCAGTGATGAGAGGGTGATGGGATACGCGTTACCTATCGACGCCTCCCGTCGGGGGAACCGTACGGGAAGTGAACCTTCAGTGTTCGAGTCAGCACACACGCATTCCCGGGCTGTCACATTCTACGCCCTCCCCAATGTCTCTGCCGCATTCTCCTTCTCTCGATTTATTCTCAAGTCACCGAGCTGCTTCTATCTTATCGCGTACCTGACTCTTGGCCTCCACACTGTTGTAGACATGTAGTTCCCCGGGTTTGTGGACTGTGAGCACCTTACCGTCCGCCAGGAATACCACCTGCACAACGCCCCAAATATTGTCCCATACTGTCTGCAGCTTCAAATCTCCCTGGCTGGTCTTAACCTGAAAGAGGGGTAAGATATGAGGCGGGAAATAAAAAGCGGGAGGTAAGTCCCTCGGGGGTCGATCCTGAGTGACACGAACAAGACATCGCGTGCGAGCCGAGCCAGACACTAAAATGTACCAGTGTCCGGGACGTCGACCAGGGTGCAGTTGGCTTGAACTTATTCCTTCTGTGACATGAATTCATAGGTCGTGGACAAGCCCACGGCGATATCGAGCGGGGTTTGACCGCGTCGTAATACAGCGCGAACACACCACAAAACCACACCCGCCCCGCACCCGCCATCCGGCATAATTAAGAATGCCGTGTGATCCTTCTACTTCTGAGATCGTGCTCGAAATACTGGCATGGTATTGCACGCTCCGCTGGGTGACCGGCCTTTGCCTGACGAGGATTCTCCACCTCATCGGCTATGGCGCCTCCCGCACAGTGCCACATACGTCGGCACCAACTTATCCTTCATGTGTCTTACCTGAGCAGTAGATAAAGACCACAGCGTGGCAGACACCAAAACTGTACCAAGTAAGCTGACACGCATGGCTGCCTGCACGTATGTGGCGGAAAATGGTGAGTCGAAACAGAACAGTGCGGATGAGATCTAAAGTCCGCGTATCATGGAACAAAGCCCTCCTCCCCGACACACTCTCATGTCCTGTGATATCGCGTGGCAGTGCGTCCATCGAAACGAAATCCGTCCACCGTCCGCAAGGAAAGCCTCGTCCATGTGGAAGGTCCACGAGGACGCAACCCAAGTTCCCCGTCAGGAGCGTGAAAATTCCGGGCTCGACCTGTGTCGAGTCACATGTCATATCTTCTCCCTCATCGCTGTCGTCCCCCCGCCCGGCTCCTTATGCCCGCTCGCTCGGAGCGGGGGCACGTCACGTCCCCACGTTTTCTTGGTTATCCGGACAAGGGGGGGAAGCACACAGGCATGCCACGTTTTGCGGGTCATATGGGGCAGAGACGAGTGGATTTTTTAATCATGCTGTGTAAAAGTATTGGCGTCGTTTCTACCTGTTTTTTTGTCCAGTCGACTGTTTCTGCTCGGCAGTTGGACAACTCGACGTGTCACACTGAGGTAAAAACGCATCCTTGTTTTGAATGCCCGATTTCTTTTTTTAATGTTTCGATAAAAATGCGTCATTAACGAAGAAAATATTGCATACGTGCATGCTACATTGAGTTTTTACACCAGTCATGCTTCATGCTTAGCTTGCTCCTGGTATTACCACCCGGCCATCATTAGGAACACATATATCGACTATTATATTTCAATGAGGAGAGGGCGAAAAAACAACCCATCGTGAAATGTCTACAAGGAAGGATAAATGGGTCACAGAGATGCACATGAATCGATATCCGTGATGAAATAGTCAGAAACCTCAATGCAGGCTTGAGTGCGTTCTGCAAATCTAGCTGTCAACATCCAGCGCAAAGTGTCTTCATTCTGGTGATCCTATGAATAGGACTTTCAGCGGATAGAGAGACTTCAGCAAGAGGCCTTAGGTCAATCCTGTCGTACTCTGCAAGCGACAAAGATTGAAGTCCGACTTAGCCTTCTATACGCATAATAAACGCCACCCGCTTTGTTATGAAGTCCGTAATGGAAGGATAACTCATTAACGAGTGCAGACATTCATTCCGTTTAAAAAATGCATAACTTATGTCATCAGCTTGCTTCTTTTTACTCCAAAATGAGGTCAATGGACAGCACTTGATCGCCTGGAAAAATTAAGCTGCACATCTTCTACCAGTGGTCTAACAATGGGCGGTCGGGTCAAAATTTTCCCAATAGGACATGACTTATATCACCTTAGTGCATAGTTTTGATGTTGAAAAACAAGAAAGGCTGTATCCCTGAGTTTGTGTCTATCGTGCACAAATTGAGAAATCGAGGTACCTCATCAGTGCATTTTTCGCTTTGGACAAAATGAAAGGATACTACGATTTTTATCGAATTTCTTTCGTTAATCAATTCGATACAATCGACTCTTGGATGTTTTTACACAATTCTTGAAAAGTTGGAATGACGTTCCTCGCGTCTTTGTTCACAATTGAAAGAGGCAGGGATAATATCAAGGTTATAAGATATCAAGCTAGAAATTTCTGCTTAAGTCTACCAACAAAAAATCATGTAAACGCCCAGACGACATACACTTACGTGGGCGCCTAGTGGGGGCGTAAAACGCATGTGAGAAAAATAAATATGATTTTTTGGATACCACCACTACATTACGGAAATCATGCCGGATCCATTTAAAAGTTCAGGAAACAAAGCAAAGGCTTACTGCCTGCTCTGATGACGCATGTGCATTATTGTTGCCGCTAAAGTCGACACAAGAAACGGAGAGTCACCTGCATCTCCGGACGTCCTGAGTTATTCTCGATTAGGATTTTGGCCTCGAAAGGTTTGTACTGCGGAGTCGTCGGGAAATCAGCCCGCTGAGGACCGGGCACAGAAATGTAAACATTCACTCCTCGCTCCATGCTCGTTTTCTTCTTCGAAGTTATTGGAGAAAGTAGCCGCTTTACATTTAGTGCTTTGCTTGGGCCTCATACTGAGAGTCGTCTGCGCCTCTCCTTTCGTGAAGGGAGTGCTCGGGAAGAAGTCAAATGTTTGTCGCCCGACAAAACTTGAAAATTAGAAACTATCTTTGATCTGAAATCGTCGTACACATCCGGCCCCAGGGCATTCTTTGTCCGTGACTGCCGAGATGGGCCCAGGAAAGTGATCGGGGCGATATGTCTGCGAAGTAGAACTGTCAGATAAGGATGCACATAGGCAGCCCCAAGAAGCATGGCTGTCGAAACAGTTTTTTTATCTCTCTTAACTTGACACCGGTTCACGTCGGTACTGAAACCATCACGGCATAGTAGTAATAAGCCAATTCATTTGACTAACAAAAAGGCGTCGCTGATGCACTAGCGAGTTTCAGTAGCGATCCCCGGGCTTGCTATCCGCTTGCCTTTACCTCTCTTTACTGGCATTCTACCGCGAGAAGCGAAAAGGTAATTCAGTTTGAGTGTCCATGAGAAACATAATCTCATTTATGGGTTTGCATGAGAGCTTCAATCTTCACGGATCTCTTGCTTGATAGTTGTGAGAAGGCAAGGCGTGAGGCAATAGAGGTAGGGAGCCTAGACATCTTGTGACTCTTATCGTCTTTATTTACATTATATTCCTCGGAAAAAATAGGAACTAAAATTGGCCAGATGCCCTGTCCTAAACGCCGGAGAGGCCTGTTGCGACGCTCAGCAGCGCTTTCGGACAAATTTTCTGTGCCGGGTTGTTTTTTACTATTCCTGGCAAGTCTCCACTTGATGCTTACGCGCTCCACTGTGGGGGTATTCGCCTTCGTGTTAGCAACGCCTCACCGGAGCCTTGCCAAAGTCCACTCGCTCATCTTAGATTCCAGTATTTCGTCAACTGTCCGTCACACTTGCATGGATATGCAAGCCAGCACGCAAGAAAAAGACCTGCTGGTAGTTGGGATGGGGACATTAGGCCGCTTTCTTGGCCAGTCCTGGCGTGAATCGTTCGGAAACGACGCAATTATTTACGGGGAAACCAGCACCGATAATCGACACGACGATCTCCGTTCGATTGGCGTGAAGCCATTCATGCGGAGCGAACGGGTCGGGACGCTGGCGGAGCAGGGCCACGAAGCATTCTCGCACGTGGTGTTTTGCGTCCCACCCTCCAAAAACCTGGATTACGTGGAAGAGGTGAAGGAGGTCCTCAAGCTATGGACAGGGAAAGGTGGATTTGTTTTTACTTCCTCCGGCGGTGTTTATGCGGAGGATGAGGGAGGAACCGTGAATGAGTCGGCCGCTCTGTCGCCGAACCCACGCATGAGCAAGATCCTGGCGGCTGAAGAGGCCGTAATAGCGGGGGGAGGGACGGTTCTGCGTCTTGCTGGGTTATACACGCAAACTCGTGGCCCTCACACATTTTGGCTGAGCAAAGGAGAAGTCGGCGCTACTGAAGAAGGCCTTATAAATTTGTTGCATTACGAAGATGCTGCACGCGCGACAATGGCTGCCCTCCTCCATCACCACGAGAAGGCTGATCAAAATTTTGGGCGCGTTCTTTTGATTTCAGACAACCAGCCACTGACCCGTAAGCAGATTTGCGAGGCCGCGGTCCAATCACCTTTCTTCCGGGGGAAGTACGAGATGCCAATTTTCAAGCGGCCGTCAGATACCCCCAGGAGCCTTGGGAAAGTCTACGACACGTCTGCGTCGCGGGCAGCCTTGGGTGGATGGACGCCAAAATACCCTTCTTTCGCTGTCTTCATGGCGAGTTCGAGGCCTTCAGAGGCTGAGGCGGCGAAAAGTGGCCACACCACCAATGCGGCGGTTCGATGACGGGCGCGCGGGGACCTTGGATGGTGAGAAATATGTTTAATGTTTTGGAAGGCGCAATTGCATGAATTTAGTAGACAATCGAATTACCTGAAGGAATGGGCATGCTTATTTCTTTTCCTTCTTTCGTGATAGATCAGTGGTCAGGTCTAAACTCCTATCTTTGTACACATCATCCGGGCGCAGGACTGCATGTCTCGACACAAGCAAACATGGCATTTCTTAAAAATTTTCTACACACTCATTTTTACTTGGCAATTTACAAGTGTTCTTTCACTACCGTACAAAAGCATTCTGAGCCCCCCCGAACACCTAGATAAGGCAACTTTTTGTATCCTACTTGCTACTGTGAAGTAGTCTATCCGATGCGCTCCGCTGCATGATACTTGACTTTATTCAGTAAATACGACCAGCAAACAATCATTTAAAACTCTACTCGCTAAGGCAACATGCATTGCCTACCCTTGCTCCCACCCCGTTCAGGCCCTTACCCCTCCCTCCCTTCATCCCGACCTTCTATTTTGTAATCCTTGACCAGCAATCGAAGAATTGCCTCAAACACCTCCTCCTGCTGCCGCTCAAGAGCATATACGAGGAACAGGGTGTCACTTCTTCCGCGCCTCGGTTTTTCACTCCTTCGCTCCGACCCACATTCATGATCCTCCTCCTCAATACCCCACTCTCTTTCTGTTTCCGTCCACCGTTGCCGCCCTCGCTGTATCTCTGGAAATGTTGAGGATCCTGCTGTTGATACCCCTGAGGATACAACTTCCCCACCTCCGACAGTGTTCACGCCTCCTTCCTTGTCCCCATCCTCCTCCTCTTCCCATTCCTCTGCCTCTTCCTCCTCGGACTGTGCATCCATTGACGCTCCTTTAGAGCACACACCTCTCTCCTCTTCTTCACACTCCCTCATCTCATCCAATTGCCGCAAAGATCGTTTCAGAAAGCGATGAGCGAGCCGCTGCACGTGTCGGGAATGGAAAAAAGCTTCCTCCGTGGTGGCAATTATGATGTTGATCACGACGTAAATAGCGAGGGTGATGTATGTATACATATACAAATTAGCAAGCACAGGATGGGTGGCACGGCTGGCATTGATAATGTTGTAGAGGCTGTCACCGTTCATCAGGCTCCACAGACTGCTCAAAGTGTGGGAGAGGGAGGCGAAAAGCAGCACGTCTCGGCCGAACAAGCTCACTCCAAGGAGAGCAAATGCAAAAAAGATGGGAAACACCCCTGCCAGGAAGGGGATAAGGCGGGGTGCGGCTGCATCAAGCGTAGGAATAAGGCTATAAAGGTGTGGATATGGTTGGAAAAAACGCAGAACGCCGATCCAGAGGCAAAGGGCACCGATGCCGGCGCAGAGCTTGTGGGACCACAGTGCAGGGGAATAGGTTCGGGTATAGTAGGAAGAGAGCAGGACGGAGACGAGGGATAGGAGGGTGCCGAGGCCGATGAGCAGCAGGTAGAAAGAGAAAAATTTGCGTTTAAGTCGCCAAGGGACGTGGGCCCACGTGGGGTAGCGCCGTCGCAAGGGGTGGTGCGAAAGCGGATAGGCCAACCTGACTCGGCGATAGACCGCGATTGATGCGTGCAGGGACTTGAATATCAGGACCAAGTACGTGGAGGCAAGGAGCGCAGTAATGAAGTTCAAGATGCCCACGCGCGAGGAAAGGTAGCGGACGATGGAGGTTTGGTAAGAGCAAGGAGAGATGATGTGTTGGGAGAGGGTCAAATGGGCGTTCCCCCCCTGTCGAAAGTTGTATAGGGTGCTGACATGCCAGCAGAAGCAACGCTCCTCCCAGGCCCCGTGTTGCCGTCCTTCCAAGGAATTGCAGAGAACCATGTCGAGCGTGACACTCATCAGGGAGTCGAGCAAACGTGCGAGTTCCGGGGGCACTGTCTTTTGCCCGCCAGCGGTCACGTTGTCCCGATCTTCCGCAATGGCTGCTGCAAAAGGCCCCAAGTCCACGGGGTCCCGCACCCAATGATCCAATGGAAACGGGGCCGGAGGGTCGTAATTCCCTGCAACCTCGAGACGCATCTTGAATGGTGTCGGTGTAAGGTTTAGGTTGGAAGGCCTCCCCCCGATGGCGGTGCCCACGGCCCTAGGACCGTGAGGTTCGTTCCGGTAGAAAAAAGAGACGGCACTCAGCTCATTCAGTCGAAAGTAATTTTGGCTGGCCTCGGCTAGGCTCATCAAGAAGCCTTGATTGGTGAAGAGCAAGCGTCGGCCCATGCCGTCTTTAACCCCCTTCGGCATGAAGAAACAGGCAAACGTGCGTTGCATAGCCCTCTGGTAGGAGGCATCGTTCCGATTCAATAAAAGAAGCTGCGACGTAACGGCAATCAAGAGGAGTGCATGCAAAATGAGCTTGAACGGGAATCGGCGGAACCTTGTCCATTTCTCCCAAGCAGAGAGACCATGATGGTCCTCGGCGCTCATCCGTAGAGAATGCTGCCGCGACGCGGGGGTCAACAACGGTGGCTTTGGCGCCGCAGACTGTTGACGTTGCTTACCACCCTGCGCGATCGTTCGCATCATGCTAAATGCCGAGGACTGTGGCCAAAAGAGAGGGGGATGGGGCTCGCGACAGCTTTCTTCTTCTGGAGCTTGAACTTCTGCTGTCTGGTTGTCCATTTCAATTTGGTTTCGTCAAAGGTTCCCACGTTCCCTGCACCTAGTGTGATAAATATACAAAAGAAAGTAAGAAATCCAATACATCATTGCAAGATCAGTCATCTCCTTGCGGCAAACAAGGAAGAGCGAGCGCTTCTAGGGGGAGAAAACCATTCTTTCATGGCACATGGCCAGCTATTGCTAGCACGCGCTTGCTTCTGACTATGTAGCTTTAAAAGGTTGCTCACAACGACGAAAGCGATTCTCATCATTTGGGACTCTCTGAAAGGTCGGAGTCAATGTCTCTTTCGACCCAGCCGCCTCGTCAAAGATGCACGTGGGCGGTACGAGTCCATCCAGCCGCTCGCCAGGGCAAGCATTTGATCTCCCATCTTGGTAGTAAGTAGCTTTACAGGAAAAGTCTCGCACAACCCCCACAGAAGACAGGTCGTAAGACCAAAGACCGTACCAGAGCGCCACGTACCATGCAAATGTCCACCGTCGTGCCGCATATATCGTGTGGGGGCAGTACGCGTCCAGAAATGCAAGCATTTTGAAGAGGCAGCTGACGGTCCGGTCGACGCGAGCGATCCGGGCGCTGCAGAGGGCCAGAAAATGGAACAAAGCGGGCACCACCACGTTCCGCGTGCGACGCACAGGGGAATGTCGGGGTGAATGATGTCGTGGACAGGGTTTGGTTTCTGCTGGCATGGTTCTTTTGTTTGTGTTGAGCATGTCGCGTTCTTGCTGCTCGAGGGCATTGCATCATTTTCTTGGCCACACGTGACGTTGCTTTCCTCCACGTCACTCTCGGTACAACCTATGCACTACCCCCACAACACACCATTCTCCCACCCTTATCCTTCTCCCCACCACGCACGACACACTAAAGATCGTAAAGAGCAACATGGGTATTCTACACATTTCAAGGACTGAGAGGCTGTTTCAAGTGCTGGCCGCAGCGCTTGTTGTATGCGGAGCCTTGGTTCATGGATTCCTGTTGCCGACTTCCAGCAGGGTCTCGTCGTCTCGGACAGCTTTGGGAGCTACGACCCTGCCGCCGCCAACCAATCGACCTTCCACGGCAGCAGGACCTTCCAATGTTCCTAATGCGCGGGTGTCCGGTTCCCGCGCGGCCATGTCTGAGCAAATGCGTCAAGTACGAGAGGACATGGAGAAAGACGAGAACGTCCAACTCCTCTTACAGGGATTGCGGGGCCAGGCTCTGAACGACGACAACAGCGCGGCAGCAGGCACGAATATGTTGATTGTAGAAATGGACGAGGGCACTGGTGAGGATGTCTTACCCTTGACGTATCAGCCTGCCAAGCTGGAAGCCTACTTTGCGAAACGCCCGGCCGCGGTCCGGAAACGTCTTTTCCAAATTCTTAGCATTTCTTCCGGTTTCCTAGCCCAAGTAGCCTTTGATGCCGCCACGAACAATCTGGAGAAGAATGAAGTGAAGCGCGCCGGTCAGCTTCGTGACATCATCACGTCCCTGGGACCTTTCAGCATCAAACTCGGCCAGGCACTGTCCATCCGCCCCGACATATTGTCTCCCCGCGCCATGGTGGAATTGCAGAAGCTTTGCGACAAAGTCCCATCCTACGACAATGCCCTAGCCATGGCCACCATCGAAAAAGAGCTGGGAAAACCGGTCGACGAGCTGTTCAGCGAACTCACGAAAGACCCTGTGGCGGCCGCCTCCTTGGGGCAGGTTTATAAGGGCAAGCTACGCACAACGGGGGAAGAAGTGGCTGTGAAGGTCCAGCGTCCTTTTGTCCTTGAGACTGTGTCGTTGGATTTGTATTTGATCCGGAATTTGGGGCTTCAGCTTCGGAAGTTCCCCTTCTTGAAGGATCGGACCGACTTGGTGGCTCTGCTTGATGAATTTGCCTCTCGATTTTACGACGAACTGGACTATGTAACCGAGTGCCAGAACGGTATTATGATGCATGCCGACATGGCCAGTATCGAGCAGGTGGTGGTTCCGCTCCCTTTTCCGGAGTACTGCTCTAGGAAAGTGCACGTGGCACAGTGGATCGACGGAGAGAAACTATCGCAAAGCACAGCGTCGGACGTGCAGGACCTGGTCAACGTGGGCGTGGTCGCTTACTTGACGCAGCTACTCGAAACAGGGCGTTTTCATGCCGGTAGGTGAAGTGAAAAAGGGGGGGGAACGGCGGGGTTCGCGTAGTCGGGAGATAAAACGCTCAAACGATATCATTTGAATGTCACATCGGATCGAGTCACGTCCGTTTACTCACATGCTTGCATCGAACCTGGTTTATCGCCTCCTTCGCTGACACAGACCCACACCCTGGCAACCTGATTCGTACGCCTGAGGGTAAACTCTGCATTTTGGACTTTGGGTTGCAGTGCGAGGTCACGGAAGATCAGCGCTACGGCATGATCGAGGCGATCTCGCATCTGGTGCATCGAGACTACACCCGGATTGGGGAGGATTTCCAGACCCTCGATTTTATTCCCAAGGGCACCGACCTCACCCCCATCATCCCCGCCTTGTCCAAGGTCTTCGATGCGGCCTTGGCAGGAGGAGGGGCGAAAAGTATCAATTTTCAAGACCTGTCTGCGGACTTGGCAGAGATCACGTTTAAATACCCGTTCCGCATCCCACCTTATTTTGCCCTCATCATCCGAGCCATTGGGGTGTTGGAGGGCATCGCCCTGGTGGGTAACCCGGGCTTCGCCATCGTGGACGAGGCCTATCCGTATATTAGCAAGAGGCTTCTCACGGACGAAAGCCCGCGGCTCAGGGCTGCTCTAAAGTACATGATATATGGAAAAGAGGGTGTATTCGACGTGGACCGGCTCATCGACTTGCTGCAGGCGTTCGAGGCCTTGGAGGCTGTCAACCAATATGAGACTCTCGGGGTGCAAAATGGGCGAGCTGGCGCGTCTATGTCGCCGGCGGCAGCCTTGGCAGAGGCCGGGAACACCAACAGCGTCCGAGACGCCTTGCGCTTTTTCTTTTCGCCCGAGGGCCAATTTTTCCGCGAATTCCTCCTTGACGAGACTGTCAAAGGGGTCGATGCTGTGAGCCGCGAAGGTCTCCGGCAGGTAGCGACGAGCATTGGTTTCAAGGGACCACTCGTTCCGTCTGTCTTGAAGGCAATGGTGCCGCCCCTGAGCAAAAAAGACAGGAAGGTGGTGGAGAATGTGCAGAAGCTCTTGGACTTCTTTTTGGGAGTAGGCAGTGCGGATCTATTGAGTACAGGAAATGGAAACGGGAATGGGCCGATGTTTTCCCCCACCTTTGGGTTCGCACCAGGGTTGAGAGGCAACAGAGGCAACAGCGTCGGCCTGGTGGGGGGCCTTCTGTCGAATGCCCTGCCAGTTTTGCGAGGAAGGGGACAGCAGACGCGGGAGCAACTAGAGCTGGCGCGCGAGCTCGCGCCTGTATTGCGGGAACTAGCGCCGCAGATGCGACAGTATGGGTTGCAAGTTGTGGGTAAACTCACCGATCGGGTGGCTTCCCGTATCTTGCGCTTCACGCGGGAGCAATTACTGGGGCCGGACCCCTCACGGAGCGGGAAAGTTGGTAGCTCATAGTCCGGACGGATCTAAAAGGACGATGTCGACGATGATGTCTGCCACCAAATTTATAGAGAAGGATGCAGCCGGTAGATGAAGTAGAACGGCATTATATGACAGGAGGAAAACGTGTAGCTGAGCAGCTACCTGATGTGTCTATAGTGATCCTGTCAGTTTTGCCCATTGTCTGTGAAAATACAACACGAAAGGATTGATAGCGGTCTGTTTTGTTTTTGTTCTCCTAGAATGATTTGAAATGTGTCAGGGATGTGCGACGATCTTCCAGCGTTAATCGAACCCGTCCAACGCCCCATACGATACTATCATGTTAAACAAGACTTTCTGCGAAGGCGACCCCGGCAATGCAATTCAATGGTACCATACAAACATCATTGCTACACATGAGCCTCGATTTCCCGGTATTTCACGATGTGCTTGGGCAAGGGGATATATTGGCCCATGGTCCTTCCATGGTCCCGTGGCCCAACAGCGAGTGAAAGGCTACCCGGAGGCTAAAACCGCGCGCCCCGCGGCCACGGGTCACGGTCCTAACGAAAGTGACCACGGGCAATGCCTGCCGACGTCATAAATGGCATGGGTATTTCTTGGAGAGTAATGCCATGCATTGTGGTGCCGGGCCTCATTTGCTCTTTGGCGTGGTCCTGCGCAAGTCCAATCTGAGCTGCTTCCCTGCCTACTGGTTGTCGTGGTGACGAAAAGTGCTGCGTCTTCCGTCTGTTCGTGACTCTCTGGGGTCATAACAACTTGTGCTTTCCTATTGGCACATTTCTCAAATCAATGGAACACCATGGATGCGTGCTTCAATTCTTTTCTCCTTACTCTCAACATGACTCACGGTCGTTCCCCCCCGGTATACGGACAGGGAGAACGCAAAGATAACGAGACAGAAGGACGTGAGCTGGCTTGGAAGTGTCGACGAACATTGTCACGGGGACTCTAAGAGTCCTGTGCCTTTTTCGCACACTGAAGTGTGCGTTTGATGTTATTCGTCGAGAGTGTACGTGACAATTGAGGTCATGGCCGCACCACCGCCCACAAGTCCCCTGGGAGTGTTCCAGGAAGATATGGGGCGGCTTGGGGGGCACCCCGACAAGGACATCATTGTAAGGTTGACTCACATAGCCATGCAGCACCAGGATCTTGGGAACGACCTCGTTGAACTCATTCAAAGCCGCGTCCTCAGTGTAAGTACGAGTGGGGAGAAGGCGGGGGGGTCACTAGGAGTTGTTCTTGAGGGGGATCTGTGCAATTAGTCTACAGTCGTTGCCACTGGAGGCAACCTGGTGAAGTTGCTCCGTTCCCTCGTTAAATGGCCGTCCGGGTTCCGTTGAGGAAAGAAGTCATATATAATGACCATCCGCGGCGCCTGGAACCCTACATACACGTCCGGCTTGGCTGGACGCCTCGAAGGCGCGAGCCACAGTTCTCGTTTCTGTAAAATTAACGTGTAGAAAAAGCAGTGCGCAAAACAAGTGTTTTAACAACAAGAAATAGATTTACTGGGTCTGTGTTGTTGTCTTCTTTTTTCGGCGCCTCTTCGCCTCGTACGCGAAGAAGACAGCCCGTACCCCTGAAGGCGTGCAGGACTTCGATGAGAGCAGGCCGCCCGGAATAGGTTGGCTACTTGACCAGCCCTGGCTCCTCTTCACGTGGATTATGTACTATTTATTCCCCTCTCTCCTCACTCGTGTATATCTCTGCTTTTCCCTCATTTCGACTGCCGACCACTCCTCGCACGGGCTCTCTCTCCGTCCTATACTGGAACAGTCCCACACCCCTCCTGCCTTTCGTCTTCCCCTCTGCTATCTCATGGATTCGATCCTGCAAAACATCCGCGGACAGTACATCCCTCTCTTCTCACGGTACGCAGTCGCCATGTGTTGTCGGACTTACGAGGAAGGCAGCGACCGAGATCGGCAGTGCATTTCCAAGCTACTGCGCCTGTGGCGTGAGAGACAGGTATTCGAAGCTGCGGTGCTCGACCCGATCGACGTGCACCTGGCGCGGATCGAGAGGGTGGGACGGGAAAAGGCTTCGGGGACTAGGGCTATGGCCGTATCCGGACATACTGGTGTCGGAGTAGGGGAGAAGAGGTGCGTAGGATCCCGCCCTGCTTAAACCGAGTGCTCCTGAGTGGAGGAGGGGGGACATTTGCGTCTTTTTGTTTGGGTCAGGCCGTCAATTTTTTTCATTATGACATGTATGAGTGCATCTGTTGATCACGGCAACCCTCGGTCCCCATATTTCTCGTCTGCGTGCCACGAGAGCGGCAGGTCTTCATCCTTCCTTTTCATTCTTCTGATTTCCACGACTCTTCCTTTTTCAGGAAACTTCCGCCATTGCAGTCCCCCGCCCCTCCGGTCCCTCCATCCGCCCGCCTGTCTCCGCGGCTCAGTCCCCCTCCATCCCCCCCACCCGACCTTGGACGAAACGGAGAAAGTGATGGTTCACGCCTTCGGAAGGATCCTCGTCGTCAGCCCGCCCATCTTTCCTCAGGCCCTTCCGATAAGCTAAGAGGTCCTCCACCACCGGCGCCACCCCCTCCTCCCCGCGTGCCGCAAGCCGCAATCCCTGCCCCCGATCCCTCCCAACCTCGGCCCAGGCCGTCCAGCACCACCACTCAATCGTTACAATTCATTTTGGCCGTGGACAGAGAGATGAAAAGCATGCTGGAAAAGCTTCTTCAAGAAATGGGGGAGGCCAAGATGACCATCGAAGAGCTGGCTCGGCGCAATCCCCGCGCTGCCGAGCAACTGAAGAAAGCTGCGGAGGTCACTGTCGCCAGCCGCTTACACTCTGAGGCCCAGAACGCCGTGGATGCCTTGGATGCGGTGGGACCCTTTGCCCTTCCGCCCGTGGACAGGGACATGTGGGTTAAAGGTGGACAGGTGGCAGCGCGCTTGCAGAAGGCAGTCTCCGACGCAGGGCCCGCCCCGGTCAAGGCGGGGTTGATCAGGGCGGCGCAAGAAACCGCCTCGCAAGTCAAAGCCATGATTAATATTCTCATGCAGCACCAAGGTCTTCCTCCTCTCCCTCATCACAATCCTGCATCAGCTCCTGCCCCGCGCCCTCCGCCTCCTCCTCCACCGCCTCCCCCCCCTCCTCCTCCGCCACCTCATCAACCTTCACAGCCATATGCTTTACAGACCATGGCACAAAAATTAGCGGAAGCTTTGTTGAACCAACAGCAACGGCAGCCACAATACTCGCAACAACACCTTCAACAGCAAGTTCCTCCCAATGTCCCGCCATCCAGTATTCCCTTGTCGCAACAGCAGCAGCAACAGCCGCCAGCGCCGCACCAAGCATTGTTACAACAGGATCAAAAGCAACAACAATTGTCTCGCCAACAGCAAGGTAAACAGTACATTCTCATTAAGCTCTATTCGGGGGAGCAATGCAAGGAAGATGGCCTCCGCTTCTCGTCTCCGACATCCCTCCAGGACCACGAAGCGTGGCTAGCAAAAGTTCACAAGCTCGCTTTGGCTGCAGCTGGGAAAGGAACCACTCAGACGGAGGTTCTGCTGCGCTCTCGTCCATGGTTCTGTACAATTGACGCATGGTCCAAGGAGGCACTCCCGTCAGAACGCGCCGAATCATTAGCATCCAGAATCTCTCATCTGAATCTGAGACAGAAGGGGCGGTCAGTGGGACAAAAGATGGACGGAAGAAAAGGAATAGATGGAGGGCATGGAGATAACGAGGCAGAAAACCTGGCACATTGCGTCCCTGTCGATGACGGGTTTAGCGGTTGTGCCTTGTGTGGTGAGCCGTTTGACCAATTTTGGGAAGATGCTTCTTCCGAGTGGATGTATCGTAACGCCATTCCTGTGGCGATTGTGGAAGGAGAGTGCGTTCCTGTGTCTTCAGACACAGCAGTCGAATCAGGAGAAAGCACGCGGCATTTGGTACATTGGTTATGTTATGAGGCGTGTGACCGCAGAGAGGCAGCTCGAATGTTGCAGAAGCCGGGCGACACATCCACGACCACTGCATCTCACGGTGGAAACGGCGATGATGCGAAAGGTGCTTTGAGCTTGGAGAAAAAGCCGGAAGCGGTTGGCGTATAGTTTTGTGGTAGTAGGTTTTAAAAGGAGGAAACGAGGCGCGAAAAGTAAAAACTCCCCCCGGCCAATACAAGACGCAATCTGTCCTCGTAAGCCCTTCGTATTATTGCTGTGCATTCTCCGCGATTGTTTTTCTCTTGGCCATCCTTTGGCAGCAGGACGTCGTGCGTCCTCTCATTGCAGCGTAATGTTGGAGGCCGGTGGGAAATCTGGGGCTTGGTTACGCGTCGTTATCGGCACCCCGGGATATCAGCAAGGGACAAGCTATATGACATACATTATATCGCATCACTTCGGACTCCCAAGGTCTTGTTTGGCTTGGCTTTCTTGGAGTGTGAGAGGAACGAGACAGGCATATAGGGCGCTAGATCCTCTGTGAACCCCTTATCACCTGTTTAGAGCTCGGAATGGCCGACGGAACACCATCCACAAGACAAATCGCGAATTATGCCGAAAAGGCAGAACGAAGCAGATATGAAGAATTGAGGGCTTAGTTTTCTTTTCTTTTATGCGCACCCCTGTATAGTTTACTTTAATTGATCCTGACCACAACTGATTTCAAGATCTGCGTTGCATCATGACTTTCAAGGCCTCTCCCGGTCGGGACGGCACCCTTCGTGCTACATCGGCTTTCGTTCTATTGATACTCTGTCTGACAGCTTCATCCTATCCGCATCAAAGCTCATCGTGCCCGCTGTCCTCGTCGCTCCGAGGGTGGATGAAGATGCCTTGAACAGCCTTCCACACTGTCTCCGCTCCACCGGTCTGGTGGCAAAAGACCTCCTGTTGGCCCACAATTGGACAGTTTGGGCAATTCTTCTGCGTAAACCGATGCTTGGCCTCCGTCTGCAGGAATCGACCCGTGTCCTTGTGCTTGAATCGGACCTCGTCCCCCCTTCGCCAGAATTTAGCACCAGGGGCCATGCATACTACCTCCCAATTATCCCCACTATCCCCGCGCCCACCGTCCCCGAAGCAGCTGACCTCTTGCTGGTTTGAAAGAGGGGATGAAAAAAAATGCGAGTGCAAGTTTTTGGAGGTCTCCATGTGTCCAAGCCGGATGGCGGTCCCGCAAGCCACCGGGGAGCCTCCCTCTTTAAACGGGTCGTTGTCTCCCTCAGCTACAACCCACAAGCCTCCTCGATCATCCGCACTTCCATGGGCTGTTACGGACTGTTGCCCACTGCCTGAGCCCCAACTAATTTGATGGCTGTGGAGAAAGTACTTGCTGGGAACGTGCTGAAGTTTGACAACGCTGCCGAAGGTCATGATGTCATCTGTTAATGCCAGAAAACGCGAGGAAAACAGAAAGGCTTGAGACGAGAAAGCACCAGCAATGCATGAATCAAAAATTGAAAAATTCGGGCCTTGAGTAAGAAAGATGCCCCTCCAAACACATATGAAGAGTGTTGAGACCGCACTTAAACCCGCTGAACGCCTTTCCAGATGGAATGACCTTCAAACAAATACATTTCGGAGGGCAATCTTCGCGATTCTTACATCGAAGTGACTTCGATGGCAACTCCAAATGGTCTACTGCAATAAACTGCCAATCAAAAAGAAGGCTACACTTTTGTGATATGAGGAGCGGACCCACACTCGGAGCCCATACTTGAACAAAAATGATACGCAGCCAAAAAAAAATTCATTCGCATGACAAGTCTTCGTACTTATATATGCGTAAAATTACGAAAACAATAGATACCTTCTAACGACAGTACGGGTGTGACCAATGTGAGCAGCAGCCAGCCAGCAGCAGTAGAGAGCAT
>Ga0102934_1000329_pt1 | contig 30557 bp, 31 predicted proteins | sample SalPonR2_A_D1_MG_FD_78175 | JGI IMG/M metagenome (GOLD analysis project Ga0102934, IMG submission 78175) | Salt pond soil microbial communities from South San Francisco under conditions of wetland restoration - Salt Pond MetaG R2_A_D1_MG | ecosystem: Environmental > Aquatic > Marine > Intertidal... | reverse complement strand
TGTCCCTGGCCTCACCGCCGCCTCTATCGGTACTCATGCTGTAAGCTTACGGTCCGTGGCCGGTGTTCGACTTATTGTAGCAGAATTCTCTATTTTTGCTGATGAAATGCAAGGCCTTTGGCCGTCCTAGCAATGTCTGTTTTGATGAGTAACGGAGTGAGAATTGATACTATCTCGTACGTATGATATCGTACTGTTCGCCAGGCTGCCGGGCATGTCACGGCATCTCAATTCCAAGACAATGAAAAAGAAACACGCGAGTATCACCAACTAAGTCGTACAGTTCCACACGAGGCAAATAGCCCAAAAATCAGTTCCGAAGAAGTGCAACCTGGGAACACTGGTTGAATTTTCTTGCCAGGCGGGCGAGCACGAGGCCCCCATCTTGAGCGGCGAGGCCGCCGTGACCAGGGTCGAGGGCGATAATGCTAATGGCACTGCGGCCACAGGTCGAGCGGGTGTCCGGCATTTTGCAAAGATTCCTCTGAAAAACGATGCATTAGTATGGTGAATGGCACGTTTTGGGCATGTACGGGAGCGTCCTTACCGTAGAGGTGGTGGAAGTGCGGGTCCGATCGCGTATGCCGAAAAGCAAGCTTGCCTATGGCCTCGTCCGCCTTATGACCAGGGTCGATTAGGGCAAGATTCTCCCGACAGTCTGCCCCTTCTCGAGTTCTTCGCCCTCATTGCTTGATTCTTACACCCCGCGCACCCAGGTGCCTTGCCAGGCCAGAGGCATCCTCGTATTCTCGGTGCCGCCTCCGAGTCTTTCGAGGCTGAGCGCGCGAGAACCCCACGCGTTCGGGCTGGTGCTGCTACAGCCTGCTGCCCCGCTTTCCATCCAAGATATCCGACTCTAATGTCAACAGCTACAACAAATGCAGCAGGAGGAAGTGTAGAAGGGATGTCTGAAGTGGATGGTATCATTGAAAAACTCCTTACCGTCCGTGGGGCCAGGCCCGGGAAACCCGTGCAGCTCCTGGAGTCGGAGATCCGCATGTTGTGTAATAAATCGAAGGACGTGTTTATGGAGCAATCGATGCTTTTGGAGCTAGAGGCACCCATTAAGATTTGCGGCGATATTCACGGGCAGTACTATGATTTGTTGCGGCTGTTCGAGTATGGCGGATTTCCTCCCAATGCCAACTACTTGTTCCTAGGGTGAGAACGACGGGAGGGCGACAGGGAAAGTCACAGGGTCATGAAGAGTACAAGGAGAGCATGGATGTATGGAGATCATAGGCATGCATAAGTGTTGCACTCTCTTGCCGGCAGAGAGTAATCGTCTCACCACGTCCTCGCTTTTCACGCTGCTATTTATCTCCCTACCCCGTCCTTCCCAGTGACTATGTGGACCGTGGGAAGCAGTCTTTGGAAACAATCTGTCTTCTCCTCGCCTACAAAATCAAGTATCCGGAGAACTTCTTCATTCTCCGCGGAAACCACGAGTGCGCCTCTATCAACCGGATCTACGGCTTCTACGACGAATGCAAACGCCGATACAACATCAAGCTATGGAAGGTACGGGCTTTTGATTGCCACGTCTTGTGTTTTGTCGGAAGCAAGGTCCCCGGCGGATGGCAATTCTCTTGTTCCTTTATAGGTCTTTCTCTCTTCTCGCTCTCTTTTCCCGCCCTGCCTCGGCGGCCTACGTCCCGTCCGAAGGTCCGGCTCTCTTTCATACGGTGTCTTGAGAATGGTCAAGCTCAGACTACCTGCTGCTCCCCTCCCTCTCGCTCCCGCACAGACATTCACGGACTGCTTCAACTGCCTCCCCATCGCCGCCGTCATCGATGAGAAGATCTTTTGCATGCACGGGGGCCTCTCCCCGGAGCTTACCTCGTTGGAGGAGATTAAGGATATAATGCGGCCCACGGACGTGCCAGACACGGGGCTGCTCTGCGACTTGCTGTGGGCGGACCCCGACAAAGACATCATGGGTTGGGGAGACAATGACCGTGGCGTCTCGTACACGTTCGGGGAGGACGTGGCGGCCAGCTTCTTGAAGCAGCACGACCTTGACCTCATCTGCCGAGCGCATCAGGTGCGTGGGAGGGAGGGAGGGAGGGAGGGATCAGGGTTTGAAGGGAGCCTGACGCGGAGGTCTTTGGAGACGGTCTGTGCCGGGCGACAGACCCGCAAACGGAAGGGTTTTACCTTTCTCACTACCCTTACTCGCCTACCCCCACAGGTGGTGGAGGACGGCTACGAGTTCTTCGCGAGGAGGCAGCTCGTCACCATCTTCTCGGCGGTAAGCCCCATATCGTCTTAATCATTCATTTCTCGTCTCGCCATCCCTTTCCTTTCTTCCCCGTTCCCTTCTCGTGCCCCCCTCCACAATGCGGGTGTTCCCTACCGCGGCCGGTCTGTCGCCTCCTCGCGGGCGTCAGATCGTCCTCGGATCGGGCCACCCTCACTCACCTTGACACCCGTCCAACACGTCTCTTTCCCCCCACCCCGTAGCCCAACTATTGTGGAGAATTCGACAATGCCGGCGCTATGATGAGCGTGGATGAGACGCTGATGTGCTCCTTCCAGATCCTCAAGCCGGCAGAGAAGAAACAGCGGTATGCGTACGCAGGACTGACAGGGGCCGGCATTGGTTTAGGGGCAGGCGGGGGAGGAGGGAGGCCAGCAACACCGCCTAAGGCGCCAGGGCTGATGGGCAATGGGAAGAAGTAACGGAGCAGGGGTAGGGGGGTTAAAGTGTCGGGGCAGGGCTCAATCAAAAAAGATAAGGTACAGAGGTCGCGCGACGTCACGCGAGAGAAGGATGGAATGGCCAACGAATGACATTCAGAGCCGTTGACGGCAGACATTGCGATATCAGCAGGAAACGCAAGGCTTCAAAGTACACACACGTCCAAGGGCCTGTCCGTAGGAGTGGCGAAAGGAGGATAGGTTGATGAGCATCGGAACCAGCAGAGATGGGGTCAGGACAATCACCACATCCAGCGCATCAGCGGTGGTATTATACGACCAGCCACCCGTCCGTTATGGGCACCTTGAATCAATGCGGCTGCAGAGGGAGAGCAAGAGGGGACCCTACCGAGCAGAGGGGCTGGCGGGGCACCCGTCAGAATGTTGAATTGGGTGGTCAAGGGGGGAATCAGGGCTGGCTTGAGGGAGGAAAAATTGGAGCAGGAGAGGGAGGAGGGGAAGGATGGAGGGCACTGGAGGGATGAAGAAGGACGGACGTGGAAGGGGAGGCATTAGCGGCTGCTGGAGCCGCATCGGGAGAGGCAGCAGGGGGCAGTTTTTCGTTACCCATCGAGCTGCACCATGAGCAGAGCGTGCCCGTGGCGGAAAGATTGATACAAAGGTTCCGAGTGAAAACGATCAGACCTGCTCACGGGATCGCCACTATCAGTGTATAAGAGCGGGCACGGACAGAAAATGTTAACGCAGACAAAAATTAGGGCCACCCACCCGGCTTTCTTTCTCGGCTGTCCTTCATGGATGTTTGCCTAAAGTGGTTTTTATTTTGCTGTCATCTTACAAATACCACGCTTTTTGGCGCTTCACAGCATTCTCCCTCTTTTCCCCCACCTCGGCCTATGTGTCCCCTCCCTGCCCTGTATCTTCCCTACTGCCGCCCGCAGGTCCTGCGCCAGCCATTGATGAAAAACGTGATCCAAAAACTCCACTCTCGGCGCATACCTTCCCCTGTCATACCCGCCCGATTCAAGCCCCGCCTGAACATTCTCGCACAGGTAGGTGTCCTCTCGCTGTACCTCGTCCGAGGCTATCAGGGACTCTTCCACGTACGTGCGCAAGCCAGCCTCCCCGTCCTTTTCCAACTTTTCGGCAATGAAAGTTTCTTCCAGGAAGTAATCGAAAATGAGGTCGCAGGAGGAGGAGGAGACGGGAAAGAGGATGTTCAGGTCCATCCATGGGCCGTAGCGGTTGAGCATGAGCCCAGGGTAAATGTGTGCGTAAAGGGCGGCCTTACCCAGGCGCGTTGCACTTCCCCCTCCATGATTGGGGCTGATACGAGGAGGAAAGGGAGAAGACGAGGAAAAGGCGGACGTGGAAGGGGGGAAGGAGGGGGAGGAGGTGGAGGGCGCTCCGCGACAGGCCTGGACGGAGTATCGGTCGTGAACGGAAGCTCCATAAGAGGAGAGGTCAAGGGCATTCCCCAGGGCTTTGTGCGCGTAGGGAACGTGATAGCCGTTGTCCAAATAGTTGTCGCTTACCACCTTGTGGTTGCACTGGGGTGTCGAAGGGGGTCGGAAGAGGGAACGCGAGGAGGGAGAGGGAGGGTGTGAGGGCAGGGAGGTGAGTGAAGGGGCACGGCACGGCCGGAACTGTACAAGCGTACTCGAGAGATAGGTAGAGAGTACCGTACAATATGGGATCAGCCCACAAAATCCTACCTGGACTCGGTATCGCCGTCGGCGGACATGCCGCAATCCTGAGCTGAAACCGTGCTCGGCATCCAGGCGTTCTAGCAGGGGCTCCAAGTACGCCAGGGGGTGACTTCCGTCCTTCCCAACCACGTGAGGTGCCTCGTTTTCAGCCTGCCCGAAGCGGAGGAAGACCAGAGGCCCCCACGTCCAGAGAGGAATCTCCAGGAGCCCGTAGTCCTTAGGGGCAAAGTCACGTATGCCTGCCACACGCGTCGCCTTGGCCAGTCGTCCGTCCAAGCGATATTCCCATCCGTGATACGGACAGGTGAGAACGGTTTGCCCCACGCGACCCGCGTCCTCCGCCACCAGACGCATGCCTTTATGTCGACAGACATTGTAGAAAGCTTTCACATTCCCAGATGCCTCCCGCAGTACAATAAAAGGATGGGAGCCCACTTGTCCGCAAAAATAGTCGCCAGGTAGTGGTATTTGAAGAGTACTGCCGACGCACAGGGGGTTATCGGAGAAAATGCTTGCCATCTCCAGGGTGTGAAAGGCCGGGTCAGTGAACCAGGAGGCGGGAGGGGTAGAGGCTAACTCGATCGGAACATCAGGATCAAATCTTGCAAGCTCTCGTTTCAAGTAGTCCTTGTACTGAAACAGACTTCTCTCGAAAGGGCTCGTCGAAGCTTTAGCGCCAGTAGAATAAGGCAAGGAGGAGGAAGAGGAATTTCCTGCTCTACATGTCCGTGAGAGCAGTTGAAGCATCGGAGAGCGGTACCGGAAGAGACACCGTGCCTTAACAAGCACCGTCGGCGGCTTCATAATGGCTAATAATTTATGATGTTTGCGGAAGGTCACTGCTATCGGCATAATATGGGGGGTGTAAGGGACGATATTCAGTCAAGCGCAGGCGACTAGGCAGGCACTGCATTTCGAGGTGCTGCAAGCACTAGTAGTGATCGCCAAGGAATTTAAAGCGAGGACGTTCCTGTGCGGTTTGTAGCGCATGCGAGACGAATACCTACGAACGAAAGCACTAGTCAGACTCGAAGCTGGTACGTGTATAACGCGAGGGAATCCTTGCATCACGAAGTCGCGCCGCGTCTGGTGACCTTAAAGCTTCCTTCAGTCCAAAAGTCTCGTCCAAAAACACAGCACTCTGTTCAAGTATCCTTGTGAACCGAGTATTCTTGCACGGCCCTGAACAAGGGAAAATGAGAAAAAGACTGTCTTTGAGCGACCGGAGGCCTTTTTTAATTTATTATCTGTGGTGGTTGATGCATTCTGCGAGGACGTAGCAACTGTATCGTCTCTTCATTTTAGTTTTAAAATTGTTCCTCTAGGTGGAAATTAGGCATTTCTTAGATCGCCCCGGTTTATAAAATTATTTGTCTGGAGCAATGTGTCTTTTTTCGACCCTATATCTATTTTGCCCCAAATTCTGGCTTTAAATTAGCTGTCCGTGCACGGATGTCAAGATGAGATCGCGGCTACCACACACGCTTATTTATATGTTTTAATATTTGACATGTTTCCTCGAAGTGATGCCTCATGAGTCTCCCTTGACATAGCTTTTTTCACGAAGCTTTACCAGGACAATTCGGAGCAAAGGATAGGCTTTGGAGTCCTTGGTGACAGTGCCATCAGGCCCCAAGGCCACCTCCATAGACTCCTGAATGCTGAAGAGTTGGGCCGCCGCCAAGGCAGCCACCTCTCTGGACAGGTCCTCGGGGGGCGCGCTTGCTAGTTCCAGCAAACGTTCCACCCAGTATATTTGCAGGTTCCAGTTGCGGGACTCGGCTGCTCGGGCCGAGACCCCAGGCTCGGCCCCATAGAGGGCTAAAGTGGTTTGCGTAAAGAGATCGGCGACTCCGAAGCTCTTTTCTGCCTCCCCTGAAGCCGATGTCACCCATTCCGCCGTGCGAAGACGCTCTAAACGTGGGATGGCAAAGAGATGCGTCAAAAGGGATATTCGGCCGTCGTCTATGGCCTTGACTACGTCCACGGGGGAGCGAGCCAGGCAATACTGATACAAACCCGAGCATTCTCCTCCTTTGTTGAGCATCCACTGCACCGCCTCCGCTTGAGGGAATATGATGGATTCGTCGTCTGTTAGCACTTGGAGCACGCCTGCCAAGGCCCTCTGTTGCTCCGATGGGCTCAAGACCGCCAAAGGAGGAGCTTGGGCCACACCGGGGGCCGCGCGCCGAGCTCTGTTGACAGTGTAGCCCCCGATAAATTTCGTCAGGGACTTTGCTGCCGAGAGCACTACCTTCAAGAGTGTTGTTTCTGCGGCTGCGTAGCGGGTAAACTCATCCCCCTCCAACACCACGCGGTCGAGCAGGTTCTCCCTCAGCTCCACTACCAAGGTCAGGCGATCCAAGTAGAAAGCGGCAGGGTCGGAGGTAAAGTCGAAGACGTTCACGTACGGATCGGCGCCCAAAGGACTCGCGTCGTCTTCATCCGTTCCGAAGAGGAGATTTTGGTCCGCCAGAGCCGTTAGGACCTTATGCGGCATACCAGGCGCTTCGTCTGGGAGCTCGGTGTATCCGTACTTTATGGCCGCAACGTCGTAAATGCCAATCGTGGAAGAAAAATAATCGACGTTGGTCTCAGCGGCACGCCCACTCACCAGGTTCATGGGCAGGTAGTCCATCACAGAAGTGCTGAGGCCGTGCTTCTGCGTGTACTCCACGTCCTGCGTCTGCTCCCACGTGACGCCCGACGAGGCCTTAAAGTTATGCCGCAAGCCCAGGGTATGGCCCACCTCGTGCATGATCACCTCGCGAATGCCTGCGTGGAGGATGTCGTCGGAGACCAACGCGTCCTTGCCCGCTAGCTCTCGGGCCAGTAAAGCTAACTTGGGTGACAAGTCATACTTCGCCCTCGCCTCCTGACATCGTCCATGCCGGTGCGCGTGCCTGAGCGTGGTCCGCCGGGAAGGGTGCATTCGAGTCCAGGGTCGGCCTGCCAAGGTCCTCACTGGATCGTGGTCGTTCCCATGGTCGTGGCCATGCTTGTGCTCGTGGCTGTGTTCGCGTTGCCCTCCGTGGTCCACGCCGAGCAGTCGCTGCAGATCTGCTGCCTCCCGAGCGGGGTCTAGCGCATCGAGGCCCGTGGCGGACTGGGCAGGATTCTTAGAGCTGTCCATCATTTCCATGTATGAGATCCAGTGCTTGACCCATCCGTGCGTGAAGATGATGTCCGACTTCAAGATTTCGCCCGAACGCGGGTCTACCACGGACGGGCCCAGCGCGAAGGTGGTATCCATATCGACAACCCAACTGATGGTGGAATACCGCAGGTCTCCCACCTGATAATCGTCTGGCCAGCCGCTTTCGTTGGGTAGAATGGCTCGAATGGCCGCTGGGCCGAAGCCAGCAGCTTGGAAAGCCGGACGCCAGGCCTCTACGCCCTGCCGAAATGACTCCCGCCACTGTTTCGGCACCGTGGGGTCGATGTAGTACGTGATGGCGCTTTCATTCGCGCCTGAAGAGAGACGGCGGCGATTGATGATCTTAACCTTGGTGTCCACACGGTCGGCCAAATGCTTGTGCGAGGCCGTCACGTTGGGGTCGTGGCGATGGTCGCCCACGTCCTGGTAGCCGATGGAGAAGAAACCAATGCGTTCGTCCAACGCGCGGGCCACGAGAGGCCTCTCAGGCAGTAGAGCCATGGAAAAACTAATCGTCTCACTGACCTTGGGCGACGCCGGGTCAGAGGGGTCGAGAGGAAGGAGGTACTCGGCCGTGATGTCCAGGTTCTCGGGGAAGGACCGGCTCAGGTCCAAGCGCAGCCTAGCGTCTTCCGCACCTGTCACGTCTGTGATGTAGAAGCCGTTCTCAATCAAACCTGAGGCATCTACTACGTAGCTTCCTTCCTCGTCGTCACTGGAGCCATGGTGGTCAATCACAATGGGCAAGGTCCCCACGCGCAATGACAGGGCCCCGAGCTCTACCGGCATGGCGTAGTCCGGGCTGCTGGTCCGCACGCCATACTGTTCTCGGAACACGTCTATGCCAGAGCCATCAGACGTGATGTTGAAAGTAAAGACAACGTGGTCCGTGGCCTCGGCGGGTTCGTGGAGGAGTAAGAGGCTGGAGGAGTCATCCCAGGCTCCGCGGGCGAAAGTGGCGCTAAAGATGACAGGTCTTGAGGGAGTTTGGTTGAAAAAAGCCTTAGGCATTTCCAGAATCAGGGATTCATCATCCGAAGGTAAGGTGTAGAAATCGAAGAAGCTTGGGTGCTTGTCGAACGCCTCTTTGAGCATGGGATAAGACATGACCTTGCCCTCCGACATCGTCTGCAAATGCACACTCAAGTCGAGATCTGCGAGGAGGAAGCAGATGACAATCAACAGAAGAAAGACACCCAGAATACGCCACTCAGCGCGTATTTCCTCCCACCATCGTTTGAGACGGTCTTGCACAGTGGGCCGAGGGGTCTCGTAGCCTGTCTGCAATTCCATGTCATTTAAGGTTTCCATGACTGGGGAAGATAATGCGCGTGTCACGCGACCGTACTCTTCGTAACTTGGCGGAGCAGCTGCCGATCTACGATTCGGAGAAGCAGATGTAGGGAAAGAGGTCTGTCCACCCGCGGGCGAGTGTAGGACTCCCAGGCACTGAGTAGGATCCGCCACTGTTGCCGTGGTTAACGCACCCGCCGGCTCGCCTTCGCTTAAGTCAGTTGTTTCGCTATCAGGGCTAATTGGAACGTATGGAGGAGGAGAGGCAGCGGAAGCCCTATTGGCTAAAGATCCTTCTTCTAGGTTCTCAATGATTGAAACCGCCTGTGAAGTTGCGGGATGATTCGAGAGAGGGATGAAATTGTGAACAGTTTCGAATAAATATCCTGACACCTAATAACCGCCTTCTATATCTCAGGAAATAATTGAGCAAGTCTCTAAACTTTTGCGCTAATAATAAAAAGCAGCAATAAGGGTCGTTGCGGTATTGAAGTAGAATGTATTCTAACGCCCGCGGTAGATAATCTTGATGCGAGAAAAAGCTTGCCAATACATATGGAGACATCCAAAGGAACAGAGGGAAGCACGGCTTCCCTACGTTATTAATAAATTTACATGGTTCTAGTAACGGCACTCAAACCCTTTTTGTCTCGTGCTTGAAGCGGAGATAAACACGATTTGCCAAGCAGACATGGCGAGACACTGCACCTGCCTGAGTTTGCACTTTTTCCCATAAGACACCCGGTCTGCCGAGGATGAAAAACTCATTATATATGTTAGGCGTATTCACCGCGATTTATACACAATCAGCAGTCATTTGAGGTGCACACCCCAAACATTTCATAACAAGGCGGCATCGTGCCGAGAAAGGCTGCAATTCAACACCCGCCAGGCAAAAACCGTTTCCGAACCGTTACAGGGTCGGGGGCCGTCGGCGCGTCGGGGCATAAGAAGGCGGAAAGAACGCGGAAAATTGCGCGAAGAGCACCTACCAGGGGGCAGAGGCCAATTCTAGGTGTGCGGCAAATGGATGCGGGACTACAGTGTAGTAGTCGGATGGTGTGGGGTTTTCTTGCTACGAGGGCTCCGGCGGAGGACTGCTTGCGTGCTCGTATCTGTCATGGAGAGATCGTGTCGGGTCACCACGGACTGTGGGTTGGATGATGGCGCACGAACGAGAGCGCCGCTGTATGTATAGTACGTCTTCAAATGGATATGCACGCTTACAGGCCCTTTACTTCCATTTCACCTACAAGATGATGTGTTAGCTTGATCTTGGCAGAGTGTGAGTGAGCTTTGATTGCTTGGCAGTGTGCATCTACATCTCTTGCCTTTCCTTCCACAACATGAGCAGGGACATCATGACCGTTGGTGACGGATTTTACCTTCGGTACTACGTGGGACACAAGGGGAAATTTGGGCACGAATTCATGGAATTCGAAATTAATCCCTCGGGTCTTTTGAGGTACGCCAATAACTCTAAATACAAGAACGCCAAGATGATCCGGAAACAAGGTACGAAAACAGAACAAGGACAGAGATTGTTGATCGCGAAAGAACTAACAAAGTCCCTTGTTCACAGTATACCTTTCTCAAACTGTACTGAGCGAATTTCAACGCATCGTTGAGGAGTCCCAGATCGTGGCGGAAGATGATAAAGATTGGCCGGAACCAGACCGGGTCGGGAAGCAGGAGCTGGAGGTCCGTCTCGGAGAATCCCACATCCGCTTTACCTGCGCCAAGATTGGATCGCTCCTGGATGTGCAGGACAGCAAAGATCCTGAAGGCCTGAGGATATTTTATTATCTCGTTCAAGATTTGCGGTGCCTCCTCTTCTCATTAATCGGTCTGCATTTCAAGGTACGTAGGAAGGCGGGATCGTTGTAAGGAAAATTACATTGAAAGAAACCAGACTTGTTCACGGGCCATGTTGCATTTGGGCAATTGTAATCATCCACCACGACTTGGTCTTACTAGATTTTATGAAAGCGAAATCGATTGTCTGGCTAACGTAGAGTCCTGCTCCCGATCCGCCCTGTCACAGATCAAGCCTATCCCTACCTGAGGCCTGCTCAGGCTATCCGTCAAGTCACAGGAAATGCGACTGAGTTTGTTGTATTGATGCGAGAGTACCGGGCTCAGACGGTCTACAAGGTAAAATGAAAAGCAAAATAGAAAACAGAGCCTCCGCCCAAGCGACACATCGTCCGCGAGATTGAATGGGATGTTAACTTCCTTTTTTTAAAACGCTTTGGGAGACCTTTCGCGCAAAAAGAGAACTTGAAAGGAGTTTGGAATGACCTACAACACACACAATAACACGTCTTGACGTCAGGCCGAGATTCACGCAAGCACAGCCTTCAGGAGAAATGAAGAAAATATCGCAGATGATTCATCACATGTGCATACATCTTCGACTGGTTTGTGTAGGCTATGACCATTTGCCGGAGTACATGCCAACATAGACTAACACATAAAGACACACAGGGGGAGAAAGGAAGACGTATGACGACTTTCGCTCAAGCATTTGGGTGGATCACGACACAATGAGAAACACGTGGCACAGACGCCGCCCCTATACGGGCCACGCACACGCAGTGATTCTTGTTGTAATCTCATCGATGTTGCATTCTCACATGAGAAAGGAACGGCACACAGCTGCTATATCCTCGGGCGAATTACCAGCGATGACACCACCTCCTGTCGCCTGCCGCTGTCCCATTGCTCCTCCTGCTCACTTGGACAGGGCAAAAGTCATCTCCTACCGAGTTATTTCAAAAAAGGGCCAGATAGCATTACAAGATGCAATGTGTAACCATATGGTGCGCATGAGAGAAAATTACGGACGTTAAGTGAGACACGACACACCGACACACACATATCTAAAGCTTACACATTTGCACACGCGTTTTCACATTGATGCCCCACCTCCTGGAGCTCGTACCTTGATTTCGACGGCCACGTCGCCATCGACGTACGCCTTCCCCTTCAGCTTGGCTATGCCAAACGACTCCATGAACTTGACCAGTTCCACCTCCATGACCAGAGTGTCCCCCGGCACCACAGGCTTTCGAAATTTGACCCCATCGATACCTGTGGGTCATTTTGCCGGTAGAACGGCCCAATGTATCCTGAGAACGCACGCCAGGACCCTCAAAAGGTCGTCCGAGGGGCATCCCTGCAAGGCCCTGCACGCCACGCAGTCATAACCTCATGCGAGCATCACATACACTTTCCTTGTATCGAAGTCCTTTCCTTCAGATGGTTTTTGATTGGTGTGTCACGTACCGGCAAAAAAGAAGAGACCTTTGCCGTCAGAGACAGGAGGCTGCAAGCAGAGCACGCCTGAGAGCTGAGCCATGGCCTCCACCATAAGGACTCCGGGCATGATTGGTCGCTCTGGGAAATGACCTGTAAACTGCGGTTCATTTGCCGTTATTTGCTTGATACCCACAGCTTTCTTCCCCGGCTCCATTTCAATCACTTTATCCACCAGCAAGAAGGGGTATCGGTGAGGCAAAATCGACGCGACATTCTCGTTCGTCAGCAGCGTTTTCAGATCCTTCGATACAGCTGACGCCGCTTGACCACCCCGCCACTCAGCACCAGCTGCGTCACCATCAGCCATCATTCGTACGGCATGCTGTTGGACGTGTGTAAAGAAGGGAAACGAACATCGTGAAGGAGCCCTGAGGTAGACCTGAGTCCAGATGCTGAAACCTCGAACGCCTTACCTTCGGAGCTGACGGTAGCGGAACGACAAAAGCAGTGCACATGGCGGGCAGGGCCACGAGTGCGGCTAGAAGATGCATGACTGTAACTAGATATTAAATAATGTTGTTGTTGGCGGTGCTGGTGTTCACGTCGTTGCTGGTGTTGTTATCAGTTGGAGCGGGTCTGTTACAGAGGTGCTCGCTGACAAAAGCAACGCCCGATCTTATCTGAAACTTACAGCCACTTTGTGGTTAAGATACCTTTAAACACAAGCCTAAACATATCAAAAATTAGAACGCAAAGCTTTGCGGGTTCGCCTCATTCCTCCAGCAGAAGCGGGTTTGGACAGGGGTGACGCATGCGTCTAGCCACATGTTCAACGAAGTTCGGTACGCCCGCCAATGATCTGAGGATAGGGCGAGAGTCCTTTCCACAAGAACAAGCAGCGGTAGACTTCAAATGGCCACCACCACATGTTGGTAAGTTTGTTTTGATGACCGTTCGCCATTTTCGTTGACAAACCTTAGAACAAATACTAAAACCCTATGGCGAAAAGCGAATGCGAGCACCTCAGATTTCTGAAACGTGCGTAGCTATATTCTCGTTCATCTAACCAGAACGTCACTAGATCAACTCAAATACCTTGATGGAAGATAATATTTCCTCGAGCTTGACTCTTAAAAACCTCAAAAAAACACAAGCGAGAACAGCAGCCTCGAAAAAAGAGAAGGAACCAGTAACACTTATCAACATCTCAACCAACGCTGCTGGATTTTTCGGTTTCAAAGGTGTTAATACCACACTCTGTACAATCCTACCATATCTGTTCCATCCCTATCCGATTCCTAAACATCCAGCGTTTTTTCATACTCCTCTATGGATTTGAAAAGGGCGGCGAAATTTCCCTTCCCAAACCCACCGCAACCTCCCCTCTGTTTCGTTTGTTCCGAATGATTGGGATCTGGAGACTCACAACCGATGCGTTGAATGATCTCCAGAAAAAGCGTTGGTCGATCCCCTACGGGCACGGTGAAAATCTGTGGAAAAAGGGAAGAGGAAAGGTCAATGAACCCTGATTATGACTTTCGACAGTCGGTTCCAATACCTTGCATGCCCTCCTACCTCCTACCCTACCTGTAATAACACGCCCTGGTCGTCTTTATCGGCCAGCAGCCCCAACTCCTCTATCTGTGCCAGCTGCGAGGCCGTCAAGCTCCCGCCCAGTCTTTCCGGCAAGGCCCGGTAGTACGATGGAGGCGGCGGGGCCATGAATGTGAAGCCGCCCATTTCTGAGACTGCCCGCATCTTTCGCATTGTTGTGAATATGTCGCGCGTGGCTAAGGCCAAGTGCTGCAATCCGGGGCCGTTGTTGCACTCTAAGTAGGTTTGAATCTGAGACTTCCGCTTGGTCCCGTACGTGGGCTCATTCAAGGGGATCAGGACATCTTCCGCGTTGTTGGCAAGGACGACGGAGTTCAATCCAGAATCGACAGTGCCCACGTCTTTCGCGACGAATTCCGCAAAAGGGTGGAAGCCCGTCATTTTTTCCAAGTACGACACAGCCTCGTTCAGCTCCCAGACGTTTCCTACCGCGTGGTCGATGCGTTCGAGACCATAGTCAAGAGACCTTTCCACCTTGGCACCCGTTGTGTAAGCCGCACTTGTCTCCTCCTGATAGCCCGGAAGGAAGCTGCCCGCGTAGCCCCCATGTCTCGAGACAAAGCGCAGGACAACGTCTCCGTAGGCCTGCACCTCCGACATCACCAAGTACCCGTCCCGCCCCAAGCCCGGGGAGGGATCCAGTCGGACAGGCTCTAGCACTCCTTGTCCGCCGTTAGCAACACATTCCTGGTACGCTTGTCTCGCGTCCTCCACTTCCAGCCCCAAGGCCCGCACAGCCACTCCGTGCCTGTTGAAGAACTGCGTGGCGTGCGAGGCCTCAAAACCTGGGTTCGGGCTGCTTCTTCTCTCTACAATCTCTCCCTTCCCCATCGACGACCCTTCTTCTGCTGCCACCTTATTCATGGAGTACGGTGCACTAAAGACCATCTGCAGCCTCTGGGACCGCAGGCAATAACTTGCGAAAAGCGGATTACCAGTAGACAAGTCCGACTTGGCCACCAGGTTCATACCCAGGCCCAACTGGAAACGACGATAGGTGTTAGTGGCGTCCCCACAGTAGATTTCCACGTGATGAAAGCTCAAGACTTTGAAACGGTCTGATTTAGGGTTCTGTCGTACAAACTTGGCCGCTCCCACGAGTTCAGTACGAGTGATGTGGCCCCTCTCGTCCGATGAGGTTGCCGTGCTGAACGTCAGAGCCGTTGGGGTACGTTGCCGTACGAGCTGGCTATGATGATTTTGTTTAGCCGCAAAAACGCGTGATTTGCTTACAATCGGGGGCACATGTGACAGGTACGAGAGGGCTGGCCCGGCAAGAAGGAGGAACAACGTCAGAGGAAGCGCGGCGCTGGCTGCAGAGGATAAGGGCATGACCAGATGGGGTCTTCTTTTGGCCATCGGGATGTGATATGTGTGCTGCAGCACCTACAATTGAAAGCGCAGGATGATGAGATGGTGTGACAACCACAGTAGCAACAAATACGGGCATATCAATGGGCAATCGAGCCGCCCGGACAGGCATCCACTGGGAGGAGGTTGGTCAGAGAATCCAAATGCGGAGGAAAGTTACCGTTCTCGTCGTCTGTATTTTAAAGTCGTGTCGTTGTCTTGTTTGAGTTTGTTGTGGTTTGATATTGATCAACGATAGGCGACTCCTCACACACTTCCTTTTTTGATGTCGATGTTCGGCAGGGTTTACGCTCACTTTCCCAGTTAGGGTCCTAGAAGCATGGCCGGAGTCAACCCTGCGACTTCGCAGGATTACGAGGAGGATAAACGCAAGTATGGTCATTTGATAAATTTGATAAATATGGGGAACGAGAAGGCATCGCACTTCCCTGGACTGGCGTTGCCTATTTTTTAATTTGCTCCTTCCATCCCCCTCCTTTCTGTCCATCCATACCAAGGATCGCGGCTGTAATCCCTTATTACGCCTTCAAAGGCATTGACCGCTTTTACGACATCAGCGGCCTTCTGCTATCTCCTGCTTTGCTTCGTCGGACCATAGAAATACTAGTCGAAAGGTACAAGGGCATGGCGATCGACAAGATCGGGGGCTTCGACGCCCGAGGCTTCCTGTTGGGCACGCCGTTGGCTTTGGAATTGGACATCCCCTTCTTCATGCTACGAAAGCAAAGCAAACTTCCAAATTCTGTGACAGGGGACAGCTATACAAAGGAGTACGAGGGTGACGATGGTAAGGGGGGGGACGCCCTGTGCATCTCTCGCACTGCGATCATCCCGGGGGACAAGGTTCTGCTGGTCGACGACCTGATCGCGACCGGGGGAACGCTCTTGGCGGGCTTGGACTTGGTCCACGCGCGACAAGGAGTGGTGGTGGAAGCGGCGTGCATGATTGAGCTGGGATTTCTGGAAGGTGGAAAGAAAGTGCGCGAGAGGAATCCTAACGTGACTGTGTGGTCTTTACTCTCCGAGGATCACTTGCAGACGAGAGGCCTCCCCCCGGGGACGGGAGGAAATAGCGCCGCGGGCTCTGCCTGTGCTTCGGATGGGAAGTGTTGAGACGGTTGAGAAAGAAGGTGGGATGGAATAAGATTCAGAGGAACCGTTGGGTCACCGAAAGCACAATCTTGGAGCAATGAGCGAGATTTGGTGTGTTAGCAAGTTGTGCCTTGCTTCCCATTCTTCTGTTCCTTCTCCTTAAATTTCACACTCCTTACGCTTTCTCACCACCACCTTCCGTAAAAGAACAAAGCTCCACTCTAAGCCTTCTCAACCGCTCAAAATCGTCCGTGAGGGCTCAGCAAGAGGCGTCACCGCCCTGTCCGCGTCATCCTCATCGGATCCGCACTCAGGCTGCCCGTTCTGTCATAGACTGGCCCTTGACTCAAGTCGGTATTGAAGCAAGCGGTAAGTCAAAATTTCCCGTGACTATGATTTTATCACCCTCCAAAAGACGAAGGCATTCGACACGGTCATTCCGCTTGTTCCTGTGAGCTTTGAGGCAATGCCACGCCTGCGACTTTGCAGACGCGCTTCGACGCCTCCCGGCCGTCTCCATCATCAACATCCATATAGCCACGCTTGACATTCTATGTAGACATACACCGCAACCAGAGCCCCCAAGACCCCGAGGACCTTGGCGGTGACGGGCCCGCATTCGCCCACTCCGTGCTCCTCCCCGCCTAGTTCTTCCCCTCCTCCGGCCCCCTTAAGCGCCTCCAACCCTTTAGAAATTGAGGGTACCCTCCCTAGGCATTCGTCTCCCTTATCTTTCTCTTTCGCTCCTTCCTTGTCATCCTTAGGCTCCCAGGCCCGCGAGGGACCCGGGGGCGGGTCAGTGGAAGCAGTCGTCCGGGCGGGCGGGTAGGGGTCACAGGCCTCGGCCTTGGCGAGGTCGATATGCAAAAGTCGTAGGATTGCAGGTACGCCATCATCCTCCCCCTTCCTCGCTGCCTCCGCGGTGGTGGAAAGATGCTGCCGGACGTACCAAAGGACGCGGGGGGCCAGGAAGGAGCGATAAAAGGGATCGGCGAGGAGGACTGGGAAGAGCGGGTGGGCGGCCCCTAGGCTCAAGACCTTCTCGGCGTGGCTCCGCAAAAAGCTGAGGCTCAAAGCCGCGCCTCTCTTAATGACGTAATTGACTAGGGTCTAAGGCGTCGGGTGGGAGATATCGAGAGAAACAAGGGGTCAGAAAGGAAGGGACTTGGAAACGGACACGACGATCTTGCCACTCTTACGAGGCGTGAAGGAGAGAAGCTATATGGAAATAGGAAGCAGGGATCAGGTCCCTGCTAAAGTGGGAATACGAAAAAAAATGCAAGGGGGAGAACAGCGCGAAAGCGGGGAAAAGGAGAAGACCACGGCGGAGTGAGATTTCGCTTGCCTTGCCTACCTTGGCGCGTAGCTTAGGGTCGAGGATGAAAGAGGCGGTGATATGGCTGGTGTTCGGGGACACGACCTTAAAACGGATCCGAAACTGGTGGAGGGAGACGCGCCACGAGCCCCACCCGGCCGGGGGCAGCGGCAAACGTTCCGGAGGCACGCGGTCACTGGCGCGGATGGACCCGCCCACGATCACCACCGAACCGTCCTCCAGCATGCAGTCCGCGCCCCAGGCGTGCAAAAGCACGTCCCAGGTGAACATCCGGGGAATGCCCATAGACCACCAGAGGACCTGATCGGCGTTCCCCTCTCGGTGCAGGAGCTCGGACTCCAGACAGAGGGGCATCCACAGCTTGTACTGATCCGCCTCACGCATCGCCGCTAACTGCTCCATGGGGGAGCAGGCGACCTCCCCCTCCACCCGGATGCGGATCGAATGCTCTGGGTCCGCCACTTCCTCTCCCACCATCCCGTCCTCAACCTCTTGCTTCCTCTGTAAAGATGCCTCCTCCGTCTTCCCTCTCCCAGTGACCCCCAGTGGCTGGAAATAGGTTGCAGTTCCCCCATGCTGCGATACCAGCGTCCAACCTTCGGTGGTCTCGGCGGCGTTTGTCAACTCTTTGCATTGCGAACCCCTCAGGCGGATCACCTCCAAGCGCTTGGCCATCTCCGGTTTCTGCATGCACCCTCTTACCACCTTGGCTGGCTCACGGACCAACGCGTCGTCACTCTTTAGGGCAATGCCTATGCGCTGCTCAAGTGCACTTAACAATGCCGCGCTCGCCATAAGGCGATCGACCGCATAGCAGCGCAGGACTTCCTCGAGAGAGGCAGCCAGATTGAGGGGTTCAACCGGAATGAGGACGCCGTGACGAAGAGGACTCCTGTCGGCCTCCTTCCTTGAGGACTGCGGAGGGCTAGACGAGGTGATTGGACGTTGTTGCCTACATCTCCGTTCCTCGGGATTATGCTTGCCGATGCGGTGATGTGGAGAGTACTGGGAGGATATAGATGCATCAGTATTGCGCGAGGCTATGTCTGTAACATGCCCTGACTGCGGATGGCGGCGACGCAAATGCCTTCTGATGGGCAAGAAAAAAAACTTTTTCCTTCTGATGTTATCAGACATTTGCTCCGTAGTGTTGGCCGGATGCGGGAATTTGGACGCGTGATGAGACATTGCCTCGGGCCTCCACGGCGTATCCAGTATTCTCGACGACTGAGTGTGATAAATCTACCGCTGTCCGAAGGGATAACAAGCCTATACATCAGTTGAAAATATATGGTAGTTAGTTAAGACATAACGCGTGCCACGGGTGAAATGGCCCAAGACAAAGCTTTGACGACGCGTGTGTAATGTAACGATGTCCTGAAATATCATCTTCCTGTTGAAGCTTCTCCATAGTAGTGGGCCACAATGTATTTCTGTGTCAGGCAAGCGTCATGACACATTGACGATTTATATGTATTGAATGGATTCTTCGAGGATTGAGAATGTGATATCTTCTCAGGGTCCAGGGTATATGTCTGAACGGCACATTACTCTCTGTCGGACCCGAGATGGGCCTGAGAGAGGATCGCGACGCTTGGTAGCCTGGAGGGGCTGCCAAGAGAAGTTATGCCTATTAAAAGCAATAGACACAATCCCTCTTCAGAAGAGAGGGACAGCGTCAATCTTCATTGGTCTTCTCACTTTTCGCGTGCTTACACAATATGCGGCACCATGAGTTCTAAAAAAGACAACGCATCACACGTAAATCAAGAACCTCCCCTGTCCCCACCCCCCCGACTTCAGCGACACACGCAAAGAGTTATGATGAAACATTTAAAAGACGACTTTCTTCAAAGTCAAAGCAAGTGGTGGCACTACTGGAAAGTGGCGATTGTTTCCTTCATAATTCGACAGATCACTGATTTAAGCGACAGTAGCTCTTTCTCCTCTCCTCGCTCCTCATCCGCTTTGGAGCTTTTTAGAAAGAGACTAGAATCGCGATCAGACAGTGTGAGGGCTTCTAGTAATCTACCATCACGTCAAACCAGCAACATTTCCCACTCTTTACCCCCCGTGTGCAATACTCGTCGTGTGCTTTACTTCTTTCCTGCAGGACCCACGGTCTTCCCCCGGCGGCCTGTGGTTTTTGTATGCTGTCCACGCACGCGCACACCCCAGTAGTGGCGAATACCACGGTGTGATCGGATTTTCTTCAATCGCTCCAGATCTTCGCGCAGCTTCGTGTCTACCACGTTCGACGTTGCTTGCGAGGGCTTATTCGTTTTCCAGTCTCGCTGCCTGTTCAGAAACCAATCCGGAATCTTGAATGCCTTGGGATTAGAGACAATTGCAATCACTTCCTCCAGCTTCTCCTGTGTCAACTCTCCCGCCCGCTGATTCAGGTCGATTTCGGCTTTCTTGCACACAACGTTGGCAAATCGCCGTCCAACGCCTTTAATGGAGGTCAGGGCATACTGCACTGATCGGGTCCCGTCCACGTTCGTGTTCAGGATACGAAGGATATGTTGAAATTCGGGTGTGATTATTAAAGACTGTGGGTGTGAAGGTGATAGAGTTCAATACGGAAAGTGAGAAAGCGGAGGATAGATGATTCGTACGGCGGCCCGCGCGTGAGCACTTCATTATATTGTCCGCCTAAAAACTTTCAAGTACACGCTTCTGAAGAAACTTTCGCTCCAGCCCGAAGAGTATGCGCATCATCCTGAGCCATGGCTCTCACCCGGCGCGACAGAGGGGCCTGCGCCCTCTCCGTCGACACGCCTCGCGCAAAGCTTTCACTGACTCTAGACATCTCCAGATATTCCCTTAGGATTGTCAACATTGTACAATATTGCGACGCTACTCCGATATTGTTATTGTACGCACCATTGCAATCAAGCCGCGAAAGAGGAAGTGAGGAGAACGGGAGCTCCACTTCTGCGCTGTCTTGCTTCCTATGTTTTGTCGAATATCCCAGTTCAGCGGTGAGTTGAGCAACGACACATAGCACATTTATCGTTCATTTGCTACTGTCTTCTTTTTTGTGGTGGAAATCTCCTTTGGTTAAATAGGAGGGAGGCGGAGAATACAGGGCGCCAGGGTGGTGGAAGAATGCCTCCGACGGCCGGGAGCCAGCCAAAAACTGTCTCCCCTCCCCTTGCTGTCATAGCTTCTCACAGCCATCATTTCCTCGCCTTGCATATAGTTCAAATTATTCCATCTGACGAAGCACTACCCTTCTTGCCAAAGGGTGTTAGTTCGGGAGGGTGATGAGTGTCCGCCACTCGCCTTCAGGGCCACAGGCTTGTCGCCGCGACACAGACTGTGGCGCCAATCGCACACAACGATTTGTCGCACCAGGTGATGTGATCAGTATTAGCGCCGATTGCTTCTAAAACGTTTCTGAGTCGGTTGACCGGCTCCCATTGACTATTGAGATAGAGCGTGTTGTTGGAGCATTGGAACAGTCAATCGCAGCACGCCCGACACCTTTTTTTCATTTGTCGTTCACCACGCCCTTGGTGAAATCAACCCGGAAAACACATACAACGCCCTTCATTAGAGCTTTTTGTGCATGAGTACGGCAGAATAAGACCATTAAGCGCTCAATCATTCAATGCAATGCACCTGATTCCTCGGTCATGCTACCTTGAGGGACATGAGTAGCAAGCGTGGTTCGAGAGATGATGAATTGTACGAGAGAGTTCATTATTTTTACTGATGAGCCTTGCAGACAAACCAGTAAGACACTCATCGTGGACGATACAGATTGTCGTAGTTTGTATTTAAAGCATGCGTAGCGTAATAGTGAAGAGGAGAACACTCGGGGGGCAACCGAGGAAACGAGAAAAGCTTGCGGCGAAGAGACAGGGCAGAGGGACGCTATCCGACGACGGAAGTCATACCTGCACCAGGTGATAAATATCACCAAACATCCAAGTTTTTCGGATTTCTTTACTTGATTGTTGAAAGCTTGAAGCACCCTGTTTACTTTGATCCAGTAGTTTGCTTGACAACCCTCCCCACGGGTTCTCGTTGAGCATCTCCCCCCTTCTCACCACCTCTGCTCCCTTCAAGCTCTTGTCGTCGTTTCAACGTACGATACATCCTCCCTCTTAAATCCACTCTCGCTTATCGACTGCCCGACACTATCATGGCTCCCCGCGGCCGTGCCGTCCAAGCTGTCAGTCCGCAAGCCAAGGTCTTCCTCCGCCGCTGCGGATGACTCGACTTTCCCAGAGACGCCCTGCTCCTCCCCGTCATGCCCTGATATCTGCACGTTCGGCCCACCCTCTGCCTGTCGCTCTTGCTGCTCGGACAAACTCTTGTCCCGGCCGTGACGCCCGGTCACAGAAATGTTTACTCCGTCTCCACGCAAACGCGTGCGTGATGATAATCCCCTCCCTTGATTTCGGTGCTCCTTCCCAGATCTGTTCGCGCCTTGGAGATTCCCGCTTCTCCCATGATCCACGTGGAAGGTCGGGAAAATGAGCCGGCCCTCCAGGCGCTGTCGCCCCGCCATGAGACACATGTGAGCACGTCGCACCTTCTCAGTCCTAGGTCGACGCCACTCACCCGCTCCCTGTATCCCTTCACGTACCCGAAATTCCATTTCTTCCATGGCAGCAAGCGCCGATTTAAGGTTATCAAACTCCACGAAAGCGAAGGGAGGGCGGTCGTCACGAGTCGGGGGGACAATCTTGACTTTTTAAGAAATACGTATCTCGGGATCAGCGCGGCGGGCTTGATGATATGTAATAAACCATACGAATTCAAACTGTTGTATGGGACGTACCTTCGCGGATAGGACCATACGAGCGCAGAAACTCGTGGAGGGACTCAGGCGTTGTTGAATGCGGGACGACTGTAGTATATGTATGAAGTTTGTGATACCAAGGTAATCCGCGCAGTTTCCGACTGACGGGATCAAAAGGCCATATATCCGCCTATACAAGGCGTTTCCACTTACTGCGAATAAAGAGCTTTGTCGAAATGTGCCTGTGGCTCCCGAATGCGAATGCCGTCAGGCTAGTGTCGATGACGGAGCGAGGGGCGTGAGAGATTCGCGATTCCGCCCATCCGAGCAGCCGGTTGCCATTTACCCGGGCCCTCCGCACACCAGTCAGCAACATGACTATGAAATTTGTCAGAAGCTCAGGAAATTTAGAAATCTGGAGGCGTGCAATGAAAAAAAAAAAAGGGCACCAAAGTATCTTGCCTGCCAAGTCTAGTTGCTCCTTGATTTTCAAGAGATAACCGGCCAGACCTTGGTTTTCAGAAGGTATTAGAAGAAGACCATAAAAGTAAGCATTCCTAAAGGTTAAGCAATGCCTTTCTCTAATGTGTCTTGAGACTTATATGGCGTGGATCCAAGGGAAAGAAGAAGACGGTCTATTGCCCGAGGTATGGGCGGACGCGCGACCGCGGCTTACGTTGAGGGCGAAAGAGACGGCGAGCAATGGAATGAAATCGGAACACAAGGAAAACCCAAGTAAAAGAGAAAGATGGATGGATACCATGCTATTAATTCTTTCAATATGTCTAGCTTAATAATTAGAGGCATTCTGTGCTGTCATGGCGTTATCACGCTGGTCTCCGCTCCTTTTTGGGGGAGAACGAAGTGTTGTAAAGGTCACCTTCTTGCAAGTGTTACAGAGCGTGTGCCTAACCCTGTTTCAGCCAAAGACACGCATGGCTCTCTGTCCATCATTCGATTCCATTCCACCTTAAAATATGCCTGAGAGTTTACACGCATCTCTCACAGGATACACCTTCTTGCAAGTGTTACAGAGCGTGTGCCTAACCCTGTTTCAGCCAAAGACACGCATGGCTCTCTGTCCATCATTCGATTCCATTCTACCTTAAAATATGCCTGAGAGTTTATACGCATCTCTCACAGGATACATACCGGTCATGGGCGACGCCACTTCCGAGCAGCTTCCCTCGGGTGGCGCTGCCGGTGCGATGAGTAGCCGGAGCCCCAGTCTCGTGTCACATTCGTCTCGCGCAACTACTAAAGACGCTCAGGCAGACGAGGATTCTCCCATGCCTAGCTTGTTGAGACGTATCTCAAACTCTATCCAGTTTAAGCGCAAAGGCTCTCATCTACCGTTGCCATGTAAGAGGACTTGAAGAAATTGGCGAAACATCAGATGCGATGGCATCACGCTGTAATCGGACTCGATGACAAGCGAATTTTGTATTTTCACTATCTCAATTTGGTTGATTGCTTGCCCTCTCCTCCTCCCCTGTGTCTGGAAATTTTCCTTCTTTGGTCATGACAGCGGCCGACGAGATTCCAGCGAATTTCTTGGCCTCCTGTAAAGGAAACGTGGAAAAGGCGGGGCGGAAATGGCAGGTCTCGAAGCAGTGGCGGGAGGAAAATGACATCGGTACGTGATGGAGGGGTAGGCATGCGGCTGTAACCTACACGCATTAAACCCAGAGGCATGCTCGTCCGTTCTGCTTTGCCGTGTCTGGGCCCCCGCCCATGCTCGCTATCTGGCCTTAGTGCCCTCACCCACACCTCCTGTGCCTGCCTTCATGCAGACCACATTCTGCAGCGTCCGCATCCACACTACGAGACCCTGAAAACCGTCTATCCTGCTTTTTTGCACGGGCGCGATCTACAGGGAAACTGTATTTCTGTTGAAATACCCGGTAAGGGGGACGGGGGAGGGACGGAGGGGGGGAGACCGTGAGACATGTGCAGGTCGCACAGAGCGAGCGAGTAGTGACCAAGCGAATGGCGCAAGACCTGCATGCAATGCCGCCAAGCTTGGGGCTTGCCACGTGTGCTGCGGAAAAACTTCTGACGTGGGCACCGCTCCTTCCCAGGCTCGATGAACGTGAAACTTATGAAGTCGGCCAAGTTGAGCCCGCGAGACATGGCCCTGCACTTAGCGTTGGTCCAGGAGTACGTCTGGACGGTGCTTACGCCGGGGGACGACAGAAAGGTACGGTGCAGATACTTGAGGTCAAGAAGAAGGAAACCCTGCGGAAACCCTGCGTGTATTTAACCCGACCGGTCCCTGTGGCAATAGATAGTGACCTTGATGGACGCGAAGGGTCTTTCCTTGACGCGGCTGGCGTCTCCGGATAGCTTGGCGCTGATACGCGCGGCCTCTGAGGTAGGTTGGAGGCTCGTGTGGGAGGGGGGGACGTCAGGAAGGGAAGGTAGGCGGACGAGTACTCAGGATTGCAAAGAAGTGCATTGAAGAGGGAGGATAAGCCAGACGCACGCTAGGACATTGGTGGAGTTTCCAAGAATGGTTTGAATCGGCGGCCGACATGTATAAAGCTCTCTGCGGGCTCTCCTTCCCCTCGTTCTCTGCCACGCGCCCTTTTCCACAGACCCTAAATAATCATTATCCTGACCGAGTGCTCCGAATTCTTGTAGTCAATGCCCCTCGGTAAGATCGTGCTCAGGTTCTCGCTTGATACGTGGCGGCTTCTTTTTGTCTGTGAATGCAAAAAAAGTGCAACCTCTTACGCATTTTCCGATGCCCTTTTCCTCTTCTTCCACTTCCATTGGTGTGCACAGGTTTTTTGGTCCGATTTTCAGGCTTCTGTCTACTGTAATGCCCGCGTCAGTACGAGACCAATTCCAAATTTGCTCCTCACCAGCAGATGTCGAAAAATTTATTTCCCCAGATGTCCTTCCCGTAGAGTATGGAGGCAAGAATTCACTTAAATTCGGACAATCTGAGGAGGAGGTAAGTTTGCGGGCACTTGTGGACAGAAACAACGCGGAAGGTGGGGACAGGCAGATGGATAAATGAAGTTACTGACAGAGATGCTATCTACTAGAGGACATGGAGATGAGGCACGTCCCATAAAGAAATACTTTGTATTCCAAATGAAAGTCATTTCATTTTTTTTACCTTTTTCATAAAGGTTTAATTTCCTCAGTAAGGTGTATTTTTCCATGGTGACCCCCTCGATAACAGTGAAGAAACCACAGGCATGGCCATGTAGGGCGTCTACTCGGAACGTACCGTACACAAAATCGTCATTGTCCTTCGAGGCATTCTTTCCATGATCCAGATTCAAAGATCGCCATGCTCCCAAGCTTCACAAATCACATTGAAAAACACGTACTCTTCCTGTCCTTCCGTAAGGTTTGCATAGTTACGGAATACAAAGCCACTTTTGCGGCCCGGCGGGCGCTGAGAGGAGGGGGAGGATGACCGGAAAGACCGCAGGGAGGAAGTTGCTTCTGCAATCTTCCCCCCAGTTGCCGTGCACGCCGTAGGAGACCAGATCAGCAGGAACCCAGACGTCGTAAAACAGACAAGTACTGCGTTTGAACACACTTTTCTGTTGATAATCACGTGGCCGACTCAGCAGTATGGTATCTTGCAGTCTTGAATCCTTGATATGGTAACTCAAAGTCTTCTTGTCCCTCCTAAACAGACGGTTGTGCAGTGAGGGCTCACCGGTGCGAGGTGGCTTTGGCGTTGACACATTCACTACTATTTTGGCCAAAAGAACGAACAAGAAAAGCATACGACGCAGTCAAGCATGGCACGCTCGGCGTAGAGATACATTCGGAAAAGTTCTTCTCGGGTCTCTTGTCCGAGTAAGGTGTGGTGATAAACCGCCTGCGACTGACCTCCTTTGAACTGCTTTAACACGGCAATGGGGTGGTCCAAGCCTTCACAGGCAAGCGGAGGCCTCTTCCGGCGACATCGATGTCCCGTACTAGCTATCCTCCTATGTATTTATGCAATTGTTGTCGAATCTTTTTTGATTCCGACGTCGTCCAGGGCGACTGCGGTCCTAAGAAAAAGAACAGGGGCTGCATTAAATTCGCAGCTAGTCCGGAAATCAACGGTACGTTGCATCTGCGGCGTAAAGGCTTTAGACGACCATGTGGTTTTTGGAGGTGCACTATAGCACATTCCCTTATCGTGTTGCTGCGAAGTCATTTGTCACGATGTGCCGGGACAGCTTTTTAGAAGAATAAGAATCTTCCCCCCTGCGTGTCGTGCGCCCACTAGTCTCCTTCCTTTTCCATTGTCTCTATAAAATGTGACACCGTGACCGTATTTCGACTTCCGTCCCTAAAATATTACAGGTACAACCTCGAGAGCCCCTGACTACCTCGGGCGGCAGCAGCCCGCCGGCTACCGCTGATCCTCCCCATCCCCCTGTCGTCGCGCACGCTGTTGCTGCGGAGACCCTTCTTCCTCCCTCCTATTTCCAAAGTCTGCCTTGGACCCGATCAATCACGGGCGATGGCCCGGAAACCCTGCTCTACATGCCTTTCTTAGAAGCGCAGATGCGGCATTTGGAGGCACAGGGCGGCTTCGTCCGTCAGCTTCCCGTTCCAGAGAATGTGGCGTACACTCGTGCGGCGAAGAAGGCATCGCAGATGGGTAAGGAGAGCTTTAATTATGGGACTGAGAATGGATGGACGGAGGTAGTTAGGGAGACAAGGTGTGCTCCATGGTTCTTTGTAGCGTGGGGCGTACCTTATCTCTGTCGCTTCGATCCATCCGAGCCTGGTACATCTTTTTTTATCCTCCTGCTAGATCCGCACCCTCCTCCCTCACACACTCCCCACGTTTTCATCCTTCCCTTCCTCCATCCCTACAGGAAGTTTCTGTGTGGAGACGGAGGACTTTCGAAAGATCCGCTTCACGTACATGGATGGTGGCAAGGGTCTACAGGTGTTCAATTCTGTGTGGTACCCCCGTTTCGACACGGACGCCCCCATCCTCGGCATCGACCTGTTGCTCTTCGCGGGGCACAAGATGCTGGCCGTGGTTGATTTCCAGCCGCTCTCCCAGGAGGCGGCATACAAGCAACGCTTCATCAACCAGCTTGGCCCCATCAAGGCGAAATACCCGGCTCTGAATGAGGCCATGAGCAACCGATACTACGAGGACACGCGCTGGTTCTCAGAGCACATGCTCTTCGGGCGCTTGAAGGAGTCGAGTCAAGTCCAGTCCACCCTGTTCCCGGCCTTCATGGAGTATCTCACCGTTTATTCGGACACGGTCCGGCGCTCCCGCGGATGCGTGCCGGATGCAGAGGTGGAGGAACGAGTGGTGTCGAGACACCGTGCCTACGACGAGTACCAGCTCGTTCACGACCCCGCCCACGGCCTCTTCACCGGCTACTTCGGCGCGCAGTTCGCCCATGACATGCTGACCTTTCAATTCGACATGGCGGACCCGGCTTTGTTGTTGCAGAAAAAGAAGCCCCAGCAACCGTCCCATCAGCAGAGTGGTCAGTGAGGCGGGACCAGGGACGGTTGGTGAATGATCTTGAATCTTGGTTTCCCCTCCAGGGTCCCCAGACTCTGAGTATCATGAGAATGAACGGTATGACAGTAAGATAGATGATTGACAACCCGACGCCCGATGACGTCGGGCATGGGAGAAGGGAAGTACCCCTTGAATAACAGCCTCCGGAGCCTGTACGGTTTAAGATGCCAAGCTACAACTTTGAGATGAAGAAGGCTAAGAGATCGCTGGACACGTGTCTAATCGCTGCCCAATTTCACGGGATGATGAATTTGTTGTATATCCCTGAAGAACGCCGTCAAGCAGGCTCCACACAGGAAGCATGTGAAAAATCAACTCCTGCTACGATAGAACACGAGTGCGAAAGAAAAAAGAGTCATCCAGCCTGCTCGACACCATTGTGAAAATGCCACTTATAGTTTTGTATTTCCCAATAATACTGATCACATTAAATTGTGATGTGCATCGGCTCAATTTTTTTGGTCGTCTCGGCCCAGGAGCTACTAGTTCTAGGTGCGTTTTATTTCGGATTTCGAAATTGCTCTGACACCAGAAGAGCTACACATGCAAGCCGACTCCGCAAGATGGGTACATGAGACCGCTCAAACCTTTTCCTGTCTAACGGCGACCATCGCCAAGAGTTACGGATTCGGCATGTCCTGCTTCTCCAGGGGGATCCCCAAAATGTCTCCCGGCCTGCCGGCTTTGCTCTGTCCCCTTCCTGATCGTCGTCACCCTAGGCTTAATCTAGTCCTCATCTACACCACAGGGCTGCACGTGGATTTCAGAAAACCGCTCGGTGGACGGACTTTTTGGCACGGGGGGCTGTAAAGCCGGAAGGCCGAGCAGGAGTACTGGGATAAAGTCTCGACGCTATCACTTGCTGCTGCGCTCGTCAAGGTAGGTTACTGCGGAGGCGACAATCTTGAGTGCTTGACATGCGCCGAGAACCGAAGAACCTTGGTGTAACGCAGGCAGGTGTGCTTCCGATACGCTCAAGGATGTCTTCTATGACCAGGAATGCCGGCGATGCCATCAGCCGGTACTTGTGTTACTTCCATGTCGGCCAGCCTGAAAATGCTCCATACTTCATATATTGGATGATTTCCACACTTTCATAGATAACTTCAATGGCGGAACCAACTAGCGCAGAGACTAGCATGAATCACGCTCCTCCAGGTAGGTAGATGATTGCGAGCACCGGTTTGCAAGCACACTCTTTCAAGCCCTCCCCGGAGTTTGCGCGGCATTTGGGCTGCTCTCCTTTCAAAAATTGTTCATTTCCTTTCGTATCTTCCTCACATCCCCCCCATCAATCCTGGGGCCGCAGTCTTTCGTGCAGAAGGAGGCGATACGCCCACAGAGACAAGTCGCAACGGCAGAGGAGCTCCAGGAGACAACCCGGAGGCCGACAGCGAATTTGACACCCACAGAGGGGGTTCCAACGCGAGCCTCGCCTTCGGAAGTGAACTACACCAAGGTGAAAACGATGAAGAGGCCGTCAAGTCTCCCTCCTCCGCGGCGGTCGCTGCCCCCACTGCCTCAGGCAAGAGTCGTCCACCCGCATTGAGCGACAATCTTCTACATTCCTCCCTCGCCAACATTAGCATACATTCCTCCCCGGCTCATGACCACGGGATGCTGCCCGGCGCCAGCGGCCACAGGGGGGGGGCAACGGACGTGCCGAGCGCCGTGAAGCTGCTGGTGTCGGCGGGACTGGCAGGCTGCCTGCTTGGCAAGGGGGGGGCCACCATCAACGTGCTCCAGGAGGAGACCGGGGCCCGAATCAAGCTCTCCCAGAACCAAGACTACTTTCCCGGGACACAGGACCGCGTGGTTCTCATATCGGGGGAGGCGGAGACGTGCGTCACCGCCACTCTCCGAGTCATCAAGCATCTGCATGCCAGCGCCGAGGCCCGGTCGGCTGCTGCGGCCGTGAGGGCGGTGTCCCTACGGGCAGGAGAAGAGGGAGGCGTAGAGGACGTTTCTTCAAAAGAAGCCTACAGAGAAGCGGGGACAAGAGACGGGCCCGGGGCGGGAGGCTCAGGGCGGCCAGTGCCGGCAAAGGAAGTGCCCGGGGCCTCTTCGCCGCCCTCCCCTTCCTCTCCCTCTCCCTCGTTGCCGACCTCCGCAGATTCCTTTAGCGATGGCGACGAGAGCAACAGTCATGGGCCCAGGAGCGAGGCGCCGGGGGAGGGCGTGGGCCGCGCATCCGCCTCGGTCAAGCTCCTGATCGCCAAGGCGGCGGGCGGGCTCGTGATTGGCCGTGCCGGGAGCACCATCAAAGCGCTCAACGAGGAGACCGGGACTCGCATCCAGCTTGCGGCAAAGGACGAGGCCAGCGGGATGGTCACAGGCGAGAGGGTCGTGACCATTGCGGGGGCCCTCCCAGGCGTTCTGCGAGGGGTGGCCCGCCTCTTGGAGAAACTGAACGAGGAGCCCGAGCTCGCGCGCTACCAGAACATGACCACCTCCTACTCCCGCACTGGGGCAGCCGTCCACTCCATGCATCCCGCCTTCGACCTCCCCACCTACCAGACCCAGTCGTTCGCAGACACCCAGATGCTCTTCTCCCCCCAAGGCCCGGCCAGCACCCGTGGGCACGCCCTCAACTTGAGCCTGAGTGGGAGCGAGGGCCAGCGAGGCCACCTGTCTCGGTCCCAGGGGCTGGGGCATAGTCAAGCCAGGCAGAGCCAGCTCCACTCGCACGGCCCCGCCCCAATCCCGCTGTCAGCGCCCCTGTCTGCTTCCCACCCCCTCTCCTACATGCACCCCCCCCCGGATCGCGGGCCGCCCCACCCCCCGCTGCC